>Ga0233425_10002657_pt1 | contig 34508 bp, 37 predicted proteins | sample Watercolumn_Towu_2_FD_181712 | JGI IMG/M metagenome (GOLD analysis project Ga0233425, IMG submission 181712) | Freshwater microbial communities from Lake Towuti, South Sulawesi, Indonesia - Watercolumn_Towuti2014_140_MG | ecosystem: Environmental > Aquatic > Freshwater > Lake | place...
CTGTGCGCCGTCAAGCGCAACCGGAACCTCCACGTTGCCGAGCGCCTCGAGGCCGAGCGCGGTGGCGAGTCGCCGCGCCGGGTCGACCGTGAGCACCAGCACGCGCTTGTCGAAGTGGGTGGCGGCTACGACACCGAGCGCCGCAGCCGAGGTGGTCTTGCCGACACCGCCAGGACCGCAGACGATGATCATCCGCGAGTCGCGCAGCATCGCGTGCACGCGGGCGTCGAGCGGAGAAGACGAGTCGGTCATGCCGCGCCGCCGAGGTGCGCCGTGATCTCACCGACGATGTGGTCGACCACCGCGGACGGCGACGAGGCGTCGGACGCCTCCACCACCGTCTCTGCCACCGTCTCTGCCACCGTCTCTGCCACCGTCTCCGCCACCGTCTCCGCGTCGGGCACGGCGAACGCCTCGGCGAGCCGCGCGACGTGCGACTCTGCGGCGCGACGGCGTTCGACGAGCCACTCGGCGACGGCCACGCTCGCCTGCGCAGTGCCCACCGAGCGCGCGGCGGCGAGATCGTCTTCGGAGACCGTGTCGCGCGGCATTCGGTTCACGAGCACACCCGCGAAGTCGATCGGCGTCGCCTTGGCGAGGCGGTCGCGCAACTCGATGGTCTCCACCACCGGCATTTCCTCTGGCGTCACGACGGCGAGCACGGTCGACACCGTCGGGTCGTGCAGCAGGTCGCTCATCCACTTCGTCTGGTCGGCGACGATGCCGATGCGCACGAGAGTGGCGAGCGCGTCGGGCGCCGACACTTGCGCGACGAAGTGTCCGCTCGCTTCGGAGTCGACGATGACGATGTCGTAGTTGCGTTCGCGCACCTCGTAGCACAGTTTCCCGACGGCGAGAATCTCCTTCACCGCCGGTGCGGCATTGGCGACGAAGTCGAAGATGCGCGCGAGCGGCGCCAGGCTCGTGATGACGGGCAGCCGCAAGAACAGCCGGATGTATTCCCTCAACGAGTCCTCGGTGTTCATCGCCATCGCCCACAGGTTCGGGGCGACGACAATCGGCTCGAAGCCGAGCCCGGTTCTACCGAGGTAAGCCGCCAGCGAACCCTTGTCGTCCATCTCGCAGACGAGCACGCGCTTGCCTTGCGCGGCGGCCACCCGCGCGAGCGCCGCCGCCACCGCCGATTTGCCGACGCCGCCCTTGCCGGTGACGAAGACGAGCCGGCGCGTGAGCAGCGCGCCCAGCGTCAGGTGCCGAACCCCAGGCGACGCTCGCCCTCGGGCGCACCGAGCTCGACGAACGCGATCTTCTCGGCGGGCACCGCGACCTCGCGTCCGCGCTTGTCTTTCAGCCACAGCACGGCGGACTTGCCGGCGAGTGCCTCCTCCACCGATTTGCGCGCTGCGGCACGCGACTTCTCGTCGTTCTCCACCTCAAGGGTGATGTCGCGGGCTGAGTGGGTGACTCCGATGCGCAGTTCCATGGTCACCAGTGTGGCAGGTCAGTCGACCTTCAACGCTTGACTGAACACTTTCTTGGGTCGCAGCGCCACGATTCTCTCCGCGAGATCGGCGAACACGCGTCCGACCTCGCTGTCGGGGGCGACGGCGGCGATCGGCTTGCCCTCGTCGCCGCCTTCGCGCAACTGGTTGACGAGCGGAATCTGCGCGAGCAGGGGCACTCCGAGTTCGTCGGCGAGCGACTTGCCGCCGCCCGAGCCGAACAACTCGTAGCGCTTGCCGTCGTCACCCACGAACCACGACATGTTCTCGATGACGCCGCGCACCGACATGTTGACCTTCTTCGCCATCGCCGCGGAGAGGCGGGCGACTTTCTGCGCGGCTACCTGCGGCGTGGTCACCACGTACACCTCCGCGCGCGGAAGGTACTGGCTGAGGCTGAGCGCGATGTCACCGGTGCCGGGCGGCATGTCGACGAGGAGGAACTCGGGCTCGTCCCAGAACACGTCGGTGAGGAACTGTTCGAGCGCCTTGTGCAGCATCGGCCCGCGCCACACGACGGCTTGTCCGTCGGGCACGAAGTATCCGATCGAGATGCACTTCACGCCGTACGACGTCGGCGGCACGAGCATCTGGTCGATCGCCACGGGGTCGCGGTCGGCGCCGAGCATGCGCGGGATCGAGTAGCCGTAGATGTCGGCGTCGACCACGCCGACGCTGTGCCCCGCCGCCGCGAGCGCGACGGCGAGGTTGGTGGTGACGCTGCTCTTGCCCACGCCGCCCTTGCCCGACGAGATGAGGAGCGGTCGCGTCTTGGAGCCGGGCTGCGCGAACGGAATCGCGCGACCCTGGGCGTGGCCCTGCGCCGGCGACGAGCCTGCCGTCGCCGCAGGCGAGCCGTGCAACTTCTCGCGCAACGCGGCGCGCTCCTGGTCGGTCATCACCCCGAACTCGAGCCGCACGTCGCGGACCCCGGCGAGCGGGCGAACGGCGGCGTTGACGCGCTGCTGAATCTCGTTGCGCAGCGGGCAGCCGGCGATGGTGAGCACGACGGTGAGCGAAACGACGCCTTCGTCAACGCGCACGTCGCGCACCATGTTCAAGTCGACGATCGAACGGTGCAGTTCCGGGTCGTGCACCGGCCGCAGCGCTTCGACGACCTGTTCGGGCGATGGTTCGTTCATGAGGCGAGGCGTAGGCTAATCGCGTGGCGCGCGACAACTCCACGAGAGGCAACGTGACGAGCGGCGCATTCTCCGCGCAGGTCTCGGCAATCACGTCGGCGTTCGGTGATCCGACGCGCCGTGCCGTCTATTTGTTCGTGCGCGACAGTGAAGACGGCGCGACAGCCGCGCGAGTCGCGGAAAAGTTCGACGTGCACCCCAACGTCGCGCGCCACCATCTCGACAAGCTGGCCGCCGGCGGCTACCTCGAGGTCGCGGTGGTGCGGGTCGAGCGGGCGGGGGCAGGCCGACCGGCGAAAACCTACCGCGCGATCGCCGACGCCGCCCCGATGCAGTTCCCGGTGCGCAGCGACGACCTCGTGTTGTCGCTCTTGGGCGAGGCCCTCGAACGACTGCCGAGCCACGAGGCCGAGGCGATGGCGGAAGAAGTCGGCCGCAAGTACGGCCAGGCGATGGCAATTGGGCTCTCTGGCGACGACGTGACCGTCGGGCAACGCTCGCTGCGCTCGGCGCTGCAGAAGGTGGCCGACGCACTGACCGCCCACGGTTTTGCCGCGCACACCGAAAAGCGCCAGAACAAGTTGCGGATCATCAACAACCACTGCCCGTTCGGCGACGTGGCGATCGAACATCCCGTCATCTGCGCGGTCGACCGCGGCATGGTGAAAGGAATGCTCGACGCGTTGTACGGCGAGACGTCGCCGGAGACCTCCGCGTCGTTGCCGCAGGGCGACCGCTTCTGTGAGACGACGCTCGACGAGCGGATCTCCTGACGACGCCGCTCAGTCGCCCCAGAACCGCTGCTCGCGGAACGGATCCCCGTACATGTGGTAGCCGTTCTGCTCCCAGAAGCCCGGCGCGTCGTGCGCGACGGCCTCGAGGCCGCGCAACCACTTCGCTGATTTCCAGAAATACAGGTGCGGGATGACCAATCGCACCGGCCCGCCGTGGATCGGTTCTATTTCGGCGCCGTCGTAGGAATACGCGACAAGCGCTTCGTCGCGCGTGGCGTCGACCATCGGCAGGTTGGCGGTGTAGCCGTACTCGGCGTGCGCAATCAAAAACTGCGCGTTCGCGCGCACGCCGGCGCGCGCGAACAGGTCGCGCACGCGCACGCCCTTCCATTGCGTGTCGAACTTCGACCACTTGGTGACGCAGTGGATGTCGACGGTGATGCTGACCGACGGCAGCGCGAGCAGCTGCTCGTAGGTGAGGCTGAACGGCGAGTCGACCTCGCCGTAGACGGTGAGCGACCATTCGCCCGGTGCATACGCGGGCACGTCGCCGACGTGCAGCACCGGGAACCGCTCGGTGAGGTACTGACCGGGCGGCAGTCGCTTCTCGTCGAGGCCTTTTTGTGCCATCTCGGCGCGGTTGCGCTCAAAGAAACCCATGGCTCAGTGTGCCACGCTGCGGGATGACACAGCGAAGCTCAGCGTGAAACGTCGCGTCTCGCGCCGTGCTCAGCCGATGAGCATCACGTCGACTTCGCCGCCGGCCACGATGCCCGCACCATCGGGCACCACGGCGAGACCGTTGGCGGCGGCAGTGGCTGCGAGTTGGTGGCTGCCCTGCGGCCCGGTGTCGCGCACGTGCAGCCTGCCGTCACCGGCGAACTCGCCGAAGACGCGCATGTAGTGCGTCTTGCCGTCGGGCTTGCGGCGAAGTGCGGCGTCGACCACGGCACGCACCAGCGGTCGCGAGAGATCGGTGGTGTGCCCCATCATCTTGCGCAGGGCGGGACGCGCAAGCAGTTCGAAACTGACGAGCGACGACACCGGGTTGCCGGGCAGTCCAAACACCGGCACCCGCCGACCGTCGACTGCGACCTGGCCGAAGGCGAACGGTTTGGCTGGCTTGATCGCCATCTGCATCCACTGCATGTCGGCGATGCGCGACAACACCGTCTTCACCACGTCGAAGTCGCCCATGCTCACGCCGCCGCTCGTGACGATTGCGTCGTTGTCGCGCGCGGCCGCGAGCAGCGCGCGCTCGATCACTGTTCTGTCGTCGGCGACGACGCCGAGGTTCTGCACTTCGCACCCGTTCTGGGCGAGCAAAACCTCGAGCATCGTCAAGTTGCTCTCGCGAATCTGGCCGCGGCGAAGCGGAGAACCGTCGGTGACGAGCTCGTCGCCGGTCGAGAGCAGCGCCACGCGCGCCCGCGGGAACACCGCGACCTCCCGGGCGTTGATGCTGGAGAGCACGCCGGCACCCGCCGCGGTGAGCACGGTGCCAGCGGCGAACACCACGTCACCCGACCGCACGTCGTCGGCGATCGGCCGCACTGCACTGCCCGCGGCGACCGAACGGCGGACGCGCACGGTGTCGCCCGACTGCTCGCAGTCCTCCACCATCACCACCGCGTCGGCACCTGCGGGCATCGGCGCGCCCGTCATGATGCGCAGCGCCTCGCCGCGCGCCACGCTCCAGTCGCGCGCGTCGCCCGCCGCGCACGTGCCGATCACCCGCAAGTCGGCCGGCACCTGCTGCACGTCGGACGCATGCACCGCGAAACCGTCGACGGCGGTGTTGGCGAACGGCGGCACGTGCTCGCTCGCAATCACGTCGCGCGCCAAGACGAGCCCGGCGGCGTGACCACACGCGACTTCGCGCGAGGCGAGCGGCCGCACACCGTCAAGCGTGCGCTGCAACGCCTCGCTGAGCGGGATCACCTCACGAACGATAGCGACGATCCGCTTCGTGCGAGGCTCTATGCGTGGCCGAATTCTCCCCGTATCCGCAGACGCCGCTGCAAGTGGAGTGGAACGTGGACGACGGCTCGACGAGCACGCTCGAGGTGCGATACGAGAACGAAGGCTGGACCGCGCAGGGCACGCTGGGCAGCGAGCGAGCGCAATTCGTCATCCGATTGTCGGCGACGCTCGTGGTGCAGCAGTTCATGTTGTTCCGCGACATGGACGAACCCGACTTGTGGCTCGGACGCGACCGTTCGGGGCGATGGGGCGAGGTCAACGGCGCGCACCGGCCCGACTTGGACGGGTGCAGCGACATCGAGCTGCGGATGAACCCGTTCGCGGCGTCGGCGACGATGAAGCGCCTGCCGCTTCACGACTCGCACGCCGCGTCGCTCACCGTCGCCTCGGTCGACGTGGAGACGCTGCAAGTGGTGCCGAGGCAACGCAGGTTCGCCCGGCTCTCGGCGCGACGATGGCGCTACACGAGCGCGTACCAAGCACGCGAAGTGGAGGCGAACCTCGACGACTTCGGTCTCGTCGTCGACGAACCCGGCGGGTTCAGTCGACGAGCGCCTGGTACACCAGCGTCTTGAGATAGGTGCGCAGCGGCCAGGTGCTCGACGGCAGCAGTTGGGTGTAGAACGCGACGGAGAGCCGCTCGACCGGACTGATCCAGAACGTGGTGCTCGCCGCGCCGCCCCACCCGAAGTCGCCGGGCGAACCGTGCAACTTCGAGTCGGCCGGGTTGACCATCACGGAGAATCCGAGTCCGAACCCGGTGCCGTCGAAGGTGTTCTCCAAGTCGATCGGTCGACCAAAGGCGCTGATGTCCGCCCCGCCCGGCAGGTGGTTCATCGTCATGAGCCGCACGGTGCGCGGCGAGAGAATGCGCACGCCGTCGAGCGCACCGTGGTTGGCGATCATCTGCATGAAACGGTCGTAGTCGTGCGCGCTCGACACGAGACCGCCGCCGCCGCTCAGGTATTTCGGCGCGCGCGTCGCCCGGCGACCCATTCCCTCGAGACGCTTGGCTAGTCGCGTCGCAGGGTCGGGCTGGTAGAGCGCCGCGAGCCGCGGATGTTTTTCTTCGGGAGCGAAGAAACCCGTGTCGTTCATGCGCAGCGGCGCGAAGATTCGCTGCGCGAAGAACTCGTCGAGCGACTGGCCCGAGACGATTTCCACGATGCGCCCCACCACGTCGGTGGCGACGCTGTAGTTCCACTCGGTGCCCGGCTGGCAGAGCAGCGGCAGCGACGCCCACGTGTCGCACGCTTGCGCGACCGTCGTGTCGCGCGGGGCTCCCCACTCGTATCCGGCGCGGCGGTACAAGTCGTCGACCGGCGACTGGTACATGAATCCGTACGTGAGTCCTGACGTGTGCGTGAGCAGGTGCCACACCAGCATCGGCTCGGTGACGGGCTCGGTGAACGGCCGCACCACCGAACCCGAGCGCCACACGCGACTTGCGCCGAAACTCGGGATGAACTGGCTGACCGGGTCGGTGAGCAGCAACTTGCCTTCTTCGACGAGCATCATGAGCGCGACGGACGTGATCGGCTTGGTCATGGAGTAGATGCGCCAGATCGTGTCGGCTTCGACGGGCAACGCCGCCTCGATGTCGCGCTTGCCGTAGCAAGTGTGGTGCGCCACTTTGCCGTCGCGCGAGACGACGACTTGGAATCCGGGCAGGCGACCGTCGTCGACGTACTGCTCGAAATGGGCATCGAGGCGCCGCAAGCGCGACGCGTCGATTCCCACGTCACTCGGCGAGACCGTCTGCGTGATGGCGGTCATGGATGCTCCTCGCTGGTGGTCGTCGGTGAGGTGTTCGAATCCGGTGGTTGCGCGAGGCGTTTTCCCAGCCAGTCACGCAACTGTGGGCCGACGTCACGGCGGCGCAACGCGGCTTCGATCGACGCGGTCAGCATGCCGAGTGGCGTGCCCGTGTCGTGGCGTGAGCAGTCGACGAGCACGCCGTTGACTCCGCCCTTGCGCGCGAGCGCACCGATCGCGTCGCTCAACTGCAACTCGCCGCCGGCGGCAGGTTTCAGCGCGGCGAGATGACCGAAGATGTCGCGGCCAAGGACGTAGCGACCGATGATGACGAGATCGCTCGGTGCATCGACGGCGTTTGGTTTCTCGACCACGTCGCGCACGCCGACCCGTCCCCGCTCGTCGGGCACGCCTTGGGGCGTCACGCAGCCGTATGCCGACACTTCATTGCGCGGAACACGCTTCAATCCGACTACCGCTCTGCCGCTCGACTCGTGCTCGCGTATCAGGTCGCGCAGGTGCGAACTGGCGCCGAGCAGCTCGTCGGGCAACAGCACGGCGAACGGTGCGTCGCCAACCGCTTCGCGCGCGCACATGACGGCGTGCCCGAGGCCGCGGGGCGATTCTTGGTACACCACCATGAGGCGTGCGCTGCTCGTGGCACGCTCGGCAAAGGCTTCGATCGCCGGTTTGGCACGGTTCGAGACCAGCACGATGTGGTCGATGCCGGCCCCCGTCGCCTCGTCGATGGTGTGCTGCAGCGACGGCGTGTCGAACACGGGCAACAATTCCTTGGGCACCGCGCGCGTGGCGGGCAGGAATCGCGTGCCGAGTCCCGCGGCGGGAATCACGGCATGACGCACGGGCACCGCCTCATCGTAGACTTCATCTTTCATGCCGACCTACGTGTACCGCTTCATCGACACGGGCGAGACCATCGAGGTGCGCCAGTCGTTCGAGGACGAACCGCTCACGCAGGCACCGCACCCGAGCGACGGCTCACTGCGCCCCGTGAAGAAGGTGTTCACGCCGGTCGGCATCACCTTCAAAGGGTCGGGGTTCTACAAGACCGACTCGTCGAAGTCGACGAACTCGGGCGCGTCGACGGGGGGCGCTTCATCGGGCGAGTCCTCGGGCGGCACCGGCACAGGCAGCACCGGCACAGGCAGCACAGGCAGCACAGGCACAGGCAGCACCGGCACGGGGAGCACGAGCACCTCGACGGGCGCCGGCTCCGCCCCGGCGAGCGAGTCGAAAACCGCCAAGCCCGCCTCGTCAACGGGCGCAGCCAAGACCTCGGGCGATTGACCGCGCCGCGGACCCCGCTCAGCGCAGGCCGGTGAGCGCCAAGTTCAAGACCACGAGCCCGAGCACCACGCGGTAAGCGACGAACGCGTTGAAGTTGCTGCGCGCCGCGAGCCGAGTGAGGGCGGTGATTGCGAACCAGCCCGTGACGGCGGCGGCGCTCACGCCGACGAGCATCGCCGTGCGCATCCCCTCCGGCAGGCCGCCCGCGACGAGCGAACCGACCTTCACGACCCCGGCTCCGGCGATGATCGGCACGCCGATCACGAACGACATGCGCACCGCGGCGGCACGGTCGTATCCGAGCATTCGCAGCGCCGAGATGCTGATGCCCGAGCGCGAGGTGCCCGGGTTGAGCGCGAGCACCTGCGCCGCACCGACGAGCCAAGCGTCGCGCACCGTGAAGTCGTCAGCGGTGCGCGAACCGGCGCGTCGATCTGCCCACCACAACAACATGCCGAACCCGACGAGTGACACCGCGACGATGACGGGGCCACCGAGTCGCTCGGCAATCACCGAATCGAACGCCGCGCCGACGAGGCCGGCGGGCACGGCGGTGAGCAGGTACAGCCAAGCGAGGCGACCGTATTGCGAGTCGTGTTGCGACACGTCGGCCAACGCATCGCGCGACTGGAACGGACGGCGCAGCCCGGCGACGACGAGCCGCGACAACTCGCCGCGCACGGCGACGACCACCGCGACGAGCGTGCCGAGGTGCAGCGAGGCGTCGAACGCGGTGCCCACCGACTCCGACGCGAAATCTTCCCAGCCAAACAGCCAGGGCACGAGTTCGAGGTGACCGCTCGAAGAGATCGGGAAGAACTCGGTGAGCCCCTGCACGACCCCGAGCACGAGCGCCTGCCACCACGACATGTGCACCACCGACGCTAGTGACGCGGCGCGAGTATCGGGGAGTTCGCAGTGCGGTGGCGGGTTACGAGCCGCTGATGGTCACGTCATTGATGACGAGCGAGAGCCCGGCTGCGCGCATCGGCAGCCAGTCCACGTCGTTGCCGACGGCGACGATGTCGAGCAGCATCCGCTGCAGCGTGGAGCCGATGGTGAACTCGCGGATTGGTGCGCCGACCTTGCCGTTCGTGATGGTCATGCCCGACGCCCCCGTCGAGAAGTCGCCCGAGATCGGGTTGACGCCGCTGTGCAGTCCCGACACTTCTTGGATGAGCACGCCGTCGTCGATGTCGGCGATCAGTTCGGCTTGCGACTTGGCACCGGGCGTCACCTGCATCGCCAAACAACCGACGCCAGGCGAACCGGCGAACCCGCCGCGCGTGGCGTTGCCCGTGCTCTTGGTTTGCATGCGGCGCGCGCTGTACGACGAGTGCACGAACATCTGCAGCGCGCCGTCTTTGATCAGCACGTTGCGCCGCGCGGCGAGGCCTTCGCCGTCGATGTCGGTGGCGGTGTAGGCGAGTTTGTTGGTCGGGTCGTCGACCAGCGTGAAGAACGGCACGGCTACCTGCTCGCCGAGGCGACCGGCGAAAATGCTGCGACCCTTCGCCACGTTCTCGCCGTTGAACGCACTGGAGAGAATGCTGACGAATTGCGACGTGACGTAGGGGTCGAGCACGACAGTGGTGCGCTTGGTGGCGGGCTTGGTGGCACCGAGCAGCCGGGTCGCGCGGTCGGCGGCTTCGCGCGCGGCTTTGTCGAGGTCGAAGTCGTTGGGCGAGTCGCCGACGGAGAACCCGTAGCCCGTCTGCGTCTCGTCGTCAACGTCGTCGGCGAGCGTGACCACCGAGACGAAGCACGAGTTCGAGCGGCCGCTCGTGCGGATGCCGGTGGTCGTGGCGAAAGCCGACTCGTCCCACCCGTCGTCGTAGTTGGACGACTCGGTGCGCACGCGCGAGTCGGCGGCGAGTGCGCGGCGCTCGAGATCCTTGGTGAGGTCGACCTTCTTGTCGGTCGGGTACTGCGCGAGTGCATCGTCCCAGAACTTCTGCGGCACGGGCTCGACACCGTCGGGCACGGCGAGACCGGCGTACTCGTCGGGCGTGCCGAACTGCACGTTGTCACGCGCGTCGGCGAGCACCTCGGCGATGGCTTTGTCGTCGAGCGTCCCGGCGTACGCGGTGCCGGTGCGGCCGTCTTTGATCACGCGGATGCCGACGCCCTCGCTCTGCGCCGACACGAAGTGCTCGAGCGCGCCCTCGTAGACGCGCACGCTCGTCTCGCCGCCGCGACCGACGTACGCCTCGATGTGTTCGCCTTTCTTGGCTTGCGCGACGATGCGGTCGGCGACCGCCTGGAGGTCGGGGACTTCGACTTTCACGCCGCCGTGCCGCCGATGGTCAGGCTCTTCACGCGCAGCGTGGGCTGGCCGTCGCCCACTGGCACGCCCTGGCCGTCCTTGCCGCAGGTGCCGGGGTTGCCCATCGCGAAGTCGTTGCCGAGAAGGTCGATGTCGCGCAGCACCTGCGGGCCGTTGCCGATGAGGTTGCCGTCGCGCAGCGGCTCGGTGATCTCGCCGTTCTCGATGAGATACGCCTCGGTCATGCCGAACACGAAGTCGCCGCTCGCGGTGTCGACTTGTCCGCCGCCGAGTTTGGCGACGTACACGCCGTGCTTGGTGTCGCGCACGATCTGCTTCGGGTCGTGCGGCCCGTTCAAGACGAACGTGTTGGTCATGCGCACCATGGGCAAGTGCTGGTAGCTCTGCCGGCGGCCGTTGCCCGATTGGCGACGGCCCTCCTTGCGCGCGCGCAAGTAGTCCCACATGTAGTCGGTGAGCACGCCGTTCTCGATCAGCACGTTGCGCTGCGAAGGATGCCCTTCGTCGTCGACGCCGATGGCGCCCCACTCGGCGGTCATCGTGCCGTCGTCGATCAGCGTGACGAGCGGCGACGCGACGAGTTCGCCGCGCTTGTCTTTGTAGACGCTGGCACCTTTGCTGATGATGTCGGCCTCGAGGCCGTGACCGCACGCCTCGTGGAAGAGCACGCCGCCCGAACCGTGCTTGATGACGACGGGCAGCGACCCCGACGGCGCCGGACGCGCGCTGAGTTTGGTGACCGCCTGTTGTGCAGCGGCGCGGGCGAGTTCTTCGACGTCGTTCTCGTCGAACACCTCGAAGCCGATGGTGTGGCCGAGCGACTGATAACCGGTCTGCATGCCGCCGTCGCCGCTGGCGACCACGCTGACGCGCAGCAGCGTGCGCACCTGCTCGTCGGCGGCCAGCACGCCGTCACTGTTGGCGATGAGGATGCGCTTGCGCGAGTCGCCGTAGCCGGCCGACACCTGCACGATCGCTTTGTGCACGCCTCGCGCGGCGGCGTCGACGCGCTGCAATATCGCCACCTTGTCGCGCTTCTCGATTTTGTCGGGCCACTTTTCGATGGTGTTCACGGGATGTCGCACCACCGGCCCGAGCGCCACGGTGTTGACTCCGCCGCCACCGCGCGACGCGGCAGTGGCCGCCGCCTCTGCCGCCGCGAGCAAGCCCTTCTCGCTGAGGTCGCTCGTGTGGGCGAAACCGGTCGTGTCGCCCTTCACGACGCGAATGCCCGCACCGCGGTCGCGCCCGCTCGACACCTGCTCGATTTTTCCGTCGTCGAGACCCGCCGAGGTCGATCGTTTGTCTTCGACGAAGATTTCGGAGAATTCGGCGCCTGTCGAGCGGCCCTTCACGAGCACGCGCGACAACACCTCGGGTGCGACGAGGAGCGATTCTGATTTTGGCATGGCGCGAGCCTACTGAGGCATCACGCCGCGACGCAGACGCAGCCTCGTCAAAGACTCCGCCTCGACGCAGACGCAGCCTTGGCGCGTGACGGAAGCAACTGCAGCGCACGAAGATTGCCCGAGCGGCGCGATTTGCGTTGATTGCAGAGCCGCTGCTCACGCTCGTGTGCATCGTCGTGACGGGCAACCACTTCTTTATCGACGGCGTCGGTGGCATCGTCGTGTTCGTCGGCGGACACGCGATCGGGGCTCGCGTCCACCGCTTTGACGAAAGGCGTCTCGAGGTCCGTCAGGGCTAGCGTTCTAGGCGCCATGGCGCTCGCCGACATCCGCCAGCCGAGTGATTTGCGCGGGCTGAGCCACGCACAACTCGGCGAACTCGCCGGTGAGATTCGCGACTTCATCGTCGCCGCCGTGTCGGAAACCGGCGGGCACCTCGGGTCGAACCTCGGCGCGGTCGAACTCACCCTCGCCTTGCACCGCGTCTTCGAATCGCCGCGCGACGCGATCCTGTGGGACACCGGCCACCAGGCGTACGTGCACAAGCTCGTCACCGGGCGGCGCGGCGGATTCTCACAATTGCGCCAAGCCGGCGGCATCTCCGGCTACCCGAGCCGCGAAGAAAGCATCCACGACTTCATCGAGAACAGCCACGCCTCCACCGTGCTTTCGTACGCGCACGGCATGGCGACGGCGCGCGATGCGGGTCACCTGCCCGACCGCCGCCACGTGGTCGCGGTGATCGGCGACGGCTCGCTGACCGGCGGAATGGCGTACGAGGCGCTGAACAACCTCGGGCACTCCAAGACGCGTGTCATCATCGTGCTCAACGACAACGGCCGCTCGTACGCGCCGACGGTCTCGAACCTCACGCACCAACCGCACCCGCTCGACGGGACGGGCGAGATGCCGCGACCGCGCGACCGGTTCACTTCGCGCTTGTCGCGCGCGCTCACGAACGTGCGCCTCAACCCGGTGTACGTGCGCCGCCAGCGACGGCTCGAGAAGTGGCTGCACGACCTGCCCGTCGTCGGTTTGCAAGCCGAGCGCGGACTCGAGGCGATCAAGGCCGGCATCCGCGAGTACCTGCAGCCGACGGCGTTCTTCGAGGCGCTCGGCGTGCGCTACGTCGGCCCGGTCGACGGACACGACTTCGCCGAACTCGAGCACGCGCTCAGCGCCGCCGCCGCGCGATCGGAAGAAGGCCCAATCGTGGTACACGTGGTCACGCAGAAGGGTCGTGGGTATCCGCCCGCGGAAGACGACGACGAGAAACACCTGCACGATGCGCCGGTGTTCGACCCGGCGAACGGCCCGCCGAAGGCCGTGCCGACCGGTTACACGCAGGCGTTCGCCGACGCGCTCATCAAAGAAGCACAGAGCGACCAGCGAATCGTCGGCATCACCGCGGCGATGCCCGGCCCGACGGGGCTCATCGCCTTTCAGTCGCACTTCCCCGACCGCTTCTACGACGTCGGCATCGCCGAGCAGCACGCGGTCACCTTCGCCGCCGGTCTCGCGATGGGCGGCATGCGACCCGTGGTGGCCATCTACTCGACGTTCCTCAACCGCGCCTGGGACCAGATGGTGTACGACGTGGCACTGCACCGACTGCCGGTGATCTTCTGTCTCGACCGCGCCGGCGTGACCGGCGACGACGGCCCGAGCCACCACGGCATCTACGACATGGCGCTGTTCTCGAAGGTGCCCGGCATGCGCGTGCTCGCACCGTCGAGCGCACAAGACCTGCAACAGATGCTGCATGACGCGATGTCGCTCGCCGACTCCGGCCCCGTCGTGATCCGCTACCCGAAAGGCAAGGCGCGGCAAGTGTCGGAGCACGACGTGGGCACCGGCTTGCGTGCACGACGCACGGCGATCGACCCGGGCAAGGCACTTTGCATCCTCGCCGTCGGCAAGATGGTCGCCGCGGCCGAGCAGGCAGTAGCGGCGCTCGCGCGCGACAGCATCGCCGCCACGCTGTGGGACGTTCGCTCGTGCGTGCCCGCCGACGAGGAGATGATACGCGACGCTGCCGCGCACCGCCGCGTGCTCACGCTCGAAGACGGCATCCGTGACGGCGGCATCGGCTTCTTGCTCGCCGACGCGATCACCACCGTGGTACCCGATGCGCCGCCGGTGATTCGCGTGCTCGGCCTGCCGACGAGATTCATCCCGCACGCCAAGCCCGATGCGATACTCGCCAAGTTGGGTCTCGACGCAGCCGGCGTCGAGCGCACCGCGCGCGAGATGCTCGCTGCACAGTGAGGTGACGCCTCGCATGACCGCCGCAGCATCATCGTCTGGCGGTTGGCTGGCCGATGATCTCGCACTCGCCTTGCGGGACGATCTCGCGCTTGCCCTGCGCGCCGCCGACGTGGCCGACGGTGTGTCGCTGCCCGGCTACGAGCGCCGCGGGTTCAGCGTCGAGCGCAAGGCCGACCACAGCGAGGTCACCGTGATCGACCGCGCGACGGAGACGGCGATCAGCGACATGTTGCGTGCGCAGCGACCCGACTATTCGCTCCACGGCGAAGAGCACGGCGTGGTCGGCCCGCGCGAGGCGCGACGCCAGTGGGTGGTCGACCCGATCGACGGCACGAGCAACTTCGTGCGCGGCGTGCCGGTGTGGGCGACGCTCATCGCGCTGGTCGACGACGGTGTGCCGGTGCTCGGCGTGGTGTCGGCGCCCGCGCTGCAGCGGCGCTGGTGGGCGGCGCGCGGCCTCGGCGCACACGGGGTCACCGCACACGGGGCGGCGCGCGAACTGCGCGTGAGCACGACGAACGAATTGCGTCGCGCGAGCGCGAGCATCACCGTGAGCGAGTCGTGGCACGCGGCTGGCAAGACCGTGCAACTCGACCGGCTTCAGCGCGGCGTGGCGCGGCTGCGCAACTACGGCGACTTCTGGCAGCACATGCTGGTGGCCGAGGGTGCCGTCGACTTCGCGATCGACGCCATCGGGCTCGGCCCCTACGACATCGCCGCCATCGCCGCAGTCGTCGCCGAGGCGGGCGGCACCTGGTGCGACCGCCACGGCACGCCCGACTGGCGCAGCGACTCGCTGGTCACGTGCAACGGCGCGTTGCGCGACGCCGTGCTACGGGCACTCAACGGCGCGAATTGACCCGACTCGGGTCGGGGACATTGATGTACTGCGCGGTCGGCGTTACATCATCCCCATGCCGCCGCCGGGCATTCCGCCGCCCGCCGGAGCCGCCGCCTTCTCGGGCTTGTCGGCCACGAGGCACTCGGTGGTGATGACGAGGCCCGCGATCGACGCCGCGTTCTGCAGTGCTGCGCGGGTGACCTTCGCCGGGTCGATGATCCCGGCCTTCACGAGGTCGGTCATCTCGCCGGTTGCCGCGTCGAGACCCGTGTTGCCCTTCGCGGCCTCGATCTGCTGCACCGCGACCGCGCCTTCCATGCCGGCGTTGTCGGCGATGTGGCGGGCGGGGGAAGTGAGCGAATCGTAGACGCTGCGCGCACCGGTGGCCTCGTCGCCCGAGAGCGACTCGACCACTTTCAGCACGGCCGGACGCGCGCGCACGAGAGCGGTGCCGCCGCCGGCGACCACGCCCTCTTCGATTGCCGCGCGGGTCGCTGAGACGGCGTCCTCGATGCGGTGCTTCTTCTCCTTCAGTTCCACCTCGGTGGCTGCGCCGACCTTGATCACCGCGACACCGCCGGCGAGCTTGGCGAGGCGCTCTTGCAGCTTCTCGCGGTCCCAGTCGCTGTCGGTGTTTTCGATCTCGGTCTTGATCTGGCTGATGCGACCGTTGACCTCGGCCTTGTCGCCGTGGCCGTCGACGATGGTGGTGTTGTCCTTGTCGACGATGACGCGCTTGGCACGACCGAGGAGGTCGAGGCCGGCGTTCTCCAGCTTCAAGCCGACTTCTTCGCTGATGACCTGGCCGCCGGTCAGGATGGCCATGTCTTGCAGCATCGCCTTGCGGCGGTCGCCGAAGCCGGGCGCCTTGACGGCGGTCGAGCTGAACGTGCCGCGGATCTTGTTGACCACGAGCGTGGCGAGCGCCTCGCCCTCCACGTCCTCGGCGACGATGAGGAGCGGCTTGCCCGTCTTCATCACGGCTTCGAGCAGCGGCAGCATCGACTGCACGGTCGAGATCTTCGCCGAGTGGAAGAGGATGTAGGGCTCTTCGAGCACGGCCTCTTGGCGGTCTTGGTCGGTGACGAAGTACGGCGACAGGTAACCCTTGTCGAACTGCATGCCCTCGGTGAACTCGAGTTCGATGCCGAAGGTGTTCGATTCCTCCACCGTGACGACGCCGTCTTTGCCGACCTTGTCGATCGCGTCGGCGATCACTTTGCCGATCGCAGCGTCGGCGGCCGAGATGGTCGCGACGTTGGCGATGTCGCCCTTGTCGTCGACTTCCTTCGACTGCGACTTGAGCGACTCGACGGCCGCAGCAACGGCCTTCTCGATGCCGCGCTTCAGGCCCATCGGGTTCGCGCCGGCCGCGACGTTGCGCATGCCGTGGCTGACCATCGCCTGGGCGAGCACGGTGGCGGTGGTGGTGCCGTCGCCGGCGACGTCGTTGGTCTTGGTGGCGACTTCCTTCACGAGCTGGGCGCCCATGTTCTCGAACGGGTCCTCGAGCTCGACTTCCTTCGCGATCGACACACCGTCGTTGGTGATGGTCGGCGCGCCGAACTTCTTGTCGAGCACGACGTTGCGGCCCTTGGGTCCGAGCGTGACTCTCACCGCGTCGGCGAGCTTGTTGACGCCGGCTTCGAGCGCGCGGCGCGCTTCTTCGTCGAATTTGAGCAACTTGGCCATGAGTGGAACTTCCTTTGTTGGTTACTTCGTGACGATCGCGAGCACGTCGCGGCTGGTGAGGATGAGGATGTCGTCGCCCTTGTGGTTGACTTCGGTGCCGCCGTACTTGCTGTAGAGCACGGTGTCGCCGACCTTGATATCGAGCGGGAAGTACTTGCCTTCAGAGTCGCTCCAGCGACCAGGGCCGACGGCGAGCACTTCGCCCTGCTGCGGCTTTTCCTTCGCGGTGTCGGGGATGACGAGGCCCGAGGAGGTGGTCTGCTCGGCCTCGGACGGCTTGACGACGACTCTGTCGTCGAGGGGCTTCAGGTTCATTGATGTTCCTTTTCGTGCGGTTTCCCGGGCGGGAAACGGGCTGTCTGGGGCCCCGGCGAGCCGTTAGCACTCTCCGTGGACGAGTGCTAATGCTAGGGGCGGGTCGCGTCGGGCGACAACCCGAGCGTCTGGTGCGCCACCCCGTGGCGGTCGAGCAGGCGTCGCACGACGGGCACGGGGAGGCCGACCACGGTGCTGCGCTCGCCGTGCAGTTCGCGCACGAACACGGCTGCCTCGCCCTGCAGCGCGTAGGCCCCGGCCGTGTCGAGCGACTCCCCCGTGGTGAGGTAGCGCTCGAGGGCGTCGGGGGCGATCGGGTGCATGGTGACCGAGGCGGTGTCGAGCCCCACATCGTGCGTAGCGCGGTGCGCGACGCACACCGCCGTGTGCACGAGGTGCGTGCGCCCCGACAAGCGCCGGAGCATCTCGCGTGCGTGGCTGGCGTCGCGCGGAGTCCCGAGAATCTCTCCGTCGACATCCACCGTGGTGTCAGCAGCGAGCACGACGGCATCGTGCGGTTGCCGTGCCGCGACACGCAGGCACTTCGCTGTCGCAAGGCGCTGCACATGGTCGCGCGGCGACTCACCGACGAGCACGCTCTCGTCGACGTCGGCTGAATCAACGACGAACGCATACCCCATCTCGCGCAGGATGTCGCTGCGGCGCGGCGAACGCGACGCGAGCACGAGCATCATCCGCCGCTCATCGTGGTGAGCAGTGCATCGTCAGGCACCGTCAAGTCGTCGAGATGGTCGAGGTAGCCGTGCGGCAGCACCACGTCGATCGGGCCGTTGGTGTGGCCGCGCGCCAGGCGCTCGCCGCCCGCGACGAGCCCGAGCGTGCGGTCGAGCGACTCGGCGAGAGCACGCACCTCGTCGAGCGTCGACACCTCGGAGAAGCGACGGCGGATTTCGGGCCCCACGGGATACCCGGTCAAGTACCAACCGCAGTGCTTGCGGAACTCGCGGATGCCCTTCGTGTCGTCGTTGCGGGCGATGTCGTTGCGTCCGTTGGCGCGGTGGTGGCGCATGAGCGATTCGGCGTGCGACACCATCACGTCGAGCACCTCGCCGAGCGGCGGCGCGGGGCGCACGGCTCGACCGTTGAACGCATCGACCAGGTCGCGAAACAGCCACGGCTTGCCCAGGCATCCTCTGCCGATCACCACGCCGTCGCAGCCCGTCTCGCGCACCATCCGCAACGCGTCGTCGGCGCACCAGATGTCGCCGTTGCCGAGCACGGGAATGCCGTCCACATGTTGCTTCAGCGCCGTGATCGCCTCCCACCGCGCGCTCGGCGCGTAGTGCTGCTGCGCGGTGCGGGCGTGCAACGCGATCATCACGGCGCCGGCGTCGCGGCAGATGCGACCCGTGTCGAGATAGGTGAGCAGGTCGTCGTCGATGCCCATGCGGAACTTGCAGGTGACCGGGATGCCGTACCGCGCGCCGGCGCGCACCGCCGCGCGCACGATTTCGGCGAGCAGATTTTTCTTCAGCGGCACCGCCGCCCCGCCACCCTTGCGCGTGATCTTCGCCGCCGGACAACCGAAGTTCAGGTCGATGTGGTCGACTGCGTCCTCGCTGCCGAGCACGTCCACCGCCTTTTCCATGATCGTCGGGTCGCTGCCGTAGAGCTGCAGGCTGCGGAAGGTCTCATCGGGCGCGAACGACACCATCGACCGCGTGCGCGGGTTGCCGTACACGAGCGCGGCCGCCATGATCATCTCGTTCACATAGACGAGGCCCGGGCCGAACGAGCGGCACAGCGAGCGGAACGGCGCGTTGGTGACGCCGGCCATCGGGGCGAGCACGACGGGCGGCCACACGTCGACGCCGCGTCCGGCGCTGCCGTCAGTGTGCGTGCCGCGCAATGCAAGTGGCGTCACCGCTGCCCCGTCGCGCACAGTCACCGCTGCCCCGCTCCGAGTTTCAGATTCGGCTGCGCGCCCGCGTCGAGCGGCGTCGTCTCGTCCCGCGCCAATCGGTACCACGCGGCACTCGCGATCATCGCCGCGTTGTCGGTGCACATCTCGCGCGACGGCAAGACCACTGCGAGGCCGTCGTCATTGCCGCGCGCCGCCATCTCGCGACGCAACAGCGAGTTTGCAGCGACACCGCCGCCGAGCGCGACGGTCTCTGCGCCAATCTCTCGCGCGGCGCGGCGCGCCTTGTGCACGAGCACGTCGACCACCGCCCGTTGGAACGACGCCGCAACGTCGTCGGTTGCCACGCCCGGGTTGGCCCGCACGTGGTTGATCACGGCAGTCTTCACACCGGAGAACGACACGTCGAGACCCTCGTTGAGCATCGCCCGCGGGAATGCGACGGCTCGCTCGTTGCCGCGCTGCGCCGCCTTGTCGATCGCCGGTCCGCCCGGATACGGCAGCCCGAGGAAGCGCGCGACCTTGTCGAACGCCTCGCCCGCGGCATCGTCGATGGTCTGGCCGACCACGCGGTAGGAATGCGCGTCGCGCATCTCGACAAAGAGCGTGTGCCCGCCCGACACCAGCACGAACAACAAGGGAAACTTCGCGTTCGGTTCGTCGAGCAACGCGGCGTAAAGGTGTGCCTCGAGATGGTTGACGCCGACGAACGGCACGTCGAGAGCCAGCGCGGTCGCCTTCGCCGCCGACACTCCGACGAGCAACGCGCCGACGAGCCCGGGGCCGACGGTCGCCGCGACTGCGTCAATGCGCGAATAGTCGACCCTCGCCTGCTCGAGCGCGCGCGCAGTCACGTGCGGCAACGACTCGAGATGGGCACGGCTCGCGATCTCGGGCACCACCCCGCCGAATCGGGCATGCTCGTCGAGCTGGCTCGCGACGACCGACGACAGCACGTCGGTGCCACCCAAGACGACTGCTGCCGCGGTCTCGTCGCAACTCGTCTCGATGCCGAGCACCATCGTCGACGCATCGACGGGGCCGCGCAGGCTCGCGTCAGTCACGAGTCGGCCCAGTCACGAGCCGGCCCAGTCACGAGTCGGCCCAGTCACGAGTCAGAGCTCCGTTCGGCTTCGATTCGCGCCAGCCGCCCCGCGAAGTCGTCGCCCTGGATGTCGGTGCACCACATCACGATCGCGTCGTCGCGGTTCTCGTAGTACCTCGCCCGCACTCCGACGGGAGCGAAACCGAAGCGTCGGTAGAGCGACTGCGCCGACACGTTCGACTCTCGCACCTCGAGGGTGAGCGACGCCATCCCGACGCGACGTGCTTCGTGCGCGAGGTCGAGCATCAACTCGGTCGCGATGCCGCGACGGCGCAACGCGACGTCGACTGCCACATTGGTCACGTGCGCGGCGTCATCCATGTAGATCATGCCGCCGTAGCCGACGACGCGGCCGCCGAGCAGCGCAACGAGATAGTGGCGAGACCCTGCTGCCCGCATCGCCAGTTCGTCGCGAAACACACCCTCGGTCCACGGCTGCGGATACGCCGTGTGTTCGATGGCCATGATCTGGTCCAGATGTCTGTGACGCATCGGCTCGACGTGCAGCGCATCGTCGGTCTCGTCGCGCCCGCTCGCACCGCGACGCAACAAGCGGCTCAGGATGCTCATGCGTTGCTCCGCGTCGTCCAGTTGATCTCGGCGTCGGCTTCGCGCAAGTACAAGGCCGGCACGCACGGTGCGGCGCGCGTCGGGTCGTTGTCGGCCGCGTCGGAGAGCGTTTCGCCGTCGAGCAGGCGCCGGTGGGCGATGAGCGCCACCTGTCTGGCGTGCGGAAACTCGGCCGTGTCGCCGCGGTTTGCTGAGGCGAACTCGACCACCCACGACACCATACCGAGCGACTCGACGATGGCTTCCCGTCGGCGTCGCGCGAAGTCGCCGACAAAGAGGCACGCTTGCGCTCGCTCGCGCAAAGCGGCGGTCAGGTCGTCGAGCGCGGTCACCGCGGCCGGCGCGACGCGAAGCGACCGGGTCGCCGCACCCGACCCTGTATTGCGTTCTTCGCGCCAGTCGTCCGCACGATGCAGCGCCCACGCCACTTGGCCTCGACGCGCGTCGATGGTCGGCACGATGAGATCGCCGTCGAAAGCGGGCGCGGCGGCAACCAACGCCTCGAGACCGTCGACCCCGACGAGCGGAACCGACAGCACGTGGGCGAGCGCCTGCGCCGACGCGATGCCGACGCGCATCCCCGTGAACAGCCCGGGGCCCACGTCGACGGCGACTGCGTCGACTTCGCCGAGCACGATTCCCGCCGAACCAACGACGGACTCGATCATCGGCGTGAGATCCTCGGCGTGGCGACGCTCGCTGCGCGACTCGCCCGCCGCCAGCACCTCCTCGCCGTCGACGACGGCGACGCTCACCGATTCCGTCGCGGTGTCGATGCCGAGCACGATCACGGGTTCACCACGACGCGCCGACTGCGCGCAACTGCTCGGCGAGCCTCGGCAAGCGCACCTCCCACGGTGCACCGCGAGACGAGAACTCCATCGCGCGCTCGTTCTCACCGGCGTGCGCCAACGCGACGACCAGCGCGTCGTCGAATGCGTCGGCGACGAAGTCGCCCCACTCGATGACGAGCACCGCACCACTGCGGCGCGCCTCGTCGAGCCCGAGGTCGGCGAGTTCGCCCGTGCGCTCGAGCCGGTACACGTCGGCGTGGCACACGCGCAGCGTGGTGCCCGCGTATTCGTGCACGAGGGTGAACGTTGGCGACGTGACGTGCTCGACCACGCCGAGCGCCGCGCACAGCGACTTGGTGAACGCCGTCTTGCCCGCCCCGAGGTCGCCGGTGAGCAGCAGCACGTCGCGCGCGCGCAGTTCCCGGGCCACGACGCTGGCGACCCTTGCAGTGTCGTCGGGCGAACGCGACACGATGTTCACCGGGCGCATCAGGCACCCCCGACGTAGTCGCGCGGCACTCGCGGCGAGACCGCGCACACCACCTCGTAGGTGATCGTGCCGAGCGCTCGCGACCAGTCTTCGACGCTCACCTGCTCGTCTTCCTGCCGGCCGAACAGCACCGCCTCGTCGCCCACCGCGACGTCGTCGTCGCCGCAGTCGACCATCATCTGGTCCATCGTCACCACGCCCGCGATGCGCCGCCGCACGCCGCCGACGAGCACCCGCGCCGGCGAGTCCCACGCGCGACGTGCGATGCCGTCGGCGTACCCGAGCGGAAGCACGGCGAGGTTCGTGTCGCGGTCGAGCACGGTGCGCAGACCGTAACTGACGCCCTCGCCCGCGCGGACTCGCTGCACGTGTGCCACGCGGGTGCGCAATGACATCACCGGGCGCAGGTCGCGCGACAAGCCTTCGACACCGTCGCCCGCCGACAATCCGTAGAGCGCGATGCCTGCGCGCACGAGCGTGGCACGCGACGCACGATCGGAAGTCGAGCGGCGACCAGACGAAAGCCCGCGCAACGCAGCGGCGGAGTTTGCGTGGTGCACATGGCGAACGCCGGGCGCGACGCCGCGCACAGCGGATGTGACGCTCTCGAACACGTCGAGTTGGCGCTGGGTCTCGGCGCGCGACGGATCGTCCGCCGTCGCGAGGTGCGTCATGACGCCGTCGAGCACGAGGTGCGACGCCCCGACGATCATGCCGGCGCGCGACACGGCGTCGGCGGGCGGCGCACCGACGCGATGCATGCCGGTGTCGATCTTCAGGTGCACGAGCGCGCGGCGCGCGGCGCGCTCCGCTTCACGGGCGAGGTGCTCGATGTAGTGGGCGTTGTACGCCGTGCAGATCACGCCGTACTGCACGAGCAGCGGCACCTCGTCGAGCGGTTGTTCGCTGAGCACCAAGATCGGTGCGTCGATTCCCGCTTCGCGCAACTCGACGGCCTCTTGCGTGAGTGCGACGCACAGACCCTGCGCGCCGCCCTGCAACGCAGCCTTCGCGCACGGCACGGCGCCGTGACCGTAGGCGTTGGCCTTCACCACCGCCCACGTCTCGGCGGGTGCGGCGGCACCGGCGAGCACGCCGACATTGTGACGCAGCGCCGCCAAGTCGACCGTGGCGCGCGTGGCACGACTCACTGAAGCGGCGCGCGCCTGAGAGTGGTCGTTCATCGCGCGCGAGACGCCCCTACTCGGCGGCGACGACGGCGATCGCGAGATGGTCGGTGTGCGCGAGCGAGACGTGCCAGTGCGTCACGCCGCGTTCGCTCGCGAGTTGCGCGGCGCGTCCGACGATGCGCAGCGACGGACGACCGGCAGCGTCGGTGTGCACCGACACGTCGTGGAAGTCGAAGGCGCCGAGTCCGACGCCGAGTGCCTTCATCGTGGCTTCGCGCGCGGCGAACCGGGCCGCGAGCAATGCCCCAGAGTCGGCGCGCCGGTCGGCGAGCGCGCGCTCGGCCGTGGTGAACACGCGCGGCGCGAGCCGCGGTGACCGTGCCAGTGCGGCCCGGAACCGCGCGATGTCGACGGCGTCGACGCCCAGCCCGCGCATCATTGGTCCCCGGTTCGCCACATGTCGGCGGTGGTGGTGATCGGGAGGATGAGCGCGTCGGAAACCGGCACTTCTGCGAGGCGGTCCTCGCGGAAACGCGTCTCGGTTTCGGTCACGGCGTCGACGAGACGCTCGTAGCGGTTGTCGTATCCGGCGAGCACCTGCTTCATCACGCCGGCAGGCAGTCGGTCGTGGAAGAGCACGTGCAACAACGTGATGCCGGTCGTCTCGGCACCCTTGGTCTCGGGCACGAGGATCACCGTGCGGTTGTCGCGCCGCCCGCGCGCGACGAGCACTTCCTGCGACATGGCGACGCGCCGCTTGGTGCCGCGCAACGAAGTGTCGGCTTCGACGCGCGAGCGCAGGTCGCGGGCGATTCCGCCGCGGTCGACGATGGCGATGGTGGCGGCAGAACCTCCGCCCGCGGGGTCGCCCTCGATGCGATACCGGGTGAATCCGACCACCTGACTGATCGCCGGGTCGAGGTCGGCGAGCACCTTCAGCACGCCGTACGGCAGGCGTTCGCGCGCCGCGCCGGCAGTGAGCACGGCCTTCACGAGCGCGCGGTCGAGCAGACCCTCCTCGCTGCGCGAGATGCCGACCGTGATCGTCTTGGCTTGGTGCTTGATCGCGTCGATCGGACGCGTGAGCTCGTCGATGGCGCGCGTCAACGCCGCAGTGATGTCGTCGAGCAACGCTTCGGGCGTCGCGATCCTGCCGAAATCACGCTGGTACGCAGCGAGCGGGTTCGCCGACATCGCCGTGCGCAGAATGCCGACCACGCGCACCGCCGTCGACGCCTCGAGATTGCCGTCGTACGCGCCGGTGGCGAGCGCGTCGAAGAAACGGTTCGCCGGCACGCCGATCTGCGCGTGCACCTTGCCGAGCAGGGCGGCGCCCTCGCCGCCGCGCTCGACGGCACGTTCGACGACCTCGCGCGTCTGGCGCAGCGGTCGCGCGAGCGCGTCGATGGCGAGCGCCGCTTCGTAACCGAATAGGTGTCCGACCATCACCGAGAGCACGAACGCGACGCGGGAATCCACGGCGGGCACTTCGATCACCGCGGCGGCTGCGCCGTAACGATGCTCGCCCGCCGTCGCAACCACGATCGGCAGGGCCTTGTGCGCGCGATAGATCTCGATCTCCTTGGCGACGTCGGCCGCGGTGCCCGCGCCGAGGCCGGCGGCGCACACGAAGATGAGCGGCTCGCACGACAAGTCGATGTGCTTCTTGTCCTCGGTGATGTCGCACGCGATCGACTTGTAGCACAACTCGCTCAACTTGATGCGCACCTCTTCGGCGGCCACGGCGTTGGATCCGTTGCCGACCACCGTCCAGTAGCGGCGCGAAGTGGCGAAACTGCGGGCGGCATCGGCGACATCGGCGCGCGCGGCCAGCACCTCCACCATCGCCTCCGGCAGGGTGCGCAGGGCCGCGAGCAACGTGTGTCGCTCGTCGGGCGAACCGGTGCCGAGCGCCTGCGCGACGGCGCACGCGACGATCGCGCCCGCGGCGACCTGCGCGTAGAACGCCTTGGTGCTCGCCACGCTCATCTCCACGTCGCGACCGTCGGAGGTGTGGATGACACCGTCGGCTTTCGCGGTGAGTTCGCTGCCGCGCCTGTTGACGATGGCCAGCACGCGCGCGCCGCGCGAACGCGCCAAGTCGACCGTGCGATTGGTGTCGGTCGTGGTGCCGCTCTGGCTGATGGCGACGATCAGCGTGTCGCGCATGTCGAGCGCGAGACCGAAGCCCGACAGCTCGGTGGCGGGCAGCGCGTCGACGCGCAGATGGTCGCCGGTGAGCGCGCGCAACAGGTTGGCGAGCGAACGACCGGCGACGGCGGCGGTGCCCTGCCCGATCACACGGACGCGGCGCAGCGCGCCCGACGCGAGTTCGTCGATGATTCGCCGAGGCAACTGCGACTCGTCCAACGTGGCCGAGAGTCGACCGGATTCTTCGCCGATGCGGCCGCGCAGCGTCTTGGCGAAACTGAGCGGGGCTTCGTTGATCTCCTTGGCGAGGAAGTGCTTGTGCTCGCCGCGGTCGATGTCGCGGGTCGTCACCTCGGCGACGAGCGTGTTGTGCGCACCGAGCGCGAGCGGCGTCGCGTCGTACGCAGAGATGAGCACGCCCGCTTCTTCGCCCGCCTGGTCGCCGTCGAGCGCGACGACTTGTCCGCGGCTCGACGGCCGGTCGGGATGCGCGAGCGACTCGCCGTCCATGCGCACGTAGCGCTGCGCTTCTTCGACGAGGCCGTACGGTTCGCTCGCGACGACGAATCGCCCGGGTGCGAGCCCGACGCAGAGCCCTTGGCCGCTGCCCTTCAGCGCGAGCAGCAGCTTGCCCGGTTCGTCGGCTGACGCGGCGGCGATCGCCACCGACCCCTCGAACGCCGCCACGGTCTCGCGGAACGCCTCGGCCAGCGGCACGCCCTTGCTCATCCGTCGCGAAACGAGGGCAGGGACCACTTTCGCGTCGGTCGTGATCGGCTGCGCGAGACGCAACTCGTGTCGGGCGCGCAGGTCGGCATGGTTGTCGACGTCGCCGTTGAGCGCCGCGACGAGGTACGCAGAGTCGACGGCGTTCTCCAGTTCTTCGCTGTTGACCGGGTGGGCGTTCGGCTCGGAGATGATGCCGACGCTCGCCCAACGCGTGTGACCGAGCACCGCCACCCGCGCACCGGGCTGGCTCACTGCGAGCCGCAGCAGGTCGTCGGCCACGATCGCAGCACGCATCACGCGGGTGTTGTCGCCGAGCTCGCCGACTTCCGCCGCCGCCTTGTAGACGAACGACCACGCGTTGCGCGTGATGCGCACCGCGCCGGACGTAAAAAGGCTGTCGTCGTGGCGACCGCGCAGCAGCGAGTCGACGCGGGAGTCCTCGCGGCGCAGCCCGTGATTCCACACCATCACGTGCACGCCGGCCGAGTCGCGACCGCGCACTTCGAGGCGGTCGAGCGCCGAGAGCGACTGCTGAATCGAGAGATAGGCCGAGAGTGCGCTGCGGCTCGCGCCCGCACCCGCGAGGCCGTCGACCGCGTGCGCCGTGCGGATGCGGTCGTGTCGCAGCGCCCACGCAGCGTCGCGCAACGAGGTGACGAGGGCTGCGCGCCGCTCGAGCACCGCCGCCCCCTCCGCCGCATCGGCGCGCTCGAGCCGGCGGTCGGCGTCGGCGAGACGCGAATCCATCTGGTCGAGTCGCACGTTCAGTGCGGCGACGAACTCACGGTTGCCGGCCATGAGCCAGATGCCGGCATCGCCGCGCAACGCGGCATCGAGGTCGGCCAGCCGTCCGGCCATCTGCGCCAGGCGGTCGTCGGCGGGCAGCGTGCCGCTCGGCCAGTCGGCCAGCACCGCGTCGAGCGCGCCGAGCAGCGCGTCGGACTGCGGAACTTGGCGCGTTTCGGGTCGCGACAGCACCGCGATGATGCCGCACATGCCCACAACGCTACCTATGAGCGCGTGATGACGAGCCGCTCCAATCGCGCTGCGACCGCCTGCGCGAGCTCGAGCGACGTGGCCTCGACCATGATCCGCACGAGTGGCTCGGTGCCCGACGTTCGCACGACGATGCGTCCGTCGTCGCCGAGTGCGGATCGTTCGCGAACCAGTTCGTCGCCGAGCAACGACTCTGCGTCGGCGGGTTTGTTGGTGACGCGAACGTTGCGCAGCACCTGCGGTGCACGTTGCATCACTTCTCCGGCGAGATCGGCGAGTCGCCGGTCGCGACGACGCACCAAGTCGAGCAGCAACACCGCCGACAGCACGCCGTCGCCGGTCGTCGCGTGCGAGGCATGGATGACGTGGCCGCTCTGTTCGCCGCCGAGCACGAAACCACCGTCTTGCATCGCGGCGAGCACCGCGCGGTCGCCGACGTCGGTGGTGACCACTCGCACGCCGTTGTCGCGCATCGCGCGGTGAAACCCGAGGTTGGTCATGCTGGTCACCACCACGGTGTCGTGCGCGAGTAGCCCGCGGTCGCGCAAATCGAGCGCGGCGAGCGCGATCAGTCGGTCTCCGTCGACGACCGTGCCGGTTTCGTCGACCGCGATCACACGGTCGCCGTCACCGTCGAAGGCCACGCCGACGGCGCCGCGGCGCGCGCACTCGGCCGAGATCGACTCGGGGTGCACGGCGCCGCAGCCGTCGTTGATGTTGCGACCGTCGGGAGACGCGTTGTGCAGCGCGACGCGCAGACCGAGCAGCTGCGCGATTCGCGGTGCCACGCGACTGGTGGCACCGTTGGCGCAGTCGAGCACCACTTCGCGACCGGCGAAGTCGGCGATGCCCAAGTCGGCGGCGAGTGCACGCACATAGTCGTCGGCGACCGAACCGTCGGGGCGCATCGGGGTGCCGCGTGCACTGTCGTCGTGCACCGGGTCCTCGCTCGTCTGCCAGAACGACTCGATGCGCTGCTGCTGGGCGTCGAGCAACTTGCGACCGCCCGGCGCGAACACCTTGACCCCGTTGTCGTTCCACGGGTTGTGCGAGGCGGTGATCGCCACACCGACACTGTCGCGACGACTGGCCGCCCGCGCGATCGCCGGCGTCGGCACCAGGCCCGCGTCGTTGACGCTGCAGCCCTGCGTGATGGCGCCTCGCGCGAACGCCGCGCCGAGGCGCGGCCCGCTCTCGCGTCCGTCGTGGCCGATGATGATCGCGCATCCGGGGAATTCGCGCCCGACCGCGGCGCCGAGCCGGGCGACGAGCGACTCGTTCAGCTCGGAGTCGACTCGCCCGCGGACTCCGTCGGTGCCGAAGCGCAACATGTCGCCGCGGCGAAACCGTGATCGATTAGCGCTTGGTGTACTGCGGCGCCTTGCGCGCCTTCTTCAAGCCGTACTTCTTGCTCTCTTTGCGGCGTGCGTCGCGCGCGAGCAGACCGGCGCGCTTCAGCGCGGGTCGGTGCGCCGGGTCGAGGGTGACGAGCGAACGCGCGACCGCGAGACGCATCGCACCCGACTGGCCGGCCGGGCCGCCGCCCGCGATGTCGACATCGACGTCGTACGAGGTGAGCGTGTCGGTGACGCGCAGCGGCTCGGTGGCGTTGTTGCGGTGGATCGCCGTGGGGAAATACTGCTCGAAGGTGCGACCGTTGACGGTGACCCGACCGGTACCGGGGCGCAGGCGCACGCGCGACACCGCGCTCTTGCGACGGCCGGTGGTTTGCGTGAGCGGCTTGGCGGGCATGAAGAGTGGCTCCTTGTCGTTGCGCTTCGTCGCGTTCAGCGCGCCTTCGCGTCGCTCATGTCGACCGGCTTGGGCTGTTGCGCGCCGTGCGGATGCTCGCTGCCGGAGTAGACCTGCAGTTTCTTGATCATTGCGCGACCGAGGCGACCTTTGGGCAGCATGCCGTGCACGGTGCGACGAATCGCCGCCTCGGGGCTGCGCGCGAGCAGTTGGGTGTAGCTCTCGACAAGGATGCCGCCCGGGTAACCGCTGTGGCGGGCCATCTTCTTGTCGTCCGCCTTGCCGCTGGTCAGGATGACCTTGGACGCATTGATCACGATGACGTGGTCGCCGGTGTCGATGCTCGGGGTGAACGACGGCTTGTGCTTGCCGCGCAGCAGCGTGGCGATTTCGGTGCACATGCGACCCAAGACGAGGCCGTCGGCGTCGATGACGTGCCAGGCACGCTGCACCTCGGAGGGCTTCGCCGAATACGTTCGCATGAAGGAGACCTTTCGAGATCGGGTGACGTCGCACCAACGGCGCAAGGTCGAACACTGAATGATACGGCGGTTTTTGCCGCCTCGCACCTGGCGGGCGGGACGCGTTACGAGCCCGCGGCGGTCGCCCTGAGCAGCCACTCCTCGACCCGCCCAGCGAAGGCGTGTTGCGAGAAGCGCACTTCTGCCTCCGCCCGGCAACGGGCTCGGTCGATGGCAGGAAGGCGTGCGATCGCGGCGACCACGGCCGCAGTGTCGTCGGCCGGCACCACGAAGCCCGTCACGCCGTCGCGCACGATCTCGGCTGGGCCGCCGCGGTCGTAGGTGATCACCGGCACGCCGCAGGCGAGCGCCTCGACGGCGACGTTGCCGAACGCTTCCACCCAACGGTGAACCATCACCAACGCGGCGCACTGCCCGAGTCGCGCCTGTAGTTCTCGCGTCGGAAGAAACCCGGCGTGCTCGACCCGCGCACTCGGATGCCGTGCCACCGCCGCGCGCCACGCCGACTCGTCTTGCATGAGCCCGAACGCAACCACCCGACGGCCGCTGTGTTGTGCCACGGCGAACACGTCGTCGATGCCCTTCTCAGCGCTGATGCGCCCGACGAACGCCAAGTCGTCGGTGGCGTGCTCCACGAAGTCGTAGGCCGACATGTCGACGCCGCTCATCACGACCTCGACCGCTGCGGGGGTGAGGTCGGCGAACGTGTCCGCCTGCGCGCGACTGTGCATCGCGACGCATCCGGGCGTGCGAAGCACCGCACTGGTCACCGCGCGGTCCATCTCGTCGCTGAGCGAGCCCATGCTGACCAGGTGCGCGACCGGCAAGGCGCAGTCACCGGCCGCGTCGAAGGGCAGCGCGTCGTACGCAAAGTTGAGCACCACGCCGGGTCGGTCGTGGTTGCCGTCGGCGATTTCGCACACCGACCGCCACATGTTGACGAGCACAGAGTCGGCCGGAACGACGAGCGGTGCCGCGCGATCGAGCGTCTGGCTCGGCACGTGCAGCTCGCCTGCAACCTCCACGACGCGATGCCCGCCGAGACGCGAGCCGCGCGGCGCCACCACGGTCACCGAGTGTCCGCGCGCGGCGAGACCGTCGGCCAGGGTGCGCATCGTCAGTTCGACGCCGCCGCCGATTCCCGAACCGAGTGGCCCCACCGACGTGGAGAGAAAGACGACGTGCACGGGCGCCCGACACTCACTCGAGCGGTGCCGGATATCCGACTTCGACCAGGCACAACCCGTGCGGTGGTGCGATCTGCGATGCGTCGCTGCGGCGGCCGCTGCGCACGAGCGCCATCATGTCGCTCGGCGGGCGCTTGCCGAGCCCGATGTCGGCGAAGGTGCCGACGAGCGAACGCACCATCTGGTGGCAGAACGCGTTGGCGCGCACGTCGAACACGACGAGATCGCCGTGACGCTTCCACGCGGCCTGCATGACGAAGCGCTTCATCGACACCTGTCGCACCTGACCGCCTTCGTCTTCTTCGTCGGCTGCGGGCTTGCGGCAGAACGCGGAGAAGTCGCGCTCGCCCATGATGGCGTCCGACGCGAGCTGCATCGGGCGCACGTCGATCGGTGCGTGCACGTGCCAGGCGGTGGTCGCAAGAAACGGGTCCGGCGCCGACGAGTTGAGGATCGTGTACTGATAGTGGCGCCAGACGGCCGAGAATCGTGCGTGGAATGCGGCATCGACCCAAGCAGCGTCGCGCACCGCGATGCGCGGACCGCACAACGCGTTGAGTTTTTTCGCCAGCGATTCGATCTTCGTCCGGGCGGGCAGTCCGACGCTCACCACTTGCCCGCGCGCGTGCACCCCGGCATCGGTGCGGCCGGCGGCGACGAGATGCACGGGCGTCTGGGTGATTTTTTCGAGCGCGTCGGTGAGCGCGCCGGCCACCGTCGGCACGTCGCGGTTCAGCGCGAAGCCGTGGAACGAGCTGCCGTCGTAGGCGACGACGAGGCGAGCGGTGCGGGTGGTGCTGCCCGACGACTTCATGGCCGTTGTTCGGCGGCCGCGGCCCGCGACTCGCTAAACGAGTTCGATGCGCGCCATCGGGGCGCGGTCGCCGTTGCGCTTGCCCAACTTGAGGATGCGCACGTAGCCGCCGTTGCGCTCCATGTAGCGCGGGGCGAGGCTCTTCACGAGCTTGGTCGTCATCTCTTTGTCGTTCAAGTACGCCTGGATTTGGCGGATCTTGTGCAGGCTCGCGGCGTCGGCGTTCTGCGCGTTCTTCGCCTTGGTGATGAGTCGCTCGGCGATCGGGCGCAGGGCCTTCGCCTTGGCCTCGGTCGTCTCGATGCCTTCGGCGGCAAAGAGCGACGCCGCGAGGTTCGCCATCATGAGGCGCTCGTGGCCGGAAGATCCGCCGAAGGATTTGCTGCGTCGCGGTTCGGGCATCGTGAGTCTCCTGTGGTGGCGTCGCGCGTCAGACGCGCAGCGCGAGTCCCCGCTCGTCGAGCTTGCCTTTCACCTCGGCGATGCTCTGCGCGCCGAAGTTCGGGAGGTTGGTGAGCTCGTCCTCGGTGTGCGCGACGAGGTCGCCGATCGAGTTGATCTGGGCGCGCTTCAGGCAGTTGTACGGACGCTGCGAGAGCATGAGGTCTTCGATCGGCATGTCGAGCTCGGGCGAGCCGCTGCCGGTGGTCGCCGATTCGCCCAACTCGAGGGCGATCGGCTGGTCGGAGAGCGACGCCACGAGATCGAGCAGGCTGCGCATCGTGGCACCCGCCGAGGCGAGCGCATCGGCAGGCGTGATCGACCCGTCGGTCTCGATGTCGAGCACGAGGTTGTCGTAGTTGGTCGACTGCGCGACGCGCGTCGGCTCGACTTCGAAGCTCACGCGGCGCACCGGCGAGAACAACGCGTCGACCGGGATGACGCCGATCGTCTTGCGGCCGGCGTCGCGGTCGCTACCGAGGTAACCCTTGCCGCGCTCGATGGTGATCTCGAGCGACAGGTTGGCCTTGGCGGCGAGCGTGGCGATGTGCTGGTCGGCGTTCACGAAGTCCACACCGGCAGGCAGCGAGATGTCGCCGGCTTTGAGGTCTTTGGGGCCCTGCGCGTCGATGCGCACCGACACCACTTCGTCGACTTCGCTGCGCACGACGACGTCTTTCAGGTTGAGAATGATCTCGGTGACGTCTTCGGTGACGCCGTCGATCGTGGTGAACTCGTGCAACGCCTCGTCGAACTTCACCGAGGTGATGGCCGCGCCGGGAATCGACGAGAGCAGCATGCGACGCAACGAGTTGCCGATGGTGTGGCCGAGGCCCGGCTCGAGCGGCGACACGGAGAACTTCTGACGGTTGCCGACCGCCTCCCCGAGGGCGGCGACGCTGGGGCGCTGGATGACGAGCATGAGGCTGGACTCCTGTGTGTTGGTGGGTTTACTTCGAGTAGAGCTCGACGATGAGTTGTTCTTTGAGCGGCACGTCGATCTGCGCGCGCACGGGCAGTTCGCGCACGACGACGGCTTTGCCGCCGTCCTGCGAGTCGAGCCACGCCACCGGCGCGCGGCCGAGGGTGTCGATGTTGTGCTGGATGACGATCATGTTGCGCGCCTTTTCGGAGAGGCTCACGATCCCGCCCTTGTCGAGGGTGTACGACGGCACGGTCACGCGCTTGCCGTCGACCTTCACCAGCCCGTGGGTCACGAACTGGCGGGCCTGCGGACGAGTGGCCGCCCAACCCGCGCGGTACACCACGTTGTCGAGGCGCAACTCGAGGAGCCGCAGGATGTTCTCGCCGGTCGGGCCGGCGAGCCGCACCGCTTCTTCGTAGATCTTGCGGAACTGGCGCTCGAGCAATCCGTAGATGTACTTCGCCTTCTGCTTTTCTTGCAGCTGGTTGAGGTACTCGCCTTCACTGGAGCGACGGCGCGTGCGGCCGTGCTGGCCGGGCGGGAACGGACGGCGCTCGAGGGCCTTGGTGCCCTTGGCGTTCTCGAAGACGTTGATGCCGAGGCGGCGCGAGACGCGAACTTTCGGACCGGTGTAACGAGCCATGACTACGGACGCTTCCGCTTCGGCTGACGGCATCCGTTGTGCGGCACGGGGCTCACGTCTTTCACGCTCGTCACCTCGATGCCGAGGTTCTGGATGGAGCGCAGCGCGGTGTCGCGACCCGAACCCGGGCCCTTCACGAGCACCTCGGCGCGGCGCAGGCCCATCTCCATCGCGGCACGACCGGCTTTCTCGGCGGCGAGCTGCGCGGCGAACGGCGTGGACTTGCGCGAGCCGGAGAACCCGACCCCGCCCGACGACGCCCACGCGATCACGTTGCCGGCGGCGTCGGTGATGGAGACGATGGTGTTGTTGAACGTGCTCTTGATGTGCACGATGCCGGTGTTCACGTTGCGGCGTTCGCGCTTGCGCGACTTGCGCGGTGCGGGCGTTGCGGCTGCGTCGGACATCTACTTCCTCGCGGCGACTTTCTTGTTGGCGACGGTCTTCTTCGGGCCCTTGCGGGTGCGCGCGTTGGTGTGCGTGCGCTGGCCGCGCACCGGCAGACCCTTGCGGTGGCGGGTGCCCTGGTACGAGCCCGTCTCGATCTTGCGCTTGATGTCTTGCTGCACGTCGCGACGACGATCGCCCTCGACCTTCAGGTTGTTCTCGATGTACGTGCGGATCTTGTTCACGTCGGTGTCGGCGAGGTCGCGCACGCGCGTGTCCGGGTTGATGGCGAGGTCGGTGCACATCTTCGTCGCGGTCGGACGGCCGATGCCGTGGATGTAGGTGAGCGCAATCTCCACGCGCTTCTCGCGCGGGATGTCGACGCCGGAAATTCGTGCCACTTCTCGAGACCTTCTCTAACCCTGGCGCTGCTTGTGGCGCGGGTTCTCGCAGATCACCATGACGCGACCGTGGCGACGGACGACCTTGCACTTCTCGCACATCTTCTTCACGCTCGGACGAACTTTCATGACGATCTTTCTCTTACTTGAACCGGAATGTGATACGGCCGCGCGTGAGGTCGTACGGCGACAACTCGACTTGCACCCTGTCGCCCGGGTTGATGCGGATGTAGTTCACTCGCATCTTCCCGGATATGTGAGCCAGGACGGATCGCCCGTTGGAGAGTTCCACCCGAAACATCGCGTTGGGCAACGATTCGGTGATCGTGCCTTCCAGCACGATGGCATCTTCCTTGTTTTTTGCCAGAACTGACTCCTTCGAGCCCCGCAGGGCGACTCGTAATGCTATCGGCGCGACTGCCCGTCGCCACC
>Ga0233425_10002658_pt1 | contig 34504 bp, 24 predicted proteins | sample Watercolumn_Towu_2_FD_181712 | JGI IMG/M metagenome (GOLD analysis project Ga0233425, IMG submission 181712) | Freshwater microbial communities from Lake Towuti, South Sulawesi, Indonesia - Watercolumn_Towuti2014_140_MG | ecosystem: Environmental > Aquatic > Freshwater > Lake | place...
CAGGGACCCTCAGGACGTTCACGCGCTTCGGATGGAAAACGAGTTGGCGATCGTGCCGCTCGTCCCTGACGCTGACCTCCCCGCGGCGAGACAGGCGTTGAGAGCGGCGGATCACCCCAACCTCGTTGCGGGCCTCGCCCGGGAGGCCGTGCTGCGGGAAGTGATGACCCGTGGCGACAGGGGCTACCGCATCACCCGTCGCCGCCCGCTCGTCGTCGAGGCCGGGGGGCTAGGGACCGAGAACGTTCTTCCGCCGGGGCTCGGGCTGCCGGAATGGCTGAAGAGGCGGCTCGTGCTGGAGTTCGACGTCCGGACGCTGATTTCGCAGGGCTCCGTCCAGGTCGTGCTGACTTGCTCGCATCGACTGAGGACCTTCATCGACGCCCCTGTCTCGGAACTCCGCGAGATCGGGGTGCCGCTGGCCGGCAAGACTGTCTCGACGATGCGGGAGACCGCCGACCCGAAGGTGGCGGACCGCCTAGGCTATGCCGGCCGCATCCTCTCCGTCGACGATAACGGAACCCTGACACTGGAGGACCATGGCGAGGGTTCGGAAACCGTCCCGGACAGCGAGCTCTACCTCGAACCGTCGCGCTCAAACTTCGCCGCCGTGGTCGCGGCGCTGACCCAAGGGCGGGCTTCCGACGTCATGAAAGCGGTGGCCGACATCGAGGCCAAGTGGCACGGCGGTGTCGTCACGCGCGATACGGTCGGGAAAACCATCGCCTGGCTGAGGCGCTGCGAGGGCCTGACACTCGCGGATGGCGTGCCGATGGAATTCGGCCCCCTGCTCGACCAGTCTGTGAAGGGTGTCGGCTTCCCGGACGTCGACGTGTTCCCCAAGCCGAAGCTGTCTTTCAGCGCGGGCGGGATGAGGGAGAACCGCTGGGCGCAGAAGGAACTGGACGAGACGGGTCCCTACGACCGGGAGAGCTTCCCGCTGAAGAAGGTGAGGATCGCGGTCGTCTTCGAGCCCGGCTTTCGCAGGAATATCGCGGGAATCGTGGAGGGCTTCCTATACGGCCTCCCCAACGTTCGCAGCCAGGGCACGAACCCGCTGGCCCCGCATCCGACCGGCTTGGTAGGCCGGTTCCGCCTCGACGAGCCTCAGGTCGGCTACTTCCCTGCCGCCGGCGACCGCGGGGAGGACTACGCGGAAGCGGCCCGGGCAGCGAATGCCGACGCGGCCGACCGGGACGAGCAATGGGACCTGGCGCTCCTGCAGGTGTCCCGTGAGTGGAAGGAGCGTCCCTACGAGGACAGTCCCTATTGGATGGGCAAGGCAGCATTCCTCAAGCAGGGAACCGTCGTCCAGGCGCTCTCCACCGAGACCTTGGCGATGGAGGACCTGCCCTACGCCATGGCACTGGCGAACGTGGCGCTCGGGGTCTACGCGAAGCTCGGAGGACGACCTTGGCTCCTGCCGGCGTCACGAGGGGATGCCCACGAGTTCGTCTTCGGCCTGGGCTCCCACGTGGAGAAGCAAGGGCGGCGCGGAGGAGGCCAACGTGTCGTGGGCATCGCGACGATGTTCACGGCGCAGGGCGAGTTCGTTCTCGACAGCAGGACCGCGGCGGTGAGCTACGAAGGCCTGCCCGAAGCGCTCAGGACCGTGGTCGTCGACGCGATTCGGCGGGTCCGGAGCAAGGAGGCGTGGCGACCCGACGATCCGGTCCGTTTGGTCTTCCATGCATTCACCCAATTGGGCCGCGAGAGCGCCGACGCCGTCGTGGAGGCTGTGAAGGGGCTCGGCCTCTCGCGAATGGATTTCGCGTTCCTGCATGTCGTCGAGGACCATCCGTTCACGGTCTTCGACCTCGAAGCGGAGAACGACTACAAGGCCCCGCTCGCGCCAGAGCGCGGCCAAGCCATCGCGTTGGGCGACCGGGAGTGGTTGGTGACGCTGACCGGCCGAAAGGAGGTCAAGGGCAGCCGGCAGGGCCTGCCCGACCCGATCCTGTTGCGCCTCCATCACCGCTCGACCTACTCCGACATGGGCGCACTAAGCCGTCAGGTCTCGGACTTCGCCTGCCATTCCTGGCGGACCTTCATGCCGGCAAGGCTGCCCGTCACACTGGGGTACGCCGACCAGATCGCGCGGCAGCTTTCCGGGCTCGAACGCACGCCGGGCTGGGACCGTGACGCGGTCGCTGGCAGCCGTGTCATGAGGCGACCGTGGTTTCTGTGAGCGATGGGCCGACTGTCGCCGCCGTTCGGGCCGGTCTTGTCGCAGCCTCCGCTGTAGATGACGACGCGCCGCTGTTGCTGGCGTTTCGCTCGTTCGTCCTCGACGACCACGGCCCGCTCACCGGCCTTGCTTCACGGGCAGCGGAGGCGTTCGGCAACCCCGGGGAGCGGTCGGCCCGGCATGTCGCGATGCTCGGTTATGCGGCCGCCGCCCGGCGATTGCCTGACGCCTTGGCACCTGTCCTGGCGGACGGCATCCGGTGGATCGCCGAACGGCCGTGGCATCGTCCGCTGCGGGAAGCGACGCTGGAGGCCGACGGGGTGTCGATGCTGGGCGTGGCGCTCGGATCGCGCGAATGCGACGACGCGCTCCGGCCTCCGCTTGCCGAGCTCGCCGTGAAAAGCGCCGGGATGCAGACGTTGTCCCCGCTCAACCGGTCCCTGGTGGCCGCGGCAGCTCATGTCCTGGGAGCGGCCGGCCGACCTGACCTGTCGGTGATGCTGCCCGAAGTGCGGGTGGCCCTCGCCGATCTCGCGCTCATGCCCGTGGACGAGGCAAGCGGACCGCCTGCGTGGCGCTCCGCCTTGCGGTACGTGCCTGGGGAAGGCGGTCCCGCTCGGGCGCCGCTCACGCTCCGAGCGTTCGACGCCCTGTGCGACCGCAACATGCCGGCCAGGCTCGGGCGCCTGGAAGCGCGGGACGTCGTGCGGGTCCTCGAAGGCGTGGTCCGCTCGTTCCAGTCATGGACCTGGGAGGACCGTCCCCGGACGCCGAACTCGCCGGCGGTCAAATGGCACATCGAGAACGAGTATCACGTCCAGAACCTTCTCTGGGCGGTGCTCGCTCCCCTGTTTCCTGACCTCCGGGCCGAGGAGTACGCCGCGCCCGTCGGGCACAAGAACCCCCGCATGGACCTGACCATCCCGAGCCTGAGGCTCGTCGTCGAGGCCAAGTTCATCCGGGTGGGCAAGAGCTTCGCGGACATCCAGGAGGAGATTGCGGCGGACCACACCCTCTACGGGCTGGACGGCCGGTGGGATGTGCTGATTCCGTTCATCTGGGACGATTCCCGCCGGGTCGAACAGCACGCGACCCTGCTCCAGGGGCTACGAGGCATGCCGAAGGTCTATGACGCCGTCGTGATGCCGCGTCCGGGCAGGATGGAGCGGGACACGGGCATCGAGGTGCCCGCGAGGCAGACCCGCAAGCGCCGTGATCCGACGGCCGCCAAAGCGGCCCCGTCCCGGAAAGTGAGAGCGGCGAGCGTTCCCGAGAAGCTTTGACCTTCATCAGGCGATTGCCACTCGCTGCCTCAATGGCTTTCCGGGAGACGGGCTGACTTCCCCTGAAGGGCGGGGACGACGCCTGCTCCGTTTTTCCCATGTCCGGGCTATGAGGGCTTCGACTTCGCAGTCCCGAAGGGCTTCATAAAGGTATCCCGAAGGGAGGCGGGCTTCAGCCCGGCCTTGACCAGCGCGACCTCGCAGCGCTCGCGCAGGGCGTCTGGTTCCCCTGCCGCCCCCACCAGGTCGGCCAACACGCCCCTCAGGACGCTCACCAGCTTGGTGACTTCATCCAAGCGGAAGGCGAAGCTGCCGACTGGCGTTGCCTTCTCGTCCGCTACCGCCTCCGGCAGCGCCGACACCCGCACCGCCTCGCGCCCGGGGTATGCCTGCTTGAACCAGTGCTCTGCTTCAAGCAGTTGCGCATGGTCCTTCTTGTATAGCGGATTGTCCTCGTCCTTCTCGCTCTTGGCCTCAATCACGAAGTCGAAAGCAGCGTCCGTCCGCCAGAGCACGTCGGGCCCGACGCCATGCACCTTTTCCGGCCGTTCAGCGTCGAAGCCAAGGTACGCGCCGAGGTGCGCCAGCGCTTCCTCGTAACGCGTCGCGGACGCTTCGGGAACGAGGTCACTAACCGCCTCGTCGAAGTCCGCGAGCATGGCCGCGCGCCGGTCGTACTCGGTCAGCCGCTTCACAATCGCGGCGGACTGCTTGCCCGGCGCGGGCCGCGGCACGTAGGCAGGCCGCTTGCGCGGCGGGCTGTGGTTGTTGTTGACCGAATAGGCGGTGGTCTGGAGCGTCTGACCCTTCGCATCGTCATCCATCTGGTGGGCGATACGCGCGGCGAGGGCAGCGAGCCAGGCGCGACGCTGGGCATCAGCCTTCAATGCTACGTCGCCCATCAGCGTCTCAATGGCGGCAAGGGCCTTCTCGTACTGGCCGAGCCTCTGAAGCCTGAACGCCCTGCGCTCCACCGCCGCGACCTTAAGCGCCAGCATGTCGACGGGCGCGGCATGCGCGGCGTCGGCCAGTTCCGATGCGTGGTAGCCCACCCAGTCCGGATCGCGCCTGAGGCATTTCAGGATGGTATCGCCCACCTCCTTCGAGGTGGCGACCGCCTCGCTTACCTCCTGCCCCAACTTGAGCTGCACGCGCGTGCTGGCTGTCAGGAAATCGAGGTTCTTCTTGCGGCCAATCCAACCCACGAGCTTGGTGCCGATCAGCATGATTACGCAGAAGTCGGCGCCACCGCGCGTGCCTCGGCCGATACCTTGCTCGATGCGCTGGGCGAGGAGCGAGTTGACCGCGGCATCAGCCACGACATTCATGCGGAAAACGTCGTAGTTGGAGGTGCCCTGGGGCAAATTATCCATCACGAGGAAGCGGCAAGCCGACCCGGCGAGGTCGATGCCATCGTATCGGTTGGCGAGCACGAGCGGTCCATAGATCTCGCCAGCCTGCATGGCGGCCACCTTCGCGGACACGGCGGCGGTCTTCTCGGGATAGTCGGCGATGTCGGCCCATTGCTTGGCGGCCGCCCCGGATGGCGTCAGGATCGCGACACCCTGCTTATGTTCCGCGAGCCAAGTGGCGAGACCCTTGACCAGCGGCACGATGGGGTCGCTAAGCTTCATCAGCCCCGGCACCAGGATCATACGCTCGCCCACGCCCGCCAGCGAAGTCGAGGTGATGGGCTTGCCGACCGCGTCCGGCAAGGCGCCGAAGGTCCGAACAATCTCGCTGTCGTCGGCAATCGTCGCCGACATGTAAATCCTGCGCTTCGCGTCGTCGAAGGTCGGCAGCATGTCAACCGGCGGGAAGATGGGCGTGATGCTGACCCCCGACTTGCTGAAGAGGCAATGGCAGACGCCGAGGTTGTCGCGCAGGAAGGGCCAGACGAAGGGGTCAATGTCATCGACCTTCCCCGAGAGATACTGCTGCACCTCGTCGAGCTTGCGGTGCCAAGCCCAGCTCGGGACCTCGATGACGCCGAACTCCTTGCCGTTGACGATGTCGGCGAACGAACCGTTGCGTCCGATTTCCTTGAAGGCAGGTCGGAAACGGTCGGCCAGTTCGGTGTAGACTTCCTTGTGATCCTTCGCCGAAATATCGAGGCTGAACGCCTCGCGGACGGACGATAGGGCGACGTGGGCGTCGTCGAGCACGATGGCTCCCACCCTGACAACCTCTTGCCCCGACCCGCGAACCCCGAACTTGCTGCGCCCGTTGAACAGCGTCTCGTAGGCACCCACGAGAACGGCCTTGCCGTCGTGGAACTCCGCCGGCAACGGCTGCCCCCTGGTATAGGGAAGGGCTGGAATGCCGTACTCCTTGCTCTTGGCTAGCACCTGCTCGACGAGTTGGTTGGTTGGGGCGAGATAGAGGACCGGCTCTCCCGTTTCGTTCATCACGGACTGAGCCATCAGGAGCGCCACGAGCGTCTTACCGCCACCGGTGTGAAGCTTGACCACAACATCCTTGTCCTCGCGGCGCGGGAACCATGCGTCGAGGACCTCGGCTTGGCTCGCGTAGAGGTCGTTGATGCCCGGCGGCTTCGGCAGTGCGTTGAAGATGTCGCGCGGGTTGATCGGCTTCGGCTTCGCCTTGGCCTCCCGCAGCTTCTTGAAATCCACCATCCTGTGCGGCCCCTTACTCTTGTTGCATTCTCGCTTCGCGCGATGTCCTAGGGTGTCGAGATTGACTGGCGGGCGTAACCCGGCCTGAAGTCCACGTGAGACGCTAAGGCCTCGGGCCGATAGGGGCCCCGCCCGGCGCATTGCGTCACCTCGGCCATCTCGAAGCGCTCCCGGACGGTCGGGTGAACGGGAGCGTCGTCCGGCACCTTCCGCGGCTTCACCGGCCAACCCAGCCAGTCTAGCCACGGCACCAGCCAGCGCGGGAAGATGCCCGCGATGGTGTCGTGCATCCCCGCCACCTCGCAGTGCTGCATGCCGTCGAAGGCCGGGTGCAGGTGCAGGCGCCCGGTGCCAGTCTTGCCGGGCTCCATGCCATCGACCAGCAGCGGGTGCGGGATGCTGGTCGCCTCCTCGACCATCCAGCCCAGGGCGATGTCCGACAGCCGGCTCTCGGCCTCTGGATAGCTCCCGCCGATGTCGGAGTGGTTCCCGGCGAACCACATCTGAACCAGCGGCTCCGGCTCGTCCCCGACCCGCTCGCGGACAGCTCCCTTCGTGCCCCAGCCGACCGGCGGGAAGTCGGCGCGGGTCTCGTCGATGGCCAGCGCGTGCCGCGCGTAGCCCACATGGCCGGAAAGCATGCGGTCGTAGTTGGCGGAGCGCCATTGCGCGATGTGCCGGTGTGTCTTTCCGTCGACCGGGCTGTCGTGGATGACCTTCACCGCGGTCGGCAGCCACCGCCACAGGATGAACGCGCCGACCAGCGCCAGGATGCCGGCGAAGGGTCCCCAGAAGCCCGTACCGAACGAGAGGTCGAGCAGGGCCGCCAGGACGGCCGCGACCAATGCGGCGAGCAGCGCGAGCCCCGCGCCGATGCCCCAGCGCCGCGGCCCGGTGGCGCCAAGCGAGGCCACGGTGTCGAACACCCCGACGAAGTGCGGCGCCACGTTCGAGTGGAGCTCGTCGCCCGAACCGTACTTGCGCCTGAAGCGCCGGGCGAGCTCGAAGCGCTCCTCCTGATACTGCCCCCGCGGCGAGCCGGCCCCATACTCGTAGACCTGCATCACCGCTTCCTCGGCGATGGCGCGCGTCGCCTGGCGGAACCGGGGCAGGTAGCCGCCCGGGGCCGTAGTCGGCACGCCGCAGAGGAACAGCACGTTGGCCACGCACCGAGCCGTGTAGGCGCCCCGGCTGAAACCGACGAGGTAGATCCGGTCGCCGGGCTCGTAGTGGTTGACGATGAACTCGTAGCAGTCCGCGATGTTCTTCGTGATGCCCAGCCCGGTCACCGAGGACAGCAGCTTCTGTAGGCGGCGGTAGGCGCCGATGAAGCCGGTGGCCGAGCCGTCCGTGCCGAGCCCGGGATCGTAGAAGGCAACCTGCTCGCGCGGGTCGATGCCACTGTCCGGGCCAACCCGGCAGACGCGGTAGAGCTTATACACGTTGCTCAGCCGCTGCTCCTCGCGAAGCCCGCCCTCCTGCCCCGTGCCGTCCGAGAAGACGACGATGTTCTTCGGCATGCCTCACCCGGCCGTCGCGGCCGGCCCCCGATCCGTTTCTAACTGGCCGCACGGCTCCGCGCCGGCCGCCTACCCTTGGCCGCCCTCGTGCCGGGGCTTGCCTTCGCCGGGGCGGGCCGGCCGGTCTTGACGGGAGCGGGCCGCTTCTTGGGCACAGGCGACGCAGCGGCTCGCGTCGCCTTGGCGGGCCGGGCCGGGACAGCTTCCGGAAGTGCCGTCCGCACGGCCTTGACGGCGCCCTTAATGCCCTCGGCCACGTTGGCGAAGGCATGGTCCATCGACCGCCAGTCGCTCACGGCCCTTCCGTCGCGCGGGAGAACCTTGAGATCAGATGCCCCGGTATCCTTCCAGGCGCAGGGCCGGACCACGACGACCACGACCCGCATGGAGCCCCTGGCTCGACGGCCCATGGCCCGCCTGTACTCCAACTGGCACCAGTGGCTGGCGATGTACTCCGGGCTCATCAGCGCGACGAAGATGTCCGCTGTGCGCAGCTTGCGCGAGATCTCGGTGTTCAACTTGTCGCCGGCTTCCATATCGCCGTCGAACCAGGTCTCGACCTCGTCGCGCTTCAACTGGGCGAGATGGACCTGGAGCTTCGCCTGCTGGATCGCGTTCGCGTGGCAGTACGACACGAAAATCCGCACCGTCGCCTTCTTGGGCTTCGGCGCCGCGGCGTTCGGGGGGCCCAAGGCACGCGTACCCGGCGTCGCCCTCCTCGCGGGCGGCTTCGCCTTGCCGGTCCTGGTCCTTGACTTCACGGTCACGGCAGCCCCCTCGAACGCGGCGGCCAAGTTCGGGACTCAAACCCTATGGCCCCGTTTTGTTCCGCCCGCCCAGGTCTGCTGCAATGACAACCTGCGCGATGGCCTGGCCCTCAGACCCCCGGTCAAGGCATACGAACCGCTCGTGCACGAGGTATCGGGTAGCGCTACCCGATACCCGGCCCCGGAGTCGCGAATCGGCGCCCCCGCGGGGCCTGCCTCAGCGCCCGCTTAACCTCGTCCAGGCATGCTCCCCGGCACCTAAGGGGAGCGCCCATGCCGTCCGAAGTCACCGTCTTCCTCGTCGCCGACAACCTGCTCGCCAAGGGCGAGCGGCCCAGCCTGCGCAAGGTCCGCGAGGCCATCCCCACCGGCGGCTCCCCCCGCGAGGTCTGCAAGCACCTGCGCGCCTGGCGGAAGAGGCGCGGCTACAACCCCAAGCTCGAACCCACCGACATGTCCAAGGCCATGAAGGAGGCCGGACAAGCGCTCGCCATGGACCTCTGGAAGCGGGCCAAGCGCGAGGCCGCCCAGGCGTTCGCCCGCGAGCGCGAGGCCGCAACGGCCATGGCGGCCGACGACAAGCATGACCGCGAGCACCTGCTCGGCATGATCGAGACGCTCCAGGCCGAGAACGCAGCGCTCGCCGCCAGGGCCAAGGCCGCCGAGGACGAGGCCGGGCGCGTCCAAGCCCGCCTCCACAAGGTCGAGAACCAGCTCGACCGCTTCCGCGCCCAGGAATTTTGGGACCGCGTCATGCAGGAGATAGCCGATCTCCTGGTGGAGCGGGGCCCCCTGACGCCGGCCGAGATCCTGCCGGAGCTCAGGGCCGTGACCCACCGCGGCGCCACCCTGCACAAGGAGCCCCTCACGCCGGGCACGCTCAAGAAGAAGATGGACGTCCGCGTCTTCCACGGTCGCTACTTCGAGCCGCGGGACGAGGGCCGCTACGCTCGGATGGCAGGCTGAAGCCAGGCAGGGCTCTGCTGACCAAGCCCTTCGCGGTCGATGCGGGCCGCCGCCCGGGCGCGACGGATCGCGCGGGCCTGTGGCGCCATCGGCACGGCCTGTCCCCGACGGTGCTTGCGGGTTGGTTATTCGACGTGCCGGCGATGCGGTCGAAGGTCCGTCAGGTGGACGGTCCTGCAGGGCCTGGGAAACGGCGGCACCGGATCGTGAAAAAGCAAAGCCCCGCCGGAGCGGGGCTTTTGGACCGGTCTGCGCGCACGGCGCCGTGAACGTCCTTAGACGCCCGTCTCCTTGACGCGAAGCAGCATGCCAATCTCCCCTAACGGCTGAAACATCGTCCCAGTGAAGCCTGAAATAGTCAACATCGGGATAAGCCTCAAGCCCCGCCTCAGGGTTCCGCCTGCGGCATGGACAGGCGGAAGCTGAAGGCCACGTGCCCGGGCTTGCGGTCCCGCATCTCCGGCACCCTGAGCTCCCGGAGATAGCCGAGCCGGGAGGTCACGGGCGACGGCATCTCGACCGTCACGGGCACGACCTTGCCCGGCAGGTTGCCCTCGTGGACGAACACGATCCGCACGCGCTCCGCGAACCGGTTGGGCTCGTACTCGTGGAGCTCGGCGAGCGAGTACCACGTCTCGGTCACCACCTCGACGACGGACTTGCCGCCGCTCGGGATGTCGATGGCTTCCTTGTGGACGAACCTGTCGCCGGGGGGGACCGGGACCGGGTGGGAGAGCCTGTGCGCCCCGTCGACCGAGAAAGAGACGAGGTGCCCGACCGGGTCGCGCGGCGGGTCTATCGGGTCGGGGGTCACCGAGATGACGGCCTCGTCGGTCGCGGCCAGGTCGTCGTAGAAGTTGCGCGTGACCGTCCGGTGCTCCACCCGCACCAGGGCGGCGTTGCGGGCCTCGTCGAACTCCTTGATCCGGTAGGTGCGCGTGACCTCCTCGGCGTAGTACCCGATCTTGCGGATCGTCTCGGTGATGTGGTCGACCGCCGGGTCCTGCCGCCCGCCGAAGAGGATGCGGACGCGCCGGCTGAACTCGTCCTTCTCCGGCCGGTACACGCTGACCACGATGCCGGCGACGCCCAGGATGGCGAAGAAGACGAGGTTCGCCGTCCACGAGGCGTAGAACGAGGCCCAGAAGCCAGGCGGGTCCTCGGCCTTGGCCCAGCGCCCGAACGGCACCGTCGCCAGGATGGCGACGACCACCGCGGCCGCGACGAAGGTCAGCCGCCGGTCGTCCAGGAAGTTCGCCAGGGCGCGCCGCGACGCGGCCCTCCAGCCCTTGCCGGTCGCCGGACGCCCGATCAGGCAGGCGAGGCCGATGCCTAGAGCGGCGGACGCGGCCAACGCGACCGGCCAGTGCCAGGAGGCCGTGTAGTCGGACGGCAGGAACTCAAGCGCGGTGATCAGCCCGGCCACCGCCAGGAGCACCGGCACGATCCGGAAGCGCGCGCGCATCCGGTGGGCATACGCGAAGGCGCCAGCCACGAGGCATACCGCGACGAGCGCGAAGAGCGTCTTGAGGTTCAGGGCGTTCATGAGTGGTCCGGCAAGGTCGGGCTGTCGCTACCGCGCCTTGCGCGGCGCCCCGGCCAGCCCCTGGTCCATCGCCAGCAAAATCGGGCGGGCACATGGCGGGCCGCGGCCCCTTGACCTTCCCATTGTGGGAAACCCCATCTGGGTCGGACGTCATCCACGGGAGAGCGTCATGCATCGCTTCAAGGTCGAGAAGATGGGCTGCGGCGGCTGCGCCAAGTCCGTGACCCGCGCGGTCCAGGCCGTCGAGCCGAATGCGACCGTCGAGGTGGACCTGAGCGCCAAGCTCGTGGCCGTCGCAGGCGCTGGCGGCTCCGCCGACCGGATCGCCCAGGCTATCGCCGCGGCGGGCTTTCCTGCCGTGACGGCCTGAGGCCCGACGCAACCAACCGGCGCCCGCGCCGTTCCTCGAACTGTCGGGCGGGCTTCCGCGCCGGCCCGGAATTTGGCATCCTGGATTCGTGACGTTCTGGCTCGCCCTCCGGCGACTGTTGCCGCTCCTGGCGGTCCTCAGCCTCGCCCTGACGCCGGTGACCGCCCCCGCGGCCACCGCGGGCATGCACGCGTCGATGGCGCATGCCCATCGCGCGGCGGCCACGAGCGACCACGGCATGGGCCATGGTCACATGCACCATGCCGCCATGGATCACCACCAGGCCGCGTCCGACGACATGTCCGGGATGGACATGGACGACATGCCGTGCTGCCCGAAGGCCGAGGCCGCCAAGCCCGACTGCGCCAAGGGCTGCCCGCTGATGGCCCTGTGCCTGGCGAGCGTGGCCTCGCTGCCGCCCGCCGCGATGCCGGTTCCCGTGCCCGTCGCGGGGCGCGTGAGCGTCGCCTGGCCGGATCACGCGACCTTCGCCAGCGTGCACGGGACACCGTTACCCGAGCCTCCCCGAGCCTGAACCCGATGCCGCCGGCGCCCGCGCCGGCACGGTGACGCGCGCCCGCGCGCCGCCCTCCATCGCGTTCAGGAGACATCACCCGTGACCAAGAACCCCTTCGCGCGCGCCGTGCCGGCCGCGCTGCTCGGCGCCCTCCTGTCGGCGTCGGCGATGACCGCGCCCGCCCTGGCGGACATCAAGGACTACCAGTTCCAGCTCGTGCAGCAGGAGGCGAAGGTCGGCGAGGCCATCGTCGCCGTGCGCCTCGTGGACAAGCGCAGCGGCAAGCCGGTGCCCGACGCCGTGATCTTCGCCAAGCGCCTCGACATGGCCCCCGACAGCATGGACGAGATGGTCACCAAGATCGAGCAGGTGCCCTCGACCGAGCCGGGCGTCTACCGCTTCAAGGCCAAGCTCTCGATGGCCGGCGGCTGGCGCCTCTCGCTCGGGGCTAAGGTCCAGGGCGAGACCGGCACGGTCGAGGACAAGCTGGTCTTCCAGGCCGTCAAATGAGCCGGTCGGCATGGCTCGCCGGGACCCTCGCCGCGATCGCGGCGGGGGGCGTCGGCTACGTCGCCGGGCACGGGACGAACCCCGTGCCGGCCCTCGTGGAACGGGCCCGTTCCGAACTCGTCCCCGCGCTGGTCGAGCGGGTCCCCGCGCGGTTCGCCGACTGGCTCCCCGCCGGCACGGGTCGGGCGCTCACGCCTGCAGCCGCGCCCGCGAAGGCGACCGGGCCGGTCGTCTACTACCGGGACCCGGACGGGAAGCCGGTCTACTCGGCATCCCTAATGGTCACCGAGGACGGGCGCGAGTTCCGGGCCGTCCGGGCGAGCGAGGACGTCCGCTTCGACGACCCCGACGAGGGCGAGGCCATGCCCGCCGACATGGCCGGCCACGACATGTCCAAGCACGGCATAGCGCAGGGCGATGCCGCCAAGACCGCCGGCGGCGACCGGCGCGTCCTCTACTACCGCAACCCGATGGGCCTCCCCGACACCTCGCCGGTGCCGAAGAAGGACTCGATGAGGATGGACTACATCCCCGTCTACGCGGGCGAGGACGAGGGCGGGAACGTCGTGACCGTCCCGCCAGGCAAGGTCCAGCGCACCGGCGTGCGGACCGAGGCCGCGGAGCGGCGGGTGGTGGCGCAGCCGGTGCGCGTGCCCGGCACCGTGGCGCTCGACGAGCGCCGCGTCACCGTTGTGGCGACCCGGTCCGATGCCTATGTCGACCACGTCGAGAACGTCACCACCGGAGACCGCGTCCGCAAGGGCCAGCCCCTGGTCCACGTCTACTCGCCCGAGATCAACGCGGCCGCGGCCCAGCTCATCGCCAACCCCGGCTTCGACGGGGCGCGTCGCAGGCTCCAGAACCTGAACGTCTCCGAGCCGGTCATCGACGAGATGGAGCGCACCCGGAAGGTGCCGATGGCCATCACGTGGGCCTCGCCCCGGGACGGCCTCGTCCTGCAGCGGACCGCCATCGAGGGCATGAAGGCCGCAGCCGGCGACACCCTGTTCCGGATCGGCGACATCTCGACGATGTGGGTGCTGGCCGACGTGCCCGAGCGCGACCTCGCCGGGGTGCGCGTCGGGCAGCCGGTCACCGTGCGGCTGCGCTCGGCCCCGGGCCGGGCGTTCTCCGGTAAGGTGGCGGTGGTCTACCCGCAGGTGAACCCGGAGACACGGGCGACGCGGGTGCGCATCGAGATGCCGAACCCGGACGGCGCGCTGCTGCCCGACATGTACGCCGACGTCGAGATCGCGACCGGCGACGCCAAGCCGGTGGTGGCGGTGCCCGACGACGCCGTGATCGATACCGGCGAGCGCCAGGTCGTGCTCCTCGACCGCGGTGAGGGCCGCTTCGAGCCGCGGGCGGTGAAGGTCGGCGTCCGTGGCGGCGGCTACACCGAGATCCGCGACGGCATCGCGGCCGGCGACCGGGTGGTGACCGCGGCAAACTTCCTCATCGACGCCGAGAGCAACCTGAAGGCCGCGCTCCAGTCCCTGGCTCTCCCGAAGGACGACCGGCAGGCCGCCAATGCGGGAGGCACGCCGTGATCGCGCGCCTCATCGGCTGGTCGGCCCGCAACCTCGTCCTCGTGCTGATCGGGACGGTGTTCGCGGTCGCGACCGGGGTGCTGGCGCTCAGGACCCTGCCGCTCGACGCCATCCCCGACCTCTCGGACGTGCAAGCCATCGTCTACACCGAGTATCCGGGGCAGGCTCCCCAGGTCGTCGAGGACCAGGTCACCTACCCGCTGACCACCGCCATGCTGACGGTGCCGAAGGCCAAGGTGGTGCGCGGCTTCTCGTTCTTCGGCGTCTCCTTCGTGTACGTGATCTTCGAGGACGGCACCGACCCGTACTGGGGACGCTCGCGCGTGCTGGAGTACCTCAACGGCGCCGCGAGCCGTCTTCCCGCGGGGGTGACGCCGACGCTGGGGCCCGACGCGACCGGCGTCGGCTGGGTCTACCAGTACGTCGTCGTCGCGAAAGAGCGGACGCTCGCCGAGCTCCGCTCCCTGCAGGACTGGGTGATCCGCTTCGGCGCCTCGCGCGCCGAGGGCGTGGCCGAGGTCGCCGGCGTCGGCGGCTTCGTGAAGCAGTACAACGTCGTCGTCGACCCGAACCGCCTGCGGGCGCAGGGCATCTCGCTCAACAAGCTCCGGGACGCCATCCGGTCGAGCAACGCCGACGTCGGCGGGCGCACGGTCGAGCTCTCCGAGTTCGAGTTCATGGTGCGCGGCCGCGGCTACCTGAAGAGCGTCGCCGACATCGAGAATATCGTGCTCAAGACCGCGGGCGGCACGCCGCTGCGGGTCCGGGACGTCGCCCGGGTCGAGCTCGGGCCGGACGAGCGGCGCGGCATCACCGAGATGAACGGCGAGGGCGAGGTCGCCGGCGGCATCATCTTGCAGCGCTTCGGCGCGAACGCACTGAACGTCATCGAGAGCGCCAAGGCGAAGCTCGCCGAGGTCGCCAAGGGGCTGCCCAAGGGCACCGAGATCCTGCCGGTCTACGACCGCTCCCAGCTCATCGACGCCGCCATCGACACCCTGCGTCACACGTTGGTCGAGGAGAGCGTCGTCGTCTCCCTGGTCTGCGTCGTCTTCCTGCTGCACGTGCGCAGCGCGCTGGTCGCCATCTTGATGCTGCCAGTCGGCATCCTGATGGCATTCGCCGGCATGAAGGCCCTCGGAATCGGCGCCAACATCATGAGCCTGGGCGGCATCGCCATCGCGGTCGGCGCCATGATCGACGCCGCCATCGTGATGATCGAGAACGCCCACAAGCACCTGGAGCGGGCGCCCCCGGGCAAGACCCGCATCGAGATCCTGGTCGAGGCCGCCAGCGAGGTCGGCCCGTCGCTGTTCTTCTCGCTTCTCGTCATCACCGTGAGCTTCCTGCCGATCTTCACCCTGGAGAGCCAGGAAGGGCGCCTGTTCGGGCCGCTGGCCTTCACCAAGACCTTCGCCATGGCTGCGGCGGCGCTCCTGTCGGTCACCTTGGTGCCGGCCTTGATGGTGCTGTTCGTGCGCGGGCGCATCGTCCCCGAGCACCGCAACCCGCTGAACCGCCTGCTCATCTGGCTGTACCGCCCCCTGATCGCAGGCGTGCTTCGGGCGCGGGTGCTCACCATCCTGCTCGCCGCGGGCGTATTGGCGGCGACCGCCTGGCCGGCCCGCCAGCTCGGCTCCGAGTTCATGCCGGAGCTCGACGAGGGCACGCTGCTCTACATGCCGACGACCCTGCCGGGCATCTCGGTGACCAAGGCCGGCGAGTTGCTCGCCACCCAGGACCGCATCATCAAGTCGTTCCCCGAGGTGGCCTCGGTCTACGGGAAGGCCGGCCGCGCCAACACGGCGACCGACCCGGCGCCGATGGAGATGTTCGAGACGGTCATCGCCCTGAAGCCGAAGGCGGAGTGGCGACCCGGAGTGACGCTGGCAAGCCTCAAGGCCGAGATGGACAAGGCCCTGCAGTTCCCGGGCGTGTCCAACGCCTGGACGCAGCCGATCCGCGCCCGCATCGACATGCTCTCGACCGGCATCCGCACGCCAGTCGGCGTGAAGGTGCTCGGCACCGACCTCAAGCAGATGGAGGGGGTCGCCCGCCAGGTCGAGGCGGTCGTCCGGGCCGTGCCGGGCACGTCGAGCGCCTACGCCGAGCGGGTCATCGGCGGCTACTTCCTCGACATCACGCCGGACCGCGAGGCGCTCGGGCGCTACGGCCTGATGGTCGGGGACGTGCAGGACGTCATCGCGACCGCACTCGGCGGCCAAGCCGTGACGAACACGGTCGAGGGCCGCGAGCGCTACACCGTGAACGTGCGCTACCCCCGCGCCTTCCGCTCGGACCCGCGCGCCATCGCCGACGAGGTGCAGGTGCCCTTGCCGGCCGGGGGCACGGTCCCCCTGCGCGAGGTCGCCAAGGTCGAGCTGACCCGGGGCCCGACCTCGATCCGCACCGAGAACGGGCAGCTCGCGGTCTACATCTTCGTCGACATCGCGGGCCGGGACCTCGGCGGCTACGTCGCCGAGGCGCGCAAGGCCGTGGCCGACGAGGTCAAGTTGCCCCAGGGCACGACCCTGCAGTGGAGCGGGCAGTACGAGTACCTGGAGCGGGCCGAGGCGCGCCTCGCGGTCGTGGTGCCGCTGACGCTGCTGATTGTGTTCCTGCTCCTCTACCTGAACTTCCGGCGCCTGACCGAGACGCTCATCGTCATGCTGTCGCTGCCCTTCGCCCTCGTCGGCGGGGTCTGGCTGCTCTGGTGGATGGGCTTCAACATGTCGGTCGCGGTGTCGGTGGGCTTCATCGCGCTGGCCGGCGTCGCCGCCGAGACCGGCGTGATCATGCTGGTCTACCTCGACCACGCCCTCGATGAGGTCCGGGCCGATTGCGCGCGAGAGGAGCGCCCGCTCACGCGCGCGGACCTGCGGCGCGCCATCATGGTCGGCGCGGTCGAGCGGGTTCGCCCGAAGATGATGACGGTGGTCGCCATCATGGCGGGGCTCCTGCCCATCCTCTGGAGCACCGGCTCGGGGTCCGAGGTCATGCAGCGCATCGCCGTGCCGATGATCGGCGGCATGGTCTCCTCGACGGTCCTGACCCTGGTCGTGATCCCGGCCGTCTACGCCCTGGTGAAGGGGTGGGCGCTGCCTCGGGGTCCCGTAAGGGCGGAGGCGGACGCGCGAACCGAGGAGGCCGAGTTTAGACGGGCGGCGGAATAGCGGACTGCGACGGGCCAGGGAAGGAGCAGAAATTCTTCGGTAAGATCGAACATCAGAAGTTTTTGATAGTTAAACTCATGAGTAAGTAGGCAGATCCACTTCGGATAATCTGCGTTCTGCACTCATGGAAAGCTGGTAGATCTTAGGAGTTTAATATGTCGCACATGAGCCCAGAGATGCAATCCTGCATCGACGAGTGCCTGCGCTGCTATCAGACCTGCCTTGGCATGGCCTCGGACCATTGCCTCCCGGCCGGCGGCAAGCACGTCGAGCCGGGGCACTTCCGCCTGATGATGGCCTGCGCGGAGATGTGCCGGACCTCGGCGCACTTCATGCTGATCGGCACCCCCGAGCACAAGCATACCTGCCGCGCCTGCGCCGAGGTCTGCGAAGCGTGCGCGAGGAGCTGCGAGCAGGTCGGCGACATGGACGAGTGCGTCCGGCAGTGCCGGGCCTGCGCCGAAAGTTGCCGGAGGATGGCGGCCTAAGCAGTCGCCCCGAACCCGGCAGGACAGGCCGTCACCCCTCCCGGCTGGGCGTCGGGGTGACGGTCCGCCCGTTCCTCAACGCCCGGCTCGGACCTTTGCGCGCGGCGCCGAGGGGGCAGGCGCCGTCGCAGCGGGACTCGGGTGGCAGGACTGGGCGTCCGCCCCGGTCTCCAGGCTGGCGATGATTGGGCAGTCCGGTCGCCCATCGCCGTCGCAGGCGTCGGCCAGGGTGCGCAGGGCGTTGGCCATCTCGTTGAGTTGGCGGGCGCGTTCCTCAAGTTCCCGGACGTGCGCCTTGGCGATGGCCTTCACGTCGGCGTTGCTCCGGCCAGGGTCGCTCCAGAGACCGAGCAACACCCTGATGCGCTCCAGGGAGAAGCCGAGGTCCCGGGCGTGCCGGATGAAGCCGAGCCGGTGCAGGTCGGCGGCGCCGTAGTCCCGGTAGCCGCTGTCCCGCCGGTCGGCCGGAGGCACGAGGCCGATGCTCTCGTAGTGGCGGATCATCTTGGCCGAGACCCCGGAGGCGCGGGCGGCCTGACCGATGTTCATGACGGAACCCACCCCGTGTTGACCTTACTATGATGGGAAGGTTTACAACCCTCCGCAACCCCTGAGGGCCGAACCCGCCCGCCGCCCCGAACCGGGAGCGCGCAGGGCGGACCGGTCCAGCCTCTCATCCGGAGCTTCCGATGCAAGCCGCCGCCAGCCGCAAGGCCGTCCTCTATCGGATGGCCACCCCCGAACACACCTGCCCCTACGGCCTGAAGGCCAAGGACCTCCTCGAACGCCAGGGCTTCGAGGTCGAGGACCACCTCCTGACCGACCGGGCGGAGACCGACCGCTTCAAGGCCGAGCATCAGGTCAAGTCGACGCCGCAGACCTTCATCAACGGCGAGCGCGTCGGCGGCTACGACGATCTCCAGCGCCACTTCGGCAAGGCCGCCAACGACCCGAACGCCACGACCTACACGCCGGTCATCGCGGTGTTCTCGATGACCGCCTTGATGGCGCTGGCGGCGAGCTACGCCGTGTACGGCACGCCGCTGACGATGCGCGCGGCCGAGTGGTTCATCGCCTTCAGCATGTGCGTGCTCGCCCTCCTGAAGCTGCAGGACGTCGAGAGCTTCTCGTCGATGTTCCTGGGCTACGACCTGCTCGGCCGGCGCTGGGTGCGCTACGCCTACGCCTACCCGTTCCTGGAGGGCATCGCCGGCGTCCTGATGGTGGCGGGCGCCCTGAATTGGCTGTCGATCCCGGTGGCACTGTTCATCGGCACGGTCGGCGCGGTCTCGGTATTCAAGGCGGTCTACGTCGACAGGCGCGAGATCAAGTGCGCCTGCGTCGGCGGGTCGAGCAAGGTGCCGCTCGGCTTCGTCTCGCTCACCGAGAACGTGATGATGGTCGCCATGGCCGTCTGGATGCTGGCGGCGCACCATTGAGCGCCGCCTTCGCCGCCCCGGGCTGGCTCCACGCCCTCGCCGTCGCGTCCCTGCTGCTGGGGGCGGCCTGCTCACTGCTGCTCTCCGTCCAGGTGATCCGCCAGCCGCAGCACATGACGGTGATGAACGTCGTCTGGCCGGTGAGCGCCCTGTTCGGCACGGTGGTCGTCGTCTGGGCCTACTTCCGCTACGGCCGGCTCGCCACGATGGAGGCGCACCACCACGCCAAGGAGCGGGGCGGGAAGCCGCCGAACATGATCGGCACGCCATTCCCGGTGATGGTCGGCAAGGGCGCGCTCCACTGCGGCAGCGGCTGCATGCTCGGCGACGTCGCCGCCGAGTGGCTCGCCTTCCTGGTGCCGGCGGTGGCGGTCTGGTTCGGCTGGCACTCCCTCTTCGAGGAGAAGATGTACGCGGTCTGGGTGCTGGACTTCGTCTTCGCGTACGCGCTCGGCATCGTGTTCCAGTATTACGCCATCGTGCCGATGCGCGGGCTCTCCCCGGGTGCGGGCCTGGTCGCGGCCGTGAAGGCGGACACCGCCTCGCTGATCGCGTGGCAGGTCGGTATGTACGGCTTCATGGCCTTCGCGCAGTTCTACCTGTTCCCGTACCTCGTGGGCCAGCGGGCGCCGGTGAACTCGGCCGAGTTCTGGGCCGCCATGCAGGTCGCCATGGTGGCGGGGTTTATGACCAGCTACCCGGTGAACTGGGCGCTCGTGCGCTCCGGCCTCAAGGAGCGGATGTAGGCCGGCACGCGCAGCCGTGGGTCTTCCCGCGGTGGTCGTAGTGGTCTGAGTCGTCAGCCTGCCGAAGCCCGCAAGCTGTCCTTGTTCGGCTACAAGCTCGAAGGGCCGCCAGTGTGCTGGCGGCCCTTCGTCACTCTAGGTTGCTGCAGTGCGGAACTTTGGTGTCCTGAGGCAGAACACTGGCTCGGCTATCAGGCTCAGGCGTGCGCGAGCACGGCGAGCAGGAGCAGCGCGATGATGTTGGTGATCTTGATCGCCGGGTTCACGGCGGGGCCGGCCGTGTCCTTGTAGGGGTCGCCGACGGTGTCACCGGTCACGGCCGCCTTGTGCGCGTCCGAGCCCTTGCCGCCGTGGTGGCCGTCCTCGATGAATTTCTTGGCGTTGTCCCAGGCGCCGCCGCCCGAGGTCATCGAGATCGCCACGTAGAGGCCGGTCAGGATGACGCCGAGCAGGGAGGCGCCGACGGTGGCAAACGCCTGGCTCTTGCCCGCGATCGGCTGGATCACGAAGAACAGCACGATCGGCGTCAGCACCGGCAGGAGCGAGGGGATGATCATCTCCTTGATCGCGGCCCGGGTCAGCATATCGACGGCGCGGCCGTAATCGGGACGATCGGTGCCCTGCATGATGCCGGGCTTGGCCCGGAACTGGCGCCGGACCTCCTCCACCACCGCACCGGCGGCGCGTCCCACCGCCGTCATGGCGATGCCCGCGAACAGGAACGGGATCAGGCCGCCGAGCAGGAGGCCGACCACGACGTAGGGGTTGGAGAGCGAGAAATCGACGGAGACCCCCTGGAAGAAGCGGTACTGCGTCGGGCTCGCATTGGCGATGAAGTAGTTCAGGTCCGAGGTATAGGCGGCGAACAGCACCAGGGCACCGAGGCCGGCGGAGCCGATGGCGTAGCCCTTGGTCACCGCCTTGGTGGTGTTGCCCACCGCATCGAGCGCGTCGGTGGCCTTGCGCACCTCGGAGGGCAGGCCGGCCATCTCGGCGATGCCGCCCGCGTTGTCGGTGACCGGGCCGAAGGCGTCCAGCGCCACGATGAAGCCGGCCAGCGCCAGCATCGCCGTGACCGCGATGGCGATGCCGAACAGACCGCCGAGCGCGTAGGTGGCGATGATGCCCGCCACGATGACAATGGCCGGCAGCGCGGTCGATTCGAGCGAGATCGCGAGCCCCTGGATCACGTTGGTGCCGTGACCGGTGACGGAGGCGGTGGCGATCGACTTCACCGGGCGGAAATTGGTGCCGGTGTAGTACTCGGTGATGACGACGATCAGCGCGGTGATGAGGAGGCCGAGCACCGCGCAGCCGAACAGCGCCCCCGAGGTGAAGGTGAGGCCTGTATTCGTCGTGAAGGTGGTCGAGAATCCGCCGAACAGGGCGAGGTTCACGCCGGCGATGGCCACGATCGAGAGCACGCCGGCCGCGATCAGACCTTTGTAGAGCGCCCCCATGATCGACTGGTTGGCGCCGAGCTTCACCGCGTAGGTGCCGATGATCGATGTGACGATGCAGGCCGCGCCGATCGCCAGCGGGTAGAGCATCATCGCCTCCAGCACGGCAGCGTTGCCGGCGAAGAAGATCGCGGCGAGAACCATGGTGGCGACCACCGTCACCGCATAGGTCTCGAACAGGTCCGCGGCCATGCCGGCGCAGTCGCCGACGTTGTCGCCGACGTTGTCGGCGATGGTGGCCGGATTGCGCGGATCGTCCTCGGGAATGCCGGCCTCGACCTTGCCGACGAGGTCGCCGCCGACATCGGCGCCCTTGGTGAAGATGCCGCCGCCGAGGCGGGCGAAGATCGAGATCAGCGAGGCGCCGAAGCCCAGGGCCACCAGCGCGTCGATGACCTCGCGGCTGCCCGGGGCGAGGCCGGCGCCGCGGGTGAGGAACAGGTAGTAGAGCGCGACGCCCAGCAGCGCGAGCCCCGCCACCAGCATACCGGTGACGGCGCCGGACTTGAAGGCGACCTCCAGGCCGCCGCCGAGCGACTGCGTGGCAGCCTGGGCGGTGCGGACGTTGGCGCGAACCGAGACGTTCATGCCGATGAAGCCGGCCGCGCCCGAGAGTACCGCGCCGATCAGGAAGCCGATGGCGACCTTGATGCCGAGGAAGAAGGCCAGGAGGACGAAGAGGACGAGGCCGACGATGCCGATGGTGGCGTATTGGCGCCTCAGATAGGCCTGCGCGCCCTCGGCGATGGCGCCCGCAATCTCCTGCATGCGCTGCGTGCCCGCATCCCTTCGCATCACGTCACGGATCGTCACAACACCGTAGGCAACGGCGCAGAGCCCGCCCACGATGATCAGCAAAAGTGCGGTCATGCGTGCGTCCTTGGATTTTGATGGAAGTGTGCCGAGCTTGGCCGGGATGGCCATTGGACGTCGCTCGGTTTGAGGCGCCCTCCCTGGAGAAGCGGAACTTGATTGCCAAACTTCGGCGTTCAGCGCAAATGCCTCGTGCCGTTGAGAACCTTTCGAAACGGCCAAGATGCAAGATAATGACAATTTTCGAATTGCTGCAGCGCAATCGCTGCATTGCAGGATGAGGATGTGAGGGGTCTCCTCAACTCATCCGAGGAGAGCGGCGCGGACTTTTCGCAACCCTGTAAGTGACGGCGAACGCCCGACGGATTGCTGTCCCGCCATGCCCTGTCCCCGTCGTTTCCGATTGCAGAGATCGCTTGCGTCGAACCTACCGAGGCGCGGAAGCAGCGCGCAGGCCGTATGCCTCAGGCAGCAGCCGATCGGCCCTTCAGGGATGGCGAGACGCGAGTCGTGCGCCGGTGCCGTTTGAACGGAGCGCGATTCGCTCGTGACACGGTCTGCGGCATCGATTCGCAACAGGTCGCCGGTCGGAGAAGAGGCAGATATCGACCCGATTCGCTGCTTCCGGAATTGGCACTCCAAGAGCGATCCGAGACGGATGCGCGAGCAAGGGCCGTGTCGCGGGCAGCCGCCTCTCACCCACAGACGGGTGCAGGGAGCGGATCCAAGCGAAGAGGGCGCGGGGCGGCGAACGTCCCTCCCGCGTCGGCACTAAGGACGGGTCGAGTCCCGCGCCCGGCGCGCCCGTTCGAGGGTCGCGGCCGATCCACCTCCGGGTTCGGCCGCCGCCTGGATGAGGGGTGTGAGCTCGGTCACGGCCCTGTCGTTGAGCCCGAAATCCAGCGATCGATCGCGTGATGCCGGGGCAGGTGCTCGACCGCGGGACGCGGCCGATCACGAGTCTCCGCCGCCAAGCGGCGCCGATGGCAGTCGGATGGGTGCGTCAGCGCAGGGGCGGGGACTTGTAGGCTGGGGCTAGGACGTAGCCGTCCGAGTTGCGGCGCGGGCCCTGCGGCGTCGCGATGAGCACGTTGCCGAAGTAATCGTTGCCGGTCGGGCCGAAACTGCCGCCGTTCATGACGGTCGGCACCGGCACGGCGCCGATGGCGCGCAGATCCTGGCCTTCGGTGCTGATCGGCGGTCCGCGGAAGCGACCGGTGTCGGGATCGACCTGATGCACCACGGGGGCCCGCGCCTCGCCGTAGGGACGGTCCTGCAGGTTCTGGGCCTCAGCGCCCGGGGCGGCGAGCCCGAGGAGAGAGGCGGCAAGGAGGAGGCGGGCACGGGCCACGGGCTTGCTCCGTCGTTGGAGTCTCTTGCGCCGAGCGAGTGCCGCCCGGCCTGAGAGCGCATCGACACTGGGAATGAGCCGACGCCGCTCGCAGCGCAGTCGGATCGGGCTGGCGTCTCGAAGCTGCGATCAAACCCCGGGACGTGACAAGGAAAGGTTGACGGACAGGGTTGACGGATCGGCCGTCAGCCTCAGCCTTTCGACTGCAGGACGACGCGCGGCTCGCGCAGCACGGGCGTGCAATCCGACTTGTAGGCGTTCAGCGGCAGCGGGGTCGAGCTGCAGGAATAGGCCTCCTCCGGCGAAGGGGCGGGCACGGGATCGCGCGCCACGATCGGATGGGGGGCGCAGGCTCCGGTGGCGGCGCCGGCGAGCGCCAGGGCGGCGATGAGCTTCAGGCGGCGCATGCGGGTCCTCGAAACACGTCGACCCGCCGGGACGGCCCGGCGGCGGAACGGGAGAAGACCCTGCGGACACGGAGGCTCACTGACAAGCTTCTCCCCCCCGATGGGCAGGCGAACAGGGCCGTTTGCCCGGCCCTGTCGCCCCACCGCAACAACCTGCGGCAGGAGAACCTTCCGGCTCAGACCGCCTTCTGCATCGGCACCACGTTGTGGAGCGTGCGGTCGGCGTTGTCGAAGAAGCGGCGAACGTTGCGCGCCGCCTGCCGGATCCGCTGCTCGTTCTCGACGAGCGCGATGCGGACATACTCGTCGCCGTGCTCGCCGAAGCCGATGCCCGGCGCCACCGCGACGTCCGACTTCTCCAGGAGCAGCTTGGAGAATTCCAGGCTGCCGAGCTCCCGGAACTTCTCCGGGATCGGCACCCAGGCGAACATCGAGGCCTCCGGCGTCGGCAGCTTCCAGCCGGCCTTGCCGAAGGATTCGATCAGGGCGTCGCGGCGCTTCTTGTAGGTCGCCCGCATCTCCTTGATGCAGTCGTCCGGCCCGTTGAGCGCGGCGGTGGCCGCGACCTGGATCGGCGTGAAGGCGCCGTAATCGAGGTAGGACTTCACCCGCGTCAGCGCCGCAAGCAGTCGCTCGTTGCCGACCGCGAAGCCCATGCGCCAGCCCGCCATCGAGAAGGTCTTGGACAGCGAGGTGAACTCCACCGTGCAATCCATGGCACCCGGCACCTGCAGCACGGAGGGTGGCGGGTTCTTGTCGTCGAAATAGACCTCGGCATAGGCGAGATCCGAGAGCAGGATCAGCTCGTGCTTCTTCGCGAAGGCGACGAGGTCGCGGTAGAAGTCGAGGCTCGCGACGTAGGCCGTCGGGTTCGAGGGATAGCAGACCACGAGCGCCACGGGCTTCGGGATCGAATGGACGACCGCCTTCTCCAGCGCCGGGAACATCGCCGGGGTCGGCTCGGCCGGCACGGAGCGGATCACGCCCCCCGCCATCAGGAAGCCGAAGGCGTGGATCGGGTAGCTCGGGTTGGGAACCAGCACCACGTCGCCCGGCGCGGTGATCGCCTGGGCCATGTTAGCGAAGCCTTCCTTCGAGCCCAGCGTCGCCACCACCTGCGTCTCGGGGTTGAGGCTCACCCCGAAGCGGCGCTGATAGTAGCCGGCCTGGGCCCGGCGCAGGCCGGCGATGCCCTTGGAGGCGGAGTAACGGTCGGTGCGCGGCTTGCCGGCGGTCTCGACGAGCTTCTCGATGACGTGGCGCGGGGCGTCGAGGTCGGGGTTGCCCATGCCGAGATCGATGATGTCGGCGCCACGGGCTCGGGCGGCGGCCTTGATCCGGTTCACCTGCTCGAAGACGTAAGGCGGAAGGCGCTTGATGCGGTGGAAATCGGTCATGGCGTCGATCTGTCCGGTGTCGCGAACCCTCCTCCCGCGGGGAATCGTCGGCGGTGAGGAGTCGGTCTGTTTACCACCGACGCGCCCGCGCGCCGATACGAAATCTCAATCCCGGCATCTCGCCCCGTATCACGATGCCGGACCCTGCCCTCGGTCCGGCGATCGAAGCGGGTTCCTCACTGCACCGGGTTCGGCGCGAGGCCCTTCGCGGCGTCCTTGGCCGCCCCTTCCGCCGCGCGCCCCTTAGCCTCGTTGCGGTTGCGCGCGCCCTCGAGTTCCGCCTGCAGCGCGCTCTGCCCGGCCGGGTTGCGGGCGCGGATGGCGCGCCGGGGCGCCGATTCGCCCACCGGCAGGTAGGTCGCGTCGCTCTTGCGGGATTGCGCCACGAAATCGGGCGCCTCCACCGGCTTGATGCCGGAACCCGTGCTGACCATCGCCGCCTTCAACGGATTGACGTCGCTCGAACAACCGCCGGCCGAGGCCACGGCGGCGGCGACCGGCAGGACCAGAACAATGGCGCGGGCGGCACGGCGCAAGATCATGACAACGGGCTGAAAATCGATCCTGGAGCGGGCGACATCTGCTGGGTGGAGCGTTAATTTGTCGGAAACGAGGCTCGGGCCGTCCGGAAGGGGCGGAATGCGGGCGCACCCTGGGAGGACGTGTCGCGTGGCCACGGAGCGGATGAGCCCGGCAACGCCGGAATTCGAGAGGATCGCGCACAGCGCGAATCAACTTGCGGAGGCATTCCGGCAATCGGCGGCGGCCAGCCTGAAACCGTTCGAGCAGGCGGGACAGGGAACGCTGCAGCCGGGCGCGAAGCTTCAGGGCGCCGACGAGATCGACGAGATGACCCGCACCCTCACGCGGGTCGCCGAGACGTGGCTGAAGGATCCCGAGAAGGCGCTGCAGGCCCAGACCAAGCTCAGCCAGTCCTTCGCCGCCCTCTGGGCCTCGACCCTGAGCCGGATGCAGGGCGCGCCCGCCGCGCCGGTCGCCGAGCCCGAGGCCAAGGACAAGCGCTTCGCCCACGCCGATTGGAGCGCCAATCCGCTCTTCGACATCATCAAGCAGAGCTACCTGATCCTCGGCCGCTGGGCGGAGGAAATGGTCGAAACGGCGGAGGGGATCGACGAGCACACCCGCCACAAGGCCGAGTTCTACCTGCGCCAGCTCCTGTCGGCCTACTCGCCCTCGAACTTCGTGATGACGAATCCGGAACTCCTGCGCCAGACGCTGGAGGAGGGCGGTGCCAACCTGATGCGCGGCATGAAGATGCTGCAGGAGGATCTGGAGGCGGGCGGCGGCCAGCTCCGGGTGCGCCAGACGGATCTCAACGCCTTCACCTTCGGCGAGGACGTCGCGGTGACGCCCGGCGAGGTCATCTTCCGCAACGAGCTGATGGAGTTGATCCAGTACGCGCCCAAGACCGAGACGGTGCTGAAGCGCCCGCTGCTGATCGTGCCGCCCTGGATCAACAAGTACTACATCCTCGATCTCAACCCGAAGAAGAGCCTCATCGGCTGGATGGTCTCGCAAGGGATCACGGTGTTCGTGATCTCCTGGGTCAACCCGGACGAGCGCCACCGCGACAAGGACTTCGAGTCCTACATGCGAGAGGGCATCGAGACCGCCATCGACATGATCGGCGTGGCCACCGGGGAGACCGAGGTCGCGGCGGCGGGCTACTGCGTCGGCGGCACGCTGCTCGCCGTGACGCTGGCCTATCAGGCGGCCACCGGAAACCGCCGCATCAAGAGCGCGACCTTCCTCACGACCCAGGTCGACTTCACCCATGCGGGCGATCTCAAGGTCTTCGCCGACGAGGGGCAGATCAAGGCGATCGAGGAGCGGATGGCCGAGCGCGGCTATCTGGAAGGCGCGCGCATGGCCAACGCCTTCAACATGCTCAGGCCCAACGACCTGATCTGGTCCTACGTCGTCAACAACTACGTCCGCGGCAAGGCGCCGGCGGCCTTCGACCTGCTGTACTGGAACGCCGACGCCACCCGGATGCCGGCGGCCAACCACTCGTTCTACCTGCGCAACTGCTACCTCAACAACACCCTCTCCAAGGGGCAGATGGTGCTCGGCAACGTGCGCCTCGACCTGAAGAAGGTGAAGGTGCCGGTCTTCAATCTCGCCACCCGCGAGGACCACATCGCCCCGGCGCTCTCGGTCTTCGAGGGATCGGCCAAGTTCGGCGGCAAGGTCGATTACGTGCTGGCCGGCTCGGGCCACATCGCGGGGGTCGTCAACCCGCCGGGCCCGAAGGCCAAGTACGGCTTCCGCACCGGCGGACCGGCCCGGGGCAAGTTCGCGGACTGGATCGAGAAATCGACGGAGCATGAGGGCTCGTGGTGGCCCTACTGGTTCCAGTGGCTGGAGGAGCAGGCGCCCGAGCGTGTTCCCGCCCGCGTTCCCGGAACGGGGGCGCTGCCCTCCCTCGCCCCGGCGCCCGGCACCTACGTGCGCATGAAGGGGTGAGGAATCGACAGGAACCGTGCATCCACCGCATCGCTGTTGCGGACACGGGACCGTGATTTGCCTTATCTGATCCTGGGGCCGGCTTCCGCCCCAGGAGGATCGAAGCAGGGTGCAGCACGCGACCGAACTCATCTCGATCATCGCGCTCGGTCTGGTCTGCGCATTCATCGGCGGCATGCTGGCGCAGCGGATCCGGCTCCCGCCCTTGGTCGGCTACCTCGTCGCCGGCATCGCCATCGGTCCCTTCACCCCCGGCTTCGTCGGCGATCCGGCTCTGGCGAGCCAGCTCGCCGAACTCGGCGTCATCCTGCTGATGTTCGGCGTCGGCCTGCATTTCTCCATCGGCGATCTGCTCGCGGTGCGCACCATCGCGCTGCCCGGTGCGATCGTGCAGATCGCGGTGGCGACCGCGATGGGCGCCGGCCTCGCCTGGGGCTTCGGCTGGGGCGCGGGGGCAGGTCTCGTCTTCGGGCTGGCGCTCTCGGTGGCGAGCACCGTCGTGCTGCTGCGGGCGCTCGAGGGCCGCGGCCTGCTCGATACCGATAAGGGCCGCATCGCCGTCGGCTGGCTGATCGTCGAGGATCTCGCCATGGTGGTGGCCCTCGTGCTTCTGCCGGCGCTGGCGCCCTCTCTGGGCGGGGAGGCGGCGGGGATGGTGGGCCACCACGTCGCTTCCGATCACGGCCTCTGGGTCACGCTGGGCCTGACGCTGGCGAAGGTCGGCGTGTTCATCGCGGTGATGCTGATCGGCGGCCGCCGGATCGTTCCCTATCTGCTGGCACTGGCCGCCCGCACCGGTTCGCGGGAGCTGTTCACCCTCGCGGTGCTCGCGAGCGCCGTCGGCATCGCCTACGCCTCCTCCGAACTGTTCGGCGTCTCCTTTGCGCTCGGAGCCTTCTTCGCGGGGATGGTGCTCGCCGAATCCGACCTCAGCCACCAGGCGGCCGCCGATTCCCTGCCGCTGCAGGACGCCTTCGCGGTTCTGTTCTTCGTCTCGGTCGGCATGCTGTTCGATCCGGGGATCGTCCTGCGCGAGCCGCTCTCGATCCTCGGCGTGGTCGGCGTCATCGTGCTGGGCAAGTCGCTCGCGGCCATCGCCATCGTGCTCGCCTTCGGCCATCCCGTGGGTACGGCGCTCACCATCGCCGCCAGCCTCGCGCAGATCGGCGAGTTCTCGTTCATTCTCGCCGGCCTCGGCATCGCCCTGAAGCTGCTTCCGCCGGAAGGGCGCGACCTGATCCTCGGCGGCGCGCTCCTGTCGATCACCTTCAATCCGCTGTTCTTCGTGCTGGCCGACCGGGTGTCGCGCTGGCTCGGCGAGCGGCCGGATCTGAGCCGCCGCCTCGAGCGCCGTGCCGCCGCGCCGCTGCCGGTGAGCACCGCCGCCCCAGCGATGAGCGGCCATGCCGTGATCGTCGGCTACGGCCGCGTCGGCAGCGCCATCGGCAAGGCGTTGCAGGATTGGAACCTGCCCTTCGTGGTGGTGGAGCGAGACCGACGCCGGGTCGAGGAATTGCGGATGCAGGGCGTGCCGGCGGTGTTCGGTGACGCCACGGCGCCGGGGATCCTGGACGCCGCCGACATCGCCTCGGCCCGCCTCGTCGTCATCGCCACCCCCGACCCGCACCAGGCGCGGCGGCTGCTCGCCAAGGCCCGCAAGGACAATCCTGGCATCGACAGCGTCGTGCGCACCCACAGCGACAGCGAGCGGCGCCGGCTGGAGGAGGACGGCGTCGGCCTCGTCCTCATGGCCGAGCGCGAACTGGCGCTCGGCATGATGACCTACGCGCTGCGCAGCCTCGGCGTGCGCGAGGGCGAGGCGCGGCTGTTCGTGGATTCGAGCCGCTCGGAGGGGCAGGTCGCCCCGGTCTCCGAGCCCGAGCAGCCGGTCCCGGAGCTGCGTCAGCGGCGGGACGAGCCGGAATAGGTCGGGGTGCGCGTCAAAGGCTGTCGAGGCGGGTGATGAAGACCGCGAGCTCGCTCTGGCGACGGATCGCGAGCTTGCCGTAGACGGCCTTGAGCTGGCTGCGCACCGTGCTCTCGCCGACAGCGAGCTGGTCGGCCACCTCCCGCGGCGCCGCGCCCCGCCCGACCAGGGCGGCGACCCGCGCTTCGGCCCGGGTGAGGCCGAGCTGCTCCAGCAGCGGTTCGATCGGACGCGTCGCCGGCGCGAGCAGATCGCGCAGGAGCAGGATGACGCCGCCTCCGAGCCCGGCGCCGGCCGCCGGAAGCGGGTCGTCGCCGCGCAGGGGAAGCGCCTCGACATAGAGCGGACGCCCGCCGCCCCGGCGGCGCAGGAGGAGGCGGTCCTGCCGCGGCCATGTCTGCTCCGGCAGAACGTCGCTCAGGAAGCGATCGAAGCGCCCCCCCTCGATCGGCTCCGCGGCGGCCGGTACGGCACCGGTGCGCAGGATGAGATAGCCCGTCGCCAGACGCTCGGCCGCCGGGCTGACGAGCCGGATCCGGCCGCGGGGATCGAGGACGATGAGACCGGCCCGCATCCGTTCCAGGGCCGAGGTCAGCCCCTCCGTCTCCCGGCGCAGATCGCCGACGAGCGCCGTGAGCCTGAAGGCGCGGATGACGTGCGGTCCGACGAGCCCCAGCCGCTCGATCTCCGCGCCCTCGAACGGGCCCTTCCGCACATCGCGCGGAGCGCTGAACGACAGGGTGTAGCGGTCCATCGGGTCGGCGCCGACATAGGCGCAGAGATTGCCAAGGCGGTGGCGCTCGATGAAATGCTGGAAGAACGGATCGGCCCGCTTCTCTTCGGCCGTGAGATACATCTCGTCGACCGTGACCGTGCCCGGCCGCATGATGCCGCGCGCCCGGCCGAGGCGGATGCGCGTGTCGTGCTGCCACCAGCCGCCGACGCCGTAATCGAGGTTCACGTCGGCGATCCGCCCGGATGCCAGGGTCTGCGCCGTCCGCACGGGATCGTGCGAGACGATCACGCCCCCGCGCGCGCCGACCGCATCGGCGATCCCGTCGAGCGCGTCGGACCACGCGCCGGACCGCGTCTCGGGCTCGAGGGCGGCCGCGTAGCACGCGTCGATCAGGGCAAGTGGGTCGAAAGCCGACATCGCCGACACGAGAGCCCGCGCCGGTCGGCCCGCGGCGGAAACCGCCCGCCGCGGGCTCGCCCGAATGTTGAGAGGCGGATTCACCGATCAGGTCGTTTCAACCGGCTCGGACCCGCTTCCTTGGAAGAAAGTGAGTCAATCTGAAGCAGGTTTCGCGTCGGACGGCGACAGCCGATCGGAAACAATGAGGCTTCCGGAGGATGCCATCCCCAGTTGTCTCGCGATGAGGGAGCGCGGCACCTCGCTGATGGATGAGCACCGCCAACCTCAGGACCGCCGAGCCAGCGATGGGCCGCCGCGGCCTGTCCGGCTCTCGTCGCTGCCGCGTACTCGTGGCAGATCGGAGCGGAGAGACATCCTCCGCCCGCCGCCTTTGCTCAGCCCTCGATGCGCGAGAAGTCTGCGACCTCGCGGGTGGCCGCGCGCAGGGCGTTGAGGAGCAGGAGCCGGTTCTGGCGAAGGGCCGGATCGTCGGCGTTGACGGTGACCTTCTCGAAAAAGGCGTCCACCGGCGCCCGCAGGCGCGACAGCGCCCGCATCGCCCCGGCGAAATCTTCGGCCGCCACTGCCGCCGACGCCTCCCGCCGGGTCTCGGCAAGCGCCTCGGCGAGCGCCCGCTCCTCCGGCTGGCCGGACGACGCGAGCGCCGCATCGGGGACGGCGTCGTAGGAACGGCCGTCCTTCTTCTCCTCGATGCGCAGGATGTTGGCCGCGCGCTTGTAGCCCGCGAGCAGGTTCTTGCCGTCATCCGTGCCGAGGAATTCACCCAGCGCCTCGACACGGCGGACGACCATCAGCAGGTCGTCCTGACCGGGCAGGGCGAAGACGGCGTCGATCAGATCGTGGCGGGCCCCTTGGTCGCGCAGATAGACCTTGAGGCGGTCGGCGAGGAAAGCGAGGAGATCCTTCGCCCGCGGATCGGTCAGATCGGTCTCGCCGTCGAGCGCGTCGAGGGCGGCAGCGCCCGACAGGTCGAGCACCACGGCGGACTTGCCCGGCAATTCGTCGAAGGCATCCCAGATCGGCCCGTCGAGAAGCGGCAGGCGCAATCCGTTCTCGAGGATCAGGCGGATCACGCCGAGCGCGGCGCGCCGCAGACCGAACGGATCCTTGCTACCCGTCGGCTTCTCGTCGATCGACCAGAATCCGGCGAGCAGATCGAGCTTGTCGGCCATCGCGACCGCGATCGAAACGATCTCCGTCGGCACACGGTCGCTCGGGCCGAGCGGCTTGTAATGCTCCTCGATGGCGGCCGCGACGCGGGGATCCTCGCCCTGCAAGGTCGCATATTTGCGGCCCATCAAGCCCTGAAGCTCCGGAAACTCGCCGACCATCTCGGTCACGAGATCCGCCTTGGCGAGGCGCGCGGCCCGCTCGACGAGATCGAGGTCGAACCGGATGTCGATGGCGGAGGCGATCCGACGGGCCAGGCCGGCGATGCGGTTGACCCGCTCGCCCTGCGTGCCGAGCTTCTCGTGGAAGACGATCGAATCGAGCTTCGGGAGGCGGTCCTCCAGCCTCACGGCCTTGTCGGTTTCCCAGAAGAACTTCGCGTCGGAGAGGCGGGCGCGCACCACGCGCTCGTTGCCGGCGGTGATCGCCGCGCCGCCGTCCGAGGCGAGAAGATTCGAGACCAGTACGAAGGCCGGTGCCAGTTCCTCGGAACCGGATTTGCGCAGCACGAAGCACTTCTGATTGGCGCGGATCGTCGCGCGGATCGCCTCGGCCGGGATTTCCAGGAAGCGTTCCTCGAAGGCACCCATCAGCACCACGGGCCGCTCCACCAGCCCGGCGACTTCCTCCAGCAGGCCCTCATCCTCGACGAGGTCGAGGCCGCGGGCGAAGGCCAGATCCTTGGCGTCGTGCAGGATGATGTCCTTGCGCCGGTCGGCGTCGAGGATCACATCGGCCCGCTCCAGCGCCTGCACGTAGTCGTCGAAGCGGCGCACCTCGAACGGCTCCGGCTTCAGGAAGCGGTGGCCGCTGGTGGTCGTGCCGGCGGCAATGCCGTCGACCGAGAACGGCACGACGTCCGGCGTCTCGGTCTCGGGGCCGAAGGTGGCAACGATCGATTGCAGCGGGCGCACCCAGCGCAGGGAACCGGGCTGGGCCGAGGCCGCGCCCCAGCGCATCGATTTCGGCCAGGGGAAATTCCGGATGATGCCCGGCAGGATCTCGGCCAGCACGTCGATCGTCTCGCGGCCGGGCCGCTCGATCACCGCGAGGTAGAACTCGCCCTTCTTCGGGTCGGTGACGGTGGTGGCCTGATCGAGGCTCGACAGCCCCGCGCTCTTCAGAAAGCCCTGCAGAGCCGCCTCGGGGGCACCGACGCGCGGGCCGCGCCGCTCCTCGCGTACGGCCTCTCCGCGGGCGGGCAGTCCGGCGACGTGCAGCGCCAGCCGCCGCGGCGTCGCGAACGCCTTGGCGCCCTCGTAGAGGAAACCTCGCTCGACCAGCGCGTCGGTGACGAGCTTCCTCAGATCCTCGGCCGCGCGCCGCTGCATGCGCGCGGGGATCTCTTCGGAGCGGAGTTCGAGCAGAAGGTCAGGCATGCGCGCGGGAATAGCCCTCCGCTCAAGCCGCGTCGAGACGGGAGATGGACGTCATCTGTCACCGCGCGCGCTTCGTCATCACGCGCGCCAGCGAAGCGATGGCGGGGGGCGTTTCGGCCCGCCCCTTCTCACCCGATCGGCCCGCCCCCTTTCCGCGTCACCGCCACCACCGACGGCCGCGGCGGCATGTCGGGCGAGAAATCCGGCCAGCGGGTGGACGGCTTCTGGTAGGAACCGAGCGCGCCTTCCTCGTCGGGTTCGCCGGGATGCTGGACGGCGACGAAGAAGGTCTCGTCGTCGGGGGTGAAGCAGGGGCCGCACATCTCGGCTCCCACCGGAACCCGCAGGAAGTGGCGCGCGGTGCCCCGGCGCGGCCCTTCCGTCTCCACCGCCCAGATACCGTCGGCCCGGCCGGTGGCACGGCGGTTGTTGCCGTCGGTGGCGATCCAGAGTCGGCCGCGCCCGTCGAAGGTGCAGTTGTCGGGCATGCCGAACCAGCCGTTCTCGGTGGTCAGCGCGGAGAAACTCGCCTTCACCTCGGGCTTGGCCGGGTCGCCGCAGCGCACCAGCACCTCCCAGCGGAAGGTCTCGGCACCGTGGTCGGTCTGGTCGGGAGCGATCTCGATGACGTGCCCGAAGGCGTTGGGGCCGCGCGGGTTGCTCGGGTCGGTCTGGTCGGCCGTGCGCTTCACGTTGTTGGTCAGCATCACGTAGACCCGGCCGGTGCGCGGGTTCGCCTCGATGTCCTCGGGCCGGTCCATCGGCGTGGCGCCGAGCCTCTTGGCGGCGCGGCGGGTCTCGATCAGCACGTCGGCCTGGGACGCGAAGCCGTTCTCCGCATCGAGCCCGTTCGCGCCATGCACCAGCGGCAGCCAGCGGCCGGTGCCGTCCGACTCGAACCGGGCGACGCTGAGCGTGCCGGAATCGAGGAGATCGGCGTTGGCGCCGCGCTCCGCCTGCAGGCGCCCGGCGCTGACGAAGCGGTAGACGTGCTGGAAGCGCTCGTCGTCGCCGAGATAGACGACGTAGCGCCCGTCGAGAGTCCGCGCGCCCGCCGCGCCCTCGTGCTTGAACCGGCCGAGCGCCGTGCGCTTCCTCGGAGTCGAGCCCGGATCGAACGGATCGATCTCGACCACCCATCCGAACCGGTTCGGCTCGTTGGGCGTCCGCGCGAGATCGAAGCGCGGATGGAAGCGGCTCCAGGCGTATTGCAGGCTGCCCATGCCCATCGCCTTGGCATTGCCGGCCTCCGGATGCA
>Ga0233425_10002659_pt1 | contig 34495 bp, 32 predicted proteins | sample Watercolumn_Towu_2_FD_181712 | JGI IMG/M metagenome (GOLD analysis project Ga0233425, IMG submission 181712) | Freshwater microbial communities from Lake Towuti, South Sulawesi, Indonesia - Watercolumn_Towuti2014_140_MG | ecosystem: Environmental > Aquatic > Freshwater > Lake | place...
CGCCATAGCGCCGGCGGTTGCGCCCGGCCAGGCGGTAGAGGGCCAGCGGGAAGGACTCCCCCTGCGACTTCTGCCGGGCACGCGCCCCGCGCCAGAACTCGTACAGGGTGATGAAGACCACAAAAGCGACCAGGGTGAAGCCGAGCAGGGCGATCCAGTTGTGGATGCCGGCGGCGAACAGGGCGACCGGAACGAGCAGGGTCGGGATGGCCGGCTTCCAGACCGCCCGTCCCAGGGTCTTCAACGTGGAATGGCCCCAGGCCGACAGCGGAGCAATGCCCATCAGCGCCATCAGCGCCCCCCAGAGCGGGCCGGTGGCCCGTTCGTAGAACGGAGGCCCGACGGTGACCTTCTGGTTGCCGAGCAGTTCCGAGATGAGCGGGAAGATCACGCCCCAGAAACAGACGACCAGCACGCCAATGAAGAGCAGGTTGTTGAGCAGGAAGAAGGCTTCGCGCGAGAAAACGGATTTCATCTCGACCTCAGCGCGCAGGTCCTTCCAGCGGTGGAACAGCAGCGCCAGGGAACCGATAAAGGTGACCCCGATGAAGACAAAGAACATCGGGCCGATGGCGCTCTGGGCAAAGGCATGCACCGAGGAGAGCACGCCGGAGCGGGTCAGGAAGGTGCCGAAGATGACCAGGCAGTAGGTCAGGATGATCAGGAACATGTTCCACTGCTTGAACATGCCGCGCTTCTCCTGGATCATGACCGAGTGCAGGAAGGGCGTGCCCGTCAGCCAGGGCATCAGCGCGGCGATCTCGACCGGGTCCCAGCCCCAGTACCCGCCCCAACCGAGCACATCATAGGCCCAGCGCATGCCGAGCACCAGTCCGGCGGAGAGGAACAACCAGGCCACCAGGGTCCAGCGGCGCGTCAGGCGGATCCAGCGGTCGTCCGAGCGGCCCGTGATCAGGGCAGCCATGGCAAAGGCGTAGGGGATGACGAAGCTGACGAATCCCAGGTAGAGCATCGGAGGATGGAAGACCATGCCGGGATGGCGCAGCAATTCATTCAGGCCCTGGCCGTCGGAAGGCGTCGCCAGCGTCGCCCCGGCGGGCGCGAACATCCGGGGAACGATCTCGCCCATCGAGGTCTGCCACCAGCGCACGAACGGATTTTCGAAGAACACAACCAGCGAGAGGAAGAAGCCCAGCGTGATCGAGGTGACCACGATCACCCACGGGAGCAGCTCGCGATCCCGGTCCCATTTGCGGAAGGTGACCGCGGTGGCAAAGGCGGACATCAGCCAGGACCAGAAGACCAGCGAACCCGGCTGCCCGCCCCACAGGGCGGTAACTTTGAGATACAGCGGCATGCTGCGGCTGGAGACCGAATAGACATATTCCAGCTCGAAGTGTCCGGTCGCCAGCAGGTAGATCAGGGTCAGGGCCGAAGCTGTGATCAGCGGGAAGGTCAGCTGCATGGACCTGCGGGCGCGCTCGACCCAGACATCCGATCCGGCTTTGTAGCCGTAGATGGCGGCGCCGACGCCGAAAAGCGTCAGGACCAGGGTCAGAACCAAAACTCCATAACCGAATTCAGCGAACATGAAAACTCCTGGATGATGGGGCGATGCGAGGAACTTCGCAGAGATGAAATACCACCCGCGGGCAGGCGGCAAAAATTGGTAGTAACGAAAATCCGTTACTACCAATCCGATCTAGCCGTTCACCTGCTCCGGCACCGCCTGTTCATATTTGGTGGGACATTTCAAAAGCAGCTCGTCCGCATAGAAGATGCCGTCCGAACCGAGTTTGCCCGTCACGATCGCCTGGGCTTCGTTCTTGAGCAGGTCGGGCATCGGGCCGTTGTAAATGATGGTCAGGCGGTTGCGGGATGGATCGGTCACCGCGGCATGCAGCGCTTCGGCCAGGCCGCCCTGGGTTTCGATGACGGCGTTATCGCCCGGAAGCTGGGCGATTTCGAAGGTCAGGTCGAGGGTGTCCGGGTTGTACTGGATCGTATCGCCGAGCACCGCGCCGGACAAGCGCAGGTTGCGGCCGACCAGATCGCTCTGCTGCGCCCGGACCTCGTCAACAGTCAGGAAATATTCCGCGCTCGCCTGGGTCGAGGAGGCGATCAGGTAAATCACGGCAGCCAGGATCAACAGACCACCAATAAGGAATTTCGCACGTCCAGCCAGCATCACTTACCTCCAGTGTAAGCATTTTCTTCATTTTACATATGATGATTAAGCCCGCATGAGAATGGACGGTATTCGTCAATCCAGTTTCGCCAGACCGGTCCGAATGGCGAATTTCACCAATTCGGTGCGGGTATGCATGTTCAATTTATTCATGATCCGCTCGCGGTGGCGGGCGATCGTTTTGGGGCTCAACTCCAGGGACTTGCCGATCTCCTGATTGCTCAACCCCTGGGCGACCAGCTCCAGCACCTGCCGTTCGCGCAGGCTGAGCACGTCCAGATTGACGACCTTGTCATCCCTGGCCGCTTCCGCTTCCACCGGCGCGGAACCTGACTGCCGGACGAGGCGCTGATAATCCTCCAGCAGCCAGCGCGCCAGGGCCGGCTGCAGATAGACGTTGCCGGAGGCAATGGTGTGGATGGCAGCCACGAGGTCGTCTGCCGCCGCCTGTTTGGTGATGTACCCGGAAGCACCCTCGGCCAGCATCTGCATGAAATACTGCTTGTCGTCGTGAACGGTCAGGGCCAGGACCAGGCAGTCCGGACAGAGGCGGCGCAGTCTCCGGGTGGCTTCCAGTCCATCCACTTCCGGCATGGTGATGTCCATCAGGATGACGTCCGGCCGCGTTTCCAGCGCACGCTGGACCGCCTGTTCCCCATTGCCGGCTTCGGCCACGACATCGAAATCCTCCTGGGTGAGCAGGAAGGATTTCAGACCGGCACGAATGACATCGTGGTCGTCGACAAGCATCAAACGGATCTTCTTCATGTCTGTTCACCTCAACCGGTTGTCTATGGGATCAAGTCGTAAAGAGGGATCACTGCAACCACCGCCGTCCCCTTGCCCGGTTCGGACTGGATGCTCAGATCGCCGCCGACCGCCTCCACGCGTTCACGCATGCCGGCCAGGCCCCAGCCCTGCGGAGGCAGGAAGTTCTTCGCCAGGTCAAAACCCGAACCCTGGTCCTCAACCCGCAGGGTGACCTGCTGGGTCTCATAGCGCAGGGTGATCGCTCCCTGCCTCGTCTGCGCGTGGCGGACGATGTTGGTCAGGGCTTCCTGAGCGATCCGATAGAGCACGGTTTCCACGGAGGCCTCCAGGCGCCGGTTCTTGCCTTCGATGGTCAGCCGGATGTCGAGACCCTTGCCCCGCGCGTCCTGGTCTGCCAGATACTGCAGCGCCGGGATCAAACCCAGGTCGTCCAACTGCGCCGGACGCAGGTCATGCACCAGACGATACAGGCCCTGCGCCATTTGCTTGTTCAAGCTTTGCAGCCGGTCGACAAATTCCAGACTCTGATCCCCTTTGGGGATCATCGTTTTCAGGGTGGCGAGATCGAGCGAGAGGGCGCTCAAGGTTTGCGAGGTCTCGTCGTGCAATTCGCGGGCGATGCGGGCCCGCTCCTCCTCCTGACAGAATACCGTGTGCTGGAGCAATTCACGGCGCATCTGTTCACGCTTGGACATTTCCGACTGGATCTGCTCCAGCACGCGCAGACGTTCCTCCCGGGCGGATTCGAGCTGCAGGGCACGCTCGCGTTCCAGCGCCTGCGTCACCCGGACGATCGCGATGGTGATGACCACGGCAGCACCGGCGCGCAAGATCTGAACCGGAAATCCAAACAGGGAACGGAACGCTTCCGCATTGATCCAATTGGCAGGGAACATGTCCAGTGGACGGACGAAGAACTGGGTCACTCCATAGAAGAGAAAACCGGAGGCCGCCAGCAGGTAATGGCGGGCCACCTTTGGATTCCCCAGCGATCTCTGGCGAATGGAGGCATCGCGCAGGGCCAGTGCGGCGAACGCAGCCCCGGGAAAGGCCAGGAGATAGCGGGACAGACCGTCCAGAAGGTCCAGCCAGGGATGGACGGCCGCGCGATAGGCCAGGGCAGCGCTGATCAGGATCCCGGCGCCGAAAGGCAGCAGCACAGCCAGACCCAGGCGCATGCCGGCGAGAGGCGTGTAACCGGGCTGGCGAAAACTGCTGATTCCGTACACGATCAGGCACACGAAGGATAAATAAAGCAGGATCAACCGCAGCCAGGAAAGCCAGCCCGGAACTGCATCCCCGAAGGCACCGGCAGCCAACAGATAGAACTCAAGCCACTCATGGATCCCGTGCAGGATGCCAAAAGTCGCCAGGGCCAGGAGGATCCTGGTCTGCCCGCTCGCCATGGACCAGTTGCGCTCGAGCAGGAGGGTCAGGCCCATCACCAGGAATGCCAACCCATACAAGAAGTAGATGAATAACAACAGCGGATCGTCCACAGACATCCTTCCTATTGGGTATTTTACACCAACTCCCCGGAAAGGCATAACGTTAAGTCATGGCAGAAAAGTGACATATGTAATCTCACTCCCATTAATATTTATCTTGATTTAATCCGCAATTGGGGTTATAAACCCAATATATATTGGGTTTTTTATCACATACGTTGGGTAATACTGCCTAATACAGGAGGTGCGTATCAAGGGATAGCTTGAATCAGATCGACCGCTGCAACCAAATTCTGTGAGAGGAGAATTCACTGTATGTCACTCAAGAAAGCATTACTCACCCTCGGGGCCCTGCTGGTCATCGCCATGATCGCGGTGGCCTGTGCTCCGAAACCGACCGAATCGGCCGAACCGACCGTGCTGCAATCCTCGGTGCCCTTCTATGCCCTGTGGAGCGGTTCCGGCCACGCGGACAGCTCTGCCGAAGCCTTCAGTCACTGGAACGAAGACGATCCGGCGGTTGTCCCGACGACCTGCGCGCGCTGTCACACCTCGGCCGGCTTCCTCGACTTTGTTGGAGCGGATGCCAGCCCGGCTGGTTCCGTGGAAGTGGAAGTCGCCGCCCCAGCCGGTGTGATCGCCTGCGTAACCTGCCACAATGAGACCACCCAGACCCTGAGCAGCGTCACCTTCCCGTCCGGTGTGACCATTTCCGGCCTCGGCCCAGAGGCCCGCTGCATGACCTGCCACCAGGGCCTGCAGTCCAAGGTCAGCGTGGATGAAGCCCTGGCAGGCTTGGAACCGGATGCGGTCAATGCCGAGCTCGGTTTCCTGAACATCCACTACTTCGCCGCAGCCGCGACCCTGTACGGTTCGGAAGCCCACGGTGGTTATGAATACGACGGCATGTCCTACGATGCCAAGCACGACCATGTCGAAGGCATCAACACCTGCGTCGACTGCCACGACTCCCATACCCTGGAAGTCAAGCTGCAGACCTGCTCCTTCTGCCACGAGGTCGCCTCGGTGGAAGAGCTGCGCGATGTGCGCGAGCCTTCCTCGGCTGTCGACTACGACGGCGATGGTGACGTCACCGAGGGCATGTACTACGAGATCGAGGGCCTGCAGCAGTCCCTGATGGCTGGCATCCAGGCCTACGCCTCGGAAGTCTCCGGCGCTGCCATCGTTTACTCCGCGGACGCCTACCCGTACTTCTTCCTCGACACCAACGCCAACGGCGCGGTCGACGAAGGCGAAGCCGCCTTCCCGAACAAGTACAACGCCTGGACCCCGCGCCTGATGCGGGCCGCCTACAATTACCAGGTTTCGATGAAGGACCCGGGCGCTTTTGCACATGGCAACAAGTACATCGTGCAGCTGCTCTTCGACTCGATTGCCGATTTGAACACGCAGCTCTCCAGCCCGATCGACATGAGCGCCATGCACCGCGATGACGCCGGTCACTTCGCCGGCAACACCGAGCCGTTCCGCCACTGGGACGGTGAGGAAGACGGCGGCATCGTTCCCTACAACTGTGTCCGCTGCCACACCGCAACCGGTCTGCCCATGTACCTGCAGAACGGCGGTAGCACCATCGCCCAGCCGGCCAGCAATGGCTTCCAGTGCAGCACCTGCCATGACGAGGCCAACTGGCCGAACCGCTACGTGGTCGATGAAGTCACCATGCCGAGCGGTTCCAAGGTTTCCTTCGGCGAAGGCGCCGACAGCAACCTGTGTCTCGCCTGCCACCAAGGCCGTTCCTCCGGTCCGACGCTGGCACGAGCCATTGGCAGCCGCGATGCGGATACCGCGGATTCGAGCCTGCGCTTCAGCAACGTGCATTACTTCGCGGCCGGTGCGACGCTCTTCGGCAGCGAAGCCCAGGGCATGTACCAGTTCGCCGGCAAGACCTACAACGGTCAGAACATGCACCCGGAATCGATGGGCAGCACACTGAATTACTGCCTGGCCTGTCATGACCAGCATGCCCTCGCGATCGACGTTACCACCTGCGCCACCTGCCATACCGGCGTCACCGATGTGCGCGCCATTCGATCTCCGGGTGACACGGTCGATTACGACGGTGATGGCGATGCCAGCGAACCGCTGAGCGAAGAGGTCGCCACCATGGCGGATGCACTCTACGCCGCCATGCAGGCCTACGCCTCCAGCACTGAGGGCGTCACACCGATCTTCTACTCACCGTCCGCCTATCCGTATTACTTCGCGGATGCCAACGGCAACGGCCAGATCGACGAAGGCGAAGGTTCCTATGCATCCTGGACGCCTCGCCTGCTGATCGGTGCCTATAACTACCAGTACTTCCAGAAAGACCCCGGGGCCTTTGCCCACAATGGCAAGTACGTCATGCAGGTCCTGTACGACACCATCGAGTACCTGGGTGGTGATGTGACCCTGATGACCCGGCCGTAAGCGTTCGTTCCGAAACCATGTGGGGGCAGGCATGCCTGCCCCCACATCATCCCTCGAACACCTCCAGGCCAGCGATTGGCCTGTCATTTTTCCAAGGCATTATTTTTCATCCCACCGAGCAGTATGGAGCAAGGAATGCGCATGAGAGCCTCAATTCGCGTCAAACATCCGGCAGGCATTCTCGTCCTGTTTGCCGGTGCCGGTCTGCTGTTCATGGCGTTAATTCTCCTGACCGCGCCGGTTGCCGCTTCCCCGACGGCTGCACCCGATCCATCCCCCCAGAATACAGCCTGCCTGACCTGTCACAGCCGGCCCGATTTCCAGCGCCAGCTGCCGGGCGGGGAGATCCTACCGCTGACCGTTGACGGAGACCATTTCGACGCCTCCGTCCACGCCGGGATCGATTGCACGAACTGCCATACCGACATCCGCGGCTTCCCCCACCCGTCCCTGCAGGCGCAGACACGGCGCGACTTCTCCCTGGACCTGTATACGACCTGCCGGACCTGCCATGCCGATCAGTACGATGCCACCCTGGACTCGGTCCACCAGCGCGCCCTGGCCGCCGGGAACACCAATGCGGCCATCTGCACCGATTGTCATCAGCCGCACGCACAGACAGCCATCACGGGTGGGAATGGGGAGCTGCTCCCCGAGGCCCGGGTGAAGATCCCGGAAACCTGCGCCCAATGCCACAGTGTCATCTACCAGCAATACACGGAAAGCGTCCACGGCGCCGCCCTGATCGGGGAGGGCAATCCGGATGTGCCGACCTGCATCGACTGCCACGGCGTGCACAACATCTCCGATCCGACCACGGCCTCCTTCACGCTGCAGTCGCCGGAGCTGTGCGCCAGCTGCCACACCGATGCCGCCATCATGGACAAATATGGCATCTCGACCAGTGTCTTGAGCACCTACGTGGCCGACTTCCATGGGACCACGGTGACCCTGTTCGAACAGTCAGGCAGCGACCAGCAGACCAACAAACCGGTCTGCTATACCTGCCACGGCATCCATGACATCCGCCGGGTGGATGATCCGGTCTACGGCCTTGAGATGAAGCAGAACCTTCTGACGCGCTGCCAGCAGTGCCACCCGGACGCCAGCGCCAACTTCCCGGACGCCTGGATGAGCCATTACATCCCCAGCCCGGAACATTATCCGATCGTGTACTACGTCAACTTGTTCTACAAATTCTTCATCCCCGGCGTGCTCGGGCCGATGACGATCTTTGTCGTCAGCGACATCGTGCGGAGGATGATCGAACGCCGCAAAGGAGCGAAGAAAGCATGAGCAAGACCAAGACCACCCCTTCGGGCGTTTCTTCTAGGAAGGTCGCCACCAGAAAACCCCCCGCCCGGCGGACTGCACCCGCCAGCTACGTCCGCTTCCAGCTCTCCCAGCGGATCGCCCACATCCTGCTGCTGACCTCCTTCACCCTGCTCGGTCTCACCGGGCTGGTGCAGAAATTCGCCCAGAGCGGCGCAGCCCAGGCGATGATCCGCTTCCTGGGCGGGATCGAGAGCACGCGCCAGGTCCATCACGTCGCCGCGGTCGTCCTGATGCTGCTGACGATCTACCACGCCGTGGATATCGCCTACAAAATCTTTGTCCGGCGCGTACGTCTGACCATGCTTCCCGGCTTCAAGGACGCCTGGGACGCCTGGCAGGCATTCCTGTACAACCTTGGGATTGCCAAATCCCGCCCGCAGATGGGCCGCTACACCTTCGAAGAGAAGATGGAGTACTGGGCGCTGATCTGGGGCACGATCGTCATGGGCATCACCGGCTTCATGATGTGGAATCCCATCTCCACGACGCGCCTGCTCCCGGGTGAGTTCATCCCGGCCGCCAAGGCCGCCCACGGCGGAGAAGCCCTGCTGGCCGTGGCCGCGATCATCATCTGGCACATGTACAGCGTCCACATCAAGCGCTTCAACAAGTCCATGTTCACCGGCAAGCTTTCCGAGGAGGAGATGCTCCACGAGCACCCGCTCGAACTGGCGGACATGAAAGCCGGCCTGGCGGAACGGCCGGTCGACCCGCAGGCCCTGCGGCGCAGGCAGCGCATCTTCTGGCCGATCGCCGCCCTGCTGGTGGCGATCATGCTGGCCGGCGTCTATGCGTTCATCGGTTCCGAGACCACCGCGCTGGCGACCGCACCCGTCCCCACGATCACCGTCTATGCTCCTTTCACGCCCACCCCACAGGTAACTCCCCCGGCTCAGATCGTCCTGACCTGGGACGGCACCATCGGCCAGACCCTGCAGGCGAAATGCGGTCTCTGCCACGTTGCCGGCTCGCCTTCCGATCTGTCCCTCACAACGTATGCGGAGGCGCTGACAGGCGGGACGGAGGGTCCTGTGATCGTTCCCGGCGACTCTGCGGCAAGCCGGATCCTGCAGGTCCAGTCCAGCGGGACCCATTATGCCAACCTGGGCGCGGAGGAGTTGACCTGGCTGGCCTCCTGGATCGACCAGGGTGCTCCGGAACGCTGATCTGCTGCATGAAAAAGACTGGATTTCCGGTTTGATCCGGGAATCCAGATTTTTTTGTCGGAGGCCGGAATGAGCGAACAAAAAACTGGCAAGTTGAGGGATTGGCTGCAGAACTGGTTCTCTCCTCCGCCGGGTTCCCCACGTTGGGCGATCCTGCTTCCCTATCTGGTCCTGGGGATCCTGTCCATCGGTGTCCTGGCCGGCGCCAGCTATGGCTGGGAATACACCAACTCCCCGGCTTTCTGCGGCACCACCTGCCACACCATGCCGCCGCAGAATGCCACCTACCTGGTCTCCCCGCATGCCAATGTCACCTGCAGCGAGTGCCACATCGGCCGCGCCTCCCTGGCCGAACAGGTCTCCCGCAAGACGGAGGACGTGCGTGAACTGTACGCCATGATCTTCCATACCTACGAATTCCCCATCCGGGCGACCCGATCCCGGCCGGCTTTGCAGACCTGTGAACGCTGTCACTCCCCCGAAACCTTCTCGGACGACAGCCTGCGAACCATTGTCCATTATGGGAACGACGATGCCAATACCCGCACGGACCTGTATCTGGTCATGCATACCGGGGGCGGCAGCGCCCGTCAGGGTCTGGGCCGCGGCATCCACTGGCACATCGAAAACCCGATCTACTACTACGCCAGCGATGCCGAACGGCAGGAGATCCCGTATGTCCGGGTGGAGAACCAGGACGGGACGTTCACCGAGTATACGGATGTCGAATCGGGATTCGACCCGGCCAGCCTGGACGAATCGTCCCTGATCAAGATGGACTGCATCACCTGCCACAACCGGGTGACGCATCATTTCAACACCCCCGAGGAATCGGTCGACAGCGCCCTGCAGCTGGGGCAGATCGATGCCGGCATCCCGCAGATCCGCCGCCAGGCGATCCGCGTCCTGCGGACCGAATACGCCTCCCCGGCCGAAGCGCAAGCCGGCATCAGCAGCCTGCGCGGCTACTACCAGACCAACCTGCCCGGGTACTTCGCTGCAAACCAGGACAGGATCGACCAGGCCATCGGGACCATCCAGGAGATCTACACCCGATCCGTCTGGCCCGATCAGGAAGTGGATTGGACCACCTATCCCGACAACATCGGTCACATCAACTCCCCGGGCTGCTTCCGCTGTCATGACGGCAAGCACCTCAGCGCGGCCCAGGAAGCGATCCGGCTGGAATGCAATCTGTGCCATTCGATCCCGGTCGTGACCAGCGGGCAGGACTTCATCGCCAACATCCAGATCAGCCTTGGCCCGGAGCCTGCCTCCCATCTCAACACCAACTGGATCAGCCTGCACAACCAGGCGTACGACGCAAGCTGCACCAACTGCCACGACACGTCCGATCCGGGCGGGACCTCGAACACGTCTTTCTGCTCGAACAGCGCCTGCCACGGCAGCACGTTCACGTACGCTGGTTTCGATGCCCCGGCCTTGCGCGCCACGCTCCAGGATCAGATGCCGCCGCCCGCATCGATCCCGACCCCGGCTGCGGTGGCCGGAGGCATCCCGACGTTCGAGGCGAACATCCAGCCGATCCTGGCGGTACGGTGTGTCATGTGCCATAACTCAGCCAATCCCAGCGCGGGATTGAGCTTCGACAGCTTCGCCGAAGCCCTGACCGGAGGCCGGGACGGCGCGATCATCCTGCCGGGGAATTCCGCCGGATCCCTGCTCATCCAGGTCCAGTCCGGACAGCATTTTGCCAGCCTGCTGCCGGAGGAATTGGAACTCGTCCGGCTGTGGATCGATACCGGGGCCCAGGAACGCTGAGACTCGCGTGACATCAAAACAGGCCACCGCATGGTGGCCTGTTCTTGTTTTTCGCTCGACCTAATCGCTTGCCGGAGCCGTCACCAGTTCCGCGGCCGGCTGCCGGAGCTCCTCGGTCTCCCTTCCGTGATCGACCACGTTCAGATAGCGGACCCCGAGCGAAAAAGCCAGGATGCCATACGCCACCACCCCCAGCGTGCTTGCCAGTTCGATAAGCGAAGGCGAATAGCTGGTGTAGGCCACCAGCGGGCTTCCGGGGATGTAGGAGAGTACCACCATCTGGCCGGACAGGTTGGTGTCCCAGCGGTAGACGACCACGCCGATCACCACCAGGGTCAGGGCGAGCATGCGCCAGAAGGGGTTGCTGCGCGTCCTGCGGTTGAGCAGCAGAAAGATCGGCAGGACGAGACCCAGCAGGATCTCGCTGATCCAGAAGTTGAAGGCGAAGGGTCCGCTGGTCAGGAGCTGCAGGCCCTCGGTGCGGCCCGGCTCATAGGTGTAGGTCATCGCCAGGGCGTCCCAGAAACGGAAGTACAGGTAGGCAACCAGGATCCAGCCGATGAAGACGGAGACCCTTTCCAGCAGGCTGTCGTCCACGTTGGCCCGCCGGGTCACCCGGCTGGAGACCATCGAAGCCAGCACGGTCAGCGCCATCCCGCCCGCAATGGCGGAAATTATGAACAGCACCGAGACGTCCGGCCGGTACCAGAGCGGCCGGGCCTTGAGCACCCCGTAGACCGCGCCCAGGGAGGATTGGTGCAGCATCGACAGGCCCAGGCCGACCACAGCCAGATAGGGCGCGTAGTGGTGGACCGACTTCATCTTCGCGGCAAGCTTCGGCCAGCGTTTTTGCAGCCATTCGAACCGGGCGAAGATGGGCAGAGACTCGAGCAGCAGCACGGTCAGGTACAGCGTCACGCACATGGTCACTTCCCAGAGCAGCGAGTGCTTGTTCCAGTACACCAGGGCATGCCAAAAACGATCCGGACGGCCGATGTCCATCAACAGGGCGAACAAGGCCATGCTGTACCCGATCAGGCCGATGAAGGTCGCCGTGCGGGCGATCGGCTGGAAGCGCTTCAGGCCGAGCAGGTAGACCAGGGCGCACAGGCTGAAGGCACCCGCGCTGACCGCGATCGAGGACAGGTCGAGCGTGATCCATAGGCCCCAGGGGACCATGTCGGTCAGGTTGGTGATGGCCAGCCCTTTCCAGAACACGGTCAGCCCGGCGGCGACGCCAAGGCCGATCAGACCGGCCAGCGTCAGGACCCAGAGGAACCAGGGGGTGAGTTTGATGCGTTTTTCCATCTCATGCCTCCGAATCGGGGGGGAGGAAATTGACCCGCGGACCGGTCCCCAGGTCTTCCCGCAGGCGAAAGGAATTGTGTTCGCGCAGGATCTGGCTGACGTTCGACTCGGGATCGTTCAGGTCGCCGAAGAGGCGCGCCCCGGTCGGGCAAACCCCGACACAGGCCGGGGTGGCATCCCGGTCCACTCCGGGGAGCCGGCCGTTCGCCAGGCCGCGGTCGATGCGGTGGTAGCAGAAGCTGCATTTCTCCACCACGCCGCGCGGCCTGCGCTCGATCTCGGGCTGGCCCCATTCCGGCACCGCCGGGTTGGGCCCGGTGAAGGACTCCCAGTTGAAGGAACGCGCCCCGTACGGGCAGGCCACTTCGCAGTACCGGCAGCCGATGCACTTGTCGTAATCGACCATCACGATCCCGTCCGGGCGGTACTCGCTGGCCTTGACCGGGCAGACATCCACACAGGGGGCGTGCTGGCACTGCATGCAAGGCCGGGCGATGTAGGTCATCTTGCCGGCGATCTCCCCCGAAGGAACGACCTGGTTCCAGGAAATGTCCGGGGAGACATCGTTGTGCGCCCGGCAGGCGAGGGTGCAGTAGCCGCAGCCGGTGCACTTTCCCTGGTCGATGACCATCGCCCACTGGTGCTCGCCCGCTTCCCCCTCTCCGGAGGAAGCCCGGGCGTAGCGCATCGCCCGCAGGACCGCAGCCCCCGCCGCCCCGGCCACTGCCAGCTTGATGAAGCCGCGCCGGTTGATCGTCTTCTCGGATTCTGCCATGGCTATTTTCCTCTCTTGTTGATCTGGCGGTACGCCTTGCCAAGCCAGGGAGCCAGGACCATGCCGCCGGCCAGGCCGAGCAGTCCGGCCAGGCCGGCATAGCCATACGGGCTGACCGGGCTGGGGGTTTCGGATACCTCCCCGTTGCCGTTCGCCGGGACCAGCTCGGTCGCCGAAGGCGCGAGTTGAGTCTCCTCCGTGTCGCTGCCGTGCATCTGGTCGACGTGGCAGGTCGTGCAGGATTCGAGATTGGCTTCGAAGCTGTGATCCGGCATGGTATGCACGTCGCGATCCCCGCTCGCCCCGAAATGGCGCAGGTGGCAGTCGACGCATTGCAGGCCAGCCTGGCTGTGCGTGGAGTAGGGGAATTCCATGTTGTAGTCGCGGTGGCAATTGACGCACAACCCGGACGGGCCCTGGGCTTCCAGGCCCTCGACGGATTTGAGCCCCGCCGAATGCGAATCGTGGCAGACGGTGCAGGTCATGCCGCGCTGGAAGTGATTGCTGGTCTCCCATTCCTGCCAGCCGAAGCGGGCATCGCTGTGGCAGCGGCCGCACAGGCCTGCGCTCTTGTCTACCGGCATCGGTTCGTCCGGGTGGTTGGCCGGCACGGGGTTGTGGCACGACTGGCATGCCACCCCATCCTGCTCCCACGTCCCGGTGGCCGGGTCATAACCAGTCACATGGCAGACCAGGCAGGCGCCCGGCTGGCCCTGGTCCACCCAGGCCTGGTTGAAGATCGGATCGTTGGTGGCGCTGCCGTGGGCGCCCGAGGACCAGGCGTTCTGGAAATCGGGATGGCAGGTCAGGCAGTTCCCCGTGGCTTGCTGTTCGACCGCGGCCGGCTGCACCTGCGCTTCCGCGATCACGAAGGTCGCGCCTGCAAGGAGCAGGGCAAAAACCGTTCCTATGAGGATTCGTTCGATGTTGCGCATGCGATTCTCCTTGTCAGCTTTTGATCAGGATCGGGGCCTGGCGGAAGACTTCGCAGCCGAGGCAATTTTCTTTCAAAACGCCATCGCGGCTGCGGAAGACCTGCCAGCATGGTACCTTCGGCTGCTGGGCGGCCGCGCAGTGCTTGCGCGTCTCCTGCGGGCAATTCCTGACCTCCCAGCAGGGTTTCTGACCGGGGGCAATGACCGGCAGCTGCAGGGCCTGTTTCTGCCAGCGCTCATCCAGGCGGCGTAAAAAATAAAAGACCAGCAGGGTCAGCCCGACGGGCAGCAGAATGCGAACGGACAAACCGAGTGCAAAGGCCAGCAATGGATTCATAGAGATCCTTTCCGGTGGGCTTGCTTCTCTGCACTGCGCCGGACCAGCTCGCCGAGCAGGAACAGCAGCAGAACAGGAAGAACGATGCGGAAAATGGTAAGCAGGGTGAGAACGATTGTGCCGATCATAGCGACCTCCTTTGAGCCTTGAACTACTCCCAGTTTAGTGAAAACCGGTACAAAAAGGAATTCGGCATGTACGGTATCTTCTCCGTGGGACAGACATCCCACGCGACAGATTTGTGGATCTGTGAACTACTCCGCACAACCCACACCCCTGGAAAACGTTGGGTTATTCTTGGTTGATCCGCCCCAATCAAAAAGCCTGCCACGCAGAGTGGCAGGCTTCGCAGGCATCGCCATGACCATTTACGGCCGGATGATCCCCTTGCGGATGGCATAGCGGACAAGCTCGGAACGGGAGTGCAGGCCGAGTTTCTGCATGATGTTCTCGCGGTGACGGGCGACGGTCTTCGGGCTGATGACCAGGGCTTCGGCGATCTCCTCGTTGGCAGCGCCTTCCGCCACGAAACGGAGCACTTCCTGCTCCCGCTCGGTCAACCCGTCAAAACCGGTCGCTTCCCCGGCAGCACGTTCCTGGGACAGATAGCCGCGCACCAGCAGCTTGGCCAGGGAGGGGTACAGGTAGACCTCCCCGCGGGCGGCGGCCCGGATGGCGGTCAGCAATTCCTCGGGGGCCGCCCGCTTCGGGACGTAGCCCTCCGCCCCGGCATCCAGCATCTTGAAAAAGTATTCCTCGTCCTCGTGGATCGTCAGGGCCACCACCGCGACCTGCGCATGCAGCCGTTTGATCTCGCGCGTCGCTTCGATGCCGGACAGGTCCGGTAGACCGATGTCCATCAGGACGACATCCGGTTTGAGCGTGCCGGCGGCAGCCAGGGCTTCGCGGGCCGTACCCGCCTCCCCCACGATCTGCACATCCGCTTCATTGCCCAGCAGCATGCGCAGCCCGGAACGGACCACCTGGTGGTCATCGACAAGCAGGAGTCGGATCATGATTTCACCTCATCGTCGGTTTCCAGGAGCGGGAGATCCACCTCGACACGCGTCCCCTTGCCGGGCTTCGATTCGATCCGGAAGGTCCCTCCCAGGAGCAGGGCGCGCTCCTCCATGTTCTTGAGCCCCCAGGGGGTGCGCGTGGTCAGCGCCTGGATGCGCGGGTCGAATCCGGCACCGTCGTCGATGATCCGGACGCGGATCGATGCCGGTTCGTAAAGCAGCTTGACCAGGGCACCCGTGGCACTGGCATGCTTGACGACGTTGGTCAGGGCTTCCTGTACGATGCGGAACAGGGCCGTCTTGGCGGCAGCCGGGATCTCCCGTTCGCTGCCGCTCACTTCGACCTGCATCTTGAGCGAATTCCGCTGGCCGAGATCGCTGGCATACCAGCGCAGCGCGGACGGCAGTCCGAGGTCATCCAGGTGCGAGGGACGCAGGTCGGAGATGATGCGCTGCAGCTCGTTCAACGAGTGGGCTGTCAGGCTTTCCAGCTGGTGGAGCACCTGCGCGGCGCGGGGCAGATCGGGCGTACGCAACGAACCGGACAGGCCGCGCAGGCCCAGTCCGATCGCGGTCAGCGCCTGGCCGGTCTCATCGTGCAGTTCCCTGGCGATGCGCTGCCGTTCGGATTCCTGGGCCGAGACCGCCTGCTTGAACAGTTCGCTGCGCAGATTTTCGCGCTGCTCGGCTTCCTGAAGGCGCGCTTCCTGCAGCCTGGCGATCTGGCTGTCGATCTCCACCTGGAACGCCCGCATGAAGCGGGTGACGAAAAAGGCGGCCAGGCCGGCCATGGCTGCCCGGAAGAACTGGACCGGGATGCCGAAGATCTGCTCGAACAAGTCGGCGTTGATCAGCGTGGAGGGAGCCAGGGGCGTGGACCGGGTGAAGAGCTGGCCGACCAGTCCGTACCAACCAAAGGCCACGGCCGCCCACAGGGCATCGCGTCCAAACCGGACCAGTCCCGACTGCCGGAAAACCCGCTGCTGCACGATCAGGCCGATCGCTGCCAGCAGGGCGGCCGGAATGGCCAGGCTGTAGCGTGTCCAGACATCGGCCACATCCCACAAGACCGGGATCGAATACTCGTTGCGCAGGAGCAGCAGCCCGAAGGCCCAGATGGCGGTCAGGCCCAGAGGGACGAGCAGGCTCAACCGCCAGGCCCGGCGGGTCATCGCCAGCAGGTAGCTGCCGAAGGCGGCCAGGGAGAGGAAGGAAAAGGTCAGCAGAGCCAGACGGAAGCCGATCAGCCAGGGCGCCGGTTCGCCTCCGCCCAAGCGGGTGATCGCTTCGAACATTTCCACCCATTCGTTCAGCGCATGCACCAGGCCGAAGGCGGCCAGCGGGCGTAAAGCGCGCCGAAGGCGGGCGTCGACCGAGCGCCCGCCTTCGGCGATCACCAGCATGCCCATGCTGAAGAATGCCAGGCCGTAAAAGAAGTAGATCGGGATGATCGGCGGGATGGTCATGACCTGGCGAGGGGTTTATTCCGTACGCAGACGCGTCCCGCAGGTCCGGCAGAACGTATCGCTTTCCTGTGCCCGCTTGCCGCATTGATGACAGTAGAGATCCGTCTGCTCCGCGTTCTCCCGGGCAACGCGGTGTTTCCGGCGGGGGACCTCCCGGCCGCCGGACTGCCAGACGAAGTATCCGACGATCCCGGCTGCCACGAGCAGGATGCCCAGACCGCCCAGGATCCAGGGCAGGACGCTGGTCAGGGACATCCGGCCGGGCGTATCCAGGCCGGGCGTGGTCGCCGGCTCGACCGGCAGGCTGGAGATGCTCAGGTCGTCGCTGCTGCGTTCGTAGCGCACGACCACGGCATAGTTCTCATCTGCCGGCAGGCTGGTGGCCTGCAGGCGGTAATTCATCAGCCCGTCCTGGCCCGGCGCCGAGGAAACCGGCGAGGGTGTCAACCGTACATCGGTGGCGCCGACCGGCGCCAGGAAATTGACTTCCAGCGAATCGACGGCGTATCCACCCGCCCATTCGAATTCGACCTGCCGGCTCGAACCGGTCTTGTGGAGCAGATCGTAGTATTCGACCTGCACCTGCAACGTGTTGACCGTGATGGTCAACGTCGCCAGATCGCCATCCACGGAGCGATCATAGGGTGCGTTCAACAGGCCATTGACCTGGTCCAGGACGGCAACTGCGTTGATCTGTGCCTCGGCCGGGATCTTGAGCAGCAGCGTGGCCGGCAGGCTGGTCTCCGGTGCGAGCTGGATATGATAGATCACCAGGACCGCCGGCTGATCGTATTCGGGCCAGATGCTGACATCCACTGACGGGAGGGACAACTCCGCCTGCGCCTGAGCGGGCAGGGCGGGAAGGAAAAGGACAACCAGCAAGAGGACCAGGAAAAGTCTGCGCATGCACGCCTCCACAAGGAATGCCGATTCTTATCTTACCACGAACGGGATGGCTTTCACCAGAGACCAGAGCAGGCGGTTGAGCGGCGTCTTCACGCCCACCCGCTCGCCTTGTTTGACGATCGCCCCGTTGATCGCATCCACTTCCGTGCGCGACCCGCGCAGAACATCGGCGAGCATGGAAGAGGTATTGCCTGCCGTCTGGCCGGCGACCCTGGCGACCGCCTCCTGCGGCTCTTCGTCCGGTAGAGGAACACCAAGCGCGGCGGCGACCGAGGCCGCCTCCCCGGCCACCGCGCCGGCCAGGCTGAGCAGGTCCGCATCCTGGAGAAGCTGTCCGTTCCGGATGCGCAGCAGGGCAGTGATGGGATTGATGGCGCTGCTGACGATCAGCTTGCCCCAAACGAGCGAATCCGCGTTGCGGCGGATGACCACGCGGAAACCGGCGGCGGATAGCATGCCTCCGAGAAGTTCGGAGGAGCGACCCATCTCGAGGCAGGCCTCCCCCTCCCCATGCAAGGTGACATTTCCCGGCCGGACCAGGCTGACACCCAGGGTGGTGATCCCGCGGGTGAGACGCGTTCCGCCCAGTGCTCCGGCCAGGATCTCCGCATTGCCCAAACCGTTCTGCAGGGTGAATGCCATCCCAGCCGGATGCAGACAGCTTTTCAATTGCTGTGCAGCGCGGTCCGTCTGCCAGCACTTGACCAGGACCAGCGCCAGGCGTGCGCCTCGGCAGGCGAGTGGATCGTTCGTTGCCCGCACCGGGAAACGCCCGATGCCTTCGATGGAAGCGCCATCCCGGTTGAGCGCTTCCAGCGCCTCCGGCCAGGTGCCGAGCATGGTCACCTGGACCCCGGCGGCCGAACAGCGCGCCGCAAAACAGGTCGCCAATGCGCCGGTTCCCAGGATCAGCAGGCTGTCTTCTGGTTTCATTCCCTGTCGAGGTCCTGCATGAAGCGGTCCCATTCGTCATTCGCCATCTCGAAAGCATGTTCGGCCGCCGGAAAACGGCGCGCATGCACGTCTTCCCGGTAGCGCCCGACCGCGTCCAGGATCGCTTCATTCAACTGGGCATAGCGCTTGACGAATTTCGGCGTGAAGCGGTCGAACAGACCCAGCAGGTCGTGGAAAACGAGCACCTGCCCGTCGCAACCGGCGCCGGCGCCGATGCCGATGGTGGGAATGGAGATCCGGCGCGAGATCAATTCCGCCAGGCGGGACGGGACCGATTCGAGCACCAGGCTGAAGCAGCCCGCATCTTCCAACGCCCGGGCGTCCTCCAGCAGCCTGCGGGCGGCGCTGGCTGTTTTCCCCTGGGACCGAAAGCCGCCCAGTTGATGCACCGCTTGCGGCGTCAGGCCGAGGTGCCCCATGACCGGGATGCCTGCCGCCACGATGGCGCGCACCGCCTCCAGGCGCTCCCGCCCGCCCTCCAGCTTGACCGCGTCCATGCCGCCTTCCTGCAGGAAACGGCCTGCGTTCCGCACGGCCTCCTCGACGGCAACCTGGTAGGACATGAAAGGCATGTCCCCGATCAGCAGGGCTGCCTGCGCCCCGCGGGCAACCGCCTTGCAGTGATACAGCATATCGTCCATGGTGACTGGCAGCGTGTTGGCGTACCCGAGCACGACCATGCCCAGGGAATCGCCGACCAGGATGGCATCCACACCTGCCTGGTCCAGGAGCAACGCAGACGGGTAATCGTAGGCGGTCAGCATCGTGATCGGCTCCGCAGCCAGCTTTTTCTGCCGCAGGACCGGCAGGGTCGTTTTTTTCCGCGGTTCGGGCGGGGTGGGAGTGGACATTTGTGTGGACATGGTACCCTCCAGATCGGTAGGGGCCGTTCGCTTACGACCGGACCAGTGTATGCATTCCCCGTCGCGTTCGACAGTGGATACGCGCGGTGGTGCGATTATTCCATAAAATTAGTACCAAGGCAACCTACCCCGGGGTTTCCTTTTGTTCTATAATACAATCCAGTTGACGAAATCACAGGAGGAAACCATGCGTAAAGCATTCAGCTTCTTGATCGGTGCGGTCCTGGGTGGATTGGTCGGGGCCGGTGTCGCCCTGCTCTTTGCCCCTGAATCGGGTGTGGAAATGCGGGCCCGGATCAACGAACGCGCCAAGAATTTCAGCACCGAGATCCAGCAGGCTGCCAGCTCGAAACGGATCGAACTGCAGGAACGCCTCGACAGTCTGCGCAAGAGCTAGGCTGGAGCGGATCCCGGCGCTTTCCGGTTCCCGATGACAGCCCGGTAGAACGCCTCGGCTTTCGCCATGCAGCGCGCGTATGCAGCGCGCTCGGCGATCAGCCGGGCGTTTTGCATTTTTGCTGCTTCGCGCAGATCAGGGGAGGTCAGGGCACGAACGAGCGCGTCCGCCAGCGCCTGGGGCGAACGCGCATCCACCAGCAGACCGTTCTCGCCGTCCCGGATCCATTCGCGCATCGACTCGATGTCTCCGACGACCGGGAAGCAGCCGCAGGCCAGCGCTTCAAGCAGGGAATTGGGGGTGCCATCGTGAATGCTCGGAGAAACATAAACAGCCGACCGTCGATCAAGCGCCCAGAGTTCGGGCTGAGGAACCTGTGGCCAGAGCTGCACCGCGTTCCCGATGCCGAGCGAGTCCACCCATTGCCGGGCCTGTGCGTCGTCCTGCAGTGCGGGACAGATGAAGTGGACCTGCGGAACTCTGGCCAGGACCAGCGGGATGCTTTGAAAGAAAACATCCTGCAGCAGGCTTCCCGGCCGCTGGCCGCGCGGATTGACCACCAGGAGGCCTGCGGGCAGAGTCGCGATCCGGTCGGTATCCGGCAGATCCTGCATTGCCTCCGTCCGGATCCCGCCCGCGCCCGGGACGACCAGCGATGGTTTGCCTGGCTGGAAGCCCCATTTCTCCGCCAGGCGGATGTCCCGCCCGGCATCGGCATGCAGGCCATCCGCCCTGCGCAGGGTCCTGCGGGTCAGGCCCGCCAGCCAGGGCGAGCGACCCGCGTGCAGGGTCAGGTCGTTGCCCCAGATGGAGACCGCCAGCGGGATCGCCGCGGGGGTCACGCTGGCAAGCATCCCCTCGAAGGGGATGCGCAGCGCATGCACCAGGTCCGGCTGGACGCTCCGAACCCGGGCGAGGAATTTCCTTTGCTGCTGGGGCAGGCTGACCGGCCCGAGGAGATAACGCAGGGGGCGACCGATCCTGCGGAGCCAACCGCCCACACCGCGGGCAGACCGGCCGCGTGCCGGTCCCGCCATCCCGCTCCCAGCCACCGGGACGACCGTCAAGCTGGCCAGCCCGGGGATCGGCTCGCAGGGATAGGTGGAGACCAGGTGAACTTCTTCCCCGGAGGCGAGCCAGTGGGCGATCCAGGAAAGGCTGGTCGGCGAACGGCCGTCGGCGACGAAAAGCAAACGCATGCCGTCAATATACCACAATGTTGTAATGGAAATTATTTGACGAAAACCGACGCTTTGTGTATAGTGATGCTATTGGAGAGACCATGAGCCCAGCCCGCGTCCTGCTCGTCGAAGACAACCCGGATAACTTTGAACTCGTCCGCTTTCTCCTGGAGCGGTTCGGCTATGAGGTCCTTGGCAGCCGGGACGGGCTGCAGGCGTTGGAGATCGCCCGCCGGGAGATCCCCGATCTGATCCTGATGGACCTCTCCCTGCCCGGCATGGACGGCTGGACAGCTGCCCAGGAATTGAAGAACAGCGCAACGACCAGCCACATCCCCTTGCTGGCGATCACCGCCCATACCCTGCCCGGGGATCGGAAACGGGCCATGGAATCCGGTTTCGACGGCTACATCTCCAAACCGATCAACGTTCAAACGTTCCCAACCGACATTTCCTCCGCCATCGAGAACAGGAAGGCGAAACGGCAGGAGTAAGGGAATCCTTGCGTGAACCGCTCCCACCTGGCCGGGCAATCCGGCCAGGTGATTTTCTGGTATAGTTAGTCGCATTTTCATACCAACTCACAATAAAGGGATCGCTCATGAAACGAATTTGCGTCGTCGGTGTGGGATATGTCGGTCTGGTGACAGCCTCTTGTTTTGCGGACCTGGGGAATCGGGTCACTGCCCTGGACATCGACCGGAAACGGATCGAGAACCTGAAGGCGGGCATCCTGCCGATCTACGAGCCTGGCCTCGAGGAGCTGGTCGAACGAAATGTGCGCGCCGGCCGCCTGTTCTTCTCGACATCCTATGCGGAATCCCTCCGCGATACTGAATTCGTTTTCATCGCCGTCGGCACCCCGTCTGCCGAGAACGGCGAGGCGGACCTGCAGTACGTTGCCGCCGCCGCCCGCTCGATCGCCGAGAACCTCAGCGGTCCGATCGTCATCATCAACAAGTCCACGGTCCCGATCGGCACCGGCGACCTGGTGGCGGACATGGTCCGGACCGCCCAGAACCAGGCGGTCCCCTTCTCGGTCGTTTCCTGCCCGGAATTCCTGCGCGAAGGCTCGGCGATCGCCGATTTCATGAATCCACACCGGACCGTGATCGGTTCGCTGGACCGCGAAGCCGCCAACCGCGTGGCCCAGCTGCACCTGCCTCTGCGTGCCCCGATCGTCATCACCGATCTGCGCACGGCCGAAATGATCAAGTACGCCTCCAATGCCTTCCTGGCAACGAAGATCTCCTTCATTAACGAGATCGCCGACATTTGCGAAGCGCTGGGAGCCGATGTGAAAGAAGTCGCCATCGGCATGGGCTATGACAAACGCATCGGTCCATCGATGCTGGATGCCGGCCTGGGCTGGGGCGGCTCCTGCTTCCCGAAGGACGTCAAAGCGCTGGCGTTCATGGCCGAACAAAACGCGGTCGAACCGCGCCTGCTCAACGCGGTCACGGCCGTCAACTACGACCGCCGTCCGGCCGTGATCGCCAAGCTCGAAGAACTGCTCGGCGGGCTGTCTGGAAGGACGATCGGCTTGCTGGGCCTGGCATTCAAGGAAAACACGGATGACATGCGCGATGCGCCATCGGTGGACATTGCCCGCGGCCTGCTCCAACGGGGGGCCAGGGTGCGCGCCTGCGACCCGGTCGCCGGCGCGGTCGCGGCGGGCATCCTGCCGGATGCGACCTTGTTCGCCGATCCCTACGAAATGGCGGACGGCTGCGACGCACTGGTGGTCATCACCCCGTGGAACGAATTCAAACAGCTGGACCTGGCGCGGGTCAAGTCGTTGCTCAAATCCCCGGTCATCTATGACGGGCGCAACATCTACAACCCGGTCGAACTGACCGGACTGGGTTTCAGGTATTACGGTGTCGGACGGGGATCGAATGGCGAATAGCACGCCGGAACAGGATCGTCCGCCTGTCTGCGACTACGAAGGCTCGGATTACCAGACCCGCTTCTGGGAGCGCGGTGGCCGCGCCTACGAGGATCTGTGCGAAGCCATTGCCCTGCGGCGACTGCTGCCCCGCCGGGGTGAATTGATGCTCGAGCTCGGCGCCGGCGCCGGGCGAAATACGACCCGCTATACCGGTTTCGAACGCATCGTCCTGCTGGATTACTCCCGCACCCAGTTGCAGCAGGCCCAGGAGAGGCTGGGAAGGTCAGACCAATACATCTACGTGGCCGCGGACATCTACCGCCTGCCCTTCAGAGACAGCATCTTCGATGCCGCCACCATGATCCGCGTTCTGCATCACATGGCCGATGCCCCGGCCGCCCTGCGCCAGATCCGGGACGCCCTGCAGCCCGGTGCAGTCTTCATTCTCGAATTCGCCAATAAACGCAACCTCAAGTCCATCCTGCGCCGCCTGCTGGGAAAACAGGAATGGAGCCCGTTCGATCTGCAGCCGGTCGAGTTCGCCCCGCTCAATTTCGATTTCCATCCCCGCGCGGTCAGGACCTGGCTGAAGGAACTCGATCTGCGCATCGAGCGCGTCCTGACCGTTTCCCATTTCCGCATCGGGTTCCTGAAACGGAACGTCCCGCCGAGATTCCTGGCCGCCCTGGACTCGCTCCTGCAGTGGACCGGGAGCCTGTTCCAGGTTTCGCCCAGCATCTTCGTCCGGGCGTCCCTGCAGAAGGCCGGACCCGGCCGAGCCCCGTTCACCGCGGCCGTCGATCTGTTCAAGTGCCCAGACTGCGGCTCCAGCGAATTGACCGATCACGGTGACCGGCTGACCTGCTGCGGCTGTGGGAAAGCATGGGGCACCACCGGCGGCATCTACAATTTCAAGGAACCTCTTTAAGCCCCGGGGCCTGTCAGCAGGCCTTGCACAGCCCGGGGATCTATGCTAGAATCCCCTCGTCGCAGAACCAATACCGAACGCATCGAAAAGTGGGCAACCCCCACTTTTCTGCATGTTATAGCAAACGCCGTCTCCCGCCTTCTTCCGGCGGGCCCGAACATACCCTGGGGAGCAGGTTGAGCATGAAGAACGAATTTGCACTGGCATTCAATGAAGTCCTCGAAGAAAAACAACTTCCGAAGGAGATCATCGTCGCCGCGATCGAGTCGGCCATGGTTTCCGCCTACCGGCGCGCGGTCAACGCCTCCAACGCCCAGCTGGTGGAAGCCAAGCTGGATCCCGATACCGGGCAGGTGGTCATCTTCGCCGAGAAGGAAGTCGTCGAGGACGTTCAGGACGAACGCACCGAGGTGACCCTGGAAAATGCGCGGGTCGTCAACCCGGAGGCCAACCTGGGTGACATGGTGGTCGTCGAGACCACGCCCAAGGATTTCGGCCGCGTCGCCGCACAGACGGCACGCCAGGTGATCCAGCAGCGCATCCGCGAAGCGGAGCGCAAGATGCAGTCCGATTTCTACGAGAAGCAGATCGGAGAGATCATCAGCGGCGTCGTCCAGGCCGTTTCCACGATCCAGGGTGTGACCATCGGCCTGGATATGAAGGCCGAAGGCATCATGCCGCCGAACCAGAAGATCCCCGGCGAGCGTTTCAAGGTCCATGACCGGGCACGCGCCATCGTGCTCGAGGTCAAGGACAGCCCGCGCGGCCCCCAGATCATCCTCTCCCGTTCGCACCGCAACTTCCTGCGCCGCCTGCTCGAGAACGAGGTCCCCGAGATCTATCACGGCATCGTCGAGATCCGGGCGATCTCGCGCGAGCCCGGACAGCGCGCCAAGGTGGCGGTTTCAGCGACCCAGCCGAACGTCGACCCGGTCGGCGCCTGCGTCGGCATCAAGGGCGTGCGCATCCAGGCCATCGTCAAGGAACTGCACGATGAGAAGATCGACATCATCGAATGGAATGCCGATCCGGTCATGTACATCTCGAAAGCGATCAGCCCGGCGAAGGTCTCCGGCGTTTACCTGAACGAAGCCGACAAGACCGCCACCGTCGTCGTCCAGGAGGACCAGCTCAGCCTGGCGATCGGCCGTGACGGGCAGAACGCCCGCCTGGCGGCCAAGCTGACCGGCTGGCGCATCGACATCAAATCCCTGCCCGAAGCGGCGGGCGATTCGATCGTCAAACTGCAGACCGATGCCTCCCTGGCCAACCTGGCGGAGATCGAGCGCGGCAACATCCCGAACATCGAAGCCATCCTGGCCAAGAAATCCGAGAACCGGCCGCTGACGCCGGAGGAATTCCTGTCGCTGATCCAGTTCGTCGACCGGGTCGAGCGCCGCACAGTGGAACAGAAGCGCGCCGAAGCCGCCGCCCAGGAGGAACGCGTCAACACCGCCCGGGCCGGCATCCACCCGGCTGCCTTCGAGATGGACATTGCCAGCCTTGGCCTGCCCGATCACATCTACACCATCCTGACCGGCGCCGAATACCGCACCATTGGCGCGCTGATGATGTCGCTTGCGCTGGACCGCGACAGCATCCTCGCCCTGGCCGGGATCGGCCCCAAGGCGATGCAGACCATCGAGGCCGCAGTTCTTGCCGTCACCTTCCCCGAGCCTGAGCCCGAGCCGGAACCCGAACCCGAGGTCGTCCCTGTGGAAGCGGAACAGGCACCCGTTTCCGAGGAAGCCGGCGAAGCCCAGCCGGCGGTCGAAAGCGCCCAGGAACCTGCCGAAGGCGAAGCCGAAGAAGCCATCGCCGAAAAGGACTTCGAAAAGATCTTCTCCATGCAGAACGTGACCGAAGTCGCCCCGAGCGACGAGGAAGCCGAGAAGGCTGCCAAGAAGAAGGGCAAGAAGACCGTCGGCAAGAGCCTGGAATTCGACGAAGAGCGCGGGGAAGTCGTGGCCCGCAAGAAACACAAGCGCGGCGAAGAGGGTTGGACGACGACAGACTGGTGATCCCGTTCCGGGGATCGCGTCCACAAGACCCTGCCGTTCCTGCCTGAGGGAAGGTTGTCATGCCCGCTAAGCCGGTCAAAAGGATCAAGCACATCCCGCAACGCACCTGTGTCGGCTGCCGGAGCGTCCTGGCCAAGCGCACGCTGATCCGCGTCGTGCGCGGCCCGCAGCATGTCCAGGTCGATCCATCCGGGAAGCTGGCGGGACGGGGCGCCTATCTCCACAACGCCCGCACGTGCTGGGAAAAAGGGCTCAAAGGTGCGCTGGGTCATGCCCTGAAGACCGAACTGAGCCCGGAAGACCTGGCCGCCTTGCGCCAGTACATGGAAAGCCTGCCCGCAGCCGACGAGGAAACCGGGAAAGATGGCTAAGCCGTCATGGACTGAGTAATCCATCCGCTCAACCGGCCTGGATACTCAATCCACCCGCACCCGTAAGGTGGAAATACGACCGTCCGGTAATATCTACACATCCCGTGAGGCCAATCAACCCGCCGGGTGTGTTTGAAAGAGGTGCCGTATGAGCGAAGAGAACCGCAAGAAGATCAATTTACCTGCCAGCATTTCCATCCGCGATTTCGCACAGTTCACCGAAGTCAGCCCGATCCAGATCATCAAGAAATTGATGTCCAACGGCGTGATGGCCAGCATCAACCAGACCATCGATTTCGACACCGCCGCCATCCTGGCGGACGAACTCGGCTTCGAGGCCAGCCTGGAAGCCCAGGCCGCGGAGGAGACGACCGAGGTCGGACAGGTGCCGCTGTGGCGCCAGATGATCGCCTCCGAGACGGAAGCCTCGCTGCAAGCGCGCGCCCCGGTGGTCACCATTCTGGGCCACGTCGATCACGGCAAGACCTCCCTGCTCGACGCCATCCGGGATGCGGACGTTGCGGCCGGCGAAGCCGGCGGGATCACCCAGCACATCGGCGCCTACCAGGTGGAGCTCAAGGGCCGCCAGATCACCTTCCTGGATACCCCCGGCCATGCCGCCTTTACCGCCATGCGCGCCCGCGGCGCGCAGGGTGCGGACATCGTCATCCTGGTCGTCGCCGCGGACGACGGCGTCATGCCGCAGACCAAGGAAGCCATTGCACATGCCAAGGCGGCGCGTGTACCGATCGTGGTCGCCCTGAACAAGATCGACAAGGCCAACTCCAATCCCGATAACGTCAAGAAGCAGCTGGCCGAGAACGAACTCGTCCCGGACGAATGGGGCGGGAACGTGATGGTCATCCCGGTGTCCGCCAAGCAGAAGGCGGGCATCGAGGACCTGCTCGAAGCCGTGCTGCTGGTCGCCGACAACACCGACATCCGCGCCAACCCGGCCGGGGACGTGATCGGCACGGTCATCGAAGCCGAACTGGACAAGGCCAAGGGCCCGGTGGCCACGCTGCTTGTCCAGAACGGCACGCTGAAGAGCGGCGCCATCGTCGTCGCCGGGGACGCCCACGGGCGCCTGCGGGCGATGTTCGATTATCGCGGCCGCAAGGTCGAGGAAGCCGGCCCCTCCGTCCCGGTCTCCGTCATGGGTCTGAATGGACTGCCTTCCGCCGGCGACACCTTCAAGGTGGTCGAATCGGACAAGGAAGCCCGCCAGATCATCCTCGACCGGCAGGAATCCGCCAAGCAGCAGAAGGCCGCGGCGCACAAGATGACGCTCGAGGAGCTCTTCTCGAAATACAAATCCGGCGAAGCCATGGAATTGAACCTGATCCTCAAGGCCGACGTCCAGGGCTCGCTCGAACCGATCATCGGCGAGATCAACAACCTGGGCAAGGGCGAGATCAAGATCAACGTGCTGTACGCCGAGACCGGCAATGTCAACGAGAACGACGTCATGCTGGCCTCCGCCTCCCAGGCGATCATCGTCGGCTTCAGCGTCCAGGCCGAAGTCCCCGCCCGGCGGCTGGCCGAGAAGGAAGGCGTCTCCATCCGCCTGTACGACATCATCTACCGGCTGACCGAGGACGTCGAGAAAGCCCTGAAGGGCATGCTGACCCCCGAGTTCACCGAGAAGCAGACCGGCAAGGCGGTCGTCCTGCAGGCCTTCAAGCTCTCCAAGGGCACGACCATCGCCGGCTGCCGCGTCATCGAAGGCGAGATCCGCCGCAACGGGAAGATCCACCTGTACCGCGGCAAGGACATCGTTTATGAAGGTGAAGTCGCCTCGCTCAAGCACGAGAAGGAGGACGTGCGCGAGATGCGCGCCGGCTTCGAATGCGGCATCGGCCTGAAGAACTTCAACGATGTGCAGGTCGGCGACGTGATCGAGTGCTTCCTGCTCGAGAAGACCGACCAGGGCTGATCCGCCGCGCAGGTTTTTTGAAAGAAGCCACAGATGCCATCTGCCATCCGCCTGCAACGCATCTCTGACCGCATCCGCCAGGACCTCTCGGAACTGCTCATCCGCGAGATCAGCGACCCGCGCCTGCACCAGATCTTCATCACCGATGTGCGCGTGGACCGCGAACTGGCCTTTGCGGACATATACGTCTCCGCTGTGGAAGGCGCGGCGCGCAGCGCCGAGATCCTGCAGGGCCTGGAACACGCCAGCGGTTTCCTGCGCAAGACGCTGGCCGCCCGGATCGAACTGCGCACCTTCCCGCGCCTGCGCTTCCACTGGGATCCCACCCCCGAGAACGCCGATCACATCGAGCGGCTGATCGCCTCCCTGAAGAAGAATGGATAACCTCGACGAAACCATCCGCCAGCAGTTCCAGGCCGCCCAGCGGATCCTGATCAGCTCCCACATCCGCCCGGATGGGGATGCGATCGGTTCCACCCTGGCGCTGGGTCTGGCATTGCTGGATGCCGGCAAGCAGGTCCAGATGGTGCTTTCGGATGGCGTCCCGTCCTCCTTCCAGCACCTGCCCGGCAGCGAAAAGATCCAATCCAGAGCAGAGGGCGATTTCGACCTGATCGTCACGGTCGACTGCTCCGATCTGAAGCGCGTCGGCGAAGCCCTCGACGGCCGGCGCGACCCGGACCTGGTCATCGATCACCACATCACCACCGAGCCCTTCGGCCGGCTGAACCTGGTCGAGCCTGAGGCGGTGGCCACGGCTTCCGTCCTGACCCGCCACATGCCCGCCTGGGGCCTGGCCATCACGGTGCCGATCGCGGCCAACCTGATCACCGGCCTGGTGACCGACACGCTCGGTTTCCGCACCGCCAACACCTCGCCGGAGGCCCTGCGCCAGGCCGCCGACCTGCTCGAACTGGGCGTGGACATGAGTTCGCTGTATTTCCGCAGCCTGGTCCGGCGCACCTTCCCGGCCGCCAAGTACTGGGGCGCCGGCCTGGCCAGCCTGCAGCGCTCGGACGGGATCATCTGGGCAACCATGACGGTCCAGGACCGGGTGACCTCGGGCTACAGCGGGCGCGACGACGCCGACCTGATCAACATCGTCTCTTCCATCGACGAAGCCGACATCGCCGTGATGTTCGTCGAGCAGAGCGCCGAGAAGACCAAGATCTCCTGGCGCGGTTTGAAACCCCACATCGACGTTTCCCAGATCGCCCGCCAGTTCAACGGCGGCGGCCACAAGGCCGCGGCCGGGGCAGAGCTTAGCGGAAGCCTTGCCGAGGTCCAGACGCGCATCCTGGCCGCCACCCGCAAGGCGTTGAACCATCCCCATTAGGCACCCGCGAGGGCGCATTTCCACAGGAGGAATTAATCGTATGGAAAGTCAAGACATCAAGAACGCCATCTCCGGCATCCTCGTCCTGGACAAACCGGTCGGGCTGACCTCGCACGACGTGGTCGACATCGTCCGCCGCGGCACCAACATCCGCCGCGCCGGACACACCGGTACCCTCGACCCGCGTGCCTCCGGCGTGCTGGTCGTGCTGGTCGGGCCGGCGGTGCGCCTGAGCGAGTTCGTCTCCGCCTCCGACAAGCGCTACCAGGCCATCATCCGCCTGGGCGGCTCGACCGACACCTACGACGCGGACGGCCGCTTCATGCGCCAGCCCAACAGCGCCTCGGTAAACGTCACCGAGCAGCAGTTCGAGGAAGTGCTCCAGCGCTTCGTCGGCGAGATCGAACAGACGCCCCCGCCTTTCTCGGCGGTCAAGGTCCACGGCCGCAAAGCCTACGAGATGGCGCGTGAAGGCGAGCCGGTCGAACTGGCGCCGCGCAAGATCAACGTCTACCACCTGGAAGTGCTCGAATGGGCGCCGCCGGAAGTCGTCATCGACGTGCACTGCTCCTCGGGCACCTACGTTCGCTCGCTGGCCAACGACCTGGGCGCCGCCCTCGGCTGCGGGGCCTACCTGGTCGGCCTGCGCCGCACCAAGTCCGGCCGCTTCAGCCTGCGGGACGCGGTGCCCCTGCGCAAGCTGCAGGAAGCCTTCACCGTCGGCAACTGGTACCAGTACCTGATCCCGGCCGCCGAAGCCCTGGCCGAGTGGCCGGCGGTCGAGCTCAACCCGGACGAGGTCGAGGAGGTCAAGCACGGCCACCGGGTCAAGGCCGCCGCGGATGCCCAGCCGGGCATGGTGCGCGGCGTCAGCACGGCCGGCGAACTGGTCGCCATCCTCGAGCTGGCCCAGGGCGAAGATGGCAGCCCCGAATGGCAGCCGAAGAAGGTCTTCTTCTCGTAACAACCAGCAAGGCACAAAGGCCCCCCCTTTGTGCCGTTTTCTACTAATGGACCATCACCGCACCCTGGAAGGGCTGTCCCTGGAACGCTCCTGGCTGACCGTCGGCGTCTTCGACGGTTTGCACCGCGGCCACCTGGAGCTGGTCCGGCGCCTGGTGAGCGGCGCGCATGCCGCCGGCGCGCCGGCCGTCGTGCTGACCTTCTTCCCCCATCCGTCGGTCGTGCTCGGCCGGCAGGCGGATGTCGCCTACCTGACGCTGCCCGACGAAAAGGCCGCCCTGCTGGGCGATCTGGGCGTGGACCGGGTCATCACCCTGCCCTTCACCCCCGAACTGGCCAGTCAGAGTGCAGAAGCGTTCATGCAGGCGGTGACCGGCAGCCTGGGCGTCCAGCGGCTGGTCATCGGTTATGATTTTGCGCTCGGCCGGAACCGGGAGGGGAATACCGCCCGGCTGACCGAGCTGGGCCAACACTTCGGCTACCGGACCGAGGTCATCCCCGCCTTCCAGGTGAACGGCCGGGTCATCTCATCCAGCGGCATCCGCGCCCGGCTGCTCGCCGGTCAGGTGGCCGAGGCCGCCGAAGACCTGGGACGCTATTACCGCGTCGGCGGTCCAGTGATCCACGGCGACGGTCGCGGCCGGCACATCAACGTGCCCACCGCCAACCTCGCCTACCCGCCCGAGAAGCTCATCCCGGCCAACGGCATCTACGCCACCTGGGCCTGGCTGGACGGGCAACGCATCGCCGGCGCGACCAACATCGGCATCAACCCGACCTTCACCCCCGAGCGGACCAGCACCAGCCTGGAGACCCACCTGCTCGATTTCCGCGGCGACCTGTACGGCCGGGAGCTCAGCCTGGAATTCGTTGCCCGGCTGCGCGGCGAGGAGAAGTTCGCCTCGGTCGAGGCCCTGCTGGCCCAGATCCAGGCTGACATCGACCGGACGCGGGAAGTGCTCGGGTAAGCAATGTCCAGTGGGTTGGAGACGCGGCGATGACAAGGTACGCTGACAACGTCACTTCGCCCTGCCCCGCGCCGCCTGTGGAGGCACCTTACACGCGTCAAAGATTGAACCAGATCCCCGGTTGACGGCCGGGGATTTTTCGTCTATAGTGCCAGCATGCCCACACGCTCGATCTACCTGCTCTCCCCCCGCCAGCTGCCCCCCGAGACGATCGCGGTCGCCTTTGCCAAGACCTCCCGCTCGCCGGAAACCTTCCAGGAGATCGCCGCCGAGCTCTCCGACGAGAAGTCCGCCCAGTTCCATGAGAAATGGGTCGTGGGCTACGGGCATTCCTCGGTCGCCGAACACGCCGTGCTGCACCTGGCGATCGAGAACGTCTCCCGGCTGGCGGTGGAGTGCATCGAGTCGAACCGGCTGGCCAGTTACACCGAGAAGTCGACCCGCTACCAGAAATGGGGCCCGGACGATTTCCACGTCCCGGCCGAGCTGGACGGGCATCCGCTGGCAGCGGAGTATGCGAAGACCTGCCGGCTGCTCTTTGGTGCCTATACGAAATCCCTGGCCCCGGCGCGCAAGGTGATCGAAGGAAACAGCCCGCGGCGCGAGAATGAGAACGACGAGCAATACGACCGGCGCATCCGCTCCCAGTACGTCGATGCCTGCCGCTTCCTGCTTCCGGCCGCCTCGCTAGCCAACCTGGGCATGACCGCCAACGCCCGCGTCATGGAACACGCCCTCAGCAAGATGCTCTCCCACCCGCTGCGCGAGGTGCAGCAGATCGGGCTGGAACTGCGCCAGGCGGCGCGGGGCGAGACGCCGACGCTGCTCAAGTACGCCGAGTCGCAGCCGTATCTGCGTCAGACCACCCTGGAGCTGAAACAGGCCGCGGCGCACCTGACCGGAACGCAGCAGCTGGCCGGCCGGGAGGACTGGTGCCGCCTGCTGCACTGGGACCCGGACGGCGAGGAGCGGCTGCTGGCCGCCGCGCTGTACCGGGTCGGGCAGCTACCCTACGCGGCGGCACTGCAATCCGTCCAGACCGCCGCGCCGCAGGAGAAGGCTGCGCTGGCCGGGCGGCTCTTCACGCACCTGGGGGACCATGACGCCCTGCTGCGCGAGTTCGAGCACACCGCCTACACCTTCGACCTGCTGCTTGACCAGGGCGCCTACGCCGAGTTCAAACGCCACCGCATGATGACCCAGACCCCGCAGGCGCTCACCGTCCGTCACGGCTACCGGACCCCGCGCCTGATCGCCGAGGCCGGCTTCGAAGCGGAGTACCGCCAGGCCATGCAGGCCGCCGGGGATTTGTTCGAGAAGCTGTACACCTGGGATGCCGAGGTGGCCCCCTACATCGTCCCGAACGGCTACAACCGCCGGGTGCTTTTCGGCCTCAACCTGCGCGAGGCCTTCGCCTTCTGCCAGCTGCGGGCGGCGAAGAATGCCCATTTCTCGATCCGCTGCGTCGCCCAGCGTATGGCGGAGGAGATCCGCCGGGTGCATCCCCTGCTGGGTGCACGGATGAAGCTGCCGGAGGAACCCTGGCAGCAGATCGAAGCCGCCTGCTTTGTATAAGTTAAAAAATCGCCCCGGATGAAGTTCATCCGGGGCGTGCTAGATCAAACACCGGCCCGGGCGAACAGGCCGATGGCGGTCAGGGCGCAGTAGCTGAGCACGATCAGGCCGTTCAGGACCAGGCCGATCACACCGAAAAGCCGTTTATCGGTCTTCTGGATCACGGCCGGGATGCCCAGCCCGAGCCCGATCAGGCTGAGGAACGGCGCGCAGCACATCAACAGCGTTGCGATCAGGAAGACCGGATCGCTCTGGTTGATCGCCGCGTACGGGTCCTGCGCCGCCAGCGGATTGTTCATGGCGATCGAGACGCCGTATCCCATCGAGATCAACAGGCCGACGCAGAAGAAAAGCGAACTGGCGCAGGCGAGGACGAAGGCGGCGATGCCGATCCTGGACTGGCGCTGACCCGAGGCGGGCAGCTCGACGGGGACGGGGGGAAGCGAAAAACCGTTCATCAAACCTCCAGGAAGAGATGGGAATGAAAGACAGGCTCCGTGGCCACCTGATCATCCGGCCGCTTACTCGTGAAATTCCTCCACCTGGTAGACGAGCACCTCCAGGTGCTTCCGCCGCCACAGGTCCGGGGCGGCGCCCATTTTATAACACAGGTTCTCCAGGAATTCAGCCGCCTGGGGTATCTTTTCCCAGACCTGGGGCAGGAAGGTCGCCCGGCGGATGCCGTCCCGCAGGATGACCCCGTCCACGCCGGGGCGCAGCTTCGTCAACAGATCGTCGGCATCCCGGTAATCCAGCGGCACCGGCCGCGTCAGGCGCGAGATCTCGATGTGGATGCGGGGCAGCTCGGCCGCGGTCAGCGGCGGAAAGCGGTAATCGTCCAGGGCGGCCGCGGCGGCATGCTCGCGCACGTCCTCGACCAGGGATTGGTAGGGTTCCAGTGCGCCGATGCAGCCGCGCAGGTTGCCTTCGCGGGTCAGGGTGACGAAGGCCGCACCCGGGGCCAGCAGCCGCGGCGACATGTCCAGGCCGGCGAAATCCGGCGGTGGCTGGTTGCATACCCCGGCTTCGATCGCACGCCGCGCCAGGCGCAGCAGGGTGGTTTTTTCTTCCGCAGTCAGGGGATCGTCCACAGTCTCAACCTCCCGGGCACAGGTCCTGGTACTCGCGGTCGAAGTAGACCAGCGGCCGCCCGGAGTCCGCCTGCCAGCTGGCCGTGACCTCGCCGATGTAGAGCGTCGAGGTCCCGCCCGGGTGCACGGCGACCAGCCGGCAGTCCAGGTAGGCCAGCCCGCCCTGAATGAACGGGACGCCGCTGGACAG
>Ga0233425_10002660_pt1 | contig 34494 bp, 29 predicted proteins | sample Watercolumn_Towu_2_FD_181712 | JGI IMG/M metagenome (GOLD analysis project Ga0233425, IMG submission 181712) | Freshwater microbial communities from Lake Towuti, South Sulawesi, Indonesia - Watercolumn_Towuti2014_140_MG | ecosystem: Environmental > Aquatic > Freshwater > Lake | place...
GTTTGAACTGATCAATCTCACCTGGAACAACGTCCAGGTGAGAGTTGATGAGCCAGTGAGTATTTTCTAAATCTGTTTGCCCCCAAATAAGTACTGGCTTGTCACAAGATTTTATGACTTTGGAGTCAACGCCACTAGCTGATAATATCTTTTGGGCTTTGGCGAGAACCAGTGTACAACTTTTGAGATTACTAGAAATCGACTTGTGCCGTATAAGAACTTTTAGTATGTCATTTGTATTCATATGACTCCTTCTTATGATTGATCTGTCCAGATTACCCCTTTTCTGTCTATCCAAGATCCATTTGGCCACTCTCCAAACCGATCAAGATTTTGATTGCCTAGACTTGTGAATTTGTCTGCAATTGTTTGAATATCTCTTTTCATTAGTATTGGCAGATTTGCGCTTACCTTTGAAGGAGCAATTTTTGTGTCTAATCCAACATGGCCTAGTAATATAATGGGTTTACCAGATTTTCCGAGGTTGCTGTCTAACCCACAAATAACACATCTTGGATTTTGAAGTAGTTGACCTATAAGAGCCATGTTTTGATCTATAGCTTCGATAGGAAAGAGGGTGAAAGTAGGATTGTTGAGCATATTATTTTTTTTCCAAAAATCCTCTATTTGCATCCCATCGTTTGAATCTTGAACGACTTGAAAAGGCTCTTTTTGTGTCATTAATAATCTAGATTCATTTCCCCCAAAACTTCTACCTGAAATCGTTTCGTGTACTACACCAGAAATGGATGATAATCGTTTTATGTCACTACGCGAAAGAACAAAGCTTTCTCTTCTAGGACGATTCCCATGTTCGAAAAATGGCGCGACCGCATGAGGATTTAACTCAAACTTGTCAAAGCAAATATGTTGAGTCGCTTCACTTCCAGGAATGCCTTTAAATTCGTCTGCAAGTCTAACTTCGGCAATTAGTGGTTTGGATGAAGTGTGAAGATGATGTAGTACAGCTAAATCCATCAATACACCACCAACACCTTTTGTATTTGAAACTGCACGACCAATTTCTACAGAATCACCAGCTTGAGCTATCAAAGATGCGGTGGCAACAAATTTATCGTCTTTCTTTGCAAGCCAAGTTACAAGTCTCCCATCTTCTATGTCAGTGATAACTTGCTTTTTGTTGTTTGAGATTGCGTGTTTGCTGTAGACAGATTGCAGCAAATCTATCATGGCAGATGCCGTATGTTTTGGTGATAACTCACCTGGTTCAAGTATGTTAATAGAATGGTCAATTTTACGACTTTCCAAACTTCTTTGTATATTTTCTTTGTTCATATATTTCCTTTAACTAACAAATAAGCCCCTGCCTAAACCCAACTGAGAAATCTCAAAATGGAGATAGACAGGGGCCTACAAGAATAAAGGCGGTACCAACCCTGTTTTGCAAATCTAGGGATACAAAAAATCTCGCTTACGCGAGACATGAAATATCCTAGAATTACCTAGTTTGTTTCGATGCTCTGTTTCGTATGTGACACATCTTTGTCCTATTACGGGGACTACCGTATCTGATTTTGTCAGATCTGCTTGGGAGAGTAAATTTCGATTAAAGTTTTGGATGTCTTGCAGCTGACGACATCTCTCTGATTACCCACTTTAATTTACTAAAGCTCCTTCGACGCTTTATCTATTAAATTGTTTGCTTAATATATACGGAACTTAGATACTTGTCAAATTTGCTCTGGTGAATTAGATCATTGGCGAATGTATTAAGTGTTCATCTAGTTTTTCGTGAGCTCGTTTATGTGCGGTTTTTTCTATATCATGAGTGAAAGCGGCCTTCATCCATTTGTCCATTTTTTTGTAAAACTGTTCTTTAGTGGGTAAATATGAGAATCTTTTTGTTAATTCTTCCCGTAGAATTTTTAGATCTCGTTTGCTTGCCAAACTAAATGGTATTCTTTTTAGAGTTAAATCTGTTATTTTGTGCAAGGCAGTGAGATTTTCAATCTGGTTTATCCAATATTGTGATTCTTCTTTTACTATTTTCTTTACGTCTTCTTTTGAGGCAAAGTTTTCGTCTAGATATTTGATTAGAGGTGTCCAATCGATATTTTGTTTGATAGTAGTGGCCATAATTTGATTAAAGCATTATACTTGTGGTGTATGCAAGATTGGGCACGCACATGGAATCATAGACAAATGAAATCTAAGAATCTGTTTAGACAGATGAAATTTGATAAGCAATCACTGATGAAATACTTTGGACTTTTTGCGCTGATTGGAACGCTTGTGGGTATTGTACTGATGATTTTGGTGTTTGCATGGGTGTCGCGCACCCTCCCTGATCCAAACAAAATCGTACGACGTGAGGGATTTTCGACTCGTATCCAAGACCGAGATGGGGGGACTTTGTATGAGCTATATCAGGATTACAATCGTATTCCGGTCCGAATTGCTGACATTCCTTTGGTGGTTCAGCAAGCTACGATCGCGATCGAAGACAAAGAGTTTTATAACCATCAAGGATTTAGTGTAACGGGTTATTTGCGTGGAATGCTGAGACTATTTACCACAGGTCGGGCGCAAGGTGGATCTACGCTCACCCAACAACTCGTTAAGAATGTGCTGTTGTCATCTGATCGCACGCTCATCCGTAAAGTTAAAGAACTAGTGCTTTCGATGCAGATCGAGAAAAAGTTTAGTAAGCAAGAAATCTTGCAGATGTACTTGAATGAAGCACCATACGGGGGAACTGCCATAGGCATTGCCGCGGCATCTGAGCGATACTTTGGGATAGAGCCAAACGAACTGACATTGACTCAAGCGGCGATACTTTCGGGTATGCCACAAGCTCCTTCGAGGTATTCTCCTTACGGTAGTGATAAACAAGCATACGTGGCGAGAACTACAGCAGTGTTGAGACGGATGCGAGAGGATGGATATATCGACAAAACAGCTGAAGATACAGCTCTAACAGAATTGCCGAAGATAATATTTAAGTCGCAAACGGCATCGCTAAAAGCACCTCATTTTGTATTTTATATCAAAGAACAACTGGTAGATTTGTTGGGGGAGGCAGTGGTAGAGGAAGGTGGTTATACAGTCACGACAACGCTCGACTGGGAGCTACAAGATTTCGCGCAAAATGCCGTCAAAGACGAGGTGGATAAACTAGAAAAAATGCATGTAACCAACGGAAGCGCAATGGTGATGAATCCGCAAAATGGAGAGATTCTCGCTATGGTAGGGTCAAAAGATTACTTTGCGACAGATTATGATGGGCAAGTCAATGTGGTGATGTCGCAAAGACAACCTGGATCGGCGATCAAGCCTGTGGTGTACGCGACGGCATTTGCCAAGGGCTACTCCCCTTCGACGATGCTGCTGGATGTGCCGACGAAATTCCCTGGTGTAAAAGAAGGAGAATTTTATGAACCAAAAAACTATGATGGTAAATTTAATGGGCCAGTACAGTTACGGTTTGCACTAGGATCATCGCTCAATATCCCTGCGGTCAAACTACTATCACTTGTGGGACTGAAAGATATGTTGTCGATGGCATACGATATGGGTTTTGAGTCGCTGGCACCTACTGCCGCCAATATGTCTCGATTTGGTTTGTCTGTGGCGCTGGGTGGTGGCGAGGTACAATTGTTTGATTTGGTGAGATCATACTCTGCTTTTGCCAATGGAGGAGAGAAGATTGAGCCTGTATCGATACTGAAAGTAACAAAAGATGGTCGCACCCTTTACGAAGCCAAGCAAGCTAAAAAACAAAGAGTGCTGAGTCCGGAAGTAGCATTTTTGATCAATCATGTGTTGTATGACAACAATGCCAGACTTTTGACATTTGGTGCCAATAGTTATCTCAATATGTCTGGTAAATCGATTGCTGTAAAGACTGGGACCACAAATGATAAGCGTGATAACTGGACAGTAGGATGGAGTACTAAAGCAGTGGTAGGAGTATGGGTGGGCAACAACGACAACTCGCCTATGAAAGAGGTAGCTTCTGGGGTGACGGGAGCATCGCCTATTTGGCGTAAGATAATACTGAAAACGTGGGAGAAATATAAAGGAGATGATTTTGTAGCGCCACCTGGAGTCGAGGCAAGACAAGTGGATGCGATCTCAGGTTATCCAGAACATGATGGTTATCCTGCGAGAGCTGATTACTTTATTAAAAGTTCGATTCCCTCAGAGCCTGATCCGATTCATACGCTAGTAAAAGTATGTCGGAGCGACAATACAAAGTTGGCGACTGAGCCAGATATTGCGCGCGACGACTACGACGCGCGAGAGTATTTTGTTTTGAAACAAGAAAGTAATGCTTGGGTTAATGACATCAAAACGTGGATTGATAGTCAGAGCAACGATAAGTATAAAGTGCCTACAGAGTATTGCAGTGCGAGCACTGATACGGTGATAGGTTTTGAGAAGCCAAATAATCATGAAAAATTGAATACTAATACGTTTGATGTGCGCTTGCGTACGACGACATCCAAAGAGATAGAGTGGGTAAAACTATATGTAAACGGAGTACAGAGGGAAACTTTTAATGGAGATAAAGTCGTAAGTACGACAATAACGCTAGACAATAATAAAACGTATGAGCTCAAGGGTGTAGTGCGTACCAAAGATGGTCTGGAAAAAGATACGACCTTGAACATCGGTGTGGGGGTAGAATGGGATTTTGTAGCACCCACTGCTTCGCCCTCTATGATATGAGTTAAGATTTGGATTCGATTTCGAGCTCTTTTTTCAAGGTAGACAAAATGTTTTGCTTGTCTTTTTCGATGTTGGGTGAGTGACTATCCCATGTGAAAGTAAGGAGATAGTTGTTGATTTTGTCATCAAGTTTGGTGACTGATTTACAAACTACATTTATATAGTCGCCTTTGAGGTGGGAGAGTGTGGTGATAATATTTGCATACTTGAGTTCTGAGCGGACAAGCAGAGACAAATCTAGCTTTGTAGTGTGATCAAAGTCGCTGACAATACCTTGGTAGGGAGTGTGGTGAGGCATGAGACGCTCGATAACAAGAGTATAGCTAGATGGATCAAGCTTGCCGACTACTGTATCTGCGACGATAATCTCATGATTTTGATTGATAGCATATTTGGAAATTCCTAACGATGCAAACAAAGTAGCGAGTGAGTCTGCGCCTGACATGACGGTGAGTATTCTGTCTTCGAGGTAGAGATCATCTGATTTACGGAAGACTTTGCCGATTTCAAAAACCACCGCGTTTTTTATTTTGTGTTTGTGATATGTTTTTTGTACTTTGGCGAGACCTAGATTTAGATCGTGTCGGAGAGCATTTTGGTCGCTAGACAATGCATTGGCAAGAACGATTTCGTCACTTTGACCATTTGAAGTGACTAGAGAATTGGTGATGTGTTCGTGCGCGCCTTGGGCGACAAGGAGATCGCGCAACTTTTCTTCGAATTTGTATATGGCGGGAGTAATATCCTTTGGCACTGGAGTCGAAAGTGGGTATAGCGGGATATTGGTGTAGTTGTGAATACGCAGGACATCGGAAACTAAATCATCTTCGACTTCGATGTCGGTGCGGAAATATGGTATTTCTACTACTATATCTGTGTCTGACGTAGAAATGATTTTGTACTCTAGCGCGGTTAGAATCTTGATGATTGTATCAACTGAGATTGCCATACCTGAGAGGAGTTTGAGACGTGCAGTACGTAGAGTCATTTGCTTGGCAATCGATTTGACTGGGTAATAATCGTCGTTGAAGTAGCAACTGCCACCAGCTATTTCGAGAATAAGTTGTGTGGCGCGATCAAGGGCAAAATCGATATTGCGAGGATCGAGGAATTTGTCGTCGCGAGAAACGGTTTCATTGATAATTTTGAGAGCTCGTGAATTGCGGCGAATCAAACGAGAATCGTAGTTGCCAGCATCAAGGATGATATCGACTGTAGCATCGGTGACGGAAGTAGCTTGTCCCCCGACTATACCCAAGATGACTGTGGGTTCGCCGCCTGAAGATAATATTTGGATATTATTGTTTAGTGCAACCTGCGTGCCGAGAATAGTTTTGAGAGACTCCCCTTCTTTGGCATCTCTAATTGTGATATCGGGCGATTTGAGTTTGGCGATATCTTGGGCGTGCATGGGCTGGCCGTACTCGATCATTACAAAATTGGTAATATCGACGATATTGTTGATTGGAGGCATGCCGTAAGCAGTGAGGCGTTTGACTAGCCATTCTGGTGATTGGGCTACCTTGATACCTTTGAAGATGCGAGTTTGGAAACGGTGCACAGCTTTGGTTTGAATATCGATTTTGATTTTTTCACTCTCTTGGATTTTGAGTGTTGGCTTGTTGTAGAGCTGAGGGTATTTGAGAGAGATACCTTCAAAAGCGGCGAGGTCGCGAGCACAACCAAGGATAGAAAGCCAGTCAGAGCGATCCATGCGATGTTCGAGATCGAGTACATTGGATTCGTCGAGAGGCTTATCGAGCATGAGTCCGAGCTGAGTGAAACTAGCGGCTAGTGCTTGGGCTGATTTGTCGGTGTCTAGGTAATCTTTAAGCCAGATAAGTGGGACTTTCATAGGTATGCTATTTCACCTCCGTAGAGTTTGCGTATGTCGGTAATACCGTATTTAGACATGACAAGGCGATCGAGACCTAGCCCAAAAGCAAAGCCTGAGTACACTTCTGGATCGATGTTGCAAGCTTTGAGGGTATTGTAGTGGATCATGCCGCTCCCAAGTACTTCGACGAAGCCACGGAATTTACAGACTTTGCATCCCTGTCCATGACAGAATCGACACTGCATATCTACGCCCATGCCGGGACTGACTTCGGGGTAGTATTTGTAGCGGAAACGAAGCACCACATCGTCGCCAAAGAGGAATTGGTGGAACTGGGTGAGTGTATCTTTGAGATGGCCAATATTGATCCCTTTATCGACGACAAAACCCTGGTACTGGTAGAAGAAAGCACTGTTGGTGAGACTAGTGGTTTCGTTGCGATAGCATTTGCCTGGGACCACTACGCGCATGGGTGGTTTGAAGTCTGATAATGTACGAGTCTCGACAGAGGATGTCTGGGTGCGAAGAAGTAGATTGGGCTCCTCTATGAATAGCGAGTCTTGCAAGTCCGTCGCTGGATGCCCTTCGGGCAAGTTGAGACGGCGGAAGTTGTACTCGACATCTTCGATTTCTGGACCTTCGCCGATAGAAAATCCTTGACGCAAGAAAAATTCATTCATCTCGCGGATGATGGTAGTGGTGGGATGGAGATGGCCAATATTTTTTATGTGACCTGGGATAGTTAGATCTTGCTCCAAGGCACTATTTTCCTCGTTTTCTAGTGAAAGTTTTTTATCTTTTATGGATTGTTCTTGAGATTTTTTGAGTTCATTTAACGTAGGTCCATACATTTTTTTGTCCTGCAAGGCCAGGCCTTGTAGGCTTTTGAGTAGTTCGGAGGTGATCCCCTTTTTACCTAGGTATTTGAGAAAGAGAGAGTCGAGGTCAGCAATATCGTTGGTAGATTCTAAATCTGTCTGGAAATTTGTGATTATTTGCTTGATTTGTTTGTTCATAAATTCATTTTACCCTAAATATTTGAATGTGCGGGGTAAAAAAATACCCCGCTCTTTTTGCGGGGTGGCTTGGGTAAAAATCTTTGAAAAAGTTTACGCTACAAACGCCCCGCTAGTAAAGTGGGTAAATGAAGCTAGTTGATCTAACTTTTTGCCTTGTCTTTCTTGCTCATCTTCGATATTGGAGACAGCTTGTTTGAGCTCTGAAACATCTTGTTTGAGTTTTGAGACATCTTGTTTGAGTGTACTAACATCGTCCGCTGTTTTACCTGCCAATTTAACTAAATCTACCAATATTTCTTGAATTTGATCTATTTTTTGATCTGTTGTTAATTTTGGTGTCATGTTTTCAATATACCCCCTATATACGCCAAAAGCAACCTTCCAGTCAGCGAACCCTTATTAGTGGGAACGTGCGGATGGTTGCTTCTCGCAAATTGGAACTATACACTATGAGACTAATTTGTGCAATAGGGGAAAATTATCCGTTTATTTGCTTGGCAAGCACAGCAAATGTAGATGGATCGGTGACTGCGATGTCAGAGAGTACTTTGCGGTCGAGAATTACGTTCTTTTTGGACATGGCGTTTATGAATTTAGCGTAGGTGTAGGTAGTGTCAAGGGCGCGTAGTGCGGCATTGATACGGACTATCCAGAGGGTGCGGAAGTTGCTCTTGCGGTCTTTGCGACCCTGGAATGAGTAGTCGAGGGCGTGAAGGTAAGCTTCGTGAGCTACTTTCCAGAGGCGGTGCTTGGACATGCGGAAACCTTTGGTGCGGTTTAAGACTGCTTTGTGGCGAGCTCTTTTGGCGGGTCCGTTGGTAACTCTAGTCATATGATTTTAGATTCCTAGTATCTTTTTAATGCGACGGGCGGTGCGGCCTGTGAGAAATTTTGCGGTTTTCATTCGTCTGATTTGAGCTTTGTTTTTGTGGGATCTGCGATGGCGCATATTTTGAGTGCGACGCATCACTTTGCCTGTAGCGGTCACTTTGACACGTCGGGTAAGAGAGCGTTTACTGCGTCTTTTAGTTGATTTCATATTGTGCCTATTATTTCTTTTTTACTGGATTTAAAACAAGGAATAGTTGTTTGCCCTGGAGCTTGGCGACTCCATCGGCTGAGGCTATTCCTTCAAGTGCAGACATGACTTTTTTGATTAAATCGTGTCCAAACTCGACCCGTGTAATTTGACGACCTGAGAATTTTACCACAATCTTGACTCTGTCGCCATCCCCCAATATATCTTTAATTCTCTCAAGACGCGTGTCGAGATCACCCTGACCAATAAAGGGTGAAAAACGGATTTCTTTGATCTCGACTTTGCCACTACTGGATTTCGCGTCTCTTTCCTTTTTGTTTTCGAGATATTTGTATTTTTTGAAATCGATTACTTTGGCCACAGGTGGTTTGGCCAGGGGGGCGATTTCGACCAGATCAAGACCGCGATCATGAGCGATATTTAAGGCTTCCTGCTTGGACATCACCCCTATCTGTTTGCCGGCTTCGTCTACGACACGAAGCTCGGTCGCTTTGATGAACTGATTAATGGCTGTAAATTTCATGAGGATATTATAGCTTACTTAGGATTTCTTGTCTGAGCTTGGCTATTGTTTCATCGAGATTGAGAGTGATCTGCTCCCCCTCCTGCGCTGAAGCTTCGGCGGACAGGCCTGCTCTTCGTTTTAGGGTGATTGTTTTATTTGCAACTTCTTGTTTGCCTAGAATCGCCATATAAGGGACTTTTTGCTCTCTGGCTTTGACCATTTTCTTGCCGAGCGTGCTGGCTGATTCGTCGAGTTCGATGCGAATACCTTCTTTTTTGAGGGCAAGGGCAATAGATTTGGCATAGTCTAGCTCATGCTCAGATATGGGGAGAAGCGCAACTTGGATTGGTGAGAGCCAGAGCGGGAAGGCACCTGCATAGTGTTCGATTAAGATCATGAGAAGTCGCTCGGTTGAGCCAGCAATTGCGCGATGGAGGGTGACGGGGCGTTGTTGACTGCCGTTGGCCGCTGTATAGGTAAGGTCAAACCTAACTGGCTGAACATAGTCAATTTGCACGGTCGAGAGTTGCCATTCGCGTCCCAAAGCATCGGTAGCCATCAAGTCCATTTTGGGAGCGTAAAAAGCGGCTTCTCCGGGACCATCGTAATACTCGATATTATTGCGCTCCATGATTTTAACAGCCCAGGCTTCAACCTTGTCCCATTGTTTAGGATCGCCCAGATATTTTTCTAGGTGCTCGGGGTCGCGGGTAGAGAGCCGGTAACGGTACTTAAAGCCGAATGTGGCCATAATTTGCTTGGTCATTGCGAGCATTATGTCTACTTCGGCATCAACCTGATCTTCGCGGCAATAGACATGGCAGTCATCTTGGCTGAAACTCCTGACACGAGCCAGTCCGTTGAGTTCGCCTGGTTTTTCGTCACGATATAGCATGGCAAAGTCGGTATAACGAATCGGAAGATCACGGTAGCTACGAGCCTGACTTTTGTAAATTTCGGCATGTTGAGGACAGTTCATGGGTTTGAGAAAAAACTCTTCGCTTGAGTAGTGGGAGTGAACAGTAAACATGTCGGCTTTGTATTTGTCATAGTGGCCGCTTGTCTTAAAGAGCTCGGCTTTGGCGATTTGGGGTGTCCAAACTTGGGTGTATGCCTGCTGGCTTTGCATGTCTTCGATATAATTATTGAGCGTACGACGCACAATCGAACCGCGCGGAGTGTAGAGTGGCATGCCCGAGCCAACCAGATCAGAGAAGGTGAACAGGTCCAACTCGCGCCCGAGCTTGCGGTGGTCACGCTTTTTGGCTTCTGACAGTTGGGTGACGTATGCATCTAACTCTTCCTGAGAGAAAAATGCCGTACCATAGATGCGCGTGAGCATCTTGTTTTTCTCATCCCCGCGCCAATATGCACCAGCTACAGAGAGGAGCTTGAAAAATTTGAGTTCTTTGGATGGGTGATCGGTGTGACCGCCACGACAGAGGTCCCGGAATTTGCCGGATTGGTAAATGGTGAGATCGTCACCGGCATGTTCTTTGATGAGTTCGAGTTTGTAGGGGTTGTTGGCAAATTCTTGCTCGGCTTCGGTTTGCGAAACTGAAAACTTTTCGAATTTGTCCCAGGTGAGGGCGAGCTTGTGCATGAGTTTTTCGATCTTGGGGAAATCGGCGTCTGTGACTTTGAGATTGTCAAAATCGTAGTAGAAGCCGCTTTCGATAGACGGGCCAAGCGTAGGAAGTGCGTCTGGATAGAGCTGAGTGATAGCTGCCGCCAAAAGGTGTGCGGTAGAGTGACGGAGTTGATCTAGATTTTGTTTCATGAGTGGGTCCGAGAGGGATCGAACCTCTGACCTCCACAATGTCAATGTGGCGCTCATACCAACTGAGCTACGAACCCAATACAAAGTATTCTATCAGAAAAATGAATTTTTAACCGGCACCCATTTGAACGTTGCGTTCGCTGGACTGAGAGTATTTGCCACCAAATTTGCCAGTTTGTGTCCAGAAGTAGCCTTTGCCCTTGCGGCTAGATGACATTTGGAGCCAGGCAGAGCTATCTTCGAGGCTCTTGCGCATGAACTTGATCCATTCTTTGAGTTTGTGGAAATAGTTGAGGTGATAGATGCCACCATCGACGATATTGTCCATCATGGCTTGCTCGATTTGATTTTCGACTTTACCCATTGTGGCAACAAGCATTTGGAGTTCTTGGCGGACGCTATCGATTTCCTTTTTGAGCGATTCATCGGCGTAGGAAAAAAGAACTTTGTTTTCGAGGTGGTTGGGGATATGCTTGGCACGTTCGTCGGCGCGAGCTTCTTTGGCGGCGGCCGCTTCTCTTTCGGCGATATATTTTTCCAGGTCGGGATTGATGGCTTGGTCTGGAGTGGTAGGCATGCGCCCGGTAGAAGCGCTACCTAAAAGCTGATCAAAAATACTTTGGGCGGTTCCTTTAATGACGTCGTTTTTGAGAGACTTCATGACTGAACCACCCATGTCACGCATAGACTCGACAAAGCTATTGTTGTTGGTGTTTTTGGAAACTTTTTTTTGCGCAGGTTTTGCGTTTAAGGGCTTGAAGTTTTTGAATGGATCTGTCGTCATAAGTGTGTCCTAGTTACACACGTAAGTATCCTATAATGCACCAAGAATGTCAAGTAGTTTACGCTTTTGGATGACATACTTGGCGTATGATTCCTGGCCTTTTTGTGGTTTGAGTGCCTCTATATCGGCATCTGAAACCTCTGGTTTTTTGATGTCTATTAGTTTTTGGAGGATAAATTCGAGTCTCAAGTTGGACTCGGCAGTTTTTTTGTATTCATTTACCAGATCAGGAACGGTTTTTTTGATGGATTTGGCGTAATCCGCGAGAGTGAGTTTGAGGGAGCTGAGCTGGTTGGCGAGTCTCGTGAGAGAAGAGCGAGTTTCTTCGTCGATCAAGATCTGGGCAACCTCTATCTTGGCGTTGTCGAGGAGAGCGTCAAAGATGACGTTGAGCTTGTGTTCTTTTTCTGCTTCGGCATCTGGTTTAGCTTCTTTTGCGTGGGTTTTGGCGTGTTTTTTTAAGGCTTTTTGAATATATGATTCGTAGTCGCCCAGATCGATTTCTGGGGCTACAGCTACCTCTACCGCTATAACCCAATCTTTACCCTCTTCCATTGATTTGGGGTCAACGTGGGGGTCGATGAGGGGTACTAGTTTGTGTTCATGGATGACTTCGCTGTATGCGGGTGAGAGCACGTGATCGAGAACGTGAGAGTAGAGCTTGGATTTGTCTGTCTGAGCTTCGACAAATTTGAGAGGCGCTTTGCCTGGTCTAAAGCCTTTGATTTGGGCGGATTTAGCTACTTCGGTTAGCGCATGGGCGTATTCTTTGGCGATGGTCGCTTTGGGGATAACCATTTCAAATGTGACGGAACCGTTTGGTTTTTGAGTGATTTTTGTCATATTTAGGGGATTATACCTTATGTAGCTAATATTGTGCCGGAGACTGGACTTGAACCAGCATGCCGTAAAGCACACGCTCCTAAAGCGTGCGTGTCTACCATTTCACCACTCCGGCTTTATTTACTTTTTGCGGATTGTCTACCATTTTCCTCCTTCGCTCTTTAGAGCTTCGGAAGGACACGGCACCACTCCGGCTTTACAGAGAGGATTATAACTCAATTGGGAGAGCAGATACCACCCTTCGCTCTTTTGAGCTTCGGAGTGGCAGGTAGTTTGTGAATTTAAAGATTTATAGGAAGCGAGGAAACTGGAAGCTCTACAGTCTTGATCTTGTTCATAAAGAATTTGGTGTGGTTGATCCAACCCTCGGTAGAGACCTGGTTGTAGGTACGAGCGATACTCTCGACTGAGGAAGTATTATATTTTTTGGCTAGACCAGAAGCGACACCTTCGATGGCATCTGCGAGAGATTTGAAACAGAGTTTGTGATCACCATAGATACCCCAGCCGTAGGGATTGATACACTGAAAAGGCATGCGTTTGGCAAAGCTAGACTCGGTGCCGGCAATAGCCGCCATCAGAGTCCAATCGAGTCCATATTTTTCGGCGGTACGAATAAGCACATCTTCTAGACCTACCATCGGAGAGTTGTACTTTTGCAGGACGACACGCATTTGTTGCGCACGCAGGTCGACTTCGGTAGCACTCACTGGAGTTGTACCAGAGATAAGTAGAACTAAAGTACTAAATACCCAGACCAATATTTTCTTCATAGTCTGGGGATATTACCACAGACTATGGGTCTGTCAAGAGGGATGTTTGATCTGGGTTTACCAGGATCCTGTCTGGAGCTCTGTGAGGAATTGATTGACACCTTTGGCCCAGGCGCCACCAGGCGAAGTGGGGTTGTATTTGGTCATGATTGCCTCTGGAGTATTGAGACCATACGCGAGGTATTTTTCTGATAATCCGGAAATAAAAGTATTGATACCTTCATTCCAGCTATCAAAACAGAGGGTGCCGGCAGAGTGGATGCCCCAACCCCAAGCATTGTGGCAGTTTGGGGGCATGAGTTTGCCGAGATTGGATTCTTGCTGTGCGATCGCAACCACGAGATAAGGATCAAGGTTGAAGCGGTCAGAAACTTTGACGATATAATCCCCCATCCCGGCCATAGGGGAAGAGTAGTGAGAAAGATATTTGTCGATGAGGAGAGGTCTGGCGTCTTCTTTGGCGAGAGAAGTTTTGATTTCGATCGCAATTTTGGGAATCAAAGCAAAACTGAGACTTTTGGATTTGGAATCATCTATTTGCTGTCTGACTAAACCGGATTGGTTGTGAGGATTGGCGAGTGGCAGGTACAAGGAAAAAGTGAGTATGAGAGTGAGTAAAGTGATTGGAAACCACAAAACAACTTTAAGAAACGAATTCATAGAGTTAGCATATCACATCATTTCTTGTCCCAGACCAACCATTTTTGGGTGATTTCTTGGTCGAGATTGATTTTGTAGTGTTTGGCCAAGAGTAGAACATGACAAAAAACATCGGCCATTTCTTTGTGGAAGTCTTCGATGATTTGCTCTTTGGATTTGTCTTTTTGACGACCTCTACCCGTCATCATGAGATAACTTTGGATGAGTTCACCCATTTCTTCTTGAAGTTTTAAGATGTACCAGTTGCTATCGCGACGGATGCCAAATTTTTTGGCGTACAAATCGGAGATTTTTTTAACTTGCCTTGTGATTTTGTGGACATTCATGAGGTTATTATATACTTAAATGCATGAAAATAGCGGTGGTGTATAGCGTAGCAAGCCAAAGACAGATGGCTGCGGGGTATGGTGAGACTGATGCCGATTCGCAAGTGATTGCATCCAAAGTAGTACTAGGACTAGAAAGCCTAGGACATAAAACGGAAATAATAGCCATATCGGAACATGATATCGCAAAGGTGCTAGATATTAAGGCAGATGTTATTTTTAATCTGGTAGAGTGGTCGGGACATGATACATATTTGTCGGAAAAAGTGTTTGATTTATACAAACAGTTGAATATTGCGATTACTGGGTCTAGTAAAGAGCTATTTGTGCTAACTGGTGACAAAATATTGTTGAAGCGCGAACTACAAAAGTACGACTTCCCTACCCCAAAAGGAGTAGTGCTAGAAACGGGTAATGAGGTAATAGACGCGCAGTTAAAATATCCTGTGATTATCAAACCCAGTATTGAGCATTGTAGTACGGGGCTGACGGCGAAGTCAGTAGTTCACAACGAAAAAGAACTGAGAATGGTCGCGAAACAGACGATCACACAGTTTAAACAAAGGGTGATTGCAGAAGAGTTTATCGTGGGGCGTGAACTGCTGGTTTATCTACTAGAAGACGCTGGTGTGGTGAAAGTGCTACCGATTGAAGAAGTAATATTTCAAGATAAAAATCCTTTGTCATTCCAGACTTATGAAGCTAAATGGGAGGTGCAGCATCCTGATTATCAAAATAGCGAGGTAGTGGTAGCAAAACTGACAGAGTGGGAAAAGCGAAAGATTGAACAGGTAAGTCGAGATATATTTAAAACCTTTGGTTTTTGCGGTTATGCTAGGTTTGATGTACGTCTAAAAGATGGGGTACCCTACATGCTTGAATGTAACGCAAATCCATCGGTCTATGACGGCGATGGAACACTGACTGATCCAAATGAAGAAGTAATACCAGGAATAAAGTTTGGGGATTATTTGAAAAAGATAGTGGAAGCGGCGGTCAATCAACGAGAAAAGTCGCAAATTGGTTAGATACACACTCTGCGTGATCGTCATACGTATGGTTTGCTCCTATAACGAGATAGGATTTGTAGTCTTTGATTGTATGATCTAAGTCGGATAAGACCGAACGTGATGTTTCGTTGTATTGTGGATAATTGGTGAATTCGTCGTATTCGCCCAAGATTACTCGGACTGGGATTTTGATTTTTGTGAGAATTTCACTGTGGAATGGTTGTTTGTAAAAATCCCAAATACAGCTGAGCGGAGATTTGTTGTACCAAGAGTAAAAAGTCTCGTAGGAAAGCGGATAATCTTCCCACTCTGGGACGGGCACTAGATCTGTCCCATGACCGGAAGCATTTTTGTCTTTCGCAACAGAGAGATATTTGTCCCAGTTGCCTTCCCCTTTTATATGCATGAAGACATTTTTATCAAAGGGTGAAAGAAGTATGAGCCTAGAGATATCGTCTTTATACTCTCCCTCAAAGAGGTAGCGAACTACTTTGATAGTACCTAACGAATGGCCGGCCAAGACAATACTGGTATACCCTTCTTTTTTAAGAAATTTTATATATGCAGAGATGTCTATATGGGCATCTTCTATTTTTTCGGCAAATGACCCAATATATACACCGCTTCGATCGGATTTGATGAATTCGGTATGTAGACCAGTTCCTCGAGTTTGGGCGAGGATGAGAGCATGATTTTGTTCTGCTAGTTTTTGCGCAATGGTGTGATAAAAGTCGTGGGAGAAAAAATCACCGGTGAAACCATGGATCAAAATGACGGCGGATTTGTGTTTATCTCCTGCTTGATAAAGACCATGAAGCTTGAGCTGGTCTTTAGTGACAACCCTGATCAACTCGTAGTGATTGAGTAAGTTTTTCATTTTTTTAACCTTTTTCTTTGAATGATAACCATCGTACAAAAAATGAAATTTATCATCATTGCGTATAGAGGAAATAGTGCTGTCACGATATTTATATTGCTGAGGGAGAGTAGTATCACGCCTTGGCGAATAATGCTGATGATCCATGTAAACAAAGTTTCTTCCCATGGCTTATACCATGATTTGATAAAGGTGGGGATAAAAGAAAATAAATCGATGAGAGTAATCAAAATAATAGAAATGATTGGTTGGTGGACGATAAGCCAGAGATATATTGCGACCAGAGCTATGAAAAAGAAAATGATATCAATGATGCGGATGGATTTGGTCCCATTTTTTAGACTAAGCAAAAATAGTATGAGACAAATAATTCCCATCGCAAAATTTGCGTATGAACCAGCCCCCGCACCTTTTGACCACTGAAGACCGAAGGCAATGAATGATACAAGAGTCCATAAAAACCAACTGACTAGATGGGGTTTCGTCTTACCTATAAGAGTATCTTTGAGATAAGGGATATATCCAATAAATGCTAGTAATACTGACGTATATCCAAGTATTTCTTTCATATTTTTGATATTATCAAGATGAATGATTATGTAGTCCATTAATGAAATTGTAGCATTGGTACAGTTTTGAAATGGTGCCACTAGGGGTTGGCACTGGTTGATGATGTTGGAAACCTGCTATAGTTTTGCAAATGCTAATATGATGATTCCGGCTATGGTGCACATTAGACCAATAAACACTCGTTTATAGTGAATTTTCAAACTCACTTCTTTAAATACAAAAATACCAATAAGAATAGTCCACAATGCGTTCATTTGAATTAGAGTAAAGCCTATAGAGGCGGCGATGTATTTATACGAAAACAACTGAAAGTAACTTGCGCCAAGATAAACAAGTCCACCAAGAAATGCTAACGGTATATCTTTTTTTGATTGAATAATTAGATTAGCAATATTTTTTCTAAACAGAAGATATATAAAGAGTGAGACAAATATTGTTCCGCTCCAGACTACCTGTTGAGTATAAACACCGATATTGCTGGTTACATACTTTTGGATGACCGCTACAGTGCCAAATCCAAGTCCTGACAAAAGAGCAAAGATTACTCCATGTTTTTCTTCAGTCACTTTGTCATTGCCATTTGAGATAGTAAACGCTAGTGCGGAAGAGAAGATGAATAACGCTGAAATAATTGCGAAAAATGGGTTGGCTTGCGCAGACTCACCTAGTAACAGTAATGCAAGTAGCACGCCAATTGGGCCTTGAAGATTTTTCCATTGGTTTGACCTCGCTAACCCTAGGTAATCGATAGATTTTACAAAACTGACAAATGAAATGGCCCAGATTATTCCTGCGGCTACAGACCAATATAGGATGGGAGAGAATTGTTCGTTTAGGTGCGTTGAGGGGAATGTTAAATAGATAAACACTGTTCCAATAAAGAATCCAAACGACATGAGGAAGCTAAATAATTCGGGAGTTAGTTTGCTTAATTTGCGAGGAATGATGTAGAGACTGAAAAATAGTGAACTGCCGATGGCGTAAATGTATCCAAGCATGAATTGATTTTATCAGGTTCTGACAAATTGAAATGTGATCTACTTTGATCTAGTGAAAGTTGAGGGTTTACAAAAAATGTCGAATGTCGTTTTGAGTTTTTGTGCGCGCGATTTCCGGCTTCGTCGGATTTAATTTCCCCCTACATCAAAGCCAGTATTGTTTCAACTTTACTTTTATCTGTAAGAAGCTCTAGGTTTTTTATATCCTGGTTATGAGTTAATCTATTTTCTAATTTCTTTCGCTTAAACAGAATATCTGCTAAGTGAGTATGAGGATTTTGCACTTCTATTACTAGGTCATCCAATCTGCCGACCACAGGTGATGGAAACCTGTCTTCAGTGTTTGTAACGACCACTCCGTCCAACTTCATTACCCTGTGAATATCAATGTGGGGATCATTAACTGTTTGAACAAAGTAGATATTTGCTCCAAATCCTGGTGATTTTGCATCGATGTCTAAATAAAAATCTTCATCTTTTGTCGTTATCTGGGGATTACTCAGTAACTTGCCGAGTTCGTCATTAATCTGTTTCCTAGAATCATCTCGCACACTATTTCCATACAATATAATATCAACGTCATTGTGGTTACGGGTTATCTTACCTAGTAATATGTCTAATCCGTAGCCACCAGAAACAACAATTCTCCATTGATTTTGGTTTGCTAGTTGTTGCAATGACTTAATAAATCCCAAATCTCTAGTGGCTTTCCCCTTATCGATGCTTTCTTCTGGTTGAGCAATTACTTGTTGAGATATCATCTGTATTTGTAGTGTAGTTGTTTTGTCCCTGAAGTGCTACTTTTAATGCTCGACTGCCTGGCGCGCTGACCCGTCCATTTCCAACTTGTTGCGGGACTAGGGTTCGAACCTAGATAGCGGGATTCAAAGTCCCGAGTCCTACCATTAGACGATCCCGCAGCTATATATGAGGTATTTTACACGAAAAATCTAGATTTAGTGCCAGCCGTTGTGATCACCTCTAGCATCTTCAAGAGTATTTAAAAACATACGCTTGAGGGTTTCTTCAAAAGATACGCCGTACATATCGAGAATCATGCTGTAGGTGGCGTGGGTTTCTTTGGGTGGGCCAAAAAATGGGTTGGCGTTGGGGTCGATAAAATAGTAGCGACCAGCCCCATCAATGCGGATATCGATGCGCGCGTAATCTGACATTTTGAGAATGTTGAAAGCGTCTTTGACGTAATCTTTCAGTACCTGATCTTCGTATTTACTATATGTCATATCGAGGTAGTCACGCCATTTTTTGTCAAACGTGACTACGTCTCCCTCGCCCTCCCCTACTTTGCGTTGGACGGCATAAACTTTGGTATTGATACCGTCGAGTACGGCCGCCGTCACCTCGATGCCTGCGATAAATTCGTCGATCAAGACGGGTTGTTTGAAAGTCGTAAACAAATCTTTGAGCTTGGCTCTGAGCTCTCTTTCATTTTTGCAGATACTATCGGAAGCTACACCGATACTAGAATGTTCATAGTTGAGTTTAGGGAATAGTGGGTAGCGCAGAGAGGGGTTGATCGCGTCGGTTGAGCTAGTGACAAGTTGGTGGGTAGGGACGGGAATGCCAGATGTTTGGAGAAGTTGATACATGAGAAATTTGTTGGTGCCTAGTGCCCAGCCGAGAGTACCTGCACCGGTATAGGGGATGTGTAAAATTTCTAACACACCAGGCACTGAAGAACCGAGAGTACTTTGGCCTCTCACTGAGTCGATCAGATTGATCGCCATATCGGGATTGAATTTGACGAGATTGGCGGCCATGTGGTCGTCACCAGGGATTGTGGTGACATCTATACCCATCTTTTCCACATATTTGGCGACGTCAGATGCATAGATGTCGGCTCCTTCTTCGGTGAGGTAAGTTTCTTCCACAGTAAAATACTCGCGTTTGACGTCGGAGTAGAGGATTGCGACTTTTTTAGGTAAAAGTAGTTGCTCGTCGATAGTCATATTAGTACCCCCACTCCCGCATAGTGTTTTGAAGTAGTCTCTTGAGCAACATCTTAAATGGTACGCCGTACATGGGTAGGACATGAGAGATCTCGCAGTCACAAAATGATTCAGGAGGAGCAAAGTGACAGTTGGCATTGGCGTCGATGATGTAGTAGTTGCCACGCACGTCCATGCGGATATCAAATTTGCCGTAGTCGTCCATACGCATCACTTTGAAAGCTTTTTTCACAAAAGCGTCTAAAATGGGGTCGTGATATTTTACTTTCTTTAAAATACGATCGTATTCTTCGAGCGAGACATTCCAGACGAGGTTGTAATCCATAAACTGATGTTTGACGCCTGGCATATTGATGACGCGTTCGACAGTGTAGACTTTTTGATTGTATGACTGGAAAAGAAAAGCGGCAAACTCGCGACCATCGATAAATTCGGAAACTAACACATCTTGTTGATAGGTACGCAGGAGATATCGCAGACGTTTACGTAGTTGCTCTTCGTTTTCGACTACACTCTCTTGCTTGATCTCAATATTGCTATGTTCTTCGTTGAGTTTGAGGATGAGGGGAAAGCGAAGCGTAGGATCAAGCGGAGTATTTTTGCTGGACATGAGCTGAAAGCGTGGGACAGGGATACCATGCTGAGAAAGAAGCGCATGCATGAGGTATTTGTTGCAGCCGAGGGAAAAACCAAGGATGTTGGTGCCTGTGTAGGGAATTTCGAGAAGCTCGAGAGCGGCTGGGACGGTAGCACCCAAGTAGTCGTAGCCTTTGACGGTAGTGACGAGATTGAGCGCCATATCGGGCTTTTCTTTCTTGAGATGCTCGGTCATGAGCGCGTCAGCTTTGATATAGACGGTTTTGACACCAAGTTTTTTGAAGTATGGATCAAAAAGTAAGGCTTCTTCGTAGGAGCCATCGATTGTCTGAAATTCTTCGTCGGTAGAGCAGTATTCACGCTTGGCATCGGTGTATAAAATGGCGATTTTCTTGGGGAGTTTGCCGCCTGATCTGTTTTGTTTGGCGATTAATGAGCGCGTATTTGGTGAATTTACGATATTTGTAACCACAAAGTATTTTTATACAGGATATAAAAAATAATGCAATATAATGAAGTAATGCAAAATATATACCAGGCGAAAGGCGAGAGTCTAAGTGAACAGTATTTTGACTTGGGGCTGTTGTATAAGGATTCGATTCAAAAATCAGTAAAAAATTTAGGTAAAAAAAGAGCAAGACTGAGTGTGATCCGTCGCAATGTGGCGGCAAAAGCGTGGGAGATCGCACGTGCGAGTACTCAATGTAGAGAGTTTTGTGAGTGTTTAAGTGCCTGGGCTAAAGGAGCAGAGATCAGTAATGAACAAGCAATGTGGATGCTAGCGGACAACCTATCTGGATGCCAAACTATGATGATACGTTATGGGAGTGGAGTGGCATTGCTACATACCGAAGAAGAGTTTATTGACGCAGAGCATATCGAGTTGCACATGAAAGATCCTTGTACGGTAATGATAAATGAGGCTGGTGTCCCCTCTTATACGCTCGTCTACAACAATCTCATGCCTGGGTGTGGATTATATGGTTTTAAGCATGATGTCTTGATCGCGATTGACACCTTGTTTGTCACTGAGGATCAGGTAGAGCAAGTACAAAAACCACTACTAGCCAACATGATCTCCTGGCTGATGTGGCGTAGTAAAGCAGAAGATTTGGTCCCAGAAAAAGTTGTAGAGATGATCACGAGCTTGGGGGAATTGGTAGATGGCTATGCGATAAATGTGGTGTATAAAGTAGATAAATGGGTGGAGGGATATAAACTGATTCTCGCGCGCAGTGAAGCTACGATAGAGAGACTGGGATCACAACCAGGAGATTATCTACGGCAAACGAATTTGATTGATCCAGCATATCCACGTATGAAGTGGGCTACTCCGGTAAAGCGTATCTGGCGTGGAGGGTATAGACATTTTATCGAGCGATATAAAACACTCGATAAATGTGCCAAACTAGGCGCTCAATATACTCACAAATGTGTAAATAAATCAAATTTATTACAGGCTCATAAAATGATTCAGCAGTTTATCTTAATTGATCAAAAAAATGCATTTGTAAATAACGATTTGGGGGCATTGTGTATAGGATTTTTGGACAATGCTCTGACTAGTGTTTCTTGCACCAGAAATTTTGAAAAAATGAGTAAGTTTGCTTATATTGTAGATCTGGAGTAGGTACTATGGGTCTTGTTTGTGTGGTAAAATGCGCAGATGAGCGCACAACTACCATACAATATCCGAAACTTTAACTTGAATAGTCCTAGCGATATCGAACGGATGAATCTCATGTATTTTCACCCTCAAGTAATGAAAGACAAGGGATATTTTGTCCCAGGTTTTGATTATAAAAAGGTGGGGAGTTTGAGTGAGGCTGATCATAGTTTGAAAAAAGTAACTGCCAAAGTGGGCAAACGATCACGAGATATCACGTACGTAGTGGTAGATCAAAAGAATGAGTTGGTCGGCTGGGTATGGTTTTATGTCGACAAAAAGTATATTTTGCCGAAAAGTGTAGCGAAATTGTTAAAACTAAACTCACGAAATAGTAAGGTTTATCAGGTAAGTTATCAAAAATTGCTGAGTGTGGGGTGGCCAAAGAGGTTGCTACAAAAAGTGAAACACACATCTGTAAAAACACTGTCTCAACCAAGACGAGGAGTAATAGTGCATGGACTCAAACAGGCAATGTCGAGATTGCAACGCGAGCATAAGGAAGTGCATGCCGAGAAAAGATTGGTAGTGTATGGATTTGTGAATCCTGCCAATATCGCCTCCTCTAGCGTGCTTGTATATAATGGTTTTGTCAAACACACGAAACAATATAAATACGACGGGATTTTAAATGATTTGTATATGAAGGTTTTGGGATGATCCAAAAAAATTGGGATAGAGCAAGACTTGCTTTGTAGTATAATTGGTCGGTTAGCCGAGGTGGCGAAATGGTAGACGCGCACGCTTGAGGTGCGTGTGTCGCAAGACATGGAGGTTCAAGTCCTCTCCTCGGCACTAAAAATAGGGCCTATAGCTCAGCTGGTTAGAGCACCTGCCTCTTAAGTAGGGTGTCCTGGGTTCGAATCCCAGTGGGCCCACCCGCCTTCGCTTCGCTTTGGCGAGGCAAGCCCTTTTAAAGGATCCATAGCTCAGTTGGTAGAGCGCTTCGTTTACATCGAAGATGTCAGAGGTTCGAGTCCTCTTGGGTCCACATCTGATACAATCGAGTAATATATAGGTGAAGTAGCCAAGGTGGTCAAGGCACCTGTCTGAAGAACAGGCTATCTCAGTTCGACTCTGAGCTTCACCACACTTCGCATAAATGCTACGGCGTGGCGAGGCCACACTTTATTTGTGCGTTGGACCGCGGGTATGGTGTAGCGGTAGCACAAGAGATTTCCAATCTCTTTGCAGGGGTTCGATCCCCCTTACCCGCTCTTTGATCTATTGTGATATAATTAGCAAGCTAATTTTTCATTGTTAAAGGAAAGATATGCATGATTTTAAGAGTATTCGAAACGTGGCAGTGATTGCGCACGTCGACCATGGCAAGACTACATTGGTAGATGCCATGCTTAAACAAACTCACACTTTCCGTGAAAATTCGGGCGAAATGTCGCAAACTACGATTCTCGACAGCAATACGCTAGAGCGAGAGCGCGGAATCACAATTTTGGCTAAAAATTGTGCGGTATTTTATGGTGAAACAAAAATTAATATTATTGATACTCCAGGTCACGCGGATTTTTCGGGTGAAGTAGAACGAACTTTATCTATGGCCGATGGTGCGCTACTGATTGTGGATGCCCAAGAAGGGCCAATGCCTCAAACCAGATATGTTTTAAAAAAGGCTCTCAAACTAAATCTGAAAATTATTGTGGTGATCAACAAGATTGATAAACAGTATGCCCGGGTGCCATATGTAATCGGGAAGATCGAGAGTTTATTTTTGGAGTTGGCACATGATGAATCGCATTTGGATTTCCCGGTTCTTTATGCGGTCGGCCGTGACGGTAAAGTCTTTAACGAATTGCCAGAACAGTACACCTCAGACATGCCAGGAGATGTTAGACCGCTCATGGACAAGATCATGTCGTATTTTTCTGAGCCAGTCACAGATATGGGTGGGACATTTAAAATGTTGGTTTCTTCGATTGAGTACAACCCTCACTTGGGACGGATTGCAATCGGAAAGATAGCTCAAGGCACTCTCAAAGTCGGCCAAAGCATCATCTTGACTGACAGACCTGGAAAACCTTTTTCGGTGCAACGCATTTTGTTGTCTGAAGGACTAGGGAAAAGTGAGGTGGAGAGTGCGAGAACGGGGGATATTGTGGGAATCCCTGGATTTAGCGAAGTTGCGATTGGTGCTACGATCTCTGACCCAGCTGACACTACCCCCTATCCTACCCAAGAAATCTCTGAACCTACGCTACACATGACAATGGGAGCCAATACATCTCCTTTAGCTGGGCGTGAAGGTAAGTTTGTGACATCAAGACAAATTGAGGAAAGATTAGAAAAAGAACTCGAGTCCAACTTGTCGTTACGGGTAGAAAAACTAGATAACGGCAAGTATAAAATATCGGGACGTGGTGAGCTACACTTGTCGGTGTTGCTAGAAACCATGCGACGCGAGGGATACGAGTTTGAGGTGGGTAAACCAGAAGTAATCACTAAAAAAGATGACAATGGTTTGAAGATCGAGCCTGTCGAAGAAGTAAATATCGTGGTGCCAAATGAGTACCAAGGAGTGATTAACCAAGAAATGGGTAGGCGCTATGGCACTATGATCTCGATGGCTCCGATATCTGATACTGAAGTAGAATTTGTTTATCGTATCCCTACCCGCGCCATCATAGGACTGCGTACTTTGCTGTTGACTTTGACAAAAGGGACAGTGCTATTTTCATCCCAAATTGATGGATATGAACCTGTAGGTAAAGAACTACCGAAAATTAGATCTGGAGTGATCGTGGCTACCCATAGCGGAGAGTCGCTAGCGTATGGTTTGGCGGCGGCTGAGGAGCGCGGGATTTTGTTTATTGGTCCTGCTGTGCCAGTATATGAAGGGATGATCGTGGGTCAAAATCCGAAAGAACAGGACGTGAGAATGAATGTCTGCAAAGGCAAGCAACTGACAAATATGCGTTCTAAATCTTCAGATGGTGTGATCCAATTAGCTCCTCCTCTCACCATGTCACTTGAACAAGCCATAGATTTCCTTGAGCAAGACGAGTTGTTGGAGATCACGCCTTTATCGTTGCGTTTGCGCAAGAAAAACTTGACGGGGATAGAGAATAATCGGGGTAAACAAAAGTAAGGGTGCTCAGGGTGGGACTTGAACCCACATGCTTTTAACGGCACTAGCTCCTGAAGCTAGCGTGTATACCATTTCACCACCTGAGCAAGATGTAGAGATATTATATCTTAAATTTTGGGAACTTAGTTTTAAACGCTTGAATGATCAAATCGGCGACTTGGTCGAGAGATAGATGGTCGGTAGAGATGACGAGGTCATAGTGCCAAGGATTGTGAGGATTGACACCAAAGTACTGACGGATAAAACGATTGCGATTTTGTTCGATGTGTCGTACCCACTGGGCGGCTTCTTCTTTTGATTTCATGTCTTCAAATTTGAAGGTATTGTTTACCCGATTATGAAACGAAGCTGTAATGCGGACTCTAAGACATTTGTCTTGTGGGATGATGTGATTGGCACCTCTGCCCAAAATGACTAAATTACCCTTTTTTGCGGCATGAAGCATGATTTTTTTGAGATGGTTGATATAGCGTACATCTGAGACATAGTGGGGATTGAAGAGAGACTGGAAGATATCGCTAAACCAACTACGACTATGTTCGTCGACATGGGCGAGGTCGTCGGAAGGAATACCGAGTTCGTGTGACAACGCGAGCATGAGTTTTTTATTGAATAGTTGCCAACCTAGTTTTTTGGCAATTTTTTTGGCTATGGGGTGGCCACCACTACCTGGGTCGCGTGAGATCACAATATCTGGTGACCACTCATTTTTTAGTTGGAGTTTGGCGATACGCAGAGACTGGGATTTGGCGATTGATCTTTCGATTAACTTGTTCATGAAGTTGTTCATAAAGAGAGTTTACACCTGTAAGTCAATATGGAGAAGTCGTCGTAGATGTGTAGGTGCACCCAGGTGGACTCGAACCACCAACCTTTTGTTCCGAAGACAAACGCTCTATCCAGTTGAGCTATGGGTGCTACTTTAGAATATTATAACTTAGTTCGTTTGGACTCGAGGATTTTGCGGTAACTATTGGCAAATCTATGGGCTTCGTCTCGGATTTGGCCTAGTAGTAAGAGACATGGATCGTCGCTAGGTAGTTTGACGGTGATATAGTTTGATACCTTCCGGGAGTCTCCCGGAAGGATGAGACGATCGGGGTGTTTGGCTAGACCAAGAAAAAAAGGGGGATCGGCTTGTTTGTCAAAGATGGGCTGGAGCCGGCGGAGCTGAGGGATACCACCATCGATCACAATGAGATCTGGTTTTGGCCAGGTTTTATTTTTGAGCCGCCGAGATATGGCTTCATCGAGACGGTCAAAATCTGAGCGGGCTTGAGGATTTTTGATTTTGAATCGACGATATTGTCCCCTATCAAGACGACCATCAGTCATCACAGTCATGGAAACAACTGAGTCGTGCAGGGCAGAGTGAGAGGCATCGTAACACTCGATACGTTGAATCGCGCAGGTTTGATGATGGTAAGGCGATAGGGTGTGCTGGAGAGCTTGCAGTCGAGCGGGAGATTGGTCGTAGGCAAGTGGCATATCGTGGAATTGCTGAGAAGTAACAAAATGGGTAAAACGCGCGATATTTTGCCGGATTTTGAGGGCATTTTCGAAATCGAGCTTACGTGCATATTGTTGCATTTGACGATTTAGATCTTTGATGACGCTTGAATCTTGACCATCGAGGATTTTAATTACTTGTTTGAGCTGTGTTTGATATTGTTTTTTTTGCAAATCAGACTCTTTCGGTGCGAGCTTTAGGATATTGGTGGGACAGGGATGGCAAAGGCCAATGCGCGAGTAAAAACAAGCGTGTTTGCCGATATTTTTTGCCATACAAAATGGCACAAGACGACGGATACCCCGCAGAACTTCCTCGGCTATATAACTATTGGGGAAGGGGCCAAAGACGCGAAATTTTTTGTCTTTTTTGATAAAGCGAGGGTTTTGTCGGAGGTCGTGGGCACGACCAAAGTGAGGACGTGGAAATGGGTCTACAAGATCGATCACGATGTAAAGATAGGTTTTGTCATCTTTCCAGACTCTGTTGTGAGGTGGCATGTGGGAGCGGATGAGCTCGGCTTCGAGCATGAGAGCAATGAATTCGCTATCACAGAGAGTATATTTGATGGTTTCGCCCGCGACGATGGCGGCTTCTTTGGCATCTAAGCGCGCGTTTTGGGCGTGACTAGATAGGCGTGCTTTGAGGTTGACGGCTTTGCCGATATAGAGCAGTTGTCCCTTTTGCCAGTACTCATATACCCCGCAAGTGCTAGGAGCGTCGTGGAAATCGTGGATGGTGTGCCAGAGTAGTTGACTCATAACGTATAATTATCTCATAGATATTTTGAGTAGATCATTATGCAAATATGTAGGGACGCACTAATAGAAACTGGATCGAGTAATTTTACTCAAGAAACCGAGGTATATTGTAGGGGTAATCCTAATGTGCCTTGCCCAGTAGTTTATGGAGATGAATGTTTAAAAAATTATTTAGTAAAAATTATGAGTGTATCGGGGGAGAGTGTTGATGTATTTCCGGAAGCAGTTATTAAGCATGAAATGATGGTTCCTGTCTTACCGCCTTGAAATTACTGTAAATATTCTTTTAGATATTGCCCGGTGTAGCTGGATTGGATGTCTAGGATCCCAGAGCTTTCGCCCTGGTAAATGATATTACCACCACCCACCCCACCCTCTGGTCCAAGGTCGACGAGATACTGACAATTTTTGATGACATCCATATTGTGTTCGATCACGACGACGGTATTGCCTTTTTGCACGAGTCTTTTGAGGGTGACCAAGAGCTTGTTGATGTCGTCAAAGTGGAGACCTGTGGTAGGTTCGTCGAGAATATATAGGGCATTGTTGCCTTCTTTCTTGCCTAGTTCGTGCGCCAGCTTGATGCGCTGAGCCTCACCCCCTGATAGGGTGGGCGCAGGCTGACCAATCTTTAAGTATCCGAGCCCGACATCGACAAGGAGCTGAAGTTTGCGGTAGATGCGCGGATAGTTTTTGAAAAATGCCGCCCCATCCTCGAGCGTCATATTGAGAATATTGTAGATTGACATCCCCTTGTATTTGACGGTCAAGGTCTCTTCGTTGTAGCGCTCACCATGACAGACATCGCAGGTGACGTAGACATCGGGGAGAAACTGCATCTCAATTTTGATCACTCCCCCACCCTGACATTTCTCACACCTTCCTCCTTTGATATTGAAGCTAAAGCGACCTTTATCAAAACCTTTAAGACGTGCATCCTGAGTGCTCGCAAAAAGATCGCGAATGTCATCGAAAAATCCGACGTAGGTGGCAGGGTTTGAGCGGGGGGTGCGACCAATGGGAGACTGATCCACAAGATAAGTCGATTTGAGATAGTGGAAACCATCGAGACGATCATAAATACCCATGTTGTCTGAGAAAGTACCGTCTAGATAATATTTAAGAGCAGGGTAAAGAGTCTCGGTGATAAGCGTGGATTTGCCGCCACCTGAAACACCGGTAATGCCGATGAGATTGCCTAACGGGAGTTCGAGCGTGACATTTTTGAGGTTGTGAGAACGACAACCAACTAGCTTGAGAGTACCAGATTTAGTGACGAGTTTGTCGATGTTGCCCGGGATTACTTTGTGACCTGATAAATAGGCACCAGTGAGGGAGTTTTTGTCTTTTGCGACATCTGCGACTGTACCTTGCGCCACCAGGGTGCCACCGTGAATACCAGCAGATGGCCCTAGCTCGACTAGATAATCAGCACTACGGATCGTCTCTTCGTCGTGCTCGACGACGATGAGCGTATTGCCTAGGTCGACAAGATGTTTGAGAGAGGCAATGAGCGCGTCAACGTCCCGGCTATGTAGACCGATGCTAGGCTCGTCGAGGACATAAAGTACCCCCGTAAGACCTGTCCCGATCTGGCTAGCTAGCCTGATACGCTGTTGCTCCCCGCCTGACAAAGTCTTGCTTTTGCGGGCAAGATCGAGATAACCGAGCCCCACATTGTGGAGAAAACTCAAGCGTGACGTGATTTCTTTGATTATGCTGGCGGCTATTTGTTTTTCATAATCAGATAATTGAGTGAGTAAACTGTCGGCAAAGTATTTTTTGAGCTGCGAGACTGATTGATGCGTCATTTCGTTGATGTTTAAGTCGTCGATAGTGATGGCGAGGACCTCTTTTTTGAGTTTGGCTCCCTGACAGCTCGAACAAAGCTCTTCTTTCATGTACTGACCCAGATCGAGCCTAGCCCACTCACTTTGAGTCTCAAAATATTTTTGTTCGAGTTTGGGGATGATACCATCCCAGACCTCTAGTATTTTAGTGGGTCTACCCTGCTTGTTGGGTCCAACTACTGCATATTTTTTGCCGGTGCCGAAAAGTAAAATTTGCATTGCTTTGGCGGAGAGATCGCCTAGGGGGACGGTGAGACTGACCCCTTCGGTGTCGGCGACAGTCTGGATGAGACGGGTGTACCATGTGTCTACCATAAGCAGACGGTTGAGGGGGAGAACGCCTCCTTGTGCATACGAAAGTCGCGGGTTGATGATGCGCGCAGGATCAATCTTTTGAATGGTACCTAGACCCTTGCAGGTTGCGCAGGCGCCAAACGGCGAGTTGAAGCTAAACATGCGAGGCTCGATCTCGCTGAGAGAGTGGCCACAAACTGGACAAGCATAATTTTCGCTGTAGAGCTGAGAGTGGTCTTTGTAGTGCAAGATGACCAGGCCGACGGAAAGTTTGGTGGCTTGCTCGATACTGTTGTTGAGACGAGTCTTGAGATTACTGACAAAGATCGGATCTTTGTAATTTGCATAGGAGACTGAGAGTTTGTCGATGATGGCGGAGATAGTGTGGGGGTTGGTTTTGATCAGGTGAAAGTCGTCGGAAAGGTTGTAGTTTTTGCCATCGATTGCGACTTCTGTGAAACCTTTGGAACGCAAGTTGTCAAAAAGGTCTTTAAACTCGCCCTTTTTGTTTCTGACTACTGGACTAATGATTTGGAAGACGTGGGGGAGTTTTTTGATACTTGCGACCTGTGACTGGATGGTGAGCAACATGAGCTGGGTGATTTCGTCGAGGGAAAGTTTTTTGATTTCGGTCCCGTCGTTTGGACATTTGGGGTGACCAATGCGTGCAAAAAGTAGACGAAGGTAATCGTAGATCTCGGTGGTAGTGCCGACGGTCGAGCGAGGATTGTGGGAGACAGTCTTTTGGTCGATAGAGATGCTTGGGGAGAGGCCATCGATGCGATCGACATCGGGCTTGTCCATGAGACCCAGAAATTGCCGGGCATAACTGGAAAGTGACTCGACGTAGCGACGCTGACCCTCGGCGTAGATAGTGTCGAAGGCGAGGCTGGATTTGCCACTACCAGAAACCCCAGTCATGACGACAAACTGGTTTTTGGGGATATCGAGGTCGATATTTTTGAGGTTGTGTTGGCGAGCACCTCTGATTTGAATATATTGTTGCATATGGTTTGTTTCGGTCGACCGCTAGGGTCGCCCCTACATATCTTACAGGGATCATCCCTGTAAAGTGCGAATTTTATCACGGACTTTGATGGCCATTTCAAATTGCATATTACTGGCGAGTTTTTGCATATCACGTTCAAGTTTTTTGATCCATTTTTCTTTATCTTTGGGGGTGAGTGAATCGGGATTGATATTGAGTAAATCTTTGGTTTGTTTTTGATCGAGATTTTGCCAAGCTAAATCCTCTGGAATGTCGTCGATGATCTTTTCTCTAAATGGTTTGATGATGGTGGCGGGGCTGATATTGTGTTTGGCGTTGTAGGCAAGCTGATAATTGCGGCGGCGAGTGATCTCTCTGATAGCCTCTTTCATGGATGTGGTTACTGTATCGGCGTAGAGGATGACCTCGCCTTTGACGTTGCGGGCGGCACGCCCCATGGTCTGGATGAGTGAGACACGGGAACGTAAAAATCCTTCGCGATCGGCGTCGAGAATGGCAACGAGAGTGACCTCTGGGAGATCGAGACCTTCACGCAGGAGATTGACCCCAATTAGCACATCAAACTCGTTTTTGCGTAGAGCATCGAGGATATCGGAGCGCTCGAGCGTCTTGACGTCGGAGTGGAGATATTTGGCGCGAATAGAGGCCATTTCGGTCAAGTAACTAGCTAAATCTTCGGCAGTTTTTTTGGTGAGCGTGGTCACAAGTACGCGTTCATTTTGCTTGGCTCTTTTTTCAATTTCTTGGATGACATCTTGGATTTCGTCTTTGGCGGGGCGGATTTCAATAACAGGGTCGACGATGCCCGTAGGTCTGACGAGTTGCTCGACAATGCCGGTACTTACAACCCCGGGGGTTGTAAGTACTGCATGATTGGCAAGATTGAGTTCAAAGTCGTTGGGGGTGGCTGAGACGTAAATAGTACGAGGGACTAGAGCGTAAAACTCGTCCCATTTGAGCGGGCGGTTGTCGATGGCGGCCTCTAGGCGAAAACCATAATCGATGAGAGTGCGTTTGCGGGCTTGGTCACCACTCCACATCCCTCTGATTTGAGGGACGGTCATGTGAGACTCGTCGATGATGCAGAGCCAGTTGTCGCCATAAGCATGGGTAAAGAAATCAGGTAGACAAAATGGTCTGTCACCTGGTTCACGACCATCAAAGTAGCGCGAATAATTTTCGATACCATTGACTGAGCCGAGTTCTTTGAGAGTTTCTAGATCATAGTTGACACGTTGGTTGAGACGCTGAGCTTCGACTAGCTTGCCTTTGGCTTTGAAGGCATTGACTTCGCGCTCTAGATCAGCTCGAATGTGAGACTCGCTATTTTGATATCTTTCTTGATTGACGAGGTAAAGTTTGGCGGGATAGATGACGATGCCAGATTTGTCGATAACTTCAGGTGTATTTTTGCCTGAAACTGGATCAAAGGCAGTGAGAGAAGTAACATCATCGATCCCAAACTCGATGCGATAGGCAGTATCTTGGTAGGCAGGATAGATATCCATGGTGTAGCCACGGACACGGAAAGAGCCTCTTGTAAACTCGTAGTCGGAGCGTTCGTATTGCATAGCGATGAGTTTGGCGCCCAACTCTTGCCAGGTAGTTTTTAAGCCAAGATATATGGGAAGTTCGTATTTGCCGTACTCTTTGGGATTGCCGATATTGTAGATGCATGAGACAGAGGCGACAACGATCACGTCATTTCTAGTCATGATGTTGGTAGTACTTTGGAGGCGGAGTTTGTCGATGCGTTCATTGACCGTCGCTTCTTTTTCGATATAGGTGTCACTGCGAGGGATGTAGGCTTCGGGTTGGAAGTAGTCGTAGTAGGAGACAAAGTAGGAGACGGCATTGTCCGGGAAAAAATCACGCATTTCTTGGTAGAGCTGACCGGCCAAAGTTTTGTTGTGGGAAATGATGAGAGTGGGGATGTTTAAGTCCCTGATGACGTTGGCCATGGAGTAGGTTTTGCCGCTACCGGTAACCCCAAGCAGTACTTGATCGCGAATCCCAGAAACGATCCCTTTTTTGAGATTGGCAATCGCGGCTGGTTGGTCTCCCGATGGTGCAAAATCGGACTTGAGTGTAAAAGCCATGACCGATTAGTATAGCAGTTTTAGGTAAACTCGGATAGCGCAGGGGTTAGATCCACTTTAGAAGGAAAGAGATTGGTAAGCGGGGTATTTTGCAGAGTGGAACTGAGCTTTTGGTGATAGGTAGGTTCTTGAGTATTTTTATAAAACAACCCTACCGGTAGTAGGTCGGTACGATTTGATTGTTCCCAGGCCTTAGTGATGTTGTCTGGAACGTAATCGTCTGGGAGTTTGGTCAAATGTTGGATAAACCAAGCTTGAGTGTTGAATTTGTTGAAGGAGACGCAAGGTTGAAAAATATCGAGATGTGCAAAACCATGGTGTTTGACGGCCTGAATAATCAGATCAGTCGTGCCAGGGATATCTGGGGCATATCCCCTACCCGCCCAAGTAGCGCCAGCAGTCAGGGTGACACCGAGAGGGTTGATGGGGTGTTCGATGACGCCAGTGGGAGTAGAACTGGTCTTGATCCCGACCGCGGTGGTAGGAGATGCCTGACCTTTTGTGAGACCATAAGTCTGGTTGTTGTGGACAATAACTGTCATGTTGAGATTGGTTTTGGCGGCCGCGATCAGGTGTCCCATCCCCTCCCCGTAGAGCCCACCATCGCCGCCTATCACGATGACGGTAAGGCCAGAATTGGCCATGGCGATACCTTCGGCGACAGGGACGGCACGCCCGTGCAGGGAGTGGAAACCATAAACGCGAATAAAATCGGCCATATTGCCACTACAGCCGACGTCAAAGACAATCACCAGTTTTTCTTCTGGTATCGCGAGTTTAGCGAGAGCATTTTTGAGGGCTCCCCAGATGCCAAAGTCACCGCAACCCGGACACCAGGTGGGGAAGATGGGAGTGCGTAGGTTCATTGTGATCCTCCATTTACATACTCGACGATTGCTTCGGCGTAGAATGGGCGACCGTCATATTTGCGGATATGTTCGGTAAATTTGACCTGACAATGCTCGGCTATTAAACTCTCGGCTTGGCCGAGAGCGTTGCCTTCGACCATGACGAGACGTTTGGAAGTGGCAGCGAGTTGTAAGAATGAATCGGCGTCAAATGGCATGAGACAGCCGAGCTGGATAAAGTTTGCGGTGTTGGGATTTTGAGCATTTAAGAGATTGATGGCGTGAGAGAGGACTAGTTTGGTGGAGCCCCAGGAGACAAAGGTGATCGCGGCGGTTTGAGGGCCATAGAGAGTGTGTGGAGGTAGGTGTGACTTGAGATCATCGAGTTTGCGCAAACGTTTGTCGAGCTGGGCTTTAGCCAGGGCACTATCTTCGGTGGCGAAACCATATTCGTCGTGTTCGTAGCTATTGGTGAGAGAGAGACCATGAGGAGTACCTGGGAGAGAGCGAGGCGAGTAGCCGGACGGGGTAAGGGCATAGCGTTTGTAACTATCGTCCTTAGAAAGTTTGGTTATGATGTTGTAGCGCTTGTTGATAGATTGCATAAAAGGAACATCGATCGACATCGACGACTCAAGTAGGTATTTGTCGGTGAGTAAATAAACTTGGGTATGCCACTGCTCGGCTAGTACAAAAGCGAGCTTGGTCATAAGAAAACATTCTTGCATATCGCCTGGGGCAAGGACGATTTTGGGGAATTCGCCGTGACCGGCGTGGAGGGCAAATTGGAGATCCCCCTGGGCGGTCCAGGTAGGTAGGCCGGTAGCAGGGCCTGGGCGCGAGCCAAGCATGACAACAAGGGGTATTTCGGCGATACCAGCGAGAGATAAAGCTTCGACCATGAGCGCAAAGCCACCACCTGATGTCCCGACCATAGCCCGAGCTCCGGCATAGGAAGCGCCGATAGCTTGGTTGATTGCCCCTATTTCGTCTTCGGCATGTTTGACAAGAAGTGGATACTGGGCTTGCTGGTCGGCAAGAAACTCTAACAATGAAGAGGCTGGAGTCATGGGG
>Ga0233425_10002661_pt1 | contig 34490 bp, 24 predicted proteins | sample Watercolumn_Towu_2_FD_181712 | JGI IMG/M metagenome (GOLD analysis project Ga0233425, IMG submission 181712) | Freshwater microbial communities from Lake Towuti, South Sulawesi, Indonesia - Watercolumn_Towuti2014_140_MG | ecosystem: Environmental > Aquatic > Freshwater > Lake | place...
TCGCTCCCAGGCTGAACACGTCGCTCCGCGCGTCCACCGTGGCGTGCTGTCCGAGGAGCTGCTCGGGGCTCATGTAGCCCGGGGTCCCGATCGCGCGGCCCCACTCGGTCTTCTTGAGCTGGACCCTGTCCACGGGCTCGGCCTGCCGGTCCTCGACGAGCCGTGCGATGCCCCAGTCCATGACGAGGACCTGTCCGAACTCGCCGAGCATGACGTTGGACGGCTTGAGGTCTCGATGGACCACGCCGCGCTCGTGGGCGTACGCCACCGCGTGACAGATCTGGACGAAGACGCCGAGCAGCCGGTGCTGCGTCCATTCCCTGGCCGCGTCCACGTCGCCCCTGGACAGGAGCAGCAGGACGTCGCGGAGCGACCGTCCCTGCACCCGCCGCATGACGAAGTAGAGCTGGCCGTCGACCGTGATCCCGATGTCGTAGACCGGGACGATGTTCGGGTGCTCGAGCTGCGCCGTGATCTGCGCCTCCGCGACGAAGCGCCCGAGCGCCTCGGCGGTCGCCAGTGATGCATCGGCGAAGCACTTGACCGCGACCGAGCGCCGGAGCTCGGGGTCGCGCGCCTCGTACACCCTCCCCATGCCCCCTCGACCGATCTCCCCCTTGAGCCGGAAACGCCCCATCTGCGGCTGCGCGGGCCCGGGCTCCGGCTCGGCTCGCGCCGCGTCGGCGACCGTGTCCGTCGAGTGGACGGTCACGGGCGGTCCCGCGGTCACGAGCGTCGGGACGAGGTCGATGGCCAGCTCCTTGAGGAGCGAGACCGCGCTGAACCCCTCGCAGCTCGCGCGCTGGCCTTCCCGGTCGAGCCTCTGGCCGACCTCGACGAGCGTCCTGGCGATGTCGTCGCGTTCCATCGGTCCAAGGATACAGCGGACCGGGTTGTGAGGGGGAGACCGAAGGTGGGGTCTCAGCCTTCGAGTGCGGCGTGAGCAGCGGCGAGCCGGGCGATGGGCACGCGGAACGGTGAGCACGAGACGTAGTTCAGGCCCTGCTTGTGACAGAAGATCACCGAGGCCGGGTCGCCGCCCTGCTCGCCGCAGATTCCGATCTTGAGGTCGGGCCGCGTCGCTCGCCCCCTCTTCACGGACATCTCGATGAGCTGCCCGACGCCTTTCTTGTCGATGGTCTGGAACGGGTCGGCGGGCAGGAGCTTCTTCTCGAGGTAGTCCTTGAGGAAGCCGCCGATGTCGTCCCGGCTGAAGCCGAAGCACATCTGCGTGAGGTCGTTGGTGCCGAAGGAGAAGAACTCGGACTCCTGCGCCATCACGTCGGCCAGCAACGCGGCGCGCGGGATCTCGATCATCGTGCCGTAGAGGTGCGGGACCTCGGACAGGCCCTTCTGCCGACACACCTCGTCGTGGACCCTCTTGCACAGCGCCTTCTGGTGCTTCAGCTCGCTGACGTCGCAGGTGACGGGGATCATGATCTCCGGCTTGCACTTCCCGCCGGACTCGATCAGCTCGGCGGCGGCCTCGAAGATGGCCCGCACCCACATCTCGGTGACCTCGGGGTAGGTGACGCCGAGGCGCACGCCGCGATGGCCCATCATCGGGTTGGACTCGTGCAGCTCCTCGCCGCGCTTGCGGATGTCGTCGACGGTGATGCCCAGCGAATCGGCCAGCTCCTTCTGCTTCTCTACTCCTTGCGGCACGAACTCGTGCAGCGGAGGATCGAGCGTGCGGACCGTCACCGGCAGGCCGTCCATGACCTCGAGCGTGGCCTTGATGTCGCGTTTGACGAAGACGAAGAGCTCGTCGAGGGCCTTTCGCCGCTCGGCCTCGGTGGCGCTGAGGATCATCTTGCGCAGGAGGAAGAGCGGCTGCTCGCTGCCCTTGCCGTAGAACATGTGCTCGGTGCGGAACAGCCCGATGCCCTCGGCCCCGAAGCCGCGGGCGACGCGGGCGTCGTCCGGCGTGTCGGCGTTGGTGCGCACGCCGAGCCTGCGGAAGCCGTCCGCCATCTTCATGAATGCCTGGAACCGCGGGTTCTCGGTGGCGTCCATCATCGGGATCGCGCCCTTGTAGACGAGGCCGCGCGTGCCGTTGAGGGTGATGATGTCGCCCTCGTGCAAGACCGCGTCGGCGGCGTGCATGGTCTTTCCGACGGCGTCCACCTCGATCTCCGAGGCGCCGACGATGCAGCACTTGCCCCAGCCTCGGGCGACGAGCGCGGCGTGGCTGGTCATGCCGCCGCGGGCGGTGAGTATTCCCTGCGCGGCGCGCATGCCCTCGACGTCCTCGGGGTTGGTCTCCTCGCGCACGAGGATGACCTTCTTCCCCTGCTGCGCCCACTGGACCGCGGCCGCGGCGGTGAAGACGACGGAACCGCAGGCGCCGCCCGGGCCGGCGGGCAGGCCCTTGGCGATGGGCCGCGCCTTCTTCTCCTCCGCGGGGTTCACGATGGGGTGGAGCAGCTCGTCGAGCTGGGAAGGCTTCACGCGCAACACGGCCGTCTTCTCGTCGATGAGCTTCTCGTGGAGCATGTCCATGGCCATGTTCAGGGCGGCGGTGGCGGTGCGCTTGCCGTTGCGCGTCTGGAGCATGTAGAGCTTGCCGTCCTGGATGGTGAACTCGATGTCCTGCATGTCGCGGTAGTGCCGCTCGAGGTTGTTCCGGATCTGCACCAGCTCCTCGTACAGGCCGGGCATGGACTTCTCGAGGGATGGCAGGTGGCGGTTCTGGTCGCTCTTGGTCGCCTCGTTGAGCGGGTTGGGCGTGCGGATGCCGGCGACGACGTCCTCGCCCTGGGCGTTGGGCAGCCACTCGCCGTAGAAGTTGGGGTCGCCCGTGGCGGGGTTGCGGGTGAACGCGACTCCCGTGGCGGAGGTCTCACCCATGTTGCCGAAGACCATCGCCTGGACGTTGACGGCGGTGCCCCAGTCGTCCGGGATGCCCTCGATGCGACGGTAGGCGATGGCGCGCTTGCCGTTCCAGCTCTTGAACACGGCGCCGATGGCGCCCCAGAGCTGCTCGAAGGGGTCGTCCGGGAAGCTCTTGCCGAGGATGTCGCGGATTTTTTTCGAATACGCGTCGCAGAGCCACTTGAGGTCGTCCACCGTCAGGTCCGTATCGCTCTTGCAGTGCTTGCGCTCCTTCAGTCCGTCCATGATGCGATCGAGCTGCATGCGGACGCCCATCCCCTCGGCGGGCTCGATACCCTCTGCCTTTTCCATGACGACGTCGGAGTACATCGCCATGAGGCGGCGGTACGCGTCGTAGACGAACCGCGGGTTGCCCGTCTTCGAGATGAGGCCGGGGATGGTCGCCGAGCAGAGGCCGATGTTGAGGACGGTCTCCATCATGCCGGGCATCGAGCTGCGCGCGCCCGAGCGGCACGAGACGAGCAGCGTGTTCTTCGGGTCGCCGAAGGACATGCCGAGCTGCTCCTCGATCGCCTTCACGGCCTTCGGGACGTCGTCCCTGAGGTCCGCCGGATACTGGCCCTTGTTGGCGAAATACTCGTTACAGCACTCGGTCGTGATGGTGAAGCCGGGTGGCACCGGAATCCCCAGCCGGCACATCTCGGCCAGGTTGGCGCCCTTGCCGCCGAGCAGGTCCTTCATCGCCGCCTTGCCTTCGGCCGAGCCGCCGCCGAACAGGTACACGTACTTTTTCGTCATGACTTCCTTCCCCGTGGTTAGTTCCCGATCTGATCGGAAATCGAGAGGTAACAACCTCGGTCCGCGCCGTCAACGACAGAATTCGGGGTGGCACTGCCAGACACGGTACCCCGCAGCCATGGTGGACGACGTGGACTTGGTGGACGTGGTGGATATCGCCCTATCGTCCACTCTGTCCACACCGCCCACCTCATCCACGCCATGTGATGGTCCGGTGTTCACGCGGCAGGTGGATCGTCTCCGGCCTCGTCGCCGAGGTCGTCGTCGAGATCCTCTGAGTCAACCGCCTCGTTCCCCGCCTGCGCGCGGTCCTCGTCGGCGTGGGCTTCGAGATCGGCCTCGACCTCGGCCTCGACCTCGGCCGCGTCCACGCCGCTCATGTCCTCGAGGTAGTCGCCGAGCGCTCGGGCGCGGGCCTGCTCGGGGTCGGGCGCGTCGCGCTCCACGATGTGCTGGTGCTCCTCCGTCAGCTCGACGAACTCCCGGAGCGTCGGCAACTCCCTGAGACTCCGCAGGCCGAAGACCTCGAGGAAGGTCGGCGTGGTCCCGTACAAGAGGGGCCTCCCCGGCTCCTCCTTCTTCCCGAGGATCCGGATCAGGTGCCGTTCGAGGAGCCCCTTGAGCACGGCGCCGCTGTCCACACCCCTGACGTCCTCGACCTCGGCGCGGGTCACCGGTTGTTTATAGGCCACGAGCGACAGAGTCTCGAGCGCGGCCCGGGTCAACCTCCCCGGTTTGGCCTGGAGGTAGGTCCTGAGCAGGTCGGCGTGCTCGGGCCTCGTGCGGAGCTGCCAGCCTCCGGCGACCTCGACGACGGTCACGCCCCGGTCCGCGCAGTCCGTCTCGAGCGCGGTGATCGCGTCCCGGACTTGCCTGGGCTCCCGGTCGAGGAGCCTGGCGAGCGCGCCCGTGGACACGGGCCTGGTCGAGACGAAGAGGACCGCCTCGACCTGCGCCTTGAGCACCTGCTCGGGCGTATGTGGGCGCTCCGCTGTCCTCAGCGCCGGCGGTCGTGCCGGCTCGACGACGCCATCGCCCTCGCCGTTCGGCCCGCAGTCGCTCTTGTCCTCTGTGTCCACTGGTTCGAGCACCTTCCGACGTCGGTCCGGCAGTCTGCCCTCTCGCCGCAGGATCTGCAACGTCCTCGGTACGCGGAGAAAAAACTACCACACCGGCTCGTCGCCCGCGGTGGCTCCCTAAAAAAAGTAGACCAGACGGGTGGCGCGGAGCCTCACGCCCTGACCACGACCACGGTGACGCCGTCGTGCTCGGCCTCCTCGAGCAGGCAGATCGGCTGCTGGCCAGCACTGTCCATGGACATACCGGGTTGTGCCCTTGATTATCCATCCCTTGCCCAGGACCAAAGCGTACGATACGTCTTCTGTGTATGCACGAGCGAGCAGGACGGTTGCCGATCTCGCCATCAAGCGGTACGTTGCATTCATGGGATTGATCGAGAACCTCGAAGGCCCAGATGGGCTGGATTTCCTCCGCAACATCTTTGAATACACCTTGCATGTGCTCGAGGAGGATCAAGTCCGGAGGCTTGGCAGTGCGGTGGATGACCTTCGAGCCTGGTTCCTCGCAGGAGGAGTAGCCAGGGTCAAGGAGGCACTCGACGATCAGATGACCCGTCGCCGGTTCGACGAAGACCAGAGGGCACAAGTGCGCATGCTGGTCGACGCACTGGTCGAAGAGCACCGCTCGCGAATCCTGGGGTTGATGGCGAACGGTACCATCCCTACCGATGCGTCGTCATTCGCGGATGCCCTGGGTCTCGGACGCGAGGATCTCGGTGTGTTGATTGCTCGCGTCCAAGCCGGGGAGCGGCCCTTCGAGGATCTGATGCGCGAACATGGACGAAGCGAGGAAGAAATCGCTGCCGTGTACGAAGTAGTAGACAGTTTTCTCGAGAAGCATGGGATCTTCCCGCCACCCGCGCCACAACGGAAACCGCGTGTCCTGCATTGAGGTGAATCGAAGAACCGATCGTCTCTTTTCCAAGTGCTCCTGATCGATGAGCCCGCGCATGTCAGGGAGCCGATCCTCCCAGGACAGCATGTAGTGATTTCGGGGGTTGCAAGGTCCAGCGGTGTTGAAGAAGCGTTCCATGGTCCATTGATGATACCCCGGCCAGACGAGATACCTGAAGACCCGGTTTGATCACTGTCGGACCGCGGAAGAGAGCACACCGCCCACCATTGCACCGCCGGTCAGGTCCTGGAAGACGAAGCTCACGCCCCCTTCCGTGACGTAGAGGTACGGAGCCCGAGCGTTCGATCCGGCCGTGGACAGCTCGATGCGCTCGTGCTCGAGCATGCGGCCGTCGAAGTCCAGGATACGGCGGGCGATGACCCGGCCGCTGCCCACCGGCCCCTCCGTCCACGCGGCGTACCAGCCGCCGAGGTCTTCCGGAGTCGCGGGCGCCGAGCCGTCCCGCGAAAAACCCTCGACCACGAAGCCCGACGGTATGTGGACCAGGCTCGGGGGGCCGAGCGGCTGGTCCGCGGAGGCCGGGCCTGCGAGCTGCTCTGCCGGGCCGACCTCGGCCAGCTCCGCCGGAACGCCGCCGCTCAACGCGAAGACGAGGCGCCGGAACGCGATGGATGCTCCGCACCCCTCGCGCCAGGCGACGCCGACCTCGACCGCGTCCGCGCCCGCGGCGCCGAGCGCGATGGCCACGTGGTCCACGGGGCCGCCGAACGCCGGGTCGATCGCGTCGAAGTGGACGAACGAGGCGCTCGACTCGAGTGAAACGGTCTCGAGGCCGGTCCGGTCCGTGGACCGGGTGTCCTCCCCGACGCACAGAGGCGACTCGGGCTGGCCGTCGCACTCGTCCCGCTCGTCGTCCTCGATGCAGCAGGTATAGCCGTTCCACTCCGGCGGGTCGGGCAGGGCGTGGACGAAATGAAGGGCAAGCGCTCCGTCCGCGTCGCCGTGGCCCACGAAGGTCCCGACCCCGGGCAGCGCGGCCACGGCCGGGCGACCGCCGCCAGTGGTGCGACCCAGCATCTCGGGCACTCCCTCGTTCGAGGCCGTCACCCAGCCGAACGGTTCGCGGAAGACGCCGGAATCGAGGAATACGACGACGACCTCCACGTTCGCGTGCTCGCCGCCGCACGCCGGCCGGTCGTTCGCATCGCCGCCCCAGTCCGTGAGGAACGCGAGGACCAGCGCGGCGCCGGCGCGGGCTCCGAGACCGGTGTCACGCTCGGCGGCTCCGGTGACCGATCGCCGACGAGCCCGGCCGTGAAGAGCCCGCCCACGGCGCCCGCGGCCAGAAGCCCGCCGACGATCAGCGGGACCAGCCACCTCCTCGTGGTCGGCACGCGGATCGAGTCGGCTGGGGCCGGGCTCCCGATCCACACCTCCGGGACGGGCTCGAACACGGGAGGGCTGGATGGCGTCGTGTCGCCGGGCCAGGTCGCCAGGGACTTCGCCTCGACGTCCATCAACGCCGCGGCGAAGTCCGAAGCGTCCTGGAACCGCTGGTCGGGGTCCTTGCTCAGGGCCTTCCCGATCACGGCCTCCAGCGCCGGAGGCAGCGACGGGTCGCGCTCGCGGAGCGGCAGCGGCTCGTTGATCAGGATGTCGATCGCCAGCTCGTTCGGGTTGGTGGCCCTGAACGGCGAGGCTCCGGAGAGGCATTCGTAGAGGATGATGCCCACGGCCCACAGGTCCGTGCGGACGTCGGTCTCCTTCACCTTGCCGGAGATCTGCTCGGGGCTCATGTACAGCGGCGTGCCGATCGACGTCCCTTCCTTCGTCTGCGTTGACGAGGCGTCGAGGAACTTGGCGATGCCAAAGTCGATCAGCTTGACCCGGGTGTCGCCCAGCGACCCGCGGGCCATGAAGATGTTGGCGGGCTTGAGGTCCCGGTGCACGATCCTCCGGCCATGGACCTCGCTGAGGGCCGAGAGCACCTGGACCACGACCTCGATGGCATGCCGGGGCGGGAGGCGCTCCTCGCGGTCCAGCACGTCCGACAGGGGCTCGCCCTCGAGCAGGTCCATGACGATGAACGGCGACCCGTCGGCCGTGACGCCGTAGTCGCTCACGCCGCAGACGTGGTCGTGACGGATCTGGCCGAGCGCGTGCGCCTCGCGCTCGAACCGCTTCGTGACCGTGGGGTTCGAAACGAGCCTGGGCGAGAGGAACTTGATGGCGACGCGCTTGCTCACGCGCCTGTCCAGCGCCTCGCACAGCGACCCCATGGCGCCGGCGCCGATAGGGCGCACGATCTCGTACCGCTCCCCGACGACCTCCCCGGCAGCTCGTTGGTGATGGAGCACCGCCATCCGACGAAGACTCCCTGATCTGTTCGGCGCGACCTCGATCACCCGGCATCGTACGTCCGGAGGCCGGGCGGTGTCCATGGACAGGTGTGGGACTGCTGGTGGCGGCCCGGGGGTATCGCGTATGATTGCTTCTGGGAGATCGCCATGAGCCGACCACGGTGGGAGGATAGGATCGTCGCGAAGGTGGGCCTGCATCACGGAGATCCATGTATCAAGGGCACCCGGATTCCGGTTTCCATGATCATCGGGAGCCTGGCCGACGGTATGACCGAGAAAGAGATCACCGACGCCTATCCACAGCTCTCAGCCGAAGACATCCATGCGGCGCTAGCCTATGCCGCGGACCTCGTGCAGCAGGATCTCCTCGTGGCGCTGTCGTCCTGAGGGTGGATGATGCGGATCAAGGTCGATGAAGACCTTCCACGCGCGGTTGTTCATGTCCTGCTCGAACACGGCCATGACGCGTGCAGTGTCTCGGATCAACGGATGGGGGGATTCCCGGATGTAGCGCTTTGGAAGGCAGTGCAAGCCGAGCAGCGCTTCCTGGTGACGGCAGACAAGGGGTTCGGGGACATCCGCTCGTATGCTCCCGGGACGCATGCTGGGGTGTTGTTGCTCCGACCCGATGAGGACGGAATACGCCCCGTCATGGAGCTCCTGAGACAGGTCCTCGACAGCTTCGACCTCCAAGAACTGTCAACGACTGTGAGCGTGGCGACTCCGGGGCGGACCCGCATTCGACGAGCACCGGGCTGACCAGCGAGGCTGTCGAACGAGCTCCCTCTCGCCCGGGGAAAGGGCCGGGGTGAGGGAGTTCCTGTTGTCAGCGAATGCCGGCATGCTCGGATGTACGGTATCATCGGATGGGATTTGAACGATGCGACGCATTGTGCTCTCAGTCATTGCCTGGTGTGCCGCGATGCCGTGCGCTTGCTCGTCGGGAGCCGGCCCCGGGACCGAGGGCGACGAGCCAGCCGAGTGCTCCGACGGCGCGGACAACGATGGCGACGGACTGATCGACTGCGACGACGACGGCTGCGCCGGGTCCCCGTCGTGCGACTGCGGCGATGACGCGGAATGCGACGACGGCCTTTTCTGCACTGGAAACGAGACGTGCAGCCCGGTTGCGGAGGGAGTGGACGAGCGGGGATGCCTCCCCGGTAGCGGCGATCCGTGCCTCGATGGTCAGGAGTGCAACGAGACCGAGGACCGCTGCGTGACCACATGCGCGACGACGCCGGACGCCGACGGCGACGGGGTCGATGCGGTCGAGTGCGGGGGGCAAGACTGCGACGACGCGGACCCGAACCGCTACCCCGGCGCCGGCGAGGTCTGCGACGCGGACGACGAGGACTGCGATCCGACGACGCTCGGCGAGGACGGCGACCAGGACGGCGACGGGTTCGTGAGCGTGGCGTGCTGCAACGTGCAACCAGACGGCTCCGACCCATGCGGCGACGACTGCAACGACACGATGAGCGGCGTCAACCCGGGGACGCCGGAATCGTGCAACGGGGTCGATGACGACTGCGACCCCGAGACGCACCCCTTCGATGAAGACGGCGACGGCTTCGAGGACGCGGGCTGCGGGGGGAACGATTGCGACGACTCCGATCCGGACGTCCACCCCGGCCAGACCGAGGTGTGCGGCAACGACATCGACGAGGACTGCGACGGATTCGCCAACGACCAGGACTGCGACGGCCACGACGCCATTGCGCACGGCGGCGACGACTGCGACGACTCGGACCCCGACGTCTACCCCGGCGCGCCGGAGCGCTGCAACGCCATCGATGACGACTGCGACGGCATGATCCCCGACGATGAGGATGGCGAGCATCCATCCTGGCGCTCCGGATGTGTGCGGCGACGGCGTCAACAATGATTGCGACCACGTCGACGACGACACCCGCGGCACACGGTTCGGAGACTACACGATAAACAGCCCGTCCGATCTGGCTTTGCTCTCGGGTTACTCGTCGATAACTGGCGAACTGCGGATCAGCTTATCAGACGCGTTCCCAGACCACACTAATGTCACTGGACTGGAGTGCCTGGTAGATGTCGACGGATGCTTGCACATTCACGACAACGCCGCCCTGACGAACCTCGACGGGCTGCGCGGACTAACGTCGGTGGCGGGCAATCTGACGATCAGGGGCAACCACGTCCTGGCGAACCTCGACGGACTGAACGGACTTGAATCGGTAGGTGGTAACTTGAATATCTCCAACAATTCGGCGCTCCCGCCCTGTGCGGCCGAGGCGCTGGTCGCACGACTCCGCGCTCACGGGTGGGACGGCACGGCTGAGATCATCGATAACGACGAAACCGGGACGTGTCCGTAGCGACGTCACATGGAAGCCCCGACGGGGCTTCGTCCCACAGCCCAGGGTTGCGACGCGGCGGCGTCGCTTCCCTGGGTTCGCGCGGATGATCTCCACGGGCAACCCTGCAAGGGTTGCGGCATGACGGCAGGGACGCAACCCCGTTGGGGTTGCTGGGGTGCGCGCCTCCTCGACCCTGGGTAGCGCCTCCGGCGCAACCCAGGGCTGGAGGACGCGGCCCCTTCGGGGCCGGGGAACGGGCGAACCCTGGGATTCCACGGTTGCCACAACCCAGGGCTGGAGGACGTGGCCCCTGTTGGGCCGGCGCGACGCCCCGTCCCCCGGGGTGGACGATGTGGACACGGTGGACACGGTGGACAGGGTGGACCCCAGGAACCCGAGGTTCGCCTCGTCGTCCACACCGTCCACTTCGTCCACACCGTCCACCCCGGAAACACACCCCCACTGACTGCCGATAACCTGGGTGATGAACAAGTTGATCGTTCTCCTCGTCCTGTCGTGCCCCCTCCTCTGCGTCGCGCAGACCCGCTCCGCGTGTCTCGTGCCGATCGGAGCGCCAGTGGAAGGACCGCTCGATGCTGTCGCAGGGGTCCAGCGACCAGTGCCGGCGCTCGTTGGGGTCGCCGGGCGGGACGTCCTGCGGACCAACGACCGCGGACGGACCTGGCGGGTCGTCGCCAGCTTGCCACCCACCGAGGACGAGACCACGGCCCGCGCCACCTCTGGCCTCGACATCGTGGCGGTGCTGGACGCTGACGACCTCCTCGTCAGCCGCGACGCCGGGCGGACCTTCACCCCGCTCCTCCTGCCGGTGGCCGACACCAACGGCGAGATCGCCCTCTCGCCGGAAGGAGACGTGCTCCTCGTCGCATCTGCAGACGGCCTCGCCCGGCTCCAGGTCGACACACGCAGCGTGCATCTCATCGATGTGGTCCCGTTCCCCGCGCCCGTGATCGCGCTGGCCGCGGGCGACGATCTCGTGGCAGCGCTGGTTCTCGACGAGGTCGTCGTCGCACGAGGCCCCGGCGTCCCGGAGGTCCAGGATCGCATCCGCCTCCCCGTCGTGGGATCTGGGCTGTCGATCGCCGTGGACGGGAGCGGCGACGTCTGGGTCGCGACAATGTCCGGCCTGCTGGTCCTCACCACGGACTCCACCCTCCGACCCATCGTGGACCGGGACTGGGCTCCGGGCGAGGTCCTCCTCGCCCGGGGGAGCTCGGGCGAGCTCGTGGTGCTCGAGCGTGGCGTGCCCCACGTGCTCGCGACCGGGTGCCCGGCTGCCACGCTGCCCGCTGACGGACCTCCACTCGATTTCGACGCCGTGCCCTCTCGCGTGCGACGCCCCGTCAGAGGCGCGCTCCCCACCGTCATGCTGGACGTCCTCGTCGGCCCAGGAGCGCAAGCCGTGTCGGTCTCGCTCGCCTGGCCGCTGCCGCGAGCCGCGGCCACCGACGTGCTCGGTATGGGCGACCTCGAGCTCGACCTGGAGCTGGCGCGGCGGCGCGCGTTCCTCGCCGCCATGGAGTCCTGGGAGTCCTGGGCGACCCGGCGGCACGCGCTCTCGAGCCCCTGGCCTCCCGATCCCCGGCTGCTCGAGGCCGCGATCGACGCGCTGCGAGCTCGCCAGACCATGGTCCTGCTCGCGTCGCCCGAGCCTTGACCGGTATGCGCCGCATCCGTACCCTGCCGCCGTGAGTCGCGCGGCGCGTCCCGCGCTCGGAGGTGCGATTGGACGAGCGGTCGATCCCGCTCCCGAACGACGGACCGGGGAGCGACACACCGCCCCCGGTCGAACCGCCGGAGCAACCGGCGGATATCGCTTCGGAGGAACCCGCGGCCACACCGTCGAGTCGGCTCGCGGCCGAGCCGACCGCGCAACCGCCGGCCGAGACAGCGACACCAGTTGCAGGCACCGATCCCGGCGACCCCTTGTGGTGCGATCCCGAGCCCCTGCTCGTGCGGTGGGTCGTCGTGGGGTTGCTCGTGATGGCCGGGCTTCACGCCGTCATCGTCTTCGGGGTCATGCCGCTCCTCCCCTCGGGCGCGTCCGGCCCCGGGATCGGCCTCGGCGTGATCCCGTACCTCGTCGGCGGAGCGCTCGTCGGCGCGCTCTCCCGCGAGCGATCGCTGCTCCATCCCTTCTACGCCGCCGTGCCGTCCGCGGCGACATTCGCGTTCCTCGTCGAGGTCATCCGGGTCCGGGCGACCGTGACGGGAGACATGGGGCGCGTCATGGCCGACATCCGGTGGCTCGCCGTCCTGGCGCCGCTGCTCGGCTACGTCCTGGTAGCCATGCTCGCGGCCTGGATCGGAGAGAGGCTCCGCTGGGGTCGGCCCGTGTCCGGCTGATCTCCGGGCGTCCCGAGCGGTGAGAGCCCGGATTCAACCCCCGCACGGATACGGTGGAACTTGTTTGACAATGACCGCGCGGGCTTGCATCTTGGCAACGACGTAAGCATGTCCGCTCTCAGCTCGCTGCTCGTGCAAGATCAGGTCGTCCCGGTGCGGGCCATCGAGGAGGCTCTCCAGCGACAGGTGATCTACGGCGGGCAGCTCGACACGAACCTCCTGGAGCTCGGCGCCGTCGGCGAGGAGGTCCTCGTCGAGTACAAGGCACGCGTGGCAGGGATGCCGCCCGCGAGCCTCGAGGAGTTCAACACCGTTGACAGAGACCTCATCCGCAGCGTCCCTCGCACGCTGGCGGAGCGGTTCTCGTTCGTCCCGTTGCGGCGCTCGGGACGGACCCTGCGCGTCGCCGTGTGCCAGTCGGAGAACGAGTCGAGGCTCTCCGAGGTGGAGAACGCGCTCGACCTCGAGGTCGAGCCGGTCATGACCAGCGAGCTCCGGCTCCGCGTGGCACTGAAACGGTTCTACGGATCGGACCTGCCGAGCCGCTTCACCAAGCTCGCCGGGCTCCTCGAGAGCAGGAGCGTCCCTCGCTACGTCCCGAAACCCCGGCCGACCCCGACCGCTCCTCCCTCCCGCGAGCGCGACGTCCCGAGCCAGGGACGTCCCGGGAGGGTCGTCCGGGAGAAGTCCGACACGCTGAAGATGCTCCTGCCGGCATCCGGCGAGCATGAGACCACGCCCGCGGACGAGGCGGAGCCGAGAGACACGTACGAAGAGCTCCGGCCCGAGACGGCGTCCGAGCCGTCCACGGCCGCCGCGCCCGAGCCATGGATCGATGACGACGCCATAGTCCCGGCTCCCGAGCGCGAGATGGACGAGCCCGATCCCATGCAGGATGCGGGCGAAGTCGTTCCGGCGCCGTCCGCGATGCCTCCGCCTGCAGCCGGAGCACCGTGGACCCGCCCCGGGATAGAGCCTCGTGACCTCCGGAGCCGACTCACACCGTCGGCCCCTGTCCTCCAGGTGCCGCCACCCGTCTCGGACGCGCTGATGCAGATCGAGGACGCGACGACACGCGGGGAGGTCTTCGACGCTGCTGTCGGCGCCGCGGCCGGGCTGTTCGAGTACGCGGCCCTGTTCGTGATCAAGGGGGCGGACGCGTTCATCAAGGCCGCGGCCGGAGCAGGGGTGGCTGCGAACGCCATCGGGAGCTACGCCTTCTCCGTCGACACGCCAGGAGTCCTGTGGACGGTCTCTCAGACCCGGTCGCACTACGTGGGTCCCCTCCTCCACGGGAAACCGGACCGCGATATCCTCGGCGCGATCGCGCTCAGGCCACCGCTCTCGGTGGTGGCGATCCCCGTCGTCCTCAAGCAGCGCGTGGTCGCGGTGATCCTCGGAGCCTCCCCGGCCGATCGTGGGGCGGCCGAGACCGTGGGGCCGATGCTGGTCCTCGGCGCGGCCCTGGGCAGGGCCCTCGAGCGGCTCATCCTGGAGCGGAAGCGCACGGTGTCCGACCGGACCGTCCCCTCCCTGGATCGGACCGAGCGAGAGACCGACGCGGCTGTCCCGCCCGACGAGACCTCGTCGAGATCGAGACGAACGACGGGCACGCCCGGCGCGTCCTACGTCCCGGGTCCTCCGCCACGGCCCCGCTCGTGCCGGATGATCGAACGGCCTGGCCAGATCGATGCACCGCGCACCGAGGTAGCGCAGGACGGATCGCGCCCGGTCGGCGAGGCTCCCGGGAAGCCCGACCTCGGCCCGGCCACCGACCGCGGCGGAGACGATGGCCCGGCGAGCATCATCGAAGCGGTGTCCAAGGCAGCCCGCGACGGCGGCACCGGGCCGGCGCACGTGGACGACCTCGAGATCCGGACCCGGGCACTGGCCCGCGAGCAAGGGTTCGTGTTCCCCGAGAGCGGCGAGGGCGGCTCCACGCTCGAAGTCATCGAACCACTCGACGACGAGGCTCCGACGCTCGAGGTCGTCGCTCCCATCGACGCCGAGCCACCGCCGATGCTCGAGGTCGTCGCTCCCATCGACGCCGAGCCACCGCCGACGCTCGAGGTCGTCGCTCCCATCGACGACGAGCCACCGCCGACGCTCGAGGTCGTCGCTCCCATCGACGCCGAGCCACCGCCGACGCTCGAGGTCGTCGCTCCCATCGACGCCGAGCCACCGCCGACGCTCGAGGTCGTCGCTCCCATCGACGCCGAGTCCACGACCCTGGAGATCGTCGAACCTTTCGACGAACAACTGGATGTCGATCGTGTTGCCGACATCGCGCGGCCTACCGGCAGCGACGACGACCGGCCGGCGCGCGGACCTCACGACTCCATCCCGTCCGTCATCGTAGACATGGGACAGGAGATCGAGACGCTCGCCGCCCTCGCGCTCGGAGAGGGAGAGGATGCGGAACGGGCGGCGCGCGAGCTCGTCGCTGCCGGTGAGGAGGGATTACCCTCGCTGGTCCGCCGTTTCCCGCGGGACGTCCGCCCCGGCTGGGATTCATTCAGGCACATCTCGGACCTCCCCGCGCCACATGGCAAGGTGCTCGAGCTCCTCGGACGGTTTGGTGACGTGATCATCCCCTACGTCCTGCCGATCTTGCGGTCGAAGCACGTGTCGAAACGGTACTTCGCCGTGATGCTCCTCGGGACGATCGAATCCGATGAGGCGCTGGACGCCATCGGCCAGAAGCTCCTGGACCCCGATCCGCGCGTCGCCGCGCTCGCGGGATCGGTGCTCTCAACGGCCATCGAGCGACGCCCTCTTCCCGGAGCGGTCTTCGACTCCATCCGCTCGGTCCTGAGCGACCCGCAGGCACCGGACATGTACATCACGAGAGCCGCCGAGGCCGTGAGCGTGCTGCACGACCGAGGCGCTGTCCCGGCGCTCATCGACCTGACTCGCAGCGCGCGCGGGGCCAGGCTGGACGTGTCTCTCGTCACGCTCCGGGCGGTCACGGGTCAGGACTTCGGGAAGAGCTGGCGGCGCTGGTCGGCCTGGTGGAAGAGAGCTCAATCCCAGCATCGTGTCGAATGGCTCATCGAAGCCCTCGACCACGGGGACGAGTCGGTCCGGGACACGGCGTTCCGCGAGCTCTCCGCGTTCGTGCCGGAGGACTTCGGTTTTGTCCCGTCCGGTCCCCGGCGCGAGCGCGATCGAGCCCGTCAGCTCTACGTCAAATGGTGGAAGGAGACGGGCCGGAACCTGTTCCGCGACGGCTGAGCCCGTCATTGACCCTCGTCGACCCCGTTACTAATATGCCCGCTTCGTGGACGTCATCCGCCACCTGCGCGACATGCCGCGTCTCGAGAATTCCGCCATCACGGTCGGCAACTTCGACGGCGTCCACGTCGGTCATCGAGACGTGCTCGCCAGGACCGTGCAGCGAGCCACAGAGCTCGGTGGCCGCCCGCTTGCCGTGACGTTCGTCCCACATCCCGTACGAGTCGTCGCCCCAGGCCGCGAGCCCGCTCGCCTGACGCCCATCGAGCTCAAGCTGGAGCTCATGGCCCAGAGCGGGCTCGACCTCACCCTCGTCCTGCACTTCGACAAACGTCTCGCGGCGATGCCTCCGGAGCAGTTCGCCCGCGACGTCCTGCACCGGGCCACCGGAGCGAGGCTCATCGTGGTCGGGCGGGGGTTCCGGTTCGGTCTGGGCCGGGCCGGCGACGTCACTCTGCTCCGCCAGTTCGGCCGCGAGCTCGGGTTCGAGGTCGAACCCGTGGAGCCCGTCGAGCTCGACGGCCAGCCGGTGTCGTCGAGCCGCATCCGCCTGGCCCTCGTCGAAGGGCGAGTCGACGCGGCCGCACGGCTCCTCGGGAGACCGCACCAGGTCACCGGAGTCGTCGTCCGCGGGGACGGACGCGGGCGGACGATCGGGTTCCCGACGGCCAACCTCGGCGGCCTCCGGGCACTCCTGCCGGGGACCGGGGTGTACGCCTGCTGGGCTCGCGTGAAGGGCGAACGGCTGATGGCGGCCGTGAACATCGGCGATCGCCCGACCTTCGGTCGCGGTCGCTCGGTCGAGGCGTTCATGCTCGACTTCACCGGCGACCTCTACGGGAGCGAGGTCACGCTGTCGTTCGCTTCGAGGCTACGATCCCCCGAGAGGTTCTCCAGCGTCGATGACCTCGTGGCGCGGATCGAGAAGGACGTGGAGCTGACTCGCGAGGTCCTGGAAACCCTGCCCACGGGCTCCGCAACCACCGGCTTCGTCCCGCCACCCTCTCACGAAGCCGGCGCGCGAATCGCACGACCCTCCGTGGACGGCCACGAGACCGGCGACACATGACGCGGCAAAGCCTCCGCGAGCTCTCGGACAACGAGCTCCGCCGGGAGGCGGACAGGCTCGGGATGACCGTCGGCCGGACCCTGTCACGAGCTCAGCTCATCGATCTCGTTGCCGCTGCCCTGGACGACATGGAAGGCTCGTCGAGCGAGCCGCCAGCCGCGCTCGACGGCGGTCTGGAAGACCTTCCTGGCACCGTCCCGACCCCGACGCTGGCCCGCCTCCTGACGGAGCAGGGGTTCGACCGCGAGGCGGCCGCGGTGGCCCGTGCCGTGCTTCGGATCAAGCCAGGCGACTCGCGCGCCGGTCAGGTGCTCGCGGCGCTGCACGAGGAGGGATCGGCTCGCGCGGGAGCGCCGTCCGACTTGACCTGTCCGGATGATCGACCAGAGCCGCGTCCGTCGCTCCCCGAACGGTACTGCGAGACGATCGTGCTCCTCCTCGTTCGTTCCTCCGCATCCCTCTGGGCAGGGTGGGACGTGTCGCCCCGCGACGACGAGAACGCGGCGAAAGCCGCCGGCCCCGGCGCGCGCAGGGCGCTCCGGGTCTTCAGCGCTCGCGGTGTCGCCGAGCACGTCGAGGCCAGGTCGTCGGACCTCGACATCGAGGGACCTTCGGGCGAGATCGTCGTCACCGGATGCTGGAGCGGCGCAGCGCACCGGGCCGCACTGGGATGGCGAAGCGCGGACGGGTCGTTCGCTCCCTCCGGCCACTCGATCCTCGCGCGAACCCCTCCCGCGAGCGTCTCCCGGCGGGCTCGCGCGTCGTGGTCGGTCGTCCCGGCGCCAGCGCCGGTCGACCGACGCGGCGGGCTCACCACGTTCCTCGACCGGTACCTGGCGATCGTGACGACCGAGGTGTGGAACGGGCTCGACAGCGCACCGCCAGGAACGGACGAGCGTGCCCTCCCGAAGCGTGGTCACGTCGGGTCACACCCCACGTCTCCCGGGGTGCCCTGATCAGCTTCGCGCGAGGTCGTTCTGACGGTACCACTCGAGGGTCCGGAGCAGGCCGTCCTCGAGATCCACGACCGGATGGAAGCCGAGGAGCCGATCCGCCTTCGAGATATCGGGGACACGGAGCTCGACATCGGGTTGGTCCCAGCGGACGTGTTGCACCGGGGAGCTCGACCCCGAGAGCCTGACGACCAGGCGCGCGAGGCTGTGGATCGTGATCGCCGTGGTGGGGTTGCCGAGGTTGAAGCACTGCCCCACGGCCTGCGGACGCTCGAGGCACAGGAGCACCCCGTCGATCAGGTCGTCGATGTAGCACCACGAACGGATCTGATCCCCTGCGTTGTGCACGACGAGGGGCTCGCCGCGGATGGCTCGCACGATGAACGTGTGGATCGCGCCCTCGCCGACCTGCCCGGGTCCGAACACGTTGAAGGGCCGCACGGAGAGCGCGGGGAGACCGTGGACCCGCCAGTAATTGTAGGCGAGGTGCTCGGTGGCGAGCTTCGACACCGCGTAGGTCCATCGCGCCTCGCCGACCGCTCCGAGCGAGGTCACGTCCCCTTCGGCGACCCGGTACGCGAAGCGACCGAACACCTCGCTCGTCGAAAAATCGATGAACCGCTCGATGTTTCCCTGGTCCCGCGCGGCCCGGAGCGCGTTGAGCGTCCCCTCCAGGCTGATCTCCATCGTGAGGACGGGGTTCTTGATGACTGTGTCCACACCGGCCACGGACGCCAGGTGCACCACCATGTCGCATCCCTTCATGGCGGCGGCAAGGCTCGAGAGATCCCGGACGTCGCCGACCCTGAGCTCGACGTTCGGATGCTCGCTCAGCCCCGACGAGGTGAGGGAGTTGCGGCGGAGGTTGTCGAACACCACGATCCGGTTCTCGTCGCACAGACGCCGGGCGAGTGACGTGCCGATGAACCCAGCGCCACCTGTGAGGAGGATGTTTTTCCCGGTGATCATGGGGCGAGACTGCCACAGCTCTCCACCGCTTTACAATGCCAGCCGAGTGTGATTGGTTTGCTGTGTCTAGCCACGGGAGGTCGTGAATGGGAATCCTCGACAGGCTGGGCCGTGTCATCAAGGCGAACGTCAACTCCGTGCTCGACGGCGCCGAGGACCCGGAGAAGGTGGTCGGACACACCATCACCGAGATGGAGAGCTCCGTGCGGCAGGGACGCAAGGAGCTCGTCTCGGCGATGGCCAGCGAGAAGATGCTCGCCAAGAAACAGGAGGACAGCCTCAAGAAGGCGAGGGACTGGGAGTCCAAGGCCCTCCTCGCGCTCAAGGCCGGCGACGAGGACCTCGCACGCGAGGCGCTCCGCCGCAAGAAGAAGGTGGAGCACGAGGCCGAGGACTTCGAGCGGCAGAGAATCGAAGCCGTCTCGTTCGTCGATGAGCTCAGGGGGCGGATCGAGGCCGCGGAGAAGAAGGTCGAGGAGCTCAAGAACGCCCAGGGGAGCATCTCGTCCAAGGTCCGGGCCGCGCGCAAGCAGACCACGTCCGAGGCGAGTGGCAAGTCGGTGGCCATGGATCGCTTCGACAACCTGGCCTCGAAGTTCGATGAGATGGATGCAGAGGTCGAGGCCGCCAGGGTCCTCAATGACGGCCCGAGCGAGGCCGAGCTCGAGCAGAAGTTCGCGAGGCTGGGTCAGGACGACGGGCTCGATGACGAGCTCGCTGCGTTGAAACAGAAGCTCAAATAATATCTGATTGGTAGATTGAAATACGCGAGGATTATCGCGAGGACTGACGAAATGTCGTCGTTCGACCTTTCCAACGGGGGTGAATCTCCGCGAAATGTGAGCAAGTCTGAATTGGTAGCACGCTCACGATTTCCACTTGGACACGTGCGATCGGCGAAATACCGTCGATCCATGCGACTCGAGGCCAACGGAAATCAGACCGTGCCCCCTGTGCCGGGTTGCGAGCCCAGCAGACTGCGGTTGATAATGGAAATATTAAAATAAATGATATTCGATTTGACATATAGTTGTGTATCGCATACTCACTCATTTATATATTTATCGAACAAAAATGCATAATAGCGACAAGATAACATGAGTATCCGGGAGGAAGAGGTCACGGCGGGAGAGCACCCGGGAGCAGCACCGAAAGCGCTGATATCCTGGGTGCACGACGAGGTAGCGGCCAGTCCGGACGGTCAGCTCAGGGCTCTGCTGCTCCTCGAGCAGGCCGATGCGCTCAAGAGCGTCGGCGAGGTCCGAGAAGCGATCAAGGAGATGGTGAATGCTGTCAACGCCGACGCCAACCTCCTGCCGGCCGTCTGGATGTTGATCGGGCTCCTGACCGAGTTCAAGTCCTGGAAGAACCTCATCAAGTTGCACAGCGCCGATCAGAAAGCCGCCCAGACGGCCTCCGAGAAGGCCTGTGCCCACTTCGCGTGGGGCGTGTTCCAGGAAGACCACACCAGCGATCACACGGGCGCGATCGACGCGTACTCCAGAGCTCTCGCCGCAGTCCCAGCGGACCACGCCGCCCTGTTCGCTCTCGAGCGGGCCGCGGTCATCGCGGGGGATGTCGGGTTGCTCGCAGAAACATTAAGGAAACAGATCTCGCTGGCCCAGGACGACCGGTGGCGCGCGCTGCTCCTCACGGACCTCGCACGCGTGCAACACGGCGTCGAGGGCGGCTCGGACGAGGAAGCCCTCGCCCTCCTGCGACAGGCCGCGACTGTCGAGGCCGGTCAATGGGACTGGCTCCTTGCACTCGAACGATACGGTGAACGCTCCACACGGCCCGAGGTCCAGGCCGAGGCGCTCGAGGCCCGGGCGCGATTGATGATCGCCCTGAGCGGCATGGAGACGGCGGGCGAAGCCGTCCGAGCTCACGCACCCTGGGTCCGGTCGCCTCACGACGCATCGCTCTGGGCCGCCACGCTGCTCCGGCGGGCATCGTGGCTCCGCAGGCCGCTGAGCCCGGAGATCGCGCTCGAGGACCTGAAGAGAGCTGCCGACCTCTGCCCGGACGACCCACTCGTCGCGTTCGAGCTGCTGACGCTCCTCGACGAGCAGGCCAGGATCGAAGACGCGGTCTCGCTCGTGTCACGGATGGCGGCCTCCTCGAGCGATCCGGTGAGCGCGAGCCTGTGGCACCTGCGGCTCGCCGAGGTGCTCGCGCGACACGGCCAGTCGGACGGAGCTGTCGAGCACTTCCGCGCGTGTCTCGAGCTTCGGCCAGGCTCCCTGATCGCCCATGCCGGGGCCGAGGCGCTCTTGCTCGCGAACGGACGATGGCCCGAGCTCGCGGCGCTGTACGAGCAAACCGCCGGAGCTTTCGAATCGCGTGACGGCGAGCTCGCGGCGATGCTGCTGCTCCGTGCCGCGGAGGTCACCGGACGGGTTCTGGAGGAGCCCGAGCGCGCGCTCTCGCTCCTCGCAAAGGCCGCTGCATCGACGTCGCGAGCCGATCACATCGACCGGGCGAGAGCCGTGATCCTCGCTCGACTCGGACGGTGGGACGAAGTGGTCGAGGCGCTGTCGCGCCTGGCGGCTGCCGCGCCCGACACGGTCTCGGCCACGGTCGTCCTCGAGGAGATCGCCGCCATCCGCCGAGGTCATCTCGACGACCCGGCCGGCGCCATCGAAGCGTACCAGCGCATCCTGGAGGTCGATCCGCGGGCAGGCTGGGCGCTCGAGTGCACCATGGAGCTCCACGCGCAGCTCGGGCAGTGGCGGGAGCTCGCGGACGTCTTGCAGAGAAAGGCCGCGCTCGAGTCGTCCGACGAACGGGCGGCCGCGTGCCTCGCCGTCGCCGGGTGGTTGCTCCAGTGCCGCGCGGGCGCGCCGGACGAGGCGGCGGCCTGCTATTCCCGGGCCGTCACGCGCAACCCCGGGAGCGCCCTGGCGACGGCCGGGCTGGAGGAGATCGCCCTCCAGCGTGGCGAATCCCGCGGTCTCAGGGAGCTCCTCCTGCAGCGGGCACGGGCCGCGGCGCCGGCCGCCGAGGTCGAGCGCCTCCTGTTGACCGTCGCCCTGGACTGCGAAGGCGCGGGCGAGATCGAGGAGGCGGCATCCGTCTACACCGAGCTGCTCGAGAAGGTCGGCGATTCGAGGGCCGCGCGCTGGGGGATCGCCAGGTGCGCCAAGCGGCTCGGGGACTGGCGCGCATTCGCGGAGGTGATGGAGCGCGAGGTCGAGCTCCTCGGTGCGGACGACGACAAGGCCGCGGTCCTCCTCGAGCTGGCAGAGGTCTACCTCGACCGCCTCGGCCAGACGGAGCCGGGACACCGCGCGCTCCGCAGAGCGGTCCGGGCTGCGCCAGAGCTCGTGCCCGCGATCGTGATGCTCGCGGACCAGGCGCGCCTCGACTCGGCGTGGGGCGAGCTCGACGGGTTGCTGCAATCGATCCTCGATTTCGCGCCGGAGGCGGCTCTGCTCGTGGCCGAGGAGCGGCTCGGGCTGCTCTCCGGGCCCACCCGCCAGGCTCCAGCCGCGCGCGTCATCTGTGATGTATTGCTCGAGAACATCCCCGACCACGCCCTCGCGCGGCTCAGGAAGACCGTGCTGGACGGACTGGACGGAGACGGCGCCACGCGAGCCGATGCCTGGCGGCGGCTGGGACAGCTCGATCCGACCGGGCCGTTCGGAGCGGCGCTCTCCATGCACGCCCGCACCATCGAGCAGGCCAGGGGGCTCCCGGTCCAGGGGGGCCCGGTCTTCCACGGCGAGAGCCTCGCCGCGGGGCTCGTCTACTCGGCGAGCGAGCGGGACGACGCGCCCCCCGCGCGGAAGGAGGAGGTCCTCGAAGCTCGGCGGACGGCGGCGACGTCCGACGCGGCTCGCGCGTTCTGGACGCTCGAGCTCGCACAGGTCGCCGAGGACCGGCTCAAGACCGAGCGGGCCGAGGAGCTCTACCTCGAGCTGCTCGCCAGGGCGCCGGAGAACGTCGGCGCCCTGGAGGGGCTCGCACGTGTCTCCAAGCCCCTCGAACGGTGGGACCGACACGTCGGATACCTCGAACAACTGGCCGCGATATACAAGGAGCCTCACACGGCTTCCGAGCAGTGGGCCGCGGCCGCCGCGATATGGACCGAACGCCTCGGGGACGTCGGTCGCGCAGATCACGCCTGCCGCAAGGCCCTGGAGCTCGATCCCGGCAATGCGGCGGCTTTCGTGCGACTCCTCGCCGTGCTCCGGGCTCGGGGTGACACGCCCGGCGTGATGGAGCTCATCGATCAGCGCGTCGGTCAGGTCGACGACCCCGCCGAGCTCGTCCAACTCCTCATCGCGCAGGCCGCCCTCAAGCGCGAGATGGGGTTCTGCGAAGCCTCCGTGTCGAGCCTCGAGACCGCGCTCCTCGTCGATCAGGACAACCGCACCGCCCTCCAGGCCAGAGCCGCATTCGACGTCCAGGACGAGCGCTGGGGGGTGGTCGTCAACTCGCTCACCGAGTGGGCGGTGAAGGCCGAGCCCGCCGAGCGCCGCCACTGCCTCTGGCAGGCCGCCGAGGTGCTGCTCGACGTCCATGGGATGGCGCAGGAAGCGCTCATGCCGCTGCGGCTGCTCGTGGAGTCGGGCGACGCCGATCCCGAGACCTATCGCAGGCTCCTCCTCGTCGCACGCCGATGCGGGGCGTGGAGCGAGGCCGCGGACGCGGCGGCGAGGCTGGCCACGCTCACGCCCGACCAGCACGAGGCGATCGATGCACGCCGCGCCGAGGGCGTGATCCGCCGCGATCTGATCGGCGACCGCGAGGGATCGATCGGCGCCTGGCGCCAGGTCGCCGCGGCGTGTCCGGACGACCTCCAGGCCATCGAGGCGCTGGGCGAGCTCTCGAGCGGTGAAGACCGCGTCGCCGTCGTCGCCGCGCTGAGACTCGGGGTGAGCGAGGCGCTCGCCCTCGATCCCACCGAGGCGCGAGCGCTCAGGGCGCTCCTCGCCGTGCACAAGCTCTCTGACCAGCCGGATGGCGCGCTCTGCGTGCTCCGGGTTCTCGACGCGCTCGGCGACCTGACCGAGGAGGAGAGCGAGCAGCTCGGCATCCTGTCGGCGCTCGTGCCCTCCGAGCCCCAGCGGCCTCTCGGACCGAGCATGCTCGGTCTGCTCCGGCACCCGGCACAGGCCGGTGTGGCAGAGGAGCTGCACCGGCTCATCGCCCCGATCCTTCCCAAGCTGTTCGCCGCCGACGTCTCCGCGTTGAACCTGGGACGCCCGATCAAGGCGCAGGGCGGGGACCTGCTGGTCGAAAGGGTCTCGGGAGCGGCGGAGGTCTTCGGCATCCAGTCGCTCGCCTTGCGCAGGAGCAGCGATCCCTCGGTCTCCATCGCCCCCATCACGGCCACCGAGCACACGATCGCCGTCGGGCCGCAGCAGACGGGGCACCTGACGCCGGTCGACAGGTTCGTGCTCGGACGGGCGCTGTGGCACACGCTCGCGCAGACCGCAGCGATGGCGAGCCGCACGGACTCTCAGATCCGAGCGCTGCACGACGCCGCGATCAAGGTCGGGTTGCCGACATATCAGCCGACCGAGCGGCGGCTCGGAGTCGATGCGCTCGTCCGCGAGATCCAACGGCAGATCCCCCGCCGCGCCAAGCGCCCGCTCATGGAGATCGCAGCGCAGATGGCCCGGACCGACGAACGTGCGCTCCTGCTCTGGTGCAAGGCCGTAAGGGCCAGCGCGGACCGCGCGGGGTTGCTGCTCGGCAGTGATCTGACGGCGGCATTCACGGCGATCGTGCCGGGCTGGCGCGGGGACCACCGGGATCACCGGGCCGCATCGATCGAGCGGGTCCGCGCCAGCGAGCTTGCACGAGAACTTCTGAACTTCGCCGTTTCCAGCGACTACCTCTCGCTCCGGCGGGAGGTCGGCCTGGCGGCGCAGAGCTGGTAGGAGTCGCGGGGTGACCGACAACAGCGGCAAGGGCGGCAATCATCCGAAGGGCGACCTCATCGACGACCTGATCGACGCGCTCGACGGCTGGGACATCGAGCGGCAGGCGCCGGCGACGACGCCCCAGGGAACGCCGGTCGAGACACACGACACCGGGTCCGCGCCCGCGCAGGAACAGACTTCGATCTCACCGTTCCTGGTCGCGGAACACGATCCGGACACTCTCGGACCCTCTTCGTCCGAGGAGTCGACGCGCCTCATCGATCTCAGCCATGACCCCGCGTACCACGACCTCGTCGCGTCCATGCGCGGACCCGAGCATGCAAGTACCGAAGGAGCCTTCGACACGCCGGGCGTCGCCGAGCCTGCCGCTCCAACCGGCGAGGAAGGCTCCTTCCACAGCATGGACACGCCCACGAAGGCCGTGCCGTGGGACGAGCTCCACGAGGACTCCGGGGACACGCACCAGCTCATCGCCGAGCTCACCCAGGAGGAAGAAGAGGAGCTGCGCTCGGTCGAGGACACGCTCTCGGCCCCGCTCGCGCTCGACCTCCGGGGCGAGGGCGCCCATTCGTCGACCAGCGGGCGGGACGACCTGTCCGAGGAGCCGCACCGTGAGGCAGCCGGAGAGCTCGAAGCGCAGCTCGAGCCGGTCCCCACGACCCTGGACATCGTCCCTCCGGACGCGAGGGCGGGCCGGGAGGTGGTCATCGACGCCACGGACGACCAGGTGGTCGAGGAGGTCCCGGCGGTGCCGACCGAGGAATCGCCCGTCGCGGAGTACCTCCCCCGTGGACTGACGACGGTCCTCGACCGGCTCGGACCACGCGCCGGCCGCGCGCTGGAGATCCCGATGCGCGCGCTCCCGCCGCTGGACACGCTCCTCGACAGGGTCACGACGTTTCATCCGCCACCGTCGCCGTTCCAGGTCCCGGTCGAGAGCCTCGCGTCCAGGGCCGAGGTCGCGGCGGAGCACGGCGACGACGTCCGCGAGGCCGTCGGCTGCCTGTGCGAGGCCGCCAGGATCAGGGAACGGAGGCTGGGCGAGCCCGCGCGAGCGCGCGAGCTCTACTCCCTGGCGCTCCAGCTCGATCCGGGGTTGCCCGTAGCCCTCTCGGGTCGCCGCCGCATGGCGGTCCGCCTCGGACAGATGGACGGGCTGGGCGAGCAGATCGACGCGGAGCTCTCGCTCCCGCTCGGCAAGGATGAGCGGCTCGAGCTCCTCCTGCTCAAGGCGGAGTGGCTCCTGGCGAGGGCGACCGACTCCGGTGCCGTCGAGGTCTACCGCGAAGCGGCCTCGCTGGCTCCGGACGATGTCAGGCCCATCATCGCGCTCGCCGCGTTCGCGCAACGCGACGGGGAGATGGCGTGGCTCGCGGCCCTGATGGTCGAGCTGGCCGGGAAGGTTCCGCCGGGCGCGCTGCGCGTGGCCGCCCAGGCCATCGCCGGGGATCTGCACGAGTCGCTCGGGGCAACAGACGCCGCGCTCGCGTGCTACGACGAAGCGGCCAGTCACGGAGGGACCTGGCCGTCCGTCCTGGCCGGGCTCGTCAGGACGGCGATGAGGGCCGGCCGGCCCGAGGTCGCCATCGAGGGGATGCAACGGCTGGCGGCGAGCCTCGGCTCTGGACCCGCGGTGGACGCGTTGCGGCGCCGGGCCGCGGCTCTCTCGAGCGCCCGGGGCAACCCCGGTACCGCGCTCGAGCTGCTGGCCACGCCGGCCGACCGTCACCAGTGGGCCGTGGTCCGCGACGCGGCCCTCGCGTGTGATCGGAGTGACACCGCCAGCCAGGCGCTGGCCGAGGTCGCGTCACGATCGACGGACCCGGTCGTCCGCTGCTCGACGTTCATCGACCTCGTGCTGCGGGGTGGCGCTCGCGAGCTCGATGCGATCCGCACTGCGCTCGACGAGATGCTCGAACGAGACCCGAACAACCCGATGATCATCTCGGTCCGCGCCGAGCTCGCACGATGTGGCGAAGAGACCGCCGAGCTTGTGCGCCTCGAAGCCGGCAGCGATGCCTCGGCCGCTGGGATGTTCCGCGCAGCGCTCGCGCTCGATCGCAGGGGCCGCGCGGACGACGCCAGGTCATGGATAGAGCGGGCCCGGAGCTTGCCAGGCTCGCGCACCGAGGCCGAGCTCGCCCAGGCCGTGCTCGCCGCGGCGAGCTCCGACTGGCGGGGCCTTGCGGAGATCCTCCATCGCGCCGAGGGCGGCATCGGCTCCGCGCTCCTCCGTGCGGGCGTCCTCCTCCACCTGGGCCAGATCCACGAGCTCAGGCTCGGAGACGGGATCGGCGCTCGCGCCGGGTACGCGCGAGCCCTCGAGGTCGAGCGCGGGTTCATCCCGGCTCTCTCGGGCCTGGCCAGGACCGGAGCCGATCCGTCGGCGCGTCACCAGGCCGCGCGCCGCCTCGCCGAGGCGTGCCAGGGGTCGTACGCGGCTCTCGACAGGCTCGTCGTCGCGGGGCACCTTGCCGAGGAGGCGGGCGCGAGCGCCGCGGCCCTCGAGAGCTACACCGACGCGCTGTCGCTGGACCCGGCCCACCCCACCGCGTTGCTCGGCGCCGAGCGCATCCTCCGGCGGACCGGCGGGACGGACGAGCTCGTCGGAGTCTGGAACAGGGCGAGCGAAGCCCGGAGACAGGGGGTTGCCGCGTTCCTGCTGGGCGCGGCGGCGCGAGCCGTGTCCATGGCCAGGTCCGACGACGACCTGGCGGAGATCCTCGCACGTGCCCTCGAGCACTGCCCCGGTGATCCGACCACCGCCGATACACTGATCGGTCTACCCCGCACATCGGGCCGGGCCGGTTGGCTCGAGGGAGCGCTCTCGATTGTCCCCACCTCGATGCGGGTCGCCGAGCTGGTCCGGTCCGCGGAGCGGTCCGAGCCGGACGAGCCCGGGCGCTCTCTCGACTGGTACACGCACGCGCTCTCCCTCGAGCCCGGACGCATCGATGCCGTGCAGGGCAGGGGACGTGCGATGGTGATGATCGGTCGCGCGGACGAGCTCGAGGAGGAGCTCCGCGCGCGGCTCGCCGCGGCCCAGTCCGAACCGGAGATCCGCACGATCCAGGACGAGTTCATCGACCTCGCCGGACAGCGAGGCGACGCGTCGGCCGAGACGAGCCGACGCGAGGAGCGCCTCGGGACCTCTCCGTCCGACCTCTCGAACCTCCGCTGGCTCGCCTCGAAGTATCGGGCCGACCGGAGGTGGGCCGACCTGGCGCGGGTCTTCGACGAGCTCTCGCACACGATCGAAGATCCCGGTACGGCCGCCGGCGCGGCCGCCATGGCCGTTCGCCTCCAATCGCTCGACGAGGCGCACCCCTTCGGCACGCTCGAGACGGCCAAGCACGCCGTGTCGCTGCAACCGCAGGACGTCCGCGCCCTGCTCAACCTCTATCAGGCGGCGCAACACACCGGGAGCAACGAGGCTCGGCTCGAAGCTGCTTCCGGTCTGGCCAGGCACCTCGGGCTCCCGAGATGCCGAAGCGTGTACGAGCTCCGCGCCGCTGACGCGCTCGTCAGGCTCGGGAAGCTCGAGGAGGCGCAGGCCGCGCTGGTCCGCGCCGGCGAGGACGGTGGCCATCCGCTGGGCTGGTGGCACGCGTCACGGCTGTCGGAGCAGCGCGGTGACGCCGCGTTCGCCGCCCGGGCAGCCGAGGTGTCGGGCCGGATGGCCCACGACCCGCGGCACCAGACGGCCGAATACCTGCGCGCGGGTCGGTTGTGGCTCGAGAAGGTCGGCGACGCCTCCGCGGCCATCCTGGCGCTCAGGCACGTCCTCGAGATCGACCCGAGCTGCGAGGAAGCGCTCGAGCTGTCTCACCTCGCCATGACGACCGACGGCGTCGAGCCCCGGATCGCGCTCGAGGTCATCGTCCGGCGACTCGGCTCGCCACGCCCCCGCGAGGAGGTCATCGACCTCGGGACGAGGGGCGCCACGATCGCCCTGGGGCTCGGCGACCTCGAGGCGGCCAAGCACCTGCTTCAGACGGTGCTCTCCGTCGATCCCGATCACCTGGATTCACTCACGCGGCTCACCGAGATCTGCCGGACGACCGGCTCGTGGGAAGAAGCGGCGAGCTGCCTGGTCCGTCTGGCTCAGCTCGCCCGGACCCCGCGGGAGATCGAGGCGCACCACCTCGCGCTCGGGACCATCGCCCGCGAGCACCTGCACGACTCCAAGCAGGCGATCCAGGCGTTCCAGAGGGTGCTCGCTTCGAGCCCCGACAACCTGGACGCGCTCCGTCAGCTCGCCGTGCTCCTCCCCGAGGAACGGCTCTGGAGAGCGGCCGCCGAGGTGAACGCGAAGCTCGGCGACCTGGAGCCCGACGTCCGGGGACAACGCGATGCCCTGCTCCGACTTGCGCGGGTCTACGAGGTCGGCCTGAACACCCCGATGCGCGCCCAGATGGCGCTCGACGAGGCGCGACGCCGCGATCCGACCGACCTGACCACCATGGGAGCGCTCGTCCAGTACTTCAAGCGCCAGGGGCAGGAGCAAGCCCTCCGGGTCCATCTCGACCTCGCGGCCTCGGAGTACCGCAAGATCCTCGGGACGAACCCGTGCGACACCTCCGCGTATCACGCGATCTACCAGGTCCATGCGTGGCAGGGCCGGCTCGACAGCGCGCGACTGGCCGCGGCGGTGCTGACGACCTTCGGCCAGGCCAGCGAAGAGGAGCAGCACCTCCTGTCCCAGGCCGGAGGGATGGGCTGGCAACCAGGACCGGCCGTCGCGGACACCAGGCTCGACGAGCACCTGAGCCCGTTCTCCGTGAGCGCCACGCTTCGCACGCTCTTCTCCCACGTCGGCGAGTCCCTGCTGCGGCTCGCGCCCCAGGCGCCCAGGACCTTCGGAGTGGGTCGGAGCGACCGCCTGGGCCGCGGCCATCCCGTGTACGAGCTGGCCCTCGGCATGGCGACCTGGTACGGGCTCCGCGAGGTCGAGGTCTATGCCCATCCGTCGGACGCCACGCACTGGTCGCTGTTCGACGCGGGCACACCCGCCCTGGTCCTGGGTCACGGCTTGCTCGATAGGGCCGAACCCGGCGAGCTCCGCTTCCTCATCGGGCGCGGCATGGCCATCCACCAGCGCAAGCTGACGATCCTGCACCAGCTCGAGCCGCGGAAGGTCACCCACCTGCTGCCCGCGGTCGTGAAGACGGTGGCACCGAACTTCGAGATGGAGAACGTCGACGAGGCCCTCCTCGCCGAGCTCGTTCGAGAGGTGAACAAGGCACTCCCCAAGAAGATCCGGGCCGAGATCGGCCCCTTCGCGTTCGAATGCCTCGGCGGGTTGCAGGACGAGACGTCCAACCTCTCGCGACACCTCGTCGAGTTCGCCGACCGGGCCGGGTTGCTGGCCGCCGGCGGGCTCAGGCCGGCGATCTCGGCGCTCAGGCGGTTCCAGGGGCTCCCGCCGCTGATGTCGCCGGACCAGCGCCTCGAGTGCATCTCGTCGGATGCTCGATCCGGAGCCTTGTTGATCTTCTTCGTCTCGCCCGAGCACGCGGCGGTCCGCGAGAAGCTGGGGCTGGCGTTCCCGATCTGATGCACCACCCGGCGCACCGGGCTCGCGACACCGGTCGGAGGACGACGTGAGGATCGGCGTGTTCGGCGGGAGCTTCGACCCGCCCCACCTCAGCCATGTGGCGATCTGCGCCTGGACGCTCGCGCTCACCGACGTCCGGGAGATCCTCGTCGTCCCATGTGGCGAGCACGCCTTCGGCAAGCCGCTCTCCGGGTTCGACCACCGGCTGCGCATGTGCGAGCTCGCCTTCGCGGATCTCGGACGGACCAGGGTCACCGACATCGAGCGCCGGCTCGGCGGAACGAGCTACACCGTCACGACACTCGAGCACCTCGCCCGCGAGAACCCCGGCAGCAGGCTGACCCTCGTCGTTGGTGCCGATGCGCTGCGGGACCGGACGAGCTGGCACTGCCACGAGCGCGTCGGCCAGCTCGCCGACTTCGTCGTGTTCGGCCGTGGCGGGATCGACCTCGACGAGCCCACGCTGCCCGCGCCCCCGGCGATCAGCTCGTCCGACATCCGGGAGCGAGTGTCGCGGGGCGAATCCGTGGCGGGCCTTGTCCCGGCCCCGGTGCTGAAGTACATCGAGGACAATGGCCTCTACGGAGCATGAGTGCGGCACCGTCTTCATCTTCGGGTGCGGCGCGGTCGGCTCGGCGCTGGGTCGCGCCCTGGTCCGCGTCGGCGTCCCGCTGGCCGGCGCGCACTGCCGCACGCGGGCCTCGGCCACGCGCGCGGCGAGCCTCCTGGGGCGTGTCGTCACACACGGAGAAATCCCGGTCTCGCTGAGACGGGCCGACACCGTCGTGGTCGCCGTGCCGGACCCGGCGATCCGAGGTGTCGCGGAGCAGCTCGCGGTGCACGTCGTCCGGCACCAGGTGGCGCTGCACTGCTCGGGGTCGCGCTCGTCCGACGACCTCGCCCCGCTCCGCCCTCTGCTCCGCGGCGTGGCGAGCTTCCATCCCCTGCTCTCCTTCGCCGATCCGCTGTCCGCGTCGGACATCCTCTCGTCCGCCGCGTTCGCGCTCGAGGGCGACGACGCGGCCCTGGACGTGGCGCGCGACCTCGCCCGGACGCTCGGAGGCTTCCCGATCGACGTGCCGGCCGCGGACCGGGTGCTCTACCACGCGGCCGCGGCCACCGCGAGCAACCACCTGGTCGCGCTCGCCGCCCAGGCGGCGAGCTGCCTCCGCAAGATCGGGCTGGAGCAGGGCCAGGCGGTCAGGGCCCTGGTCCCGCTGATGCGCTCGACCCTGGCCAACCTCGAGCGGCTCGGGCTGCCGCTGGCCCTCACGGGGCCGGTCAGCCGGGGTGACGCAGGCGCGGTCCGGGCGCACCTCCACGCCATCAGGGAGCGGGCGCCAGAGGAAGAGGCGCCGTACCTGGCGCTCGCCCGCCGCGCCGCGGTCGTGGCCCGCGCCCAGGGCAAGGCGACGGCAGAGCAGCTCGCCGAGGTGGAGCGGACGCTGTCGGGCGAGCCTGCCCGTTCCGGCGATCGATCATGTAAAAGCACTTGACAGAGTGGTCCCGGTGAGATAGAGGATCGCATTCGTTTCTGGCGGAATTCGACTGATCCATCTCGAATCGTCGAATACTTTGTGTAGCGCGCGAGCGGGATTTCACCGCTCCTGATGAGTAACGGATATCCGAGTTGACACTCCTCGCGCCAGGACGCGCGAGGAGACGCAAGGCCTGTCGAGAGGGCCAGACCCACCTTCCCTAACCAGGAGTTGCCATGCCTCTGCATCTGAGAGACCTGAAACAGAAACCGATCTCCGAGCTCACCCAGATGGCTCGTGAGCTCAACATCGAGGGCGCCGCGGGGATGCGCAAGCAGGAGCTGATCTTCGGTCTGCTCCAGGCGCACGCGGCCCGGGACGGGGCTATCGTCGGCGAGGGCGTCCTCGAGACGCTCCCCGACGGCTTCGGGTTCCTGCGCTCGCCCGACTACAACTACCTCCCGGGGCCGGACGACATCTACGTGTCGCCCTCGCAGATCCGGCGGTTCAGCCTGCGGACGGGAGACACCGTCACGGGCCAGATCCGGCCCCCCAAGGACAGCGAGCGGTACTTCGCGCTCCTCAAGGTCGAGAAGATCAACCACGACGAGCCCGAGGTCGCGCGGACCAAGATCCTGTTCGACAACCTCACGCCGCTCTACCCGGACGAGAAGTTCAACCTCGAGAGCAACGAGCGGAGCTTCTCGAGCCGGATCATCGACCTGCTCGTCCCGCTCGGAAAGGGCCAACGCTGCCTGATCGTGTCGCCGCCGCGCGCCGGCAAGACCATGCTGCTGATGGACCTCGCCAATGCCATCACCACGAACCACCCCGAGGTGATGCTCCACGTCCTGCTCATCGACGAGCGGCCCGAGGAGGTCACCGACATGCAGCGGAACGTCGACGGCGAGGTGATCTACTCCACCTTCGACGAGCCCGCGCAGCGCCACGTCCAGGTGGCCGAGATGGTGATCGAGAAGGCCAAGCGCCTCGTCGAGCACAAGAACGACGTCGTCATCCTCCTCGACTCCATCACCAGGCTCGCCAGGGCCTACAACGCCGTGGTCCCGCCGAGCGGGAAGATCCTCTCCGGCGGCGTGGACTCGAACGCCCTGCACAAGCCCAAGCGGTTCTTCGGCGCGGCCCGGAACATCGAGGGCGGGGGCAGCCTGACCATCGTGGCCACGGCGCTGATCGACACCGGCTCCAGGATGGACGAGGTCATCTTCGAGGAGTTCAAGGGGACCGGCAACTGCGAGATCCACCTCGATCGCAAGCTGATGGAGAAGCGGATCTTCCCGTGCCTGGACATCAACCGGTCATCGACCCGGAAGGAGGAGCTCCTCCACGAGGAGTTCGTGCTCCAGCGCGTCTGGCTGCTCCGCCAGCTCCTCCATCCGCTGAACGTCATCGACTCCATGGAGTTCTTGCTCGACAAGATCAGCCGGACCAAGAACAACCGGGAGTTCCTGGAATCGATGAACCAGTAACCGAGAGGCAGGACCATGAAGGACGGCATCCACCCGGAGTACAAGAAGGCGACGATCACCTGCGCGTGCGGGAACATCGTCGAGACACGGACCACGACTGGCGACTTCAGCGTGGACATCTGCGCCAACTGCCACCCCTACTACACCGGGAAGCAGAAGCTGATCGACTCGGCCGGCCGCGTCGAGCGGTTCCGTCGCAAGTACCAGGGGCTCGACCTCGAGAAGATGGCCCAGAAGAAGTGACGATGTGGCGAGGCCTGGCACTCCTCGCCGTGGTCCTCGCGGCGGCCTGTGCGCCCCGCGTCACACGCGCCGTCTGTGTCGAGGACTGTCAGGTGACCAACCGCTACTGCATCTACTGGGCCGGGGTCAACGAGGAGATCGACCGGTGCCACCGCAACGTGCGGCGCTGCATGGACCACTGCCCGACCTGGTGAAGCCCGTCGTCCCCCTGCCCGCGTGAGGCTCGAACAGAGGTCCCCGGATCAGCCGTTCGGTCCCTCGCCGAACGGACAGAAGTCCTCGTCCGGCGACGAGTAGATACAGATGAAGAACACGGGGCAGCAGTGCCAGGCATGAAGCTCCGCCACCAAGAGTGGACGAGGTGGACTCGGTGGACGGAGTGGACGATGTGTACCGTGTGGAAAACGGGGCGAGCCGATCTCCTTCTCGATAACGGTCCACTCGGTCCACTCCGTCCACATCGTCCACCAACGGAGTTGCATGCCTGACTGTGCGGGGCAGCAGTGCCCCTCGCAGCACTCGTCCTCGCTGCACACGCAGCAGCCGTCGACTGAAGTCGCGGCTGCTCTGGGCAAAGCCCGCCTGCGCGGGCTCGAGCTCGAAAGTCTGCGAAGGCAGACTTCGCATGAACCCAGCCGCGACTTCAGTCGACGGCGTCATCGGCGCAAAGCCCGCCTGCGCGGGCTCGAGCTCGAAAGTCTGCGAAGGCAGACTTCACACGAACCCAGAGCCGTCGACTGAAGTCGCGGCTCCACCGAGCGAAGCCCGCCTCCGCGGGCTCGGTCCCGGAAGTCTGCGAAGGCAGACTTCGCATGAACCCAGAGCCGTCGACTGAAGTCGCGGCTCCACCGAGCGAAGCCCGCCTGCGCGGGCTCGAGCTCGAAAGTCTGCGAAGGCAGACTTCGCATGAACCCAGCCGCGACTTCAGTCGACGGCGTCCACCTCGCATGATCCCAGCCGCGACTTCAGTCGACG
>Ga0233425_10002662_pt1 | contig 34486 bp, 42 predicted proteins | sample Watercolumn_Towu_2_FD_181712 | JGI IMG/M metagenome (GOLD analysis project Ga0233425, IMG submission 181712) | Freshwater microbial communities from Lake Towuti, South Sulawesi, Indonesia - Watercolumn_Towuti2014_140_MG | ecosystem: Environmental > Aquatic > Freshwater > Lake | place...
TGTCTGTGCCATATTCACCTCCATTAATCTAAGGTTATAAAGATGGAACTGAATATAACACGTTTCCTAAAAAATAGCTACTTATTTACGGATAAGCTCTAAGTTTTTTCCCTTCGAAATTCAATATTCCTTGTTCTTCATTCGATAGTTTGCTCTAAAATGCTATACTTCTTTCTTAAGTGTTATTCTGTATCCCAGGGGCTTCACCCCTGGCTATATATTTTCGCCCCTTCAGGGCTGTTTTTATTTTATTCTTTTTCTTGTTTTGCGATGATGTCTTAATATGCCTCCATCATCCAGGGGATGTCTTCGCTGGCGAAACGGATGGTGGATTCCGACATGTAGTTGTATTCCGTCCTGAACTGCTCAAAGTGGGCTTGTTCCATATCCGCAAGCGCCTTGAAAATCTTCCGGTCGTTCTCATCGGTGGCGTTTCCGAGCGCATTCATGTAAAATTCGTACGCCCTGCGTTCCGTGTCCATAATGACCTTGATGGCCTCACCAAAAGTTGCTGTTTTAGGCGGTGTTTCAGGACGGACTATCTCGCTTTCTTTTTCTTCTTGCACTAAGGGCGGCTTCTTAAATTTTTCCTGATAATATGAGACAAGGGATTCGTAGTGTCTCATCTCAATGGCTGCCATGACCTCGAATTTCAGGCGCGCCCCCCTATCTTCCATCTGGAGCGCCAGATTGGAGTAAAACCGGCTTGCCTTTATTTCCTCTGAAATGGCTGTTTCTAAGATGTTTTTACTATCGTATGGCATAGGGTAATCGAACAACGCAATGTTTCATTTTATTTATGCTGGTTTCAGACCGTCCAGTAACTGCATGTAATGTAAATACAAAAAAACATTGAGAGACCTCCCCGTTGATCCCCTCCTTCGCAAGGAGGGGAAAGAGGGGTGGTTATAACTTACTTGCGTATCCTAATTGGCCTGTCGCAGGGTTTCCAGCACCTTCTTTAAAACCTCTTTTTGTTTTTTCAGCATTTCTCTGAAATCCAAACTATCCGTATCTGCGAGTTCCATGCGGAGATCGGAGAGGTCGTTTTCCAGGATATCAATCAGCAGTTCTTTTTCCTCTTTTGTAAGTTCCAGATGAATCATGGCTGCGCCTCCTTTCCAGATCTACTTTCTCTCGACAGAAAACGTGATTACTTTGGGTTTTACTAGTTTCTCGAAATCCTTGTATGCCAGCTTGACGAGTTCCCGGTGGGAACCGGCATTAAAAGCAATTTCCCTGTCCTCCGTTAAACTTTTTGCTACAAAGACCTCCATACTATAGAGATTGCCAAACGGCGGCATGGCGCCGATTTCACAATCGGGAAACAGGTCTTTGAATTCTTTTTCATTGGCAATTTCAATAGTGGCAGCCCCGGTGGCTTTTTTCAGAAGGTCAAAATCCACCTTACAGGATGCTGGAAGTACGGCCATCGCCATTTTTCCGTTGATTTTGATCATGACCGTTTTTGCCAATTCTTTTACCGGAATGTGCGCTGATGCTGCGGTTTCCTGGGCAGTAAATGCCCGTGAGTGACTGACGGTAATGTACTTGATGCTGTTGCTGTCTAAAAATTCTTTTAGTTTCTTTACCGGCATATAAACCTCCTTTTTGTGGTTATTACTTTTGAGTCCTCCTTAACAAAGAAGGCGTGTTGCGGAAAACTTACACACCCCTTTATCCCCTCTTTTTAGAGGGGAATCACAAAAGATTGAAATTCCTGAGTATCAGGTTAAAGCCTGTTCGAGGTCACTTACCAAATCATCCACATGTTCAATCCCCGCGGAGACCCTTATAAGTTCGTCTGATATGCCGATTTTCTCCCTGACTTCCTTTGGGAGCGATGCATGCGTCATGATCGCCGGATGTTCTATGAGTGACTCCACACCGCCGAGACTCTCTGCCAGGGAGAAGACTTTTACCCTTTCGAGAAATTTCCGGGCCGTCTCAAGCCCTCCTTTGATAAAGAACGTTATGATACCTCCGAATCCGGTCATCTGTTTCTTCGCAAGCTCGTGTTGGGGATGTGAGCTGAGTCCCGGATAAATAACCTTCCTTACTTTCGGATGACTTTCCAGAAATTGTGCTATTTTCATTGCATTTTCCGCATGCCGTTCCATTCTGATGGCAAGGGTCTTAATCCCCCGGAGTACCAGGAAGCAGTCAAAAGGGCCGGGTACCCCTCCCACCGCATTCTGAAGGAACTGGAGTTTGTCGTATAATCCCTGCTCGTTCATTACCAGGGCGCCGCCGATAACGTCACTGTGGCCGTTGAGATACTTGGTGGCGCTGTGCATGACAATGTCCGCCCCAAGTTTTAGGGGTTTCTGGAAGAATGGAGTTGCAAAGGTATTATCGACAACAACCAGGATACGGTGTTTTTTTGCAATACGGGCGATTGATTCAATATCGATGAGTTTCAGGAGCGGATTCGACGGGCTTTCCAGCCATACGAGTTTTGTGGTGTTTTTTATATATCTTTCCAGCGATTGAAGACTGGTTAAATCTATAAAATCAAATTCAAGGTTGAATTTTTTCAGTACCTTGTCGAATAACCGAAACGTCCCGCCGTAGACATCGTCACTGCAGATGATATGGTCGCCCGCACTCAGCATGTGGGTAATTGCGGTAATAGCGGACATTCCGGATGAGAAGGCAAGCCCATACTTCCCTTCTTCAAGAGATGCAATATTCTTTTCCAGGGCTGTTCTTGTGGGATTGTGAGTTCTAGAATAGTCGTATCCCTTGTGCTTGCCGGGCGATTCCTGGACATACGTGCTTGTCTGGAATATTGGTGTCATGATTGCGCCAGTGCCTGGATCGGGTTCACATCCTGCATGTATAGCCCTTGTCTCAAATTTCTGTTTCATGTTCCCTCATTCTAAAATGTTCAAGGAATTTCAATCCCGGTAGCCGCAGACTTCAGTCTGCGCCCTAGCTTGTGTACAATGCTCGGTCCGTAAGCGGTTCTACGCAGGCTAAAGCCTGAGGCTACATGAATTGCTACCTAAGGTGGCCTAATTGCTATGATAAGAAAACTCGTAATATTTTAGTCTTTTGAAAATTCTCAGTAAAATAAAACTTAGCCTGGCTTCGAGTTTAGGCCTGAAAGGCCGTTAGGATATAGCGGGGGGTGAAGCCCCCTGATCCTGAATACAAGACAACAAGCCCCAAAGGGGCGAAAGGACGTCTCCTTATTTCCAGATATAATTTTCATCGTATTCGATGCCATGTTTGTTAAGAAACTCGATAAATTCCTCTTGAAATGATTTTTTGCGATGATGCTCCTGTTGGTTTCGGATATATTGAATTACCGTATCTTCTGCTGACTTGCTTACGGAGAATGCACCATACCCATCCTGCCATCTAAATTTATCTTTGTTTGGAAACGAATCATGAACCCATTTCGAGGAATTTGCCTTTATAATCTCCATAAATTTCGAAACAGAAACGGTCTTGGGCATATACGCATAAAAATGGATATGCTCTGGCATAGAGTTAATTTCAATGAGTTTTCCATCAAGCTCTCTGATTATGCCACCAATATATGAGAAAAGCCTTTCATAAGTGATATTATCTAACAAAGGAACTCTGTTTTTTGTGCTAAACACAAAATGCATCCCTATAAACGTAAATGTGCCAGCCACGCGAATTCCTTTCGCCCTTTCAGGGCTAATCAATTTATTATCCATTTTCAGGGGGCTTCACCCCCGGCTATACACTGTCTGCCCTTCGGGCATAAAAGTTAACATCTCGTTATTTCGTAAGGCAAAACACTAATTTCTCAGTCCTTCTCAGTGACCTCTGTGGTTTGTCTTTTTATATTTTTAATATTATTCCAGAAAACCATTAGCCCTCATCCACTCATCATTATACATCTTGCTGAGGTATCTGCTGCCGGAATCCGGAAGGATGACTACGATATTTTTGTTTTCTTTTATTTCTCCGGCAATCTTCATTGCCGCCCATACGGCGCTGCCGCTCGATCCGCCTGCAAAGATGCCCTCCTCTCTTGCAAGCCTCCGTCCCATCAGAAATGATTCTTTATCATGCACCTGAATGATGTCGTCAATGAGCGCGAAGTCAACGGCCTTTACGAGATAGTCTTCTCCGATTCCTTCTACCTTATACACGTGCGGTTTGATGAGCTTCCCGGTCTTGAAATAATCATAAAAAACTGAGCCTTCCGGGTCAACTGCAATTATTTTAATTGCAGGATTCATTTCCTTGAGGTATTTTCCCGCCCCGCTCATGGTGCCGCCGGTGCCTATCCCGGCAACAAAATAATCTACTTTTCCCCGAGTCTGTTTCCATATCTCAGGTCCGGTGGTGTAATAGTGAGAATCAATATTCTTTGGATTGTTGTACTGGTCCGGATAGTATGAATTTGGCGTCTCTCTTGCTATTCTTTTCGCGACGCTGTAATAACTTTCGGGTGAATCAGGAGGGACGTCCGTGGGGGTAACAACCACCTCTGCCCCAAAGGCCTTCATCAGGTTCTTTTTTTCGTCACTCATTTTGTCGGGCATGGTGATGATGCACTTGTAGCCCTTTACCGCTGCAATCATGGCAAGGGCGGCTCCGGTATTGCCGGATGAATTTTCTACAATGGTTCCACCGGGTTTTAAGAGTCCCCTCTTTTCCGCATCCTCAATGATAAATAAGGCCATCCTGTCTTTGACGCTGCCGGCAGGATTGAGAAATTCCAGCTTGGCGAGTATGTTTGGCTTTATGTCACGCGTGATCTTATTCAGTTTTACCAGAGGTGTCCAGCCAATAGTTTTCAGAATATCGGGCGTGATATTCCCAAATTTTTCTATTAAGGTATTGACGTCTGCGGTGGTAATGGACATGTTTGTTTTGAATTTTGACCTCCCCTCGTTCCCCTCCTTCGCAAGGAGGGGAGGAAGGGGAGGTTTTCCGCTTGATTTTGAAAAATAAATGGTTTTTAAATCTGTTTGCCGACAGAAAAAGCCTTGCCGAGACATTTGCCGACTCCGTAATAGGCGCGGATTTCCGGGGCGTACAGGAAGGGGCGCAGTTTTTCCATATCGATTGTACCACCTTCTCCAAGGACGGATTCTTCAACTTTGACGTCCACGATCTCGCCGATAAACTGGGTATGCAGTCCTATTTCGACCGTATGGGTTAATTTACATTCCAGTACGAGGGGAAATTCCTTGATGTAAGGGGCATCCACGAGGTCGCTCTTTACAGCAGTGAGTTTTGTTGCTGAAAACTTGTCTTCTTTACCTCCCGATACAATCCCGAAGTGATCGGCTTCCTTTACATGGGTCTCAGAAGGGATATTTACCGTGAATGCCTTCCGTTCCACAATATTTCCGTAAGTATAGGTTGCCTTCCTGAGAGAAATCGCCACGCTCGGCGGACTGGAACAACACAATCCTCCCCATGCAACGTTCATCGCATTTGGTTTTCCCGCGGTATCGTAAGTTCCTACAATAAATACGGGTGTTGGATATACTATCGTTTTTGCCCCTAAAGATTTTTTCATCATTGTCCTCCAATGTTTTCAGGACGTTACCGTCCTCTTCGTTCAGATTTTTGTATTTCAGGTTTTACAAAAAGGGAGAAACTACAAGAAACGTGCCACCGATGAAAATGGTTATAGCAACGATACGTCTTACCACTTTTCTTCTAATGAATCTGCAATATATTGACACTATCATGTTCCAGTGAAGCGCTACATGAAGTGTTAGCAGGCCAAGAAGGACGAAGGCAATGATGAGATGAATCATTCCCCTGCATGGCGATCCATTCCAAATAGGAACAAATCTACTTTTCTACTATAGACGGCCGCAGTCTCCTTGCCTGGTAATAAGACATATTTTATAAGAAGCCCAATTCCTGCGATTGCCATTACACAGAGGAACATCACGGCATCGATTATAAGATTAACTTTTGATTTATCCATCATCATTTAATCCTGGTTTCTTCTCCAGCCACTCCAAAACGGAAAACCTTTTTTATTTCGAAGCTTTAGAATTTCATCGCCTTTCTTCACCTCAGCGGCAATAATAGCAGGTCTACCATCAAGGGTGATTCTTGAACCCGTAATCTCAACCTTGTCCTTCGGTTCGATCCTGGTGTCCTGATTTTCGATGTACCATCCAGGGCCTAAATGTACTGAAATAGTTTCCTTTGCCGTCTTCACCATCAGATGCACACCGTAGCACATCCCTTTCATTGGGGTAATTATATCCACGCTGACCACTTCTCCGCTGATGGTTTCAACGGTTTTTGGGTCATACATCCTGCTGTACGGAGCGTCCATCCCCCAGCCACCGCCTCCCCTCCATTGCATCCCTTGTTGGGCAAATGACTGAGTCATGTAAAGAATACTAAATAAAGAAATTGCTACTATCAATACTCCTGTTTTCCTCATTTTCAACACCTTTCATTTGTTTATTATTTCTGGCCCACCCAATTTAATGTTCAGGAATTTCAATCTTTATATCATAACATACTAGACAACCCCCTGAATCCCCCTTTATTAAGGGGGACTTAACGGAATCCCCCTTAGAAAAGGGGGCGAGGGGGTTGTTCTACGTCCATTTCAAATACAGGCTGAAATGCTACAAAATTTCAAGCCAAGGATTTCCCCTCTTAGAGGGGAGAAAGGGGTGTGTAAAAATGCCTTTAACACCCACCGGACCCTCTATTATGAGGAGAGTTTAAAAGTCGTTGACTATATCCACTATAATGCCATCAAAAAGGCCACCAAGTCGTTTTTTTCTTGTTTTGTAAGCCCGACCTCAAGAATCAGGTTAAAGAATTCTACCGTATCTTCCAGTGTCAACAGTCTCCCATCGTGCAGGTAAGGTGGTGAATCCTTGATGCCGCGCAGTGGAAAGGTCTTGATGGGTCCATCGGCGCTGGCCATAATTCCATTGATCATGCGCGGTTTGTAAAAACGCTCTGCTTTAAGGTTGTGCATGAGATTATCCGTGTAGTATGGAGGATGATGACAAAAAGAACACCTCGCTTTACCAAAGAACAAGTCCTGCCCGCGAAGCTCAACCTCTGTGGCTTTTTTCTGATCCAGCATGCCGTAGATGTTCAGTTTGGGGGCCGGGGGAAAGTCGAATAGCTCCTGAACTTCTGCCATGAAGTGCACCTGGCTCGCCCGTTCAAGGACGTTGACGCCCTTTTTTGTCGCAATGACCGGGTCGCCGTCAAAGTATGCGGCGCGCTGTTCAAACTCGGTAAAATCCTCGACGCTTTTCAATGCCCGCTGTGAGCCGAACAATCTCTGGATATTCACCCCTCGCAAGGGAGGAGTATCGAGCCGATGGCGAAATTCCTGGGGGCGGATGTCGCCCACCAGGTGGGTAGCGCCATTGGTATGTCCGTTCACGTGACAGTCAAAGCAGACAACCCCGCGGCTCGGTTGTTCCGAGCGGCGGTCTTCCGTTTGGTTGAAATTCTGCTGAGGGAAAGGCGTTACCAACAGCCTCAAGCCCTCAAGCTGTTTGGGATTCAGTATTCCATTAAATAACTCGTAGTAGTTGGCAATGGTCACCAGCTTGCCCTGAGAGACGTCCCCTAAGTCTGGCCGAGTGGTCAGATAAATTGGCGGTGGGAATTCCGGTAAAAAGTGATCCGGCAGGTCGTAATCCAGGTCAAAGCGGGTGAGGTCTCTCCCCTCTTGTTTCTTGATCTCGTCGATGTGGAACTTGGGGAAGAGCATCCCGCCTTCGGCATGGTTTGGATGCGGAAGCGGCATGAACCCGCCGGGGAAGAGATTCTTTTCACGAATTTCTTCCGGGGGCATAGCTGCCAAATTTTCCCAGGTAACGTCTTTTGGGAGTTTAACGCGCACGCCCTGTTGAATGGATTTTCCCCGGGACATGGTTACATCTTTAGCCGGGCTATCGCTTAAATCGTAACGTTCGTTAAGTAAATCCATATGACGCTTCGTCACTTCGGGTTTGGCGGCCTTCATCCGGGCCATTGTGTCTTCAAAGGACTCAGTTATGGTCACAGGCGCATAACTCGTCTTTACCTCCTTCTTTTTCTGGATGACGATTTTTACCGGTTTTCCTTCCTTGCCGGTTTTCTCTGCCTGGGCATATGTTAACCCCAAGGTAATGAGTATCGTGGCGAACATTACTAACAACGCACTTCCGTATTTTACTATTCGTTCTCTCATACCATTCTCCTTTGGCCTTTTTGTGAAATGGCGCCCAATCAATGGATTACAATGAAATAAAGTTACGATGCTGGTTTCTTCAATGCCTTCAGGTGTTCTGCAAGTAATTTTAAGTGTTTTTTCTCTTCGTTTGCCAATTGCTCAAATGCAATTTTCCCCTGAGGATATTTCGTATTTTTTGCGGCCTCGGTGTAATAAAGGATTGAGTCCTTCTCGGCCTGGATGCCGACTTTCAGGGCGTCGGTATCTGTCTTTATTTCCGCGGCAAGCCTCCGGGCGGCTCCTTTTTCCGTAAAGATACCCGTATCGACCAAATATTTTAGATACAAATCCACCGTGTAGTCCTCGCAGCCTTGCACGGGACTTATCGGAGAGTTTATTTCACGATAGGCCTGTTGAAAACGGGCTAGATGTTCCTTCTCGTAAGAGGCGAGTTTTGAAAATAATTCTTTTATCTTGCTGTCTTTAGCGTTATTCATGAGGGTTGTATAGAATTCTAATCCCTCTTCCTCAACAATTATAGCGATCCTCAGCGCTTCTGCATCGTCAAAATTTTCATATTTCATATTCTATTATCCTCTTTAGAAAAAATTATGGATACAAACCTCTGACCATAATTGCGTCTGCGACTTTTTTCACGGCCAGCATCATGGCCGCGGTGCGTAAGTTGACTTTCCTTTCTTGAGAAAGGCGAATGACTTCCTCGTAGGACCGATCCAGGAGATTTTTGAGCCTTGCATTTACCTCGTGCTCACACCAGAAATAGCACTGTACATCCTGTACCCATTCGAAATAGGAGACAATCACTCCGCCCGCATTCGCCAGGATATCGGGGACGACGGCTATTTTCCGTTCGGTCAATATTTGATCTGCTTCCAGCGTAGTAGGCCCGTTAGCGCCCTCGACGATCAGTTGTGCTTTTATTTTACCCGCATTCTCTCCGGTAATTTGATTACCTAGCGCTGCGGGAACCAGGACGTCGCACGGGAGCTCCAGCAGGGCTTCATTTGTTATACTTTCAGCACGGGGAAAATTTTCGAAGGAGCCGTGTTCTTTATAATGTTTCATGAGGGCAGTGTGACGTAGCCCCTTCGGGTTATAAATCCCTCCCTTCGAGCTGCTCACGGCGACGATCTTACAGCCCATTTCGCTGAGCAATTTTCCCACAGTCGATCCCACGTTACCATAACCCTGAATCGCCACTTTGAGACCCTTAAAATGTATTTTCTTAGATTTGATGGCGCTGGCAATAGAAAAGGTAATACCAAGACCGGTTGCATCTGTTCGCCCCAGAGAACCTCCGATATTAACGGGTTTGCCCGTTACAATCCCCGGAGTACAATAACCATTATTCATACTGTAAGTATCCATCATCCACGCCATGATTTGCTCATTCGTATTCACGTCAGGCGCCGGGATGTCCTTTTCGATACCAATAATCGGCATAATTGCATAGGTGAAACGGCGTGTGAGTCTTTCAATTTCGCCTTTTGAAAGTACCTTGGGATTGCAAATAATGCCTCCTTTTGCGCCTCCAAACGGTACGCCCACCAGAGAGCACTTCCACGTCATTTCCATTGCCAGCGCCTTTAGATCGTCGAGGGTAAGGTCGGGGTGATACCTGACACCGCCTTTGTAGGGACCGCGTGCCGAATTGTGCTGTACACGGAATCCGTTGAAAATCCTCAGAGAGCCGTTGTCCAGCCGTATCGGAATCGAAACGGTCAATATGCGCTCGAAATTCCTGAGCAGTTGGTGAACATCATCTGAAAGCAGCATGATTTTTGATACAGCATCGAATTGAGTTAATGCCGTTTGCCATGCGCTGTTCGCTGGTATCTTTTCTGGCACCGAAACCTCCTAACCCGAACAAGCCGTAAGAGTTCTTGAATGGGAATTTGCGATTTTAGACTTCGTCGTGAGTCTTCGGCGTGAGCTCAAACGAACGCTCAGTCGAACGATTTACGATTTGGGATTTAATAAAAGGGTCAAAACATTCTTTATAAGAAACTATTCACCCTTCGTATCGGTGTAATCGGCAGTCCATTTTTCCGTCTGTGTATTTTCAAGGTTATAGATGTTCATCAAGGTTAATGGGGGAAAGTAGATATTCATAGTAACCAGATTCCCATTATGAGCATTCGACACACGATGGACGGTTGTGAGGTTTATGTATGACAGTTCGCTCGTATGAAACCGGCGGGTAAACGTAGGGACAATCATACCCGTGGGCAGTTTGTTGAAAAGTTCTTCTGTCATAGTGCCCTCCCGGATGACGGTAATTCCTGTAGAGCCGCCGTGATCGTGTATCGGAGTATTCTGTCCTTTCTTGAAGCACAGCACCGTAACCTCACACTTACTGCTGACATGCACGATATTCCTCTTATAATCCTTGTCTGAAAAGCTGATATATTCATCTATCGGCAGTTGTCTTCCGTCCATCTCCAGGATGCATTTTTTCAGTGCATCGAGGGATGGTTTGTCGGGTAAAGATTCCAGTCGGTTAATAAATGATCTTGAAATGATATCCATACATTAAAATCCTTTTGGTAAATTGGGATATACAAGGGGAATAGCATCGTATTTTATTTGGACCAGTTCCCCGGTCAATGCCTTCATGAATTCAATAAGGTCGTTAACCTCCTGGCCGGTTAAGTTCAGGCCGTGGATGAGAGGACTCTTATTTTCGCTGCGTCCGCCGCCTCCGTTGTAAAATTGCACCACTTCAAACAAAGTGGGGAAAAATCCGTTATGCATATACGGCCCTGTTTCCGTGACGTTTCGAAGGGTAGGAGTCTTGAATGCCCCCTTGTCGGCTTCCACCTTCGTTACATTATACCGCCCCAAATCTTCTTTTAGCGGACCATCCGCCGGCACTCCGATATTATGAAATTTGTTATCGGTAAAGTTGGGGCCATTATGACATTTAATGCATTCTGCTTTATCGTTAAACAGATTCATGCCTCTCTTTGCCGATTCGCTCATGGCATGTTCATCTCCCAGCATATATCTATCAAAGGGGGAATTTGCAAATACAATCGTGCGCTCGAAGGCCGCAATAGCCCTGGCTATTCCGTCTGCAGTTACGCCTGTCCCAAAAACCTCTTGAAATGCCTTGACGTAGTCAGGAATACCGCTTAACTTTTTCACAACATTATCCAGGGTTTCAAACATCTCGTTAGGGTTCTGTATAGGGCCAAGCGCTTGTTCTTCAAGTGTCGTAGCGCGCCCATCCCAGAACTGGAGTTCATTATAGGCGCTGTTGATTATGGTTGGGGAATTTCTCCCGCCTTCTTTCGAGGCAGGTCCGCCAAGCATCCTGGGCAGGCCATCGGTAAAACCCAGGACCGGATTATGGCACGTGGCACAGCTAATCCAGTTATTTCCCGAGAGACGCGGGTCGAAATAGAGTTTTTTGCCTAATTCTACCTTTGCTGCAGTTTGTGGATTGTTTGGAGGAATTGTCACGGGTGGAAGATTCCCGATAGGGGGAAATAATGGGAAATCGTTCCCATGAATACCCTGCATCGTCAAAAAAAGAAAAAGGGTACAGCCTAAAACAGATTTTGTGATATTTGATATTTTCATATTAACAAACCTCAATTATAAATTTATGTTCTGGAATTTCAATAATACGTAATTGTAGCGCGAGACTTCGTCGGGAGCGCTCAGTCGAACGATTTATCTCGCCTGAAGCGACCAAAAAGATAATCAATGGAAACAGGCGACTTGAAAGTCGCGTTACAGCGTTGCAGGGGTTAACTCCCGTTATTGCGCGGAAAAGCCCCCATCCACAAATATTACCTGTCCTGTAATATAATCGGATGCCTTTGATGCCAGGAAGACTACTGTGCCGGAAACATCCGACGGTTGACCAATTCGGCTCAATGGAATTTTTGAAATCAGCGCTTTTTTAACTTTCTCATCCTCTAGCATGGTCCTGGTCTTTTCTGTCTCAAGAGAATATGGCGCAATGGAATTCACGTTGATATTATATTTTGCCCACTCAATGGCCAGCGCCTTTGTTAATTGGATTACACCGCCCTTGCTGGCACAATATGCCCCCGAGTCTCTAGCGCCAAATACCCCAAGGGCGGAGCTGATATTGATAATCTTGCCATTTTTCCTTTCGACCATGTGTTTTCCCACGCCCTTCGAACAGAGATAGGTGCTCGTGAGGTTGATTTCCAGCATCTTATGCCAATTATCAACGGAAAATTCAAGGAAAGGACCTCCAATGAATGTGCCAACGTTATTGACAAGAATATCTATCGTTTTGAATTCACGTAAAATCGTTTCTACCATCCTGACAACGTCATCTTCTTTTGTAACGTCAACGGCAACAGGGAGTGACTTTCCACCGTTTTCCTGAATTTCCCTGGCCGTTGCTTCTATGTCAGACAGCGTCCGGCTGACAACAACCACGTGAGCGCCAGACTCGGAAAGCGCCAGCGCCATGGATTTGCCAAGCCCTTTACCAGCGCCGGTTACAAGGGCAACCTTATCCCGCAGACTGAATAATTCGACACACATATATTGTAACCTTATCGCAGAGGATTTTCATTTTATTTATGCAGTTTTTAGAAAGTAAATTAACGCTGAAAACAACTTTCGGCGCCTTGATACCCCGTTATGATTCCGGCTTTTGCTTGGCAAGGATTTTGCTAAGGTAGTAATTTACCTGGCGCGCCTCAGAATTATTGAGTAAGTGAGGGTCGAACGATCTCATTAATTCTACGGTCTGAGCCCATTCTGCCTGTGTTTTTTTGAACGTAAATATACGTTCAAGGGTGTGGCATTTATGACATTTTTCCAAAATAATTTTCATGCCCAATTGCACATCCATTTTCGTATCGTCGATTCCCAGGTTTTTTACTAAATATCCCACAGCCTCCAATGCCTCCGGATCGTTCAAGATTGCCGGATCTTTTTCACGCATGCGTGAAACGTACTCTCGCCAGCCAGCCTCTGTCTTGACATAAGAAAATACCCTTTCCAGTGAATGACAGGTGGAGCATTTTTGCTGTACAATTTTTCGTCCGATATTCACATTGACCCTTACAAGCCTCCCCTTGTCCGAAAGGACAATGTACTGGCTTCTTGCCGTGGAAAGCATGAAATATCCGGCGCTCAAGGTAACCGTCATGAAGACAGCAACCATTATAATCATACCGTAAACGGGCAATCGCAGATAATACTTTTTAAAGAGCCTGACGACACATATCTTGACTATTAGCATAGGGAAAATAACGATGCCAAGATAAGCGTGGATGGCATCCTTTGCAGACAGGGCAACGGAGTTGCTGGTAAACTTTCGGAACATAGTGACGCAGATGAATAAATAGAGAATGATAAAAATATATCCTGCGATACGGTGCGCCCACCGGAAGAACCTCGGATGCTGTGTGGCTTTGATTCTCCCAAGCAGAATGAGGATAAGCGTAACGGCAACAATGCCGATAATGAGTAAGCCAAATGCCAAGAGAGATGTAGTTGTTGGTCTCATAAATTTACCTACAGGAATTTTAATGCAGGGTTGAAAATCGTTCGACTGAGCTCACGACGAAGTCTTCAACCCCTACAAGCTTTTGATGTCGAAATCCGTTTCCAATATCTTATCTTCAAACTTACTCACATCAGCCTTCTTTTCAATAAGTTGGCCGATTTCATACGCATTCTTCATATCACCCAGGAAAATTGCGCCGACAATCTTTCCGTTTTTGATAAAAAGCTTTTTATAAATATTTTTATCGGGGTTTTCCACCTCGACCTGTTCAACGGCGTTATCCTCTATCAAAATATCACCCACTGAGGTAAGACGGATACCGGCGACTTTCAGGCTTGCGGATGGTACTGTGCCCATGTAAGTTTCATTTCCACCAGCCATATTGATGCCCGCAACTACTCCCTGCCTTTGTGCAGCAGGCCAGATACCATATATCCTCCCTTTATGCTCTGCCGCATCTCCAGCTGCATAAATGTTAGGGACATTCGTTTCCATGCGGTCATTCACCAGGATACCCTTATTGACCGAGATGCCCGTTGCCTGAGCCAGCGCAATATTGGGTTTAATGCCGGCAGAAACCACGATAAAATTACTTTCGATAACCGTTCCGTCATTCAACTCCAGCATTTTTGTGAAACCAGCGTCTTTTATGGATTTTGATTGGACACCCAGATAAAATTTTAAGCCCATATCCTCCATCTGTTTTTGTAAAATTACGGAGCCTTCCGAATCCAGTTGCCTGGGGAGCAGGCGATCAAAAAATTCAACCACGGTTACAGAAAGACCCAGTTTTCTCAGCCCATTTCCTGCCTCAAGACCAAGCAATCCCCCTCCAATCAGGGTAACCGTCTTTGCGCAGGCAGCACGTTTTATAATGGTTAGTGCGTCCTCTACCGTTCGTAAAGTAAAAACTCCTCCAGCAGTATTGATGCCATTGACAGGCGGCAGGATACCGCTGCTGCCGGTTGCGAGTAACAATTTATTGTAGGTAAAATTAGACTTGTCGGAGAGGGCAATCCTTTGATTTTTTGGATCGATGCTTTTTACCGTACCGTTGAGGTTTAACTGGATTTTATTTTTATGATACCATTCTTGGTTGTATACAAAAATCTCTTCAACTGCAACCTCATTGGCCAATAGCTCAGGCAGACGCGGTCTGGAGTAAAATGGGTAATGATCCAGCGTAAAAATCATTATTTCTGCCTGCGGATCCCTTTTCCGAATAGCCTTTGCCGCCTCTGTTCCTGCCACCCCATTTCCAATAGCAATGTAATTCGTGCTCAACAGATATTCCCGCAGGATAAAATTTATTTAAGCGCCTGTTTCATTATTTTTATCGACCAAAGCTAATTCCTATTGACTCGGCTGTTTTTACCAGTCCCTCTTCCGTCGGCACTCTTTTTTGACCTTTGGCAACTTCATTCAGGGAGACAGATTCAATCCTTTGCCCCTTTAAACAGACCATTTCGCCGAAACGTTTATTGGCTATCAGCTCTACCGCTGCAACGCCAAATCGGGTTGAGAGGATACGGTCAAAGGCAGAAGGGGAACCCCCTCGCTGTAAATGCCCGAGGACGGTGACACGCACCTCCATTTCCGTACACCTGCCGATATCTGCACCGATCTTGTTCCCAATACCGCCGAGACGTTCAGCGCTCCCGCCCACGTCCGATGCACACAGTATCGATACCTCACCTCCTATCGGTTTTGCGCCCTCGGATACGACCACGATGCTCGCCTTACTTCCACTTTTTTTACGGCTGACGATCTTCTGGCATGCTTTGTTAATATCAAAAGGGATTTCAGGGATGAGGATCACGTCAGCGCCTCCGCCGATTCCCGTTTCCAGCGCTATCCAGCCTACGTAACGACCCATTACCTCAACGACCATGACTCTGTGATGGCTTTCCGCCGTGGTGTGCAGTCGATCCAGCGCCTCTGTGGCTGTTTCCACGGCGGTGTTAAATCCAAAAGTAACGTCCGTTGCCAGGATATCGTTGTCGATAGTCTTCGGAACGCCGACAACCGGACAACCCATTTTGAATAATTCATATGCAATATTAAGTGAACCGTCTCCCCCGATTACGACCAGCGCATCAAGACCCAGCGACTGAACGTTTTTGATTACGTCTTTAGAGACATCTCTCACTTCGGGCTTGCCGTTTATACTGACTTTATATTCAAAGGGATTCGCTCGGTTGGATGTGCCGAGAATCGTACCCCCGACGGGAAGTATTCCACGAGTATTCCACAGGGTTAAGTTCCGGGTTTTATTGGGTAAAACAAGGCCGTCAAATCCGTCCTCTATCCCAACCACTTCGCAGTTATGTTTTACTGCAGCAGATTTTACAACTCCACGGATAACGGCATTCAGCCCGGGGCAGTCGCCGCCGCCTGTCAATACACCGATTTTTTTCATGACGTAACGATATCCTTTCTTAACGGTTGCAATGTTACAGATAAACCACCTCTTTACCTCCGCTTTCGGGAGAAGACAAAGAGATGGTTATAAAGGACCAAAATTACCGTGCGTTTTAAATAAGGACGTTACTCTCTCTTTTTAGGGGCCAATTTTCTCACGTATTTGGCTAATGCCTGTATTTCTTCCGGTTTCAACTTATCACTCCATCGCGGCATTTTGTTCTTGCCGTTAATAATGGAATTTACTATCTCCTCGTCTTTTTTTGAAGACTGCCATTTGGCATCGGCAAGATTCGGAGCTTTCAATTCATGTCCCCTTTTAGTGCCCTTGCCATCGACACCGTGACAGGTAGAGCAGTGATATTCAAATAAATTTTTTGGATTAATTTCTTCGCCTTCCTGCGCGTAGGCTGGAGAGAAACTGACATACCTACCTATCATGACAAAGAAGAGTACTGCAAAAATGAACAGGGATTTCGCATTCCTCGTCATTCACGATTCCTCCGCAAAAAAACATGAAGCTGAATGTGAATTTATTTCTTCCCGAAACTCCTGACAACAGGCACCAGCGACTTAATCTCGTCCTGGTTTAGTTTCTCTTTAAACGGCATCATTTTTTCGGGTGTACCATCATTGATTTGCTTGATAATTTGCTCATCGGTTGCCTTTGCCTGCCAGGCCGCATCGGTAAAATCACGCGCTTCCAGTCCGATCCCAAGGTCTGTAGGTTTGCCATTTTCGCCATGACAGGTTTTACAGTGGGTCATATATAATTTCATGGCGTCAATATCTGCTGCCTTTGAAACGGGGATGCCTGAAAAAAAGGTAACCAGGCCGGTAACGACTGCAAATGAAGCAGCTACAAAGATCCCTTTCCTGTACATATTCTTCCCTCCTTATAAAATTGATAAGTATTTATTGTTATGATATTCAAAAAAATGAAATCTGAAATTTCACTCTTCATACGCAAGGACGCGAATAACGCCCATCGTGCCGCCATCTATATTCGTGGTACTATCGGAAACGGAAACAACCTTCTTTACTTTGTTTGTCTGTAAAAAATCGTTCACCTCCTTATCCAATGACATAAGTTCGTTGTGGACGTGAAATATCTTAAGAGATGAACTAAAGGTTTTTACTTTTACCATAAATAGCTCCTTTGGAGAAACAAAAAATTATTTAGTAACATCCACCTCTTTAGTTCCTTCCCATATACCGTGGAGATTACAACGGCTAAATGCCCGCAGCGTTCTTTTCCCCTCATGAGGCAGAACGACGGTTAATGTCACTTCCGGTTTGTTGAGTTCAGCCGTAAAATCTACCCGGGAAATGTAAATGTGTCCACTGTAAAGGTCAACAAACTGAATGAAGTGACCATTCTCCATGACATGAGGGGCTTCCCCTACCTTTATAGTCACCGTAAAGGGCTGCCCAACTTTTATAGTTGCCGGTACGGTAATTACGGGTACGTGTTTCTTTGCCGTCTCCGCCGGTCCTGCCGCCGCCGTGTTTATCTGACAAAATAAACTTGTCTCTGCCATTTTCATGCTCCTTATTAAAAATGTTTATGAAAAATAAAACGCTTTTATATTAGTTGCGTATATACAATTTTGATTGCCTTTACCGGACATATCGGAATGCAGCGTTCGCACTGGTCGCACTTATGTTGAATGATTTCTGCCTTTTCATTTTTCATAATGATGGCTTCAGTGGGGCACACATGCAAACACTCTTCACAACCAACGCATTCACGTTTATCCACGGCAATCATTATTTATGCGCCTTTCCATGACTAATTTCTTTGCACTGATTCATCATGCAAAAGTTACTCTGCCTTGACTTCGATCTTCCTTGGTTTTACATGTTCTGCCTTAGGTAAAACAAGGGATAGAACGCCATCGGACATCTTTGCCTCGATCTTATCCCGGTTGACAGCATCTGAGATCACAAAGTGGCGATGATAATGTCCGATATTGTATTCGTTATAAACTACCTTCTCATCGGTGTACGCCTCCTGAGAAACCTCGCCATTGACGACCAATTCATTGTCTTGCAGATCGATGTTTATGTTCTCAATGCCGGCCCCCGGCATATCTATCAATATGGTGAAATTGTCAGGGGTTTCGTAAATATCGGACAAAGGGAAATACCAGTTTCCCTTTCCCGTCACGACGCACTTATCAGATGAAATCTTTTTTTTCCCAACGGCGGGAAGTTCTTTTTTTTCCATATACGATTCTCCTCTTTGCTAAGATTTCTTTATTACGACCTGTCTTGGCTTCGACTCCGGGGCCTTTGGCAGCTTTACGGTTAGAACGCCATTTTTGTAAGAGGCCGTTACTTTTTCTGCATCGACCTTTTCGGGCAACACAATAGAACGTGCAAATGTGCCGTAGTCCCTCTCTCTGCGCAAATAAGTTGCTTTTGCGGGGTCTGGGGTGAATTTCCTCTCACCTTTCATGGTTAATATGTCATTCACTACCTGGACGTCCAGATCGCTTACTTTTATTCCGGGTAGCTCTGCACGCACAAAAACATTCTCCTCATTCATAGATACAATAATTGGTGGATATTCCACATTTACGTACCCTTCCATTTGAGGCGCGGAACTCAGAAAATCGAATAAATCGCTCATCTCACGCTGTATATGAGTAAGACTATCTAACGGATCGGACTTTTCCCATTTTATAAGATTCATGTATTCACCTCCTTTTATTGTTTGAATTTATCCAAGATTTTGGACACACCGTTCTATTCTCCTGGATTGATTTTCATTATTTGTTTTTTCCCCACACTCGTTCGTTGTCGTATCTAACTATGCCATTTTATTCAGATTAGGTAGCTCATTAATTTGTGTGGAGAACTTGAAATAACGTTATATGATTCAAATTCTGAAGTGATAAATAGCAATAAAAATGCCAATGGGTGGAACTGCTGTTTAACGTGTGTCGAATGGCGAGTGGCGAGAAAAAACGTCACACGTCACTTGTCACTTACCTTATTCACGCAGCTATGCTGCGCCCGGATAGATGTAAAGGCAATTCATGAATTGCCGCTACATGCTTTTCACGAACCTTTTGCCTGAGAGTTGTTTTACCAGCTTTTTTATTTCGAGGATCATCAGGGTGCTTGTGACGACGGAGGTGGGAAGTCCGGCAAGTTGTATAATTTCATCGATGTCTTTTGGGTTGCTGGATAGGAGTGAGAATATCTTTTTTTCCTGGGAGTTAAGCGATAGGCTTCTGGGGTCGTTTGTCATTTGTGTGTCGGAGGTATTCAGTGATTCTGCAACCGGCCCTAACTCCTGAATGACGTCGGTAACATCTTCTACGAGTTTAGCGCCTTCCTTGATCAGTTTGTGCGTGCCGCGGCTGTAAATATTATCAATATTTCCCGGGATGGCAAAGACCTCTTTTCCCTGTTCGAGCGCCCATTGAGCGGTTATTAGAGAACCGCTATTTAGCAACGATTCGACCACAAGCACACCAAGAGACAGGCCGCTGATCAGCCTGTTTCTTGGAGGAAAATTGCGAAAATCGGGCGGCGTGTTCATGGGGAGTTCGGAGACGATGGCGCCGTGTTGTGTAATTTGTTCTGCCAGTTCGATATTTTCTCTGGGATAAATAACCCCCAGTCCGCAGCCGAGGACCGCAATGGTGCGCCCGTTGGAATTGATCGCGCCGCGGTGCGCTGCTGCATCTATCCCTCGCGCCATGCCGCTTACAATACAGAATCCTTTCTGTGCAAGCAATCGGCTAAACCTCTCTGCCTGCGAGAGACCGTAATAGGTGCACCGTCGCGCTCCAACAATGGCAAGGGCTATAACATCGGTTTCCAGGATGCTGCCCTTGACATAAAGAACCAGCGGCGGGTCGTAAATGGCTTTAAGATGTTTCGGATATTGATCACTCGTGCAGGGTATGATTTGAACGTTCTTTTCTTTTGCTAAATTAATTTCAGAGTCGATATCAATGTTTCTGGACGTCTCAATGACCGCTGTGGCAAGTTTTGGACCTATGCCCGCTACCGCCTCCAGTTCCGCTCTTGGGGCGTTGAGGATTGCCTCTGAAGAACCGAATCGTTCTATCAGCGCCTGGTATGTCCTGGTTCCAATACCCCTGGTCATGTGCAGACGCAGGAGCGCCTCAAATTCTGTCAATGCTTACCTCTTATGACGATAATCAGGGTTTTCAATGCCCGGAAAGGTGTCACGATACACCTTTTTTTCGATAAAGATTTTGACGATATTTGTGTCGAGGTGATTTTTTTCAGCCTCGTTTCGTATGATGTCCAGTGTTTCTGATAATGAAAGGGCCTTTTTGTACGGTCTGTCAAAAGACATGAGGGCGTCAAAGATGTCTGCAACGGCGACAATACGGCCGAAGGTATTTAACTGCTCCGCCTTCAGACCATAGGGATACCCCGTTCCGTCGAGTCGTTCATGATGCATGGCGGCAATGGTGGGGATGCTTTTATATTCTTTCGTAAAGTAGATTTCTTCAAGTATTTCCTTTGTATACCGGGAATGTTGATCCATCTCGTTTCTTTCTTCAGAGGTCAGTTTATCGGGTTTTAAAAGCACGTTATCCCGCACTCCGATCTTACCTACATCATGAAGGGTTGCCGCATAATTGAGCACCTTGAGCTCGTTCTTTGTCAAACCGACGAACTTGCCGATATCAACTGATAGTCTGGCGACGCGTTCGGAATGGCCTGCCGTAACAGGGTCGCGTCGGTCAATTGCCGCAGCCAGCGCCTTGATAGCGCTCAGAAAGGTCTTTTCCCTTTCTTCGTGCAAACGGGCGTTTTCGATAGCCGTAGCGGCGTAAGCGGCGTAAGTTCTGAAAAGCCACTCATCATATTCCGTAAACAAGCTCGTTTTTTTGTTGAGTACCTGGAGCACCCCGATAATCTCACCTTCGTGGTTCTTCATGGGCACACAGAGTACCGTTCTGGTGATATACCCTGTTTGTATGTCTGTCTCCTTGTTGAATAAAGGATTTTTATAGGCGTCTTCGATATTTATTGTCCTCCCGGTTTCGGCAACGTGTCCGGCGATGCCCATGCCTAAGGGGAGGCGGATTTCTTTAATTCCGGATTGCTGGGCGATAAAGCTGACCAGTTCGTTTCGTTCGCGGTCTACAAGATAGAGGGTACTCCTGTCGGCGTGCATCGTCTTTGTGGCTTCTTCCATGATAAGACCGAGCAAGGAACCCAGGTCGGTCTTTTCAATCATTGTTTGAGAAATGTCCAGAAGCCTGGAAAGATCGTTGCTCTTTTCGTTGTCAACGGGGGTGTCTGTCATCACATTCCTTTGATGATAGCGTCATCATACGTTGTAGGGGCAATTCATGAATTGCCCCTACAGTTCTGTTACTGAGAGTTTTCGACTAATGATGCCATTCGAAAAACTAAACTATTACAATTAAAAAGGTTTGTTCAATATGCGATAGAGAATCTCTTCGGTTACCTGATCGGATATAATCACCTCACCGATTTTTGTGGGCAGAATGAAACGGAGTCTGCCTGCTATGACCTTTTTGTCGGCGTAGAGTGTTTTTACGATTTCTTCCGGTTTTAGTCCGGTGTGAAGCGGTAATCCTAATCTTTTGATGAGCGAGAATTGCCGTTCAAAAACCGTTGTATCGGCTAATCCCATGTCAATGGCAATTCTGGCGGCATAGAGCATGCCGATGGCGACGGCCTCCCCATGCCGGTATGTTTTGTAATTGGTAACCGTCTCGATGGCGTGCCCGATAGTGTGTCCGTAATTTAATATGGCGCGGAGGTGTTTTTCCTGTTCGTCCTCTTCCACGACACGTGCCTTGATCTGGCACGAGGTGGCAATGATTTTCAAAAGCGCATCGTGTTTCAATTGCAATATGTCGTAAAGGGATTTTTCTATATATTCGAATAGTTCTGCATCCCGGATTACCCCGTATTTGATGACCTCCACGAGTCCTGCCACAAGTTCGGGAGCGGGCAATGTAGAAAGGGTATCGGTATCAATAAAGACGGCCTTTGGTTGGTAAAAACTCCCGATCATATTTTTTCCTTTCGGATGGTTTACTGCCACCTTGCCTCCGATGCTGCTGTCTACCTGAGCAAGGAGTGAAGTAGGCACCTGAATGAAGGGGATGCCCCGCATAAAGGTTGCGGCTACAAAACCTGAGATGTCACCAACTACTCCACCGCCGAGGGCGACAATAAGAGAATTCCTGTCCAGCTTATGATCAAAGCATGCATCGTAGAGGATACATGCAGTTTCGAGCGTCTTCTGCTCCTCCCCTGGTTTTAATGAGACAAGCCTGACATCGAACTTATTTTTCCGAAGGCTTTCAGATATAATGCTGCCGTATACCTTTTCTATATTTTTGTCAGTAATTAAAAGGGTTTTGCAAGGAGTTTTCTCTTTGGCTAAGGTATCTCCAATTTTTTCCAAAATACCTTTATCAATATAGATATTGTAACTGTTGGCAGCTAGGTTAACTCGTATGGTTTTCATAGAAATAGGATGTTTTTCCTTCAGTCATTCCTGCTTTCGCAGGAATGACAATCTAATGATAGGATGTCAATTTATGTATGACGTTTACTACATATTGTATTTAAGGTGCGATACCAATTATCAGTAACGGGACGGGTGGACTACTACGGCCATGTCTTAATATGTTGTAAACTTCACCCTCAAAGTAAGCAATACCCGTAGATAAGAGGCGACCACCTTTTGGGTCTTTTGCCATTGATTTGACAGGTAGCACCTCTACTCCTACATTAATCACATCGCCGCTATAGAAGAGTAAATGCTTAACAAATAGATCAAATGCCACAAACGCATACTTACCAAATTGTACCTCTACTGCCACACGGTCTTTAACAAAGTCTGTTTGTTTATAAGACTTGATTGGGTCTGTAATTCCCTTTTGTATTAAATACTCACGTTGATCTTTTAAAGGTAATTTTACCATTTCTTCCATATATTTCCGTTCTGTTGTAACATAGTAATTGTATCGTGATTCAGACCAGCCTTTTTGATGAAAGAAATTGTCGAATTGCCTGTTAAGAGCTTCTGGACTGTAAAGTCGCTTACCTTTCATGGTACTTTCTTTGCTCTTTTTGGTCATGCACTTCACAGCGTCAACCTGTGCTATCACATCCTTGATTTCTTGGTATAGGACAGGTTGTTTTACTAATAAGTATTCTTCACCATTCAGATGTGAATATGTTTCAACAATTTTCATTAATTTTTATCGTTCCCGTTTTGTTTCCACTCGAAAGGAATCTGAGATATCTTCTCACGTCCAGTTGGTTCAAAGACAGGTTTTCCAAGAGGTCTAATTTTTAATCTGCCATTATAAAAATCATCAATGCGTTGCTTGGCTATTGAGATATAGTCAAATTCCTTGTCTATACCAGTTGCTTTTCGATTGTGCCTAAGCGCTGCTATGAGAGCAGAACCCACGCCACAATATGGATCAAGAACCCAGTCATTTTCATTTGTTAGTGCTAATACACAACGTTCAACAAGTTCAATAGGATATTGGCAAGGATGTATTGTTTTTTCAGGATGATTGGCTTTAACATTTGGTATGTCCCAAAGCTCTACGTCCCATTCTTTAGCCACAAATTCCCAGATATCCGATGGATTCTTTCCGAGTGGATTGCCCGAAGGTAACCCACGTTTAGGGCCTTTAAAATGACGTTTACCTGGGTATTTGGAAGGGATGCGAACTGAATCAAGATTAAATGTGTATGTATCCGACTTGGTAAACCAAAGAAGCGTTTCATAACGTCCTGAAAAACGTTTACTTGCATGTAAACCATGGTTGAAACGCCAGATAATTCGATTGCGAAGCTTTAATTGATGCTTTTTGAAAATATCGTAATAAAATATATCCAAAGGAAAAACTTCTGAGCTATCAACGAAATTGCCAACTTGCCAACAGATGCTACCGTCATGCCTCAATATTCGAACAAGCTGGTCAATTATTTTTACTTGAAATTTCAAATAAGATTCGATGTGCGTTTTATTCTCATACTCCTTGCCAAGATTATAAGGTGGAGAAGTAATAATAAGCTTTGCAGTCTCGTCCGGGAGTGTTTTAGTAAACTCGAATGTATCACCACAATGCAAAATAATGTGATGTTCTGCGTCGAAATGGTCGATAACTTTTGGACTTTTAAAAAGAGGTAGTGTAGCAATTGTCATGGTTTGTTATGCCACATATACGGCATTGTTTTTGAGAACGAATTCTATTCTTTTGTCAGTATTATAAGTTTTTTAAAATCGAAATCACTTTATTTCTTTCCGTGTATATTGTCAAGCGAAAAGCAAGAAGGCAGTCCTTCCAGTATAATAAAAAGTAATTTCTATACTCAACTAAATCTAAATAAGTGGAATTTTGTCTAAAATTCTTGATAAAATTATCCATAACACACGTATTGTTGCTTATGTATATTTCTATAAGTATTAGAATTAATTATAGTTAAAAGATTATTTAAAAGTTTGTGGTTTTGGTATAACAGTTGATCCATAAAATGCATTATCTCGTTAAATAATGGGGACTTTTTCTTAAATATAAAATGCTTTCATCTCCGCAATTTCTGAAGCAGGTAATTATGCTGCGTGTGCTGTACTCGCTCATGCCGGTTGCGATGACAGCAGTCTATTTTTTTGGCTGGTATGTTATGGGCATTATAGCCGTTTCGATGGCATTTGCTTTCTTGACAGAATGGCTCATGGCTTCTCAGCGGAAAGGGAAAATAAGTTATGCATGTTTCGTTAGCGCCGGGATATATGCCCTTTCCCTTCCGCCGACCACGCCGTTATGGATAGTTGTCATTGGTGTTATCATTGCTGTCTTGTTTGGAAAAGAGATGTTTGGTGGATTCGGGAAAAATGTATTTAATCCGGCTATTGTTGGACGCGCCTTCGTTTTTGTGTGTTTCCCCATTGAGTTAACAGGCAAATTTATACCTGTATTTACCGGATTTCCAGGCGGGTTCTGCCATTGGAGTATAACAGGTTTAGGACAACCTCCTCACTATATTGCTGAAGCAGGACTGAAAATTATTGACGCAGTAACATCTGCAACACCGATGTGGGCGCATCGGAATTATGGGTATGATAGTTCACTTCTTTCCCTCTTTCTTGGCAATATAGGAACCATCTTTCAATTCGAAGGCCAAAAAATGATCTTGGGCGCCGGTTCGATGGGGGAGGTTTCTGCGCTGGTCATAATGTTTTCCTGTGCTTATTTATTCTGGACCAAAACGGCAAACTGGCGCTTAACCGTATCGACATTGTTAGGTGCCTTGATCTCTTCGATTGTTTTCAGATATGTTTTCGGAATCAAAACTGTCCCTGCGCCGCTTTTTACCATGTTTTCCGGCGCTCTCTTTTATGCGGCTGTCTTTATGGTTACCGATCCGATCAGCGCGCCAAAAGTTACCCTGTCTCAATGGATATATGGTTTCTTTATTGGTACCATGATCGTTGTTTTCCGTTGCAAAGGCATTTTTTCCGGCGGCGCTGCATTTTCCATTCTGCTGGGCAATATACTTGCTCCGTCTCTTGATCTATGGATTAATCGCATTAAAAGTCATGGAAAGGAAACTGCATCGAAAAGCGAGGGGGTTGCATCATCATGACAAAAACCTCTCCTGCATATATTCTTGGCTTCATGATACTTATTTGTGCGGTATTTGGCACGGGCATTTCTTCTGTGCATTATGCGACACTTGATATGCTCAAGAAAAACGAAAAATTGCATAAGAACAGGAGCATATGCCGCGTATTTAATCTATCCGTCGCCGGAGCGTCGGCTGACGCCTTTCAAAAGGCAATAGATGACAACATTAGCTATAAGCAGATAGCCTATCAAAACCGTACCTGGGATGTGTACAAACAAAAGGATACAGGCAATATCGGCTTTGTCTTCAGCGGCACAGGGTTTTGGGACCGTATCACAGGTATTATGGTACTTGCACCGGATATGTCGAAAGTGATGAATATTCAATTTCTCGACCAAAAGGAAACACCCGGACTGGGTGCGCGCATTGAAGAAAGGTGGTTTGCGGATCAATTCAAAGGCGTTCCCATTGCATGGGATCAACCGGTTGACAAACGCATTATCGTAGGTCCGGCGCCGAATCCTGCTGCAAAAAACCGGGTTGATGCCATTACAGGGGCTACGCAGACGTCCCTTGCGCTCATGAGGTTTTTAAACAGCGAACTTGAGACATTCAGGAAAGCAATGAAAGAATGGGGAGAAAAAACGATGCTTGAGATGCCATCTCCGTGGGAATGATGCGGATTTGTCTTTATAAAACGGTCATGCTACGCCAATGTAATGTTGGATTTCAATCTCCTGGATTCCCCTCTAAAAAGAGGGGATAAAGGGGTGTGTAAATTTGCCGTAACACCCCCCCGGCCCCTCTTTCTAGAGGGGAGAATAAAAGTCGCTGCCGTAGGCATCCTAATTTAAAAGCTTTAAATCCACATTTATGGCAAAACGTACAGGATAAAATATATGGCTTATACACCAAAACAAGTTTTTCTCAACGGCATCTGGCTGGAGAATCCCATTTATCGCCAGGTATTAGGAATCTGTTCTACGCTTGCCGTCACCAATCTGTTGGCAAATACCCTTTTTATGTGTTTCGGATTAATTTTTAGCACCGCCCTTTCCAGCTTCACTATTTCAGTACTGCGAGATTATATTCCGAAGCGTATCCGCATGATTGTGCAGGTGCTTATTATAGCCTGCTATGTTATGATGGTTGATATCATCATCAAGGCGCTCGTCCCCGATATCCATCGTTTTATTGGCCCTTACGTCGGACTGATCATTACCAATTGTATAATTATGGGAAGGGCAGAGGCCTTTGCCAGTCAGAATAAGCCGCTGCTTTCACTGCTTGACGGCATTGCGTCAGGAGCCGGTTATTCCCTCGTGCTTATCTTTATTGCGTCAGTGCGTGAACCGCTGGGATTTGGAACCATTCTGGGTGTGCCCTTGCCTGCACGCGATGTCTGGTGGCATTCATGGATCATCATGGTTATGCCTCCGGGCGCATTTTTTATGCTCGGTATGTTTACCTGGTTTGCCCGCAGGTGGTTTGTCAAAGAAGTAAAACGTTAAGGAGAATAACATGGACCTGCAAAATATGAATTTTTTTGTGTCACTTGTGCTCATTTTTACCTCCGCGGCTTTTACCGATAATATCCTGTTAGCCCGGTTTCTGGGAATGTGCTCGTGTCTGGCTATCTCCAAAAAGGTCGACACCAGTATCGGTCTGGGCGGTGCAGTGATGTTTGTGACTGCAAGCACAACTGCGTTTAATTATTTGATGTATAAATACGTTCTTGTCCCGCTGGGTATAGAGTATTTGCGCTTGTTGGTCTTTATCGTTATTATTGCCGCCTTTACACAGCTTTTAGAAATGATCATCGAGCGCTTTTCGGAAAAGTTATACTATGCCCTGGGTATATTTCTGCCGCTCATCACGGTTAACTGCGCAATCCTGGGCATTGCTCTTTTCATGTTGAATAAACCCTATACATTCTGGCAGGCATTTGCCTTTGGCGCTGGCGGAGGTTTTGGCTGGTTTCTTTCAATCACCCTTATCGGGGGCATTCGTGAGAAGATCAAAGAAAGCGATCTTCCCAAAGGTTTGGAGGGTCCCGCCATTACGCTCATCATTATCGGGATAATGTCGCTTGCCTTTGTGGGATTTTCAGGAATGCTTAAAATATGAAAGTTTCTTACAAAGTTCAAAATCACATACATTTCGTTACCCGAGGATTTGAATTATGGTAGTAGGCGGTATTCTTGTTTCTGTGGGTATTTCAGTCGGTTTTCTTTTAGGCACAGGACTGATTTTGGCGCTGCTTCTCATTCTTGCCGAGAAGAAGATATTGAATTACGGCACCTGCTGCATTGACATCAACGAGGGTGAACGAAAGGTAGAAGTTAAAGGCGGCGGGTCTTTGTTGTCGTCACTTGGAGAGAATAACGTTTTTATTCCTTCGGCGTGCGGCGGACGAGGCACCTGTGCATATTGCAAGGTGCAGGTGATTGAAGGCGGAAGCATGATCGGTCCGGTTGAAGAGCCATACCTGGGCCCGGAAGAGCGCAAGAAACAACTCCGCCTTTCCTGCCAGGTAAAGGTACGTAGTGATATTAAAATCCGCGTTCCGAATGAATTATTATCGGTAAGGAAATTCAAAGGAAAACTCCTGAGTAAAAGGCCGTTGACCTATGATATTGTCGAATTGCGCGTAGAACTCCTTGAACCGAAGACCATAGATTTTGTCGCAGGACATTACGTTCAGCTTGAATCCGAAGAGTATGATGGGCACGACCGGGTTATGCGCGCCTACTCCATGTCCTCGCCGCCGTCGGATAAAAATCACATAGAGCTGATGATCCGGAAAGTTCCCAGCGGTATCTGCACCACCTGGATATTTGAGCATCTCAAGGAAGGGCAGGAAGTCGTTTTCAGCGGATCGTACGGCAAATTTCACCTTTCGAATACGAACGCCGATATTATCTTTATTGCCGGTGGAAGCGGCATGGCCCCGATCTGGGGCATATTGAGGGATATGAAGGAAAAGGGGAACATGCGCAAGGCTACCTATTTTTTTGGCGCCCTCACACAGAGAGACCTGTTTTTTGTTGATAAACTGACCAAACTCCAGGAAGAAGTTTCTTGGTTTAAATTCATTCCGGCGCTTTCCAATGAGCCGGCTAACTCGGATTGGAAAGGCGAGCGGGGCCTCATTACTAACGTTGTAGCGGGCTACATGCCCGATTGTTCAAAAATTGAAGGCTATCTTTGCGGTTCGCCTGGCATGATCGATGCCTGTATTAAGGTTTTGACAAAGGCCGGTATGACCGAAGATCGTATTTTTTACGATAAATTCGTTTAAGATAAGGGGTTTTTCATCAATGAAACTATCGCCACAAGATCGCAGGCTGATTCATAATTTAGCGCCATCCAAATTTTCTAAAGAGGGTTTTTTAGGAAGCGATACCCGTTCGTTGGAAGAAATCATTTCCGATGATTTACACATGCTGAAAAAAGCAGGCGTGCCAAAAGAATTGCTGGTAAAGGCGCTGAAAGATGCCTATCAGAGGGCTAAAGACGCCTTTGGCGCAGAGATTGAGATAAGAAAGAATGTGAAAGCTGTCTTTCATGAATCAATGGGACGCATTCCATCGCCATTTTGCAAAGACGGTCTGTTTGAAAAAGGTGAAGCAGTCGTTACCGACACGGTTAATAATATTTCGCTCATCATCACCAGTCTGGGAATAAATCTTATCGAAAATCATGATTTTTTTCAGGGCAGGGGTTGCAGGTTCAGGATCGCCCCTTTGGATGCCATAAAAATATTCAATCTACAGCCAGACAAGAAATAAATTGGTAAATTTTTACAAATTAGCAATTATTTGATTCTACTCAAGGCAGTTACAATATAAACCATTTATTGGCATGCCAAGGCTTTTCCAAATGCTCATATCCTCTTTACACAATGCTATTTTTACACTATTATCTTGTCTTCTTATCGAATTAATTATAGTGCGAAACATAGCAGTACGATATTCTTCAGGATATCTGAGTTTTATTCCATCACTTATTAATCCAGATGTAATTTTTAAAAGAGAAGACTCTGGAAAACGTGAACTTATGTGTGTGGTAAGCCCTTTGGAAGGACGATATTCACCCATCGTAATTCGCTCAGGTTTAATGTAGTTGAATATTTTTTCAACAAGTGCAATGTAATCGCTTTCCCACGTTGAATACCATATAATAGGATCTATCCTTAAACGTATTTCATAGCCATAATCCTGCAATTCCTTTGCAGCAGACAATCGCGCCTCAGGGGACGGCGTGCGATGTTCAAGCTGTTGATGAACCGTATCTGTGTTAACACTGAACGAAATTATAATTTTATTGTTATGCTTCAGATTTAATAAAGAATCAATAGTATCGCTTTTTGTGAGAAAGAGGAATTTTGTTTTCTGAGTTTCATTTGCGACAAATGGGATAAGTTCTTCAGCAAATCCTGTAATATCTTCAACTGCCAGAGGATCGCAGAGTTCTCCAAGATTTAGAACTTTCAGGGTATCGGGTATATGCGCACGATCAAAATTCACTATTTCACGAAACATCTTCTCGTAATTCACAAAGTGGGTCGAGACAGGCATAGTACGGAATGTGAGATACAAATAACAGTATTCACACCAAAAATTACAGTTATTATAGGCTGTGAGTTTATAAAATTTTGCACATCTCCCAATAGGATGTTGAAATTGTTCAATAAAAGGACTGGTACGATTTTTCAATAAAAGAACGCCTCTTTCAATCTTAAGTTTTTCTATTCCCTTCTCACCGTTCATTGAAGGAGCTTTATCAAACCATTTTAATGGTAACTGTGCTCTTTTGGCTATCCTCTCGGCCCTTAATTCATCGCACTTTTCCCGAACAGCCCAGATTTCAGAAACAAGAGGCTGTCTATTTTCCACTGTTTTGTAAGATATGGATGGCTCTTTTATTATTAAATCAATCGCAGTATCCGAATTTTTATGCAATGGATTTTTCAACATCATATTATAGTAAAGGCAATAAATAAGAGACACCTTGTATGTCATTCCCGCATGCTTTCAGCGGGAATCCAGTCCCCGATCCGAGTCGGGGATCATTCCAATCAGGATTGATCCTTTCAATGAGCGCCAACTTCCATTTGCGGTTCCATTTTTTTAATTGCTTTTCTCTTTGAAGAGCCGCATGGATGTCATTTGTCTCTTCATAATACACAAGTTGATGGACACTATATTTTGAAGTAAAGCCCTTAACAATGTTGTTTTTATGTTCATACACGCGCCTTTCTAAGTTATTGGTCACTCCAATATACAATGTCCCATTCCGCTTGCTTGCCAAAATATATACAAAATATTTATTAAACATAAGCCATTCTCCAGTCAAGTTGAGGACACGCCCCCGATCGAAGTCGAGGACAAGTCTGGATTCCCGCTAAAAGCATGCGGGAATGACAAGCCTTATATTTCTGTTCAATTTCCAATGAAGGTACTATATAAACTTCCGGCAGGACGGATGGATCGTGAATACGCTTCAGGAGGCTTACAAATATTAAAAATCACTGTATTTCTTTCCATGTAACTTGTCAAGCAGAAAAGCATGTGGGCAAGGTCTTGCAATAGAGTATGTAATAACCTATACTTGTCTCATGTCAAAACTTGAAACTGATTTTCAATCATACGAAGAGGCGCTGGCATTTCTCTACAAGGCTATTGATTATGAGAAGCTGATTAGCTATCAGTACAATGCCTCGACGTTCAGCCTCGACAGGATGGTAAAGATGCTTGAATACGTGGGGAACCCGCACAAGGCGTTTCCCAGTATTCACATAACGGGCACAAAGGGCAAGGGTTCCACGTCCATTATGATGTCAACCATTCTGGAACACGCCGGACTCAAGACAGGACTTTTTACCTCTCCACACCTGATCGACCTGAAAGAGCGCATTCAGATAAATCACCAAAAAATTTCCGAAGAGGAGTTTACTGGTAATTTAAATGAATTTCGGACGTATATCCAGCATTTACGGGATACAGACCCACCCGCATCGCCTACTTTTTTTGAGATACTCACTGCCGTAGCTATGCTCTATTTCAAAAAAAGGCAGGTGGATATCGCTGTCTTGGAAGTGGGACTTGGAGGACGACTTGACTCCACAAATGTTGTAATATCGCAGGTGTCGGTCATTACCAACGTAGGGCTTGATCATACGGCTATTCTCGGCAATACTCTTTCCAGCATTGCTTACGAAAAGGCTGGGATTATCAAGCAAGGAGTCCCTGTCGTTTCTGCCGTAGAATCTCCGGAAGCGCTTTCTGTAATAGAAAAAACATGCAAGGAAAAGGACGCCAGATTGTATTTGCTTGGGAGGGATATTTGGATTTCGGAATGCGGAATGCAGAATGCGGATTTATTACTCAATCCTCAAGTCCCGAATCCGAAATCCGAAAGGGGTTTGTTGTGCAAAATAAAGACATGGCGGCATACCTATGACAATATTTTCCTGCCTCTTGTTGGCGCCCATCAGGCGAAAAACTGTGCTTTGGCTCTGGGTGCATTAGATGTCATGCGGGAGCAAGGCAATATTTCAATTGATGATGAAACCATTCGGAATGCCCTTGCCCATGTATATTGTCCTGCACGGATTGAAGTTGTTGGGGAAAGCCCATTGATTATACTGGATTATGCCCATACGGTGGATTCTATGAAATCACTGAGAGAGAGTTTATTGAAAAATTTCACATTTCATAAATTAATCCTGGTTCTGGGATTCTCACAGGATAAGGATTTGGACAATATTTTGAAGGAAATTGTTTCGGTAGGGGACTCGATTCTTGTGACCAAGAGCAAAAACCCCCGCGCCGCTGCTCCTGAAGATTTGTATCAGAGGATAGAAAGGCTCTGCGGCAAACGTGCGGAGATATTGGATAATACTCACGATGCTGTGTTTGCCGCAAGACAGAAGGTTTCTAAGGAGGATTTGATTTGTATCACTGGTTCGGCTTACATAGCAGGAGAAGCAAAACAGACGCTGGACTCAAGCCATGTTAAAACAGAATAGTTTAGCCACGAATTGACACGAATGAGCACGAACAGAAATATAATTTTAAAAGCATTTTAAGAGAAGCACGAGAAGAATCAAAGGATGAAGCAGAAATTCCGCTGGAATGACTTGTTGGGCATGTCTCCCGATTTTAAAACTGAACGAACTTGTAGTCATTAGAAGAGATTGATGATGATGAGAAGCCAACGTCTCTGCGCATGGCGACAAGAACTTCAGTATAGGCGCATTTTAAGACCGATTGTTCCACTGATCCCGGCGAAGTAGCAATCTGTACCTGCAACTCAAGAAAGTGATTGAGGGAAATAAGCACAGGATCGGATGCCCAGATCCAAGCTGCTGCGTATGCTGAATGAAAGCGTTCTTTTGCTTCCTGCGAACTGATATGACCAGCGATGAAGACGCGAAGCGAACCGCAAACCTCTTCGTAGACGCAGCGCCGCCTCTCCACGACCTGCCCTTCCGAAACTAGAGTGGCTTTGACCTTCTCCACGTCAGCTACGTACTGAGCCTTGACGCTCTCGACCAGTCTCGTGATTTGCGCAATGTCTTCCTTCGACGCGAGGTTTTTCCCCTTTTCTGTGAAATAGGAAGGCAAATAGCTGCGAAGAAAAAACCCGCCTGCAACTACTGCAACAAAGCTAGCGACTGAGATGTAAAACGTTAAGAGTTCCATACGTAATGTGGCCGTTTAGATGCACAACATTTATTTTTATATGTATTCTCTAATTGCCAGCATATTATTGCATAGCACGGCGGGTGTCAAACAAAAACAGGCATACTTACATTGGGAATGCAAAATTTTGGTTATAACCTATACTTTCAGGAATTCTTTAAAAGAAAACAAGAATTACATCACTTTCCTTTATAATCAGGATTTGCCTTTTTTATTTCAACTTCTTTTTTATCCATGCAGGACTTCTGCGGCAATCAAGAACTCCATATACAAGCACGGTTTTGTTCTCAATACGATAATAAACAGCAAATGGGAATCGTTTTGATAGCATGCGATGGTATTTCCCAAAATGTATGGAATGAATGCCGGCATTGATAATCAATGAATCAATATCCGAAAAAAGTGAATCCAAAAAATATGTGCCAAGTCCTTCAGCCTGTTTCTCATAAAACCAATAACCATCTATTAAATCTTGACTCGCGGAAGGAAGTATTTTGATTTTCATGAAATCTTATTTCGTATATTTTTTTTAGCACTGTTCCAATCAATAAATTCTTCCTCCCCTTTTTTAATTTTTTCCTCTCTTTCATTCAAAACATCTTCATGCCAGGAGGGGGACGGTATACTATCCGCTTTTCTACACAAATCATCCCAAATAGTTTCCATGGTTCGGATCTTTTCTTCAACAGACATTTTTTCCAAAGGTAAACTAATTTCCATTCTATTCTCCTAGTTATAGTTCTAAGTTTTAATACAAGATAACATTTATCTATATTCTCTAATTGCCAGCATATTATTGCATAGCATGGCGGATGTCAAACAAAAATAGGCAGACTTACACTGGGAATCAGCATTGTCCGGTTAGGGATTTGTACGTACCGGTTTTGTCATACCCGAATGCATTTGTCGGGTATCCAGAGACTAGTATAGCGTTTCATTAAAATCTAGACAATAATAAACGTATTTGTTATAATTCTTGCCAAAAACTTCGAAAGGAGAGATAGTGGCAAGAAAAACAAAGAGAAGTATCTTATTTCTTAAGGACGA
>Ga0233425_10002663_pt1 | contig 34478 bp, 36 predicted proteins | sample Watercolumn_Towu_2_FD_181712 | JGI IMG/M metagenome (GOLD analysis project Ga0233425, IMG submission 181712) | Freshwater microbial communities from Lake Towuti, South Sulawesi, Indonesia - Watercolumn_Towuti2014_140_MG | ecosystem: Environmental > Aquatic > Freshwater > Lake | place...
CCCTGACCCGGGAAGTGTTGAAGGACATCGTGGAATTCGGCATAAGCGGCGCCATGACCGCCCGGCGCGACCGGCTGCTCGCCACCCTGGCCTGCCACGGCGCGGTGCGCGCCCATCGTCGCCTGACTTTACCGGAGATGAATGCCCTGCTGCGCGACATGGAGGCCACGGAGCGGGCGGACCAATGCAACCACGGCCGCCCAACCTGGTTCCAGCTCACCCTGGCCGACCTGGACAAGTTATTCATGCGAGGAAAGTAAATGCCAAAGCCCTTCCCCATCCCCGTCAAGCCCGCCCCGGATATGCCTCCCGAGGCGGATCTGGCCGCCTCCGCGTGCGCCAGCGGCGAACCCTATGCCCTGATGGTTCTGGGCGACTCCATGCTGCCGGAATTCGAGGAGGGGGAGATCATCGTGGTGGAACCGGAGGGCCTGGCCCGTGACGGTTCCTTCGTGGTGGCCTTCGCCAACGACGAGCATATCTTCCGCCAGCTGGTGAAGCATCCGGAGGGCTGGATGCTCAAGCCCCTCAACCCCCTCTACCCCAACATCCCCATCGATGGCCTGGACGCGGTGAAGGGCGTGGTAATCATGAAGAAAAAGCCCGGCCGGCGCCGGGCCATGAAGACCTACGCGTGAACGCCCGGCGAGCCGGGATCAGACCGCCACCTCCTCGATGAAGGCCACCACGCCCCTATGCAGGAGGGGGGCCAGTTCGGCGCCGACGACAGCCTATTGGAGGCGTCGAATCTTTAGCGGTGGAAGTTGCCGGCGGGCGAACGGCGCCCGTCGTGCCCGGGTCATTCCCGGGCGGCCTTGCGCATTACCGGACGCTTCTCCACGGTCACCAGGAGCTGCATCTCGGTCTGGTCGCGGATCAGCTTGAGTTGGGCCACCTTGCCGGGTGGCAGGGCGGCGATGAGATTGAGCAGGGAGGAGGAATCCATCACCGGTTTGCCGCCTACCCCCACCAACACATCGCCGGGATGGATGCCGGCACGGTCGGCAGGCCCGCCGCGCAGCACGCCGGCGATCAGGGCGCCTTCCGTGGACTTGAGGCTGAAGGATTCGGCGATTTCCGGAGTGATTTCCTGGACCTCGATGCCCACCCACCCCCGGGTGACGGCACCGTGGGCGATGATCTGCTCCATGACCTGGCGCACGATGGACACGGGGATGGCGAAACCGATGCCCAGATTGCCGCCGGAGCGCGAGAAGATGGCTGTATTGATGCCGATCAGGTTGCCGGCCACGTCCACCAGGGCACCGCCGGAATTACCCGGATTGATGGCGGCATCGGTCTGGATGTAGTTCTCGAAGGTGTTGATGCCCAGATGGCTGCGCCCCAGGGCCGAGACGATGCCCATGGTCACGGTCTGCCCGACGCCGAAGGGATTGCCGATGGCCAGCACCACGTCGCCGACCCGCAGGGTCTCCGCCTTGGCAAAGGAAATGGCCGGCAGGCTGCCGCGCTTGACCTTGAGCACCGCCAGATCGGTTTCGGGATCGGTGCCGACGACATCGGCGGCCATGGTCTTGCCGTCCGGCAACGCCACCTGGATTTCGTCCGCCGCCTCGATGACATGGTGATTGGTCAGGATGAAGCCATCCTCGCTGACGATGACCCCGGAGCCCAGGTTGGAAACCCGCTGGGGGCGGTTGTTCATCTGGAAACGGTCACCGAAGAAGCGACGGAACACGGGATCGTCCATGAACGGGCTGCGCGGGACGCGCACCTGTTTGCTGGTGAAGATGTTGACCACCGAAGGACGGGACTTGGCGGCGGCCTCGGCGAAAGTGGAGGGCGGGGCGGCGGCGCCCACCGCGGTCGCCACCTCGCGGATGGTGATGGAACCGCCGTCGAAAGGCAGCAGGCCGGGAATCAGCCGGTCCAGGGCAAACAGTGCGGCGGCGGCCACCGCCAGCGCCGCGACGCATTGCGCGAATATCAGCCAGGCCTTGTGCATGGGATTTCAGAACTCGTATGACACGGCCGATTCTAGCTCAGCTGACGGCCCCGATCTCGCGCATGAAATCCAGGCTTTTAGTCCGGCATGTTTTGTCTGTAAAATGCCGGCTTTTGTTAAGCTGGCATAGTTGTGAACCTGACCGGGATATCCGGTTTTCCAACAAGCCGGACCATCAAAATTTCATCCCTCAGGCAGGACAGATGTTATGAGCGAAACAAGCGTTGATGCTTCCAAACGCCGCTTTCTGGTGACCATGAGTTCGGCCGTGGGAGGTGTTGCCGCCCTCGGCGTGGCGGTGCCTTTCGTGCTGAGCATGAACCCCAGCGCGCGGGCCAAGGCCGCCGGTGCGCCGGTAGAAGTGGACCTGTCGAAAGTGGAACCCGGCATGCTGTTGGCCGTGGAATGGCGCGGCAAACCCGTGTGGGTGGTGAACCGCACCAAGGATATGCTGGACATGCTGGCCAAGCATGACGACAAACTGACCGACGCCGCTTCGGACAATGGCAAGCAGCAGCCCGACTACTGCAAGAACCCCACCCGCTCCATCAAGCCTGAATACCTGATCGTGGTCGGCATCTGCACCCACCTGGGCTGCTCGCCCACCTTCCGCAAGGAAATCGGCCCCGCCGACTTGGGCGCCGAATGGCCTGGCGGCTGGTTCTGCCCCTGCCACGGTTCCCGTTTCGACCTGGCCGCGCGCGTGTTCAACGGCTCTCCCGCGCCCTCCAATCTGGAGGTTCCGCCCCACAAGTACTTGTCCGAGACCAAGGTGCTGATCGGCGAGCACCAGAGCGCGGCCTGATTTCGAAGAGGGGACAACAAACATGGAAAAACTGCTGAACTGGGTCGATGAGCGTTTCCCGCTCACCGCCTCCTACAAGGCGCACCTCTCAGAGTATTACGCGCCGAAAAACTTCAACTTCTGGTACTTCTTCGGCTCCCTGGCCCTGCTGGTGCTGGTGATCCAGATTGTCTCCGGCATCTTCCTGACCATGCACTACAAGCCGGATGCCGCCCTGGCCTTCGCCTCCGTCGAGTACATCATGCGCGACGTGGACTACGGCTGGCTGATCCGCTACGTCCATTCCACCGGCGCTTCCCTGTTCTTCGTCGTGGTCTACCTGCATATGTTCCGCGGCCTGATCTACGGCTCCTACCGGCAACCGCGCGAACTGATCTGGCTGTTCGGCGTGATCATCTATTTGGTGCTGATGGGCGAGGCCTTCATGGGCTATCTGTTGCCCTGGGGCCAAATGTCCTACTGGGGTGCCCAGGTGATCATCAACCTGTTCGCCGCCGTGCCCTTCATCGGCGAGGATCTGTCCATCTGGATTCGCGGCGACTACGTCATCGGCGACGCCACCCTGAACCGCTTCTTCGCCTTCCACGTCATCGCCCTGCCCCTGGTGCTGCTGGGCCTGGTGGTAGCCCACCTGGTGGCCCTGCACGAAGTCGGCTCCAACAACCCGGACGGCGTCGAGATCAAGAAGCTCAAGGGTGAGGATGGCCATCCTCTCGATGGCATTCCCTTCCATCCCTACTACACGGTCAAGGACATCCTGGGCGTGGTGGTCTTCCTCATGGTGTTCACCGCCATCGTTTTCTTCGCCCCGGAAATGGGCGGCTACTTCCTGGAAGCCAACAACTTCATCCCGGCCGACTCCCTGAAGACCCCCGAGCACATCGCCCCGGTGTGGTACTTCACCCCCTACTACGCCATCCTGCGCGCGGTGCCTCCCATCCTGGGCTCCCAGTTCCCCGGCGTGGCACTGATGGGGGTCGCCGTGCTGATCTTCTTCGCCATGCCCTGGCTGGACAAATCACCGGTGAAATCCATCCGGCATCGCGGCCCCAAGTTCAAGATCGCCCTGACCCTGTTCGTCATCGCCTTCATCGGCCTGGGCATACTCGGCGTCCTGCCAGTGACCATCCTCTATACCTGGATCGCCCGTGTCCTCTCAATAATCTATTTCGCCTTCTTCCTGCTGATGCCCTGGTACACCATGAATGACACCGTCAAGCCGGTTCCGGAAAGGGTGACCTCGAAATGAAAAAGCTGCTTTTCCTGCTCCTCGCCCTGCCCACTGCCGCCTTCGCCTCGGGCGCCGCCGTCCACTTGGACAGTGCCCCGGTCAATCCGAACGACAAGGAGTCCCTGCAGCGGGGCGCGCGGGTCTTCGTGAACTACTGCCTCAACTGCCATGCCGCCAGCTACATGCGCTACAACCGCATGCAGGACTTCGGCCTCAGCGAGCAGCAGATCAAGGACAACCTGCTGTTCGCGGCGGAAAAGCCCGGCGAACCCATGCGCGTGGCCATGAGCACCGGTGATGCCAAGGCCTGGTTCGGCGCGCCCCCCCCCGATCTTTCCGTGATTACCCGCTCCCGCGGCGCCGACTGGGTCTATACCTATCTTCGCGCGTTCTACCTTGACAGCAGCCGTCCCCTGGGCTGGAACAACACGGTGTTCGACAAGGTGGGCATGCCCCATGTGCTGCATGAGCTGCAAGGCCAGATGGCGCCGGTCTATCGCACGGAGAAGAATGCGGAAGGCCATGATCACCAGGTCTTGGAGCGGATGGAGCTCGTCAAGCCCGGCAAGCTCACTCTGGCCGAGTACGACGCCCTGGTGGGCGACCTGGTGAACTACCTGGCATGGATGGGTGAACCCGCCAAGACTCAGCGCATGAGCATCGGCTTGGCCGTACTGCTGTTCCTGGGACTGTTTTACGTGGTGGCCTTCTACCTCAAGAAGGAATACTGGAAGGACGTGCATTAAGCACGAAGGTTGAACGCCAAATGATGATTCTGTACTCGGGCACCGCCTGCCCCTTCAGCCAGCGATGCCGTATCGTCCTGCATGAGAAGGGCATGGATTTCGACATCAAGGATGTGGATCTCCAGGACAAGGCCGATGAAATCGCCGCGATGAACCCCTACGGTCGGGTTCCCATCCTGGTGGAGCGCGATCTCACCCTGTACGAGTCCAACATCATCAACGAATACATCGACGAGCGTTTTCCCCACCCTCAGCTGATGCCCGCCGACCCTGTGATGCGCGCCCGTGCCCGGCTGTTCCTGCACAACTTCGAGAGCGATCTTTTCTCCCACCTTGGCGATATCGTCAACGGCACCCCCAAGGCCGCAGAAAAAGCCCGTGCCATCGTGCGCGACAACCTGACCCAGATCGCGCCCATTTTCACCAAGCAGAAATACATGCTCGGCGAGGAGTATTCCATGCTGGACGTGGCCATCGCGCCCTTGCTGTGGCGCCTCGACCATTACGGCATCCAGCTGCCCAAACAGGCCACACCGCTCCTGAAATATGCCGAGCGGCTTTTCGCCCGGCCGGCCTTCATCGAGGCGCTCACGCCGGTCGAGAAAGCCATGCGGAAGTGAGTACAACTTGAGCGCGCTGCCCCAGCAACCCTATTTTCTGCGCGCGCTCTATGAATGGTGTGTGGACAGCGGCCTGACACCCTACCTGACCGTCAAGGTCGATGCCCGAACCCAGGTCCCCCAAGGCTATGTAAAGGATGGCCGTATCGTCCTGAATGTGGGCCCCAGCGCCGTACGCAACATTCACATGGACAACGACTGGGTGACCTTCTCGGCGCGCTTCGGCGGCGTCTCCCACGCCATCCAGGTCCCCGTAGGCAACGTTCTCGCCATTTACGCCAAGGAATCGGGGGACGGCATGAGCTTCGAGGGCCTGCCCTCTCTCCAAGAGGAAGAGATTTCCGCGCCGCTGGATGCAGAGGGTGTTGCCGACCAGAGTCATGGGAACGGCAGCGAGCCAACCCCGCCACCCCAACCCCCAAGGGGAAAGCCCCAGTTGCGGGTTGTGAAGTAAGATCGGGCTTCCGGGTCAGCTTCAATTCCGCGCGCCGGCATAGCTCAGTTGGTAGAGCAATCGCCTTGTAAGCGATAGGTCGTCTGTTCGAGTCAGACTGTCGGCACCAGCAAATACGCGGCTTCCCAGGCGGAAGCCGTTTTTCATTCTGGCCTTCATGCTCTCCATGTAACCCCCATGTAACCAAATTCGGCCAATGGAGCCGGTGGCGCATCTCGCCAGCCAAAAAACCCCGCCACGCGGGCGGGTTGGAAATGCCGGGCCTGAAATCGCGCCGGGGCCTCAAACCGGCTCAGCCCATGCCAGGGTATAGGCGGCGATGGTTGCGCACCTTGTAGGCCCTTGGATGGCGCGGGATAGGGGCACCATGTCGCCAGGTGAAACCCCCGCTCGGCAGTTGGACTAGAACAACCGGGTTTTCGGGCGGAAGGGGCAGTATTTCCACTTCCGCGACAATCAGCCAGGCCAGCGATTTGCTGACGCCAAAGAGTCGGGCTATTGCGCGGATTGTCGCGCCCCTCATGCGTTCGCAGCGCATGGCGGCGTTCCGGTGGCGGCGCTCAGTTCGGGTCATGATGTTGCCGTGTTGCCTATGTTGCATGGAATCGCACTAGCGCAACATCGCGGTTCGCATTACCCGCGAGGCGGACCGCCAGGAAGGACCCGCGAGCCCTCCCGGCCCCCTCACCCCCTCCGGCGCTCCCACCCCTGCAATGCCAACAGCAGGGCCTCGGCTCGCCCATCGTCTTTCTTTCTGGCCAGATGGGGGGCGGCGGTGGGGAGCAGGCGCAGGGCTTGGGCGATGCTCGCGGCCTTGGGTGCCCCTGGCGGGATGCCGGCCTTCCGCTTCCAGCTCGCCGGCTGTACCACGTCATGCGGCAAGCCCAAGGCCCCCAGGGTGCCCAGGATGCCGCCATAGGACAGGCCGAAGGCGAAAGCCCCCATCGCGCCCTCGCCCGGCCGGCTACCAACCCGTTCCACCAGCGCGAAGGCCGGGGCGTGGTCTCGCAGGATGGCGGCCAGGGCGGCGAAGTCGATTTGCCGGCGGCCGGTGGTGGTGGCCAGGGTGGGCATGTCCAGCACGGCGGCGAAGCTGCCATCCTCCCGGACAAACCCCACGGCCCCGCTCACGCCGGGGTCGATACCGGCGAAGAGGCGGCGTTTCATGCTTCGCCCTCCCGCTGCGCCTTGTGGGCGGCCTGGATGATGCGCACGTCCTCCAGGGCTTGCTTGAGGGCCTGGCCCGCGTGCTCGTGGCTGCCGGGCTCCCGCACGGCCAGCAGCCTATCCCCCAGGCGCACGGTATAACCCCAGCCCGCGCCGGGGCGGCCAGTGAGGCAGATAGTCAGGTCGTTCATTTGGCGGCCTCCAAGCTCTCAGCCACCAGCCGGGCAGCGGCAAGTAGGGTCGGACAATGCTTGCTTCGGCCCCGCTCTTCGTAGGCGTCCCGAACGATGGCCAGATATCCGCGCCCCTTCTCGAAGCGGATACAGACTTCCAGAGCAGGAACAGGGGTGCCATGAATCGTGGGGGTGGGGATGCCGGCCTTCATGCCACCACCTCCATCCAGTTCAAACGCCACCAACAGGCCCGCACGGCTTCCACGTCCGCCACGTTGTAGGCGCGGATGGCCTCGTGATTGCCGGCCGTCCACAGGTCGAACACTTGGGAGCCATCCACACCGCCGGCCTTGGGGCTGGGGATCCCCAGGGCGCGGCATAGGCGGTCAAGGCCGATGGTGCCCCGGTAGCCTGCCCAGGCGGTCATGGTGTCGCCGTAGTCCTTGCCCTCCCTGGCGGATGGGCCAGGCAGGCGGAAGGGTGGGCGCAGGCCATGCACCCAACAGCGTCGCAGCAGAAAGCCCAGGTCGAAGGGCGCATTGTGGGCGATGAAGAAGGGCTCATCGGGCCAGACGTGCCCATCCGGCCCGGTGCGGTTGCCGGTGTTCACCAGGGCCAGGACTTCCCCCAGGGCGTAGCGCAGGAAGTGCGCCTCGCTCTCGTTGCTGGCTCGCACCAGGGAAACGGGCTCGGTGTCATCGTTGCAGAAGCCCAGGGCGCCCAGTTCGCCCGTTGCGGCATCCAGGGCTTGCCGGCGGTAAGCCTCTTCGATGGCGGCCGGGCCTTCGGTCTCCCACCAGGCGGCGATGCTCTCCGGCTTCTTGAGGGTGCCGGGCGGCCTCACCCCCTGGCGGGCAAGTTCGCGGGCGTCGGGTAACAGGCTGGGCAGGGTTTCCACGTCAATGAAGATGTTCATGGCCTGCCCCCTCAAAACGCCACGTCATCGCCGAAGGGCTCATCATCTTCCCCCGGCTCCCGTTCCCTGCCGGCCTTCAGCCTGGCCTGCCATTCCGGGCTTGCCGCGATGGTGGCTTGCAAGCTCTCCGACAGGCTTTCCAGCACATCGGGCGCGTTCGCGGCGTCAAGGTCGAAGGTGACAGGCGGGGCGCTCAGGTCGGGGGCGGTCATGCCCTTTGGCACGGGCGACACGCTCAAAATGTTGGCGTAGTCCTTGCCGTTCCGGCTCGTGTGGCCGATGTTCAGCATGGCCGGCGCGTTCAGCAGCTTGCGCAGGTCGAAGCCGGCCAGTTCCTCATCTGAGAAGGGACGGCCCCGCCAGGCTTGCAGGAATTGGCGCAGGCTGGCCTTCTCATCCAGGGAGAGGGTGAAGCGGCGCGAGATTTGAAACGGGGTGCCATCGGCGCGGGGTTCGGCCAGTTCCCAGGAAACCAGCAGCTTGCGCTTCAGGGTGGCCTTGCCTTGGAATTCGCCCTTCTGGCTGCCCAGGTCAACGAGGCGGCAGCAGCGGGCGGCGACGGGGCCGGCGGGAGGAAGCTCGAAGCTTCCAGACGATTCAGTGGCGGATATGGTCAGCATGGTTCGGTTCTCCAAAAGAAGGGATAGGGGTTCTTCTCTCGGTCTGGATGCGGTCTGTTCTCGGTCTTGTCTCGGTCTTGTGGCGGCGTCCGAACGGTGTCCGAAATGCGTCCGAAAACCGTCCGAAATGTCCGAACCGGCATACCGTCCGGGCGTCCGAACGTCCGAACTACTCTTTAGAGTTCGGACGTTTCGGACGCTCGGATGCATCCGGTCAGATTGGGAAAACATGGATGCCTTCCTGGCGAACCTGCCCGCCTTGAATCAGGGAGGAAACGGCCTCATGGATGCGGCTTCGGTGCATCCCCTCTTCACGTAGTGCCTCCTTCCAGTCGCTCACACTCACCCGCGCCTGTTCAAGCGGGTAGCCGGCCCCTTCTAGCCGGGCGCGGTTCTCAGACAACAGGCGGCGCAGGGTGGCCAGGGCGGCATCCTGATTGCGACCCTTCGGCTTGCGCGGCGCATCGGCCTGGGTGAAATCGGACGCCACCAGCACGGCGGAATGGATGGGTTCGCCCTCATCGTCCGCCCACGGCAGGGCCACGCCTCGCAGCTCGAAATGCAGGGTCTCGAAGGGTTCCGCGTCCTTCGCCTTGGAGCAGGTCAGGGCCAGCACGTCGGGCGCTTCCTGTAGGCGGGCCAGGCCCATTTCCACGTCTACGGCGGCCCGAAGTGCGCTGCTACCCCTGGCCCTTGTCTTGTCGCCGTGTCCGGCGTGGTGGACCACCAGCACGGCGGCTTTGAAACGGCTCTTGAGGCGGTCGCAGGCGGCGACGAAGAGCCCCACATCGGCGGCGCTGTTCTCCTCGCCACCCGCCAGGGCGCGTGCCAGCGTGTCAATCACAATCATGGCTGGATGCGTGGACAGGCTGGCCAGCTCACCGGCCAGGGCGTCCACGGCCAGACTATCCAGCATCGGCACGGCGCGGCGCGACACGAAGAGCGGCGCATCGTCCAGGCTCAGGCCGTGGTGGTCCTCAATCGCCTTGAGGCGGCGGGCGATGCCGGCGTGGCCTTCTCCCGCGATGTAGGCAACAGGTCCGGCAGTGGTGCGGTGTCCTTGCCAGGGCGTCCCGGTGGCGACGGCGGCGGCCATGCTGAGGGCGACAAAGCTCTTGCCGGCGGCGGGATCCCCGAAGAGCAGCCCCAGGCATTCACGTTCGAGGATGCCGCGCACCAGCCAATCCACGCGGGCAGGCAGGCGCACCAACTCGCCGGCCGGAACCAGCAGGGGAAGGCGCGGGGCGGTCTCTTCCTCGTCTGGCTCGGGCTCTTCCTCGCCAGGCGGCGGCAGGCCGGCGTTCAAGTGGCTGGCGATATCGTTCACCTTCCAGGCGCAGCGGGTGGCGATGCGCCTGGCGGCCTCTTCCAGCAGGGGGCGGATGCCGGGCGAATCCAGCGGCCTATCGGTGATGTTCCAGGCCAGTTGCGCGGCGGTCAGCTTCGCCAGGGGCGCGATGATGGGCACGTCATCCCGGCTCATGGCCTGGCCAGCGGGGGCGGCATGGGCCAGCCGTTGCAGGGCTTCGGCCACGTCGAAGTAATGCTCGCCGCTCTCCCAGCGCTCGGCCCGGCTTTGCGGGGCAAGCCACGCCCACCAGTGAGAATCCGGCAGTTCCGTTTCCGCCAGGGAGGGCGCGACGATTACATCATCCAGGGTGAAGCAGCCCGGCTCGTCGCAATCCTCAACAGCCAGGTTCAAGGGCTGGCGCTTCTCGGGCTCCCGGTAGGGGTGCGGGAAGCCCCGGCCAGCATTCAAAGGCTTGCCCAAGTGCTCAAGGCGAATCATGGCCTGCCCCCCAAGTTGCGAAGCTCGGCCAGGGTGTCGGGGCTCAGCCGATAGCGGGCGACGTAGCGCGGGCGGCCATCGGTCAAGGTGTCGGGCACATCATCCGACAGGACCGGCCAGCCCAGGCGGCGCAGTTCCCGCACCACGGCGGCCAGTCGCCAAGAGCCGGTTTCCGCTTCAAAGCGCGGATGGTCGATTGCCTCCCCGGCCAGCAGCGTATCCAGGGCGGCCAGGGCCAGGCCGGAAGATGGGAAGATGGGTGACAGGGCGGGCGGCGGGAGGAAGCTCAGTTGTTGCACGGCGCTTCCTCCCTGGCCTGGCCGGCGGTCAGGCGCTCGATACTATCAGGTGGCCAATAAAGGAAGCGGTTCGGGGCCTTGGTTGGACGAAGCCCGCAGTAGTGACCATCCCGGCAAATAGCAGCCCTCAAGGTCTGCGGTTTCAGTCCCAGGCCGGCGGCAAGCTCATCAGTGGTAAGGGGTTTATTCATGGCGGCTTCGCCTATCGAATGCCGCGAAATGCGGCGACGAAGCCAGTAAAGACGACAGCACTCCCGGATTTCGGATATCCGGGGGCTACCGGGGAACTATCGGGGGGGATTGGCCCGAATGTTGGTCATGCGCTTGGCGAACGCCTTGCGGTCAATCTTCTTTTCCGGTCCCTCGGATGGCTTCCACCATAGGAATTCTTCTGTGTATTCCGTTACCGCCCCGGTTTCGTCATGAGGCCCCAGCCACTCGAACAAGTCCCCGGCAGTGGGCTCTGTCTTGTGGCGTTCCCGGTAGGCTATTAGGCCGGCTTCCATCGCTACTCTAAGGCGGTCCCGACGTTCGGTTTGCCGTTTTGCTTTCTTGCGCGGCTCAGGCTTCGGGGCGGCTTGCCAGTCAGCCCCCAGCCAGGCCCGCACCAAGGCCGGGGGCTCGAAGTCGGGCACGGTGGCATGAAGCCAGGCGGCCACGGCGGCGGGAGTGACGTAGTGGTAAACGTAGGTCAGGGATTCATAGAGGGCCTGCCTCCCTGTCGGGGCCACCACGCGGGCAGGCAATCCGGCAAAGGTGGTATGCCCCACGGTCGGATAGCCCGGTCTATACCATTCCCGAGAGGCGAAAAGGCTTCCCACCTTTCGGACCACACCAGGCGTAGAAACCCGCTCTTCCCTCGCTTTCAGGGTCCCCTCTTTCACGGCTTGGCGCAGGGTTTTCAGCCACTCCCGCGCCCTGGCCTTGTCGCCCCCGGCAAACTTCTTTGCCAACTCTCGCAGTTCGATTTCTCGGTCTTGCTTCTCGGTCATGTTGCGCCCCCTTCATGGCGCTGCCTTCAAGGGGTGCCCACCCCAGCCGGTGAAGGTGTCCGGCGCTTCGGCTCGCGGTGCCTAGGGGTGGGCTTGCACGGCCGGATTATGTCGCCGTTCGCGGCGCGGTGTTGTAGACCCCTCCCCAAGCCCTGCCCCTGGCTTGATTCATGCCGGTGCTTCCTCGTGGTGGCTGGCACGGGTGACGGCCAAGCGCAGGCCCGCCCCTTGCAGGATGGCCAGCAAGGTTTTCAAGGTGGGGTTACCCTTGGGCGAGAGGGCGCGATACAGGCTTTCCCGCTGGATGCCGGCCCGGTCTGCCACGGCATCCATGCCTTGCGCTTGGGCCACTTGGCGCAGGGCCATCAGCAGGGCCTCGCGGCCTCCCGGCTCGTCTATGGCTTCCAGACTGGCGGCCAGGTACTCATCCGCGAAGGCGGCATCCTCTCGCAGCATTTCCACCATCGTTTCATCATGGGAGCGGGATGCTTTCATGCGTTTCTCCTCTTCCAGTCGTTCCAGTAACCCAGAGCGGTTTCAATGTCGGCTTGCTGGCGGCGCTTGTCTCCGCCCACCAGCAAAAGAATCAGGCGCTCCCCGGCGCGGGCGTAATAGACCCGGTAGCCCGGCCCGTGGTCTATCCGCAATTCCCACACGCCCCCGGAAAGCGGCTTGCAGTCGCCAAGGTTGCCGGCGGCCAGGCGTTGCACCCTGGCGGCAATCCTGGCCTTCGCCACCCTGTCCGCCAGGGCGGAAAGCCAGTCCTTGAAGGGGGTTCGCCCCTCGGGGGTCAGGTAATCCCGAATCTCGTTCATTGGGTTTGTAGCGTATAGGTTACGGAAGTTCCCGGCAAGGGAGGAAAAGAAGGGGGCGCGGCGGGGCGGGGTAGGGTCTCCCGCTGTTCGGCGGCCTTTCCTAGCCGCGCCCAAAGGTTCCGGTTTTCATCGCGAAGGGCCAGCTACCGGCAAGCGCCCTGCCCCTACAACGCGGGGGCCAAGTCGCCGCGCCCTATCGCTTGCTGCCTTCCACCACGCGAAGGCCGGCGGCCTCTTCCTCGGGCTGCTCAATGCCAGCCTGTTCCAGCATCCACGCCTCAATCTTCGTGTGCCACATGCGCAGCAGGTCAAGGGGGCGGCGGCGGTAGTGCTTTTCCGCCAGGGCGGAAGGCTTGTGGCCCATGATTTGCGCGACGATGCCCACGGGGCATTCCACCCATTCCGCCAGGGTGCCGAAGCTTCGGCGCAAGCCGTGGATGGAAACGTGAGGCAGGCCGGCGGCGGCCAGGGCCTTGACGTGCTGGATGCGCGGCTCTTGCAGCCGGCCATCGGCGGCGGTAACGCTTGAGAAAACCCATTGATTGCGGCGCGGTAGCCCAGCCAGCAGGGCGGCGACGTGAGGCGTCAAAGGGATGGTGCGCTCCCCTTCCACCTTGTCATGGATGGTCAGGCTCTTCCATTGGAAGTCCACCCCATCCCAGGTCAGGCCCGCCAGTTCCTCCCGCCTCGCGCCCGTCAAAAGCATGGTTTGCAGATAGGCGGCTATCACGGGGTTCCCGATGCGCCTCACGGCCTCGAACCAGGGGCGCAGTTGCTCCCGTTGCAGGCAATCGCCGTCCTTCGTGCCCACGGTTGGCACGGTTTCCTTCACCCCCTTGGATTTGCAGGCGTCGGCATGGGTGACGGTCCCGTATTCCTTGTGTTCGGCGCACCAGCCCAGGAAGGCGCGAAGGGCGCGGAATGTTTGCGCGGCTTGGGTGGGGGTGCGGGCTGCCAGGGGTGCCAGCCATGCCTTAACGGCCTTGGCGTCGATTTCCGCCAGCCGGCGCGAGAGGAGCGGATACAGGGGGCCGGGCAGGGTGACGGCGGCCTCCCCCTTGCGGCGGCCTCGGGTGCGGGGCTCGCCCCCAGCCTTGGACATGTTCAGGTGATTCTTCAGGTGAACCACGCTCCACTTGCTCCGGCGCTCTTCGAGGTAGGCGCTCCAGGCTTCCCCCATCAGCACGTCCCGGCGGCGCTTGGCTTCCTTCTCGGCTTCGATGGTTGCCCGGCGCTCTTCCTTCTCTTGCCGGGGGTCCATGTCCCTGTCAATCAGGGAGCCCAGGCGGCGGGCTTCGGCCCTGGCGGCGTCAATACCCCAGGTGCCCACGTCGCCGATGGTGACGCGGATTGCCTTTCCGTTCAGCTTGGCTTGAAAGATGAAGGCCCGCGCCCCCCTCGCGGTAGCCCGCACGGCCAGGCCGGGGGCCTCGGTATCCCAAAGGAAGGCTTGCCCGGCTTCGGTGGTGAAGTCCCGGATTCGGCCAGCAGTCAACTTGATTCGGTTCATGTCAAAAGGTCTCCATGTAACCCCCATGTAACCCGAATCATAGAATACGGATCAATTTGCCTCAACGCGAAAAACCCATCGAATCGGCCTGAATACCGCATGAATACTGGATTTGCGCGGATTCTCGGCATTCATCGGCGTTGATTAATATTTAAGCAAAAACCCCCATACCTAGAGACTTGTAAGCGATAGGTCGTCTGTTCGAGTCAGACTGTCGGCACCACCCCATCCCCCCTCCTATGGAAACGGCTTGATGCGGCTGTGCCGCCACGCCCGAACAGGTCTCCCCTTACCGCGGAAAAAAGATTCAAGTCCGTCCATTAGCGGTCGTTAATATATTCAGGTGTTTACTGGATACCCTTCATGACCCACCGACGCACGCTGATTCTGGCATTCGTTGTTGCCGTTTTTTCGGCAGTGGCCCCTGCTCGGGCGGGCTATGACGAAGGCGTGCAGGCCTATTCAAACGGCGATTTCGAGCGGGCGGCGCGAGAGTTCATGTCACTGGCCAAGAAGGGCGAAGCCGAATCCCAATACATGCTGGGCCTCCTTTATGAGGAAGGCCAGGGGTTGCCCAAGGATGATGTGGAGGCGGCCTTCTGGTACGCGCGTGCCGCCAACCAGGGTCTCGTGGATGCCTATTTTGCCCTCGGCCAGCTCTTCGTACACCGCACTGGGGATCGGCAGGATCGCATGGCGGCCCATCACTGGTTCAGCCTTGCCAAGGAATACGGGCACCGACTCGGCGAGCAGGAAATGCAGCGCAACCTGAATGCCATGCCTCCGGAGGTGGCGGAGATGGCAAGGAACCGATTTCGCGACCGACGCCTGGCCGTCGCCCGATAAACCCTGATGCGCCGGCAGCAGGCCCGTGCGGCCCGCCGTGGTTCGTCGATGCCGGATGTATCTAACGCAACACCACCAGCACCACGCGTCGGTTCTTGCCTCGTCCTTCCCTTGTGTGGTTGTCAGCCACCGGGCGACTCTCCCCATAGGCGGCCACGGCGAGGAGATGCAGGGGAATCTTCGCCTCTTGGTGCAGATAGTCACGGACAGCCAAAGCACGTTCCCGCGACAGCCGGAGGTTGGCCTCTGCGTGGCCGATGCTATCCGTATGGCCCTGTATCTCGATGTAAGCGCCGCGGTTTTCCGCCTTGAGTCGGCTGGCAAATTTGTTCAGTTGGCTGCGTGCCCTCTCATTGAGCCTGGCATCCTGGACACCGAAGTTAGCCACCTCGTCGGTGAGCGTCGTCTCGTACACCAGCTTGCCCTCGGCCAGTTTGCCCGCAAGTCGAGCCCGCTCCAGGGCCTCCCGCGCCGTCGTGGACACCTTGCCATCCTCGATTTCATTGCGCGCCAGTCGCTCCGCCTGGCTATTTAGCAGATCCTGCACCAAGGTCAGGCGCAGGCCGGACTCAGCCAAACCCTTCTCGCCGGCCTCGACCCGCTTACGCGCGTTATCCAAATCGCTGTTCATGCCGCTCAGACGCTGATCGATCCGGGCGAGGGCCTGGGCGTTGGCTTCGCCTTGCCCCTGAAGACGAGAGGTCTCGGACTGAAGGTCGCCTAGACTCCTGGTCGCCACCTTGAGCCCGGCTTCCCGTTCCCGATCCCGTCGCCCCATGGCGGCCATCCCAGCTTCCAAGCCGGTCAGGCGATCGAGGGCGGCAGTTAAGTTAGCGCTCTGTTGCTCGATCTTGCGCCTAAGATCGTCAACAAGACTGGCCATGTTGTCCGACTGCCCCATGGCCGCACTGGATTCACCGGCCTTGGCGACGGTCTGCACGGCGGCTTCAGATATAGGCTGGGCAGCCCCCGGCAGTGCTGCGGCCATCGAGGAACCGCCCCTCTCGTCCACACCCCTGTCGGGAAGTGCGGTTTGAAGCGGCTTGAGCATGCCGCCCTGCAAGGCGGCGATCCGGCCTTCGGCCAAGGCGAGGCCGGCAACGGTGCCTTCCAGGCGGTGGCTGGTCGCATCGAGGCGAGCTTCCTGATCATCCAGTCGTTGCTGGACACCGACCGTTTCCGCATTGGCCGCATCGATGCGCTGGTTCGCGCCTCTGATATCGCTTGTCATTCGATCCAGACGCTGGCCGTTGAGCAGCAATCCCTGACGGGTTTCATCCAGGCGCGCGGCGGTCACGGTGTCGGCGTGCTCGACCCGGCCGAGGCGCGCTTCCGCATCGCGGATGCGGTTGGCATTGACGTCCATGCCCTGGTTGATGGCCTTGAACCAGGCTTCCAAACCGCTGACGCGCTCATCCTGCTGGCCGACCTCCTGGCGCACGAATTCCTGGGTGGCGCAGCCGCCGAGGCCAAGCGCCATCATCGCCAGCATGATGAGAAGGCGGGACATCGGCTGGACTTCGGCCTGAATCCGAGATTGCTGGGGAACATTCATCACGATCGCCTCCGGATGCAGAATGGAAAGGGAGGGCATTATCCTCTCTTGGCCCACGTTCATTAATTCACCCTCGTCAAGCCCACAGCTCCCATGATCCCGAGCACTTCCCCATCCTGCCCTTGTGGTTCCGGACTGGCATTTCAAGATTGCTGCGCGCCCTTCATCGCTGGCGATGCCCTGCCGCCCTCGGCGGAAGCCCTCATGCGATCCCGTTATTGCGCCTATGTCCAGGAGAATGAGAAATATCTGCTCGCCACCTGGCATCCGCAGACCCGCCCGGCAAGCCTCGACCTTGACAGAGAGCCCAGGCCCAGGTGGCTGGGGTTGCGCATCAAGGCCAAGCTGGATCACGATAGCGAGCATGCCAGCGTGGAGTTCGTGGTTCGCTACAAGGTCGCCGGCCGCGCCCACCGCCTGCACGAAACCAGCCGCTTCGAACGCATCCAGGGACGTTGGGTCTATGTGGATGGCCAGGTGAAGGATTGAACGCTTCAATCCTTTTCATTAGCGGCTAACATTCAAATGTGGACGGATCGACGTCCCATATCGCCAATCAGAGAGTGAGGAGACACAAATGAGCACATTCATCGACAAGCAAGGAGTGTTTCATAACGAGCGGCGGCGCCATCCGCATCTGCGGGCCATCTACGATGACGCGCGCGGCCGTATCGACCACTTTTTCCACGCCGCCACGGAGTGGGCGAACAGTCCCATTGATTACCTGGCCCATCGGGTTGTGCACGAGGCCTACCCAAGCCTGACGCCCCACGAAGTAAAGACTCTGGTGGCGGCCATCGAGCGGACATATCAGCCCCAGTGATCCTTCAGATCAAGGGGCAAGCCATGACACAAGCAGCTTCGGGGTAAAATGCGCGGGCACATCACGATCGCTATCGAACCGTGGATTACGCCCTACTTCGCGGCCTGCATATCGCGGCCGTCCTTGCCACCCTGATCCTGTTTCTGCTGCGCGGCTTCTGGATGCTCAAGGATTCCCCGCGCCTGCGGGATTCCTGGGTGCGCGTCGTGCCCCACGCCAACGACACCGTGCTGCTGGGCGCGGCCGTCGCCATGCTCGTCGCGGGTGGCCTCAATCCCCTCGCCCAACCCTGGCTGCTGGCCAAGATACTCGGACTGCTGGCCTATATCGGCCTGGGCACGGTGGCCCTCAAGCGCGGCAAGACTCGGGCGGTGCGCGTCAAGGCCCTGATCGCCGCCCTGGGTGTGTTCGCTTATATCGTGGCGGTGGCCGTCACCAAGCAGGTCGTTCCCGGAGCGGCCTGACATGAAACAGCCCCCTTACTCGCTTTGCTCGTTTCCCCCCGAGGGGGAAGTCAGTTTCTTCGGAACGGCCGTGCAGAACTGACATGAAGCTCCCGACTCAACTCCAGGCCAGCCGCAAACATCTGGTGGCTCTGCGCCACGACCTGCACGCCCACCCGGAACTGGCCTTCGAAGAACGCCGTACCAGCGACAAGATTGCGGCCTTCCTGCAGGCACGGGGCATCGAGACCCATCGCGGTCTGGCCGGCACCGGCGTGGTCGGGATCCTGCGGCAGGGCGATGGCCGGCGCGCCATCGCCCTGCGTGCGGACATGGACGCCCTGCCGGTGCAGGAACAGAACCTGTTCCCGCACCGGTCCCGTATTGATGGCCGCATGCACGCCTGCGGACACGATGGCCACACCGCTATGCTGCTTGGAGCCGCAGAGTACTTGGCAGCGCATCCCAACTTCGACGGGACGGTGGTGTTCATTTTCCAGCCCGCCGAGGAAACCGACGGTGGTGCCCGGGTGATGATCGAGGAGGGCCTGTTCGAGCAATTCCCGGTCGATGCGGTGTTCGGCATGCACAACTGGCCGGGCCTGTCCGCCGGCCAGTTCGCCGTACACAGCGGTCCGGTTATGGCCTGCGCCGACCAGTTCGATATCCTGATCAAGGGCCACGGCGCCCACGCCGCCATGCCGCACCAGGGACGCGATCCCCTGGTTGCCGGGGCAACCCTGGTGCAGGCCCTGCAAAGCGTGGTGAGCCGCACCCTGGATCCGCTGGATTCGGCGGTGCTGTCCATCACCCAGTTCTTTGCCGGTGGCGAAGCCTACAACGTCATCCCGGCGGAAGCCCGCATCGGCGGCACCGTGCGCGCCTTCCGCCCGGAGGTGGAAGACGCCATCGAGGCGGCCATGGAGCGCCTGTGCGCCGGCATCGCCGCCGCCCATGGCGTGCAAGCCGCCCTGGACTACCGGCGCGGCTATCCGCCCACGGTGAATGCCGCCGCCGAGGCGGACGCCTGCCGACGGGTGCTGGTCGACCTGGTGGGCGAGGACAACGTGCGCAGCGACATGCGGCCGTCCATGGGCGCCGAAGATTTCGCCTACATGCTGCGCGAGAAGCCCGGCTGCTACGTCTGGATCGGCAACGGCCTGGCGGAAGGCGGCTGCATGCTGCACAACCCCCGCTACGACTTCAACGACGACATCCTCACCCTGGGCTCAGGCTACTGGGTAAAGCTGGTGGAAACCCTGCTTCAGGCGGCCTGAGCCTTGCCGGCCTGGCCCTCGGCGTAATAGCTGATGCGACTGCGAGGACTGAGGTACTCAAAGACCTCCTTGGGCAGGCTTGCGGGCCGCAAAGTGGCTCTGATGCTCAGATCGGGCTCGTCCGCCAGGTTGAGCAGCAATGCCTCCTCCTTGGGTACCCGCGGGTCATAGAGCAGCAGGGTGGGATGCAACAGCCGCCCGGCATTCACGCTCACCACCAGGCCTATGGCCTCGTTGTTCAGCCGCACCACGCTGCCAGGAGGATAGACGCCCAGGCAGCGGATGAAATGTTGCATGAGGCCGGCATCGTATTTTTCCCGCTCCTTCTTGAACATGTGTGACAGGGCCTCGGCCGGAATCATGGAATCCGCGGGATTGGGGCGGTTGCAGTAGTTGTCGAAAGCATTGGCGATGGCGGCCACGCGGGCAAAGCGGCCGACGCTGGCGCCCCTCAGTCTGTTGGGGAACCCCCCGCCGTCCAGGGTCTCGTGGTGCATGGCGATCACTTCCAATGCCCCCGCCGGCAGCCCCGGCAGCTTGGCGGCCATCTCCACGCCGTAGGCCACGTGCTCCTGGTAGAAATTGCGTTCTGCCGTGGTCCAGGGGGTCTTCTTCAGTAGGATCTGGGTCGGCACCCGCTCCTTGCCGATATCGTGCAACAGGGTGCCCTGGCCCAGGTCGTGCATCTCCTCGGTGCTGAAGCCCGCCTCCCGGGCCAGCATCAGGGCCAGCATGGTGACGTTGAGCGCGTGGTAGTAGGCACCCTCGTCGCCGCTCTTGGCGTTCATCAGGTGGAGCAGCACATCCTTTTCCGCCAGCAGGGAATCCACCATGTCGGTTACCAGAGCCTGAGCCTGCTCCAGGGATTCCTCGGGCTTGGCGAACAGGTTGCGCAGCAAGCCCTTGACCGTGGCCATGCCGCCGACGAATTTCTTCTCGCAGCGCCCGAAAGCCTCCCGTTGCTTGGTGAGCAGCGCCCGGCGCTCCTGCTTGGCCCGCCACATGGCCTCCATCTCCGGGTCAACTGGCGGCGGCTCGGGCGGTAGTGCATCGGCCTTCGCCGGCGGCAGGGGAGACGCATCGCTCTTGCCGGGCAGGTAGATCACCTCCCTGAGGCCCAGGGAGCGCAAGACCTTGAGTTGCTGTTCGTTGCGGATCTTGAAGCTGCTGAACAGGAAGGGGTGGTTCATCCAGTCATCGAGGCGGATGTACAGGCCAACGCGAACCTGTTCGATACCGATGCGTTGTTCCGGATTGTTCATGGGGCACGGGGCATTGAAAACGACTGTCTATCGGCATGTCGGGCTGTAACCTGAATGGCCGCAGACATTCATAATCCGGGCGAAACCGAGGAGATACCCCATGAGCCGACAACTCGCCACCCTGGCCGGAGGCTGTTTCTGGTGCCTGGAAAGCGCCTTCAACCGCCTCGAAGGCGTCGAGGAAGCCCTTTCTGGCTACATGGGCGGCACCACCCGGCACCCTACCTACGGGCAGGTCTGTGCCGGCGACAGCGGCCATGCCGAGGTGGTACAGGTGCGCTTCGATGCGGAACGGATCAGTTATCGCGCGCTGCTGGAAATATTCTTCAGCCTGCACGACCCCACCACCCTCAACCGCCAGGGCAACGACGTGGGCAGCCAGTACCGTTCCGCCATCTTCTGGCACGACGCCGTGCAGAAAGCGGAAGCCGAGGCCCTGATCGCCGAGCTCGGCGCCAACCATGTCTTCACGCGGCCCATCGTCACCGAGATTGCCGCAGCGACCACCTTCTGGCCGGCGGAGGATTACCACCAGCGCTACTTCGAGCAGAATCCGCGCCAGCCCTATTGCCTGTTTGTGGTAGCCCCCAAGCTGGCCAAGTTCCGGGAAAAGTTCGCCACCCGCCTGAAACCCGGCGCCTGACTTTCCTGCACCGCCGCTGTGGCATGGACAGCTAAAATTTCGGTTTTGCCTTTCGCCCCCCGCGCCATGCACACCGACTGCGTCCAGCCCTTCCTGTTCGAGCACCTGGATATCCGTGGCGCCCTGGTGTCGCTGAACCACGCCTGGCGTGACCTGGCCGCCGACAGGGGCTATCCGCCCGCCGTGCTCGGACTGCTGGGCGAGATGAGCGCCGTTACCACCCTGATCACCGCCAACCTCAAGCAGCCCGGGCGCATGACCTTCCAGTTGCGCGGCGACGGTGGCGTCAGCCTGCTGGTGCTGGACTGCGACGAGCAGTTGCGGCTGCGTGGCATGGCCCGCCTCGGCGAGGGTGGCGTGGCGGCGGGCGCGCCGATACGCGACCTGCTGGGCAATGGCCAGCTGCTGCTCACCCTGGACGCAGCGGGCATGCGTCAGCCATACCAGAGCCTTGTTCCCCTGGAGGGCGGCAGCCTCGCCGCCATCTTCGAGCACTACCTGAACCTGTCCGAGCAACAGCCCACCCGCCTGCTGCTCGCCGCCGATGCGCACCGCGCCGCCGGCCTGCTGCTGCAGAAGATGCCAGAAGCCGACCGGTGCGACGCGGATGGCTGGAACCGGGTGCAGCATCTTCTGGGCACCCTGACCGCCGGCGAATTGCTGGTTCACACCCCGCTGGACCTGCTGCGCCGGCTGTTCCCGGAGGAGGACGTGCGGGTGTTCGCGCCGCGCCGCGTCAGCCATCATTGCCCGGAGGACCGGGAGAAGATTCATGCCATGCTGCGCAGCCTTGGCCGGGCGGAATGCGATGCCATCCTGGCCGACAAGGGCGAGGTGCATGTGCGCGACGACATCTGCAACCGGGACTATCGCTTCGATGCCGCCGCCATCGAGGCCCTCTTCGCCGCCCCTGCCCACCGCATGCACTGAAGGCGCAACCATGCTTCCCGCCGCCCTGCGTCCCGCCCGCCTCGGCCTCGGCCCGCGTGGCACCGCCTTCTCCGAGGACTACGGCGACATCTACCACTCCGCCGACGGCGGTCCGGGGCAGGCCACGCATGTCTTCCTGGGAGGCAACGGCCTGCCCGAACGCTGGCAGGGGCGGGAACGCTTCGTCATCCTGGAGAACGGCTTCGGCACCGGCCTGAATTTCCTCGCCACCTGGTCGGCCTGGCGAGCCGACCCGCTGCGCCCAATGCGTCTGCATTACCTGGCGGCGGAGAAGCATCCCCTCAACGTCGGCGACCTGGCCCGCCTGCATGCGCCCTGGCGCGAATTCCAGTTCCTTGCCGAAGGCCTGCGCCAGGTCTGGCCGGTGCTGACCCCGGGCTTCCACCGCCTGGAATTCGCCGCCGGCCGGGTGGTGCTCACCCTGATGCTGGGCGAGGCCGTCGACTGCCTGCGCAAGCTGCGCGCCAGGGTGGACGCCTTCTATCTGGACGGCTTCGACCCGAAGAAGAACCCTGACATGTGGTCCCCCGCCCTGTTCCGGCGCTGCGCCCAACTGGCCGCTCCCGGCGCCACCCTGGCCACCTGGTGCGTCGCCGGCGGAGTGCGCGCCGCCCTGGACGAAGCCGGCTTCGCCACGGAAAAGCGCCCCGGCTTCGCCAGTAAGCGGGAGATGCTGGTGGGCACCCTGACCGCACGTCCTGGCAACCCAGGCGCAGCGCCCCGCCCCGCATCCCGCCATGCCGTGGTGCTGGGCGCGGGTCTGGCGGGATGCGCCATCGCCCAACGCCTGGCGGCGAGGGGCTGGCAGGTGGAAGTGTTCGATGCCCATGCCGCGCCCGCGGCCGAAGCCTCCGGCAACCTGGCGGGCATCGTGCGTCCCCTGCTCTCGCGCGATGACAACCTGGCCTCCCGCCTCAACCGGGCCAGCTTCCTGCATATCGCCCGCGCCTGGTCGCGCCTCGACCAGAGCGGCCATCCTCCCCGCCGTCGCCTGGATGGCGTGCTGCAGATCGCCCGGGATGGCGAGCATGAATCGCTGCAACGGCAACTGGCCGCCGCCTACCCGGAAGACTATGTGCGCTTCCTGGAACGGGAGGAGGCCGGCAAGTTCCTGGGTGCCCCCACCGCCTTCGGCGGCTGGCTCTTTCCCTGCGGCGGCTGGGCCAGCCCACGCGGCGTCTGCCGCGCCCTGCTGGCCGCCGGCGGCCAGGGCATCGCCTTTCTCGGCCACCGCGCCGTGTCCCGCCTGGAATACGGCGATGGCCTCTGGCGGCTGCGCGACGCGGCCGGCAAGGTGCAGGCCGCATCCGCCACGGTCATCCTGGCCACCGGCGCGCGGACGCCGACCCTGGCCCAGGCGGCCGGCCTGCCCATCAGGCCGGTGCGCGGCCAGGTCAGCCATGTTCCCGCCGGCCGCCTGCCTTCCCTAACACATGCGGCCTGCTGCGAGGGCTATCTCACTCCGGCGGTGGACGGCGAGCATTGCCTGGGTGCGTCCTATGCCTACGATGACGGCGACGAATTGCGCCTGGGCGAGAACCAGGGCAACCTGCGCCGCCTGGCCCGCATCCTGCCCGGCGCGGAACGGCACCTGGACGCCGGCGAACTAGGCGGGCGCGTTGGATTCCGCGCCGCCACGCCCGACCGCCTGCCCCTGGTGGGCGCCCAGGCCGATTCCGCGCAAAGGCTGACCGGTGATTGCCGGCTGGCGGAGGTACCGCGCCAGCCGGGCCTATATGGTCTCCTTGGGTTGGGTTCGCGCGGCCTGGTCTGGGCCGAACTGGCGGCCGAAACCCTGGCCAGCCAACTCGACGGCGATCCCATGCCGTTGGAGAGCGACCTGCTGGATGCCATCGACCCCGCGCGCTTCCACCTGCGGGCGCATCGGCGGGGGCGCTGAACGCGGGCATTGGCCGCCTCCAGTGCGCCCGCCGCAGCGAATCGCGCAGCGCACTCCCGGCTTCACGCCCCCTCTCGATAGCGGCCGGCCTCGATTCCGAGCTTGCGCATCTTCGAGCGCAGGGTATGGGGGTTCATCTCCAGCAGGCGGGCGGCGCCGAAGGGCCCCTCGACGCGGCCGTGGCTGCGCCGCAGGGCGGCCTCGATGTGCCGGCGACTGGCCTCTGTGAAGGAAGCCAGGTCTTGTTCAACCACCGCCTCCGGCATCTCCCGCTGCGGCGGCGTGAAAACCGCGGGCGGAGCCACGCCGAGGGCGCGCGCCACCTCCAGGCGGCGGCCGTCGCCGAGGATGGCGGCGCGTTCGATCACCGATGCGAATTCACGCACGTTGCCGGGCCAGGGATAGGCGGCCAGAAGGGCCAGATCGGAGGCGTCCGGCATGCGCGGGGCCAAGCCCAGGCGTTCGGCGGCGCGCAGGGAGAAATGCGCTGCCATGGCGGGGATATCCTGCAGGCGCTCGCGCAGCGGCGGCAGGGGAATCGGGAACACGGCGATGCGGAACCAGAGGTCTTCCCGGAACTCGCCATCGCGCACCGCCTGGTGCAGGTCCCGGTTGGTAGCCGCTACCAGGCGTACGTCCACGCTAAGGCCGCTCTCGCCCCCTACCCGCTGGAAACTGCCGTCCTGCAGCACCCGGAGCAGGCGCACCTGGGCGGCCAGGGGCAACTCGCCGATCTCATCGAGGAACAGGGTGCCGCCGTCGGCCCGTTCGAACCAGCCCTTGCGCGTGCCTACGGCGCCGGTGAAGCTGCCACGCTCGTGGCCGAAGAGTTCCGAGTCGATCAGTTCGGGAGGAATGGCGCCGCAGTTGACGCGCAAAAAGGGACCATTGGCCCGCCGCGAATGGCTGTGCACCGCGCGCGCCACCACTTCCTTGCCGGTACCGGTTTCCCCCAGGATCAGCACCGGAGCGTCGGATCGTGCCACCTGTCGCACCGCCGCCATGACCTCGCGCAGGCCTTCCTCGGCGCCGACGATGGCGTCGTTGAGGCCGGCGCGCTTGCGCCTCAGCGTGCGCCGTTCCTCCACCAGGCGATGCAGTAGTTGCCTGGCCGCGAGACCCAGGCAGTTGGCAAGTTCCGAGAGAAAATCGTCCAGTTCCGCGTCGCTGCCGGCGCATTGCCGTGCCAAGACCTCGATCTGTTTCATAAAATCGATTTCCTGTTTTATTTCACGGGTTTCCATCTTATTTCCTTGTTTTTCATTTTGTTTTAACAGTATAGAGGCGAATCGCCGGCCCGCCAGCCCAGCCCGGGTCTGAGCATTTCTGCGTTCCCGGACCTCTGGCGATTGGCCATTCCCGGAGCCGTACTTCCGTGCAATCAATGGGTTGGCTCTGCCGCCAGGTGCAGTGCGGGGCCGGCGCCGGCTCACCGTCGGCACCTCCCGGAATGCCGGCGCAAGATCTGGCACGGCCTATGCAAGGCATGGCTGCTTGTTTTCCTTGGAGTCCATCATGCCCACCCTGCAACTGGTATCCGCCCTCCCCCCCCTGTCCAGCCGCCGCACCCGCTTATGGCTCGTTCTGGTGACCGGTGTCCTGGCCACGCTGATGACTCTGCATTTCGTGCCGGGCTGGGAAGTGACCGCCCGGGAAAGTATCGGCTTGTCGATGTTCACCATGATGGCCATCTTCCTCGCCGCCCTGGCCTGCGAATTCATGGATTCCAGCCTGGGCATGGGCTACGGCACGACGCTCACCCCCCTGCTGCTGCTGGCCGGGTTCGAACCCCTGCAGATCGTGCCCGCCGTGCTGATTTCCGAGTTGATGACCGGCCTCACCGCCGGTCTGCTGCACCAGCGCGACGGCAACGTCGATTTCCTCAATGACGCCCGTGCCCGGCGCACCACCCTGCTGCTGGGCAGCCTGTCCGGCATCGGCGCCATCCTGGCTGTCTGGCTGGCGGTGAGCGTTTCCAAGTTCTGGCTGGGTCTGTTCATTACCGGCATCATCCTGTCAATGGGCGTGATCATCCTCGCCACCCGCAACCGCCAGATTCCCTACCGGGCTGGCGGCATCGTTACCGTTGGCGCCGTGGCGGCCTTCAACAAGGGTCTGTCGGGCGGCGGTTACGGCCCCCTGGTCACCGCCGGCCAAGTGGTTTCCGGCCTGCCCGCCAAGCACGCGGTGGCGGTGACCTCCGTAGCCGAATCCCTGACCTGCCTGATCGGCGTGCTGGCCTATCTCGCCATGGGCAAGTCCATCGCCTGGGAACTGGCCGTGCCGCTGACCCTGGGCGCCCTGCTGTCGGTACCCATGGCCACCCTTACTGTTAGCCGCAGCTCGGAAACCGCCCTGCGCGGCGTGGTAGGAGTCGTAACTCTGATCCTGGGCGCGGTGGCCTTGCTGAAGCTATTCTGAAAGTGCGTTGATGAAGCCCTCTCGCGCGAGAATCCCGGATTCGACGCCGTAGCACCCTCCCCACCCCATCCCTCCCCGCCCGCGGGGAGGGGGCACCTCCCCCGCAGAGGAGCGAGGCCGGGAGGGGGAGGTTTTATTCAGCGCTAGGTAATCGCCCGTTTCAGGGCATCGGCCAAGGCGCCGCCGGCGGGTTCCGGCGGCTTTTTCATGGCCGCGCGGTCGCGGGGACCGGAACCGGCGTTCGCGCCTGGGGCAGGCGGCACATCCTTGAGCCGCATGGTCAGGGCGATGCGCTTGCGCGGTACATCCACTTCCATCACCTTCACCTTGACGATGTCCCCCGCCTTCACCACCTCGCGGGGATCCTTCACGAACTTCTCGGACAGGGCGGAGATGTGCACCAGGCCGTCCTGGTGCACGCCGATATCGACAAAGGCGCCGAAGTTGGTGACGTTGGTGACCACGCCCTCCAGGGTCATGCCCGGCTTCAGGTCCTTGAGGTCGTGGATGCCGTCCTGGAAGGCGGCGGTCTTGAAGGCAGGGCGGGGATCGCGGCCGGGCTTTTCCAGTTCCTTCAGGATGTCGCGCACCGTGGGCAGGCCGAAGCGCTCGTCCACGTACCTGCCCGGATCCAGGCGCTTCAACACGTCGGTGTTGCCGATGACACCCTTCATGTCCAGCCTCAGATCGGCCAGGATGCGCTGCACCAGCGGATAGGCCTCCGGATGCACGGCGGACATGTCCAGGGGATTGTCGCCACCGGGCACACGCAGGAAACCGGCGGCCTGCTCGAAGGTCTTCTCACCCAGGCGGGACACCTGTTTCAGGGCCTCCCGGTTGGGGAAAGGGCCGTGGGCGTCGCGGTGGGCGACGATCTGGCCCGCCAGGGAAGTGTTGAGTCCGGACACCCGGGTGAGCAGGGCGGCGGATGCGGTATTCACGTCCACCCCCACGGCGTTGACGCAATCCTCCACCACCACCTCCAGGGCCTGGCCCAGCTTGGCCTGGCCCAGGTCGTGCTGGTACTGGCCCACGCCGATGGCCTTGGGCTCGATCTTCACCAGTTCCGCCAGGGGGTCTTGCAGGCGCCGGGCGATGGACACGGCGCCGCGCAGGGACACGTCCAGGTCCGGGAACTCCTTCGCCGCCAGGGCCGAGGCGGAATAGACCGAGGCGCCCGCCTCGCTCACCGTCACCTTGGTGAGGCCCAGTTCCGGATAACGGCGCATCAGATCGCCCACCAGCTTGTCGGTCTCCCGGCTGGCGGTGCCGTTGCCGATGCTGATCAACTGGGCCTCGTGGGCGGCCACCAGACGGCCCAGGGTGTTCAGCGCCCCCTCCCAGTCGTTGCGGGGCTCGTGGGGATAGAGGGTGGCGGTATCCAACAGTTTGCCGGTGCGGTCCACCACCGCCACTTTGACACCGGTGCGGATACCCGGGTCCAGGCCGATGACCGCCTTGGGGCCGGCCGGCGCGGCCAGCAAGAGATCCTTCAGGTTGTCGGCGAAGACCCGGATGGCCTCGGCTTCGGCCCGCTCGAACAAGGCGTTCATCAGGTCCAGTTCCAGATGCAGGGAGAGCTTCACCTTCCAGGTCCAGCGCACCGTGTCCATCATCCAGCGGTCGCCGGCCCGGCCCTGATCGGACAGGCCCAGGTGGGCAGCGATCATGCCTTCGCAGGGGCTGTTGCCCTCACTCCCCCCTTTCGTGTAGTCCCCTGGCAGGGATAAAGGAGGCAGGGGGGGATTTGCCACGGCATGCGTCGCCGACTCCCGCGAAATCCCCCCTGCCCCCCCTTTTGCAAAGGGGGGAATCAACGCCTCCGGCAGCTTGATGGCCAGGCCCAGCACCCCTTCGTTTCGCCCCCGGAACAGGGCCAGCGCCCGATGGGAGGGCAGGTCTTTCCAGGCCTCGTCGAACTCGAACCAGTCGCGGAACTTCTGGCCCTCGTTCTCCTTGCCCTCCACGAGACGGGAGACCACCCGACCCCGGTCCTGCAGGTAGGCCCGCAGCCTCTCCAGCAGGGCGGCATCCTCGGCGAACCGTTCCATGAGGATCTGGCGCGCCCCATCCAGCACCGCCTTCACGTCCGCCACGCCCTTGTCGGCGTCCACGAAGGCTGCGGCCTCCGCTTCCGGGTTGCGGGTTGGATCCGCCAGCAGTAGGTCCGCCAGGGGCTGCAAGCCCGCCTCCCGGGCGATCTGGGCCTTGCTGTGGCGCTTCGGTCTGTAGGGCAGGTACAGGTCTTCCAGGCGCTGCTTGGTGTCCGCCGAGCGCAGGTCGGCCTCCAGTTCCGGAGTCAGCTTGCCCTGCTCGACGATGCTGGCCAGCACCGCCTCGCGCCGCGCCTCCAGTTCCCGCAGGTAGGCCAGGCGCTCCTCCAGATGGCGCAACTGGGTGTCATCCAGACCACCCGTGGCCTCCTTGCGGTAGCGGGCCACGAAGGGCACGGTGGCGCCGTCATCCAGCAAGGCGACGGCGGCGAGCACCTGATTGGGATGAACATTGAGCTCCTGGGCAATGCGAACTTCGATGGCGGCAAACATGTGAGAGGGGGTGGGTTGCGAAAGCCGGGCAGGATGGAGAAATCCCACGGGCCTGACAAGGCTTGACAACCAGGCCGGAAGGCCGGGCCGTGGGCGAGCCGGGTCGCCGAGCCTGGACGGCAATCAATAGGCGTAGGTCGCCAGAAAACCAAAACCCCAGTCCGGGCTTACTGCGCTGAATCCCCTCAGGGCATAGGTCTGCAGCTTGAAGTCGGGGCTGAACTTGCGCACCCAGTAGATGGTGGCCTCCTTGGCGCCCTCAGAGCCGGTGCGGCTGGCCTGGCGCCAATCCCACATCAGCCCAGCACTGTCTGCCGAGGAGAGCTTATAGCCCAGGCCCAGGGTGCCATACCGTTGATTTCTCAGGCTCAGTCCCGCCGGGTCGCCGGGCATCCGGTAACCCGCGGTGAAAAAAGGCGTCAAGGCGCCCACCAGGTAATACATGTCCGCCTGAACGGAATAGTCGTTCTTGCCACTGCCCAGGCCCTTGGCCTTGTCCGCCGTGGCCAATTTCGCCTTCGCGCCGAGATCCAGCAGAAAGCCATACAGCGGCCTGGGCCAGACACTCCATGCATAGGAGATGCCCAAGTCCCCCATGCCCTCCTCGGTGCTCCGCGGGCCGCTGCCGTCATAGACGGGCTGCCCCCCCGGGTCCACATCGATGATATTGCCGCCGCTGGGCGTGGTGACCCGGACCCAGGGCAAGGTGATCTTGAGCGTCGAACGCTCACCTTCCCATTTCAGGATCAAAGGAACGGACCAGGTTTCCGTGGCTTGCCCGCCGCCATAGCGGCCATTGCTGTAATCCATGCCCGCGGACAGGCTCCAGTCCGCGGCGCCGGCGGGCAATGCCGGCACCAGGCACGCGGCCAACAAGGCGACCCCCGGGGAAACATGACGGATTGTTCTCATGATTTCCATAACTCAATGCCTGCCCGAACGCGAGGGCTTCTCGGGCTTCTCGGGCTTCTCAGGCTTCTCGACCTTCTCAGGCTTCTCGACCTTCTCAGGCTTCTCGACCTTCTCAGGCTTCTCGACCTTCTCAGGCTTCTCGACCTTCTCCGGCTTCTCGACCTTTTCGACCTTTTCGACCTTTTCGGCCTTCTCGGCTTTCTCGGCTTTATCTGGGACCGCCTCTTTGTGCGGCCTTTCAGCCTTGCTCCCCGTACCGGTGGCCTCCGCCGAACCTTCCGACGCGTTCTGCTCGATACCGGTGCCAATGTCGTCCTCGGGCTTCCGCTGGGCCCGGTTGGAAACCGGCGATGTATTTGGCGCGTAAGCGCTCTCCATGCGCCGGTCCACCAGCACGCGCGTGGCCTCCAGGTTGCCGTCGGCCAGGCGACGCGCCTCCACCCGCACCCAGTTGCCGACCGGCGGCACCAGGCCGCTGTCCATCTTCAAGGTCGCATAGCCGATGGAAAGAACACCCGGCTTCGGAGCCTGTTGGACAACGCCTTGCAGAATCAGGCGCTCGACGCCGGCCATGGACTTGAGCTCGGGAGTCTTATCGACATTCTTGGCGTGCAAGGTGCCTGCCCGTAATTCGCCGCTGACCCGTATCTGGTCGCCCGCGGCCAGGTCCGCCGGAAGGCCCGAAACGGCATGCCCGGCAACCCGCCCGATACCTTTGGCGAGGCTGTCCACACGACCGGTGATGGCCGGCCTGGCATTGGCCCCGACCCGCTCCACCCGGGTCACGCGCAGCAGCCCGCTACCATCCCGCAGGCCGTTCACCCGCACCATATCGCCCACCTTGGGAAGGTAACCACCCGCCACGCCGGGCATTCCCGGGGACTCCATTTCCACCATCCGTCCCATGACCTGGAACGTCCCGCCATCCGGCGCCACCCAGTCCACCGGGCCCACCAGGGCGGAAACCAGGGCGATGCGGCGGGCGCGCAGATCATGGTTCTTGCCGGATGCCACCACGGACACCATCTGGCCGATGGCCAACTGGCCGGCGTCAGCCGCTTGGCCGTCTATGCTTACCGGGGTGTCGCGGTCGTAATGGATCTCCGCGCCGTTGACGCAGATGCTGGCGAACCCGGTAATGACGCCCACCACCCCGGTCCCGCCCGTGCCATGGCCATCGGCACGGCTGCCCGTGCCTCCCGTACCGGAGCCGTCACCACCATGCCCGGTGCCACCCATGCCGGACTCCCCAGCGGGTTTGCCCGTGCCGCCGGCACCCCCGTCGCGCGCGATCAGTCCGGTACCGCCCATGCCGGATTCCCCCAGGGCGTGCCCGGTACCGCCCATGCCGGCGTGGCCCGGGAGCGCGCAGGGATTGGCCTGGGCGGAAGCCCACAGCAGCGAAAGCATCAGCGTGGTTACCCCGTTCCACAAGCGGTTCATCGATCCTGACGCCTGTCCTGGAGCCGTGTGGGCTCATCGTAGAAATAGACACCGAAGGTCATGCGCGCAACGGCGTCATCCCGGCCGGTATCCTGCTGCTGCAGTTCCATGGCGCGGCGGTTGACCTCCTGCATGGCGGCCACCGCCAGTTGCCTGGACAACTCACGCAGTGCCTCCACGGAAGCCGGGCTGAGCTCATCGTAATAGACGCTGCGTTCCAGAAAAGGCGGACGGCCGTCCAAGAGGTTATGCGTTGCGGCCGCCATATGGTCGTGCAGGTTCTTGCCGAAATAGAAGGCTTTTTCCTCGGCGCCCTGGGCGGGAACGAAGGCCGACTCGGCCAGATGCACGCAATCCTCGTCGTCCAGGTGCGCGACACCCAGTCGCAGCCACTCGTCCAGCACGGCGCGGGGCCGGATGTCCTTGCTGACGGAAGCGACCAGCTTTTCGAAGGAAACGTCACCCCCCCGGCTGGCCAACCTGGGAATGGGCTTGGGCAGGCGTTGTGCGTCAACGAAGCGCGGATCGGCGCACCAGTGCGCCACGATCTGCCCGCCCAAGGAAACTACCGGCGGCGGTGAAGACTGCATGGTTTCCAGGCGCAGGCGCTTCACCTCGCGGCGGTGCACGCCGGAAAGCAGGCTGACCCGGCTGTCGGTCAAGGATCCGTCATCGCCCGGGAAGTCATGAACCGCGACGTCCACAAACACCCCTTTCGCCAAGGCTGAAAACCCGGGGTAATTGACCCCGTGCGCCATCAACAGCCGAGCCAGCGGCCGCAGGATCCTCTGCACCGCGCGCAGCAGGACGGAGGAATCCGTCAGGGATGCCTGGGGCTTGGTCGACATGAGAGGGTCTTCATATGTGTAAGATATTTACACGACGCGCAATGCATGCAATATCAAGGTGCATATATAACATATTGTAATATATAAAGTTGTATATCAAACGAGGCCTGTTTGCAGCACCCTTGAAAAAATAGTTCTTGTTGTGTGCAATTTTCACACGTATAGTGATCTCAACCATGCTCAGCATGGGGGAAAGGCCGGACTCATCGCCTGTATCGACAACCAACCATCGAGGTCACCATGATTATTCCAATTCCCTTGCGCGCCGCGTTGATCGGCGCCTCGCTCCTGACCATCAGTGGTCCCTCCGGCGCCGAGCCCGGTCGGCTGCTGGCTTCCCAGTGCGCCCAGTGCCACGGCACCAACGGCGCCGGCCCGGGCTTCGACGAACTGGCCGGAAAAAGCGCGTCCGAGCTCTACCACGAGCTGATCGAAATGAAATACCGCGCCAACATCGAAGGCATCATGGACCGCCAGGCCCGCGGCTACACCGACGGGCAGCTGCGCAAGATCGCCGATTACCTGTCCACCGTCCCCGGCACCGGCGGCGATTGATCAAAGGGAGAAAGCAGCGATGAACACACTGAACAGAAGGCAATTCCTCAAGCTGGCCGGCGCGGCTTCCGCCCTGGCCGCTCTGCCCCGGGCGGTAAGCGCCGCCACCACCGCGCCGCGCGTGGTCGTCGTCGGCGGCGGCTTCGGCGGCGCCACCGTGGCCAAGTACCTGCGCATGTGGGGCGGCAACGTCCAGGTCACCCTGGTGGACGCGAACCCCAACCATGTCTCCTGCATCCTTTCGAATCTGGTGGTCACCGGCGCCCTGTCCATGAGCCGCATCACCCTGGGCTTCGATTCCCTGAAGAACAATCACGGCGTCAGCGTGATGCAGGGCCACGCCATCGGCATCGACGCCGCCGGCAACAAGCTCACGGTGAGCACGTCCACCGGCAACAAGGTGCTGCCCTACGACCACCTGGTGTTGTCGCCGGGCATCGACTTCGTGCCGGCCCCCGGCAACTGGGATGCCAACCTGACGCCCCACGCCTGGCAGGCCGGCCCCCAGACCACCCTGCTCAAGAACCAGCTGGCCGCCATGCGCAGCTACGAGACTTTCGTCATGACCGTACCCAAGGCGCCCTATCGCTGCCCGCCCGGACCCTATGAACGGGCCTGTGTGGTCGCGGACTACCTGAAGCGCAAGGGCCGTACCGGCGCCAAGGTCATCGTCCTGGACGCCAATCCGGGCATCACCGCCGAGCCGGAGGCCTTCACCAATGCCTTCAACGTGACCCATGCCGGCTGGATCGAGTACGTGCCCAACGCCACGGTGCAGTCGGTCGATTCGAGCAAGCGCACCATCGTCACCAGCGCCCGCACGGTCAGCAATGCCAAGGTGCTGAACTACATTCCCAACCAGAAGGCCGGCGCCATCGCCGCGGCCCTGCCCCTCAACAGCCAGGGTTTCGTGCCGGTGAACCCGCTGACCTATGCCGTCAGCGGCTATCCGAACATCCACGTTATCGGCGACGCCTGCGCGGTCCCGGCGTCCGTCGGCAAGGCGGTACCCAAGTCCGGGCACATGGCCAACTCGGAAGCCAAGGTCTGTGCCGACGCCATCGTCCGGTCCTTCACCGGCCAGCTTCCGGACGAGGACATCGCCACCAGCTCCGCCTGCTTCAGCCCGATCACCAACACGAAGGCATCCTGGCTGTCCACCAACTTCATCTACGGGGACATCGTGGATGCGGCCGGCAATGTCATCGGCAAGGGCATGAACCGGGTCGACATCGGCGAGGCGCCGGCGAACAAGATCAATGGCGACAGCTACCAGGATATGTTCACCTGGGCGGACAGCATCTTCTCCGACAGCTATATCTGATCCGCTGCAGGCGGCCGGGGAGGTCGCCTAGGCGTAGGGGGAAACCCTGTTTCACGGCCGCCCTAGCCTCCGGGGCGGCCGTTTTTTTCCACGCAACCGGATGGCGACGCTATCCCGCCGCCGGCAAAGCGAAACTGAATACCGCGCCCGCGCCTTCGCGTTCTTCCAGGCGGATGACGCTGTCGTGCAGGCTGAGGATGCGCTTGACGATGATCAGCCCCAGCCCGCCGGAAGAGCGGCCATAGCCGTCGCGCAAAGGGGAAGGACGATCGAACAGGTCGGCGCGCATTGCCCCGGGGATGCCGCCGCCGTTGTCGGACACCCGCACCTGCACGCGGCCGTCCTCCCTGGCGAGTTCCACGCGTATCCAACCCCCCGCCGGCACATGGCGCAGCGCATTGTCGATCAGGTTGGTCAGCACCCGCTCGATCATGCCCAGGTCGGCCAGGACTGCGGGCAGCTCGGGAGAGACGTCGGCCCGGAGTTCCACGCCTTTCTCCCGGGCGGGCAGCTCGAACTTCTGCAGCACGTCCTGGAGCAGTTCGGCCAGGGCGAAACCTTCCTTCTGGGGCTTCACCGCGTCGCATTCCAGCCTGGCCAGTTCGAAGAGTTCCTGGGCCAGGCGG
>Ga0233425_10002664_pt1 | contig 34464 bp, 27 predicted proteins | sample Watercolumn_Towu_2_FD_181712 | JGI IMG/M metagenome (GOLD analysis project Ga0233425, IMG submission 181712) | Freshwater microbial communities from Lake Towuti, South Sulawesi, Indonesia - Watercolumn_Towuti2014_140_MG | ecosystem: Environmental > Aquatic > Freshwater > Lake | place...
CGACCGCTTCGAACGCTCGATCGCCCATGTCCGCACGGCCGGGTCGTTGCTCGTGTAGCCGCCGTCGACGCCGTTCACGTGCTCCCACAATCGTGGCGCCACGAACTCGGCGACGAGCCCCATGCCATCAAGCCTGCGCTTCATCGCCTCGGCTTCAGCGATCAACCGCGACGGAGCGAGGTTCTCGAGATCGGGCACGGCGTCGTCGTCATGAAACTGAATCCCCTCGAAACCGAGCGTCACCGCCGCCTCCAGCACGTCGTCCAACGGGACTGCCGGGCGGACCGGCGGGCCGAACGGATCGGCACCGCGGCCGATGTTCCAAGGACCGATGGAGAACCGATACTCGCAGAACGACATGGGACGGGCACCTGCGTTGGGAGCGGGAGAAGGCATCGTCGACAGCGTACCGGCCCGGCCTTACGAAAAAGCGTAAATCATTGACACATCCTCCGCGGCGGCCCGTCGGCCAGCGCGTCGCGCAGCACCTCGACAGGGTGCCGGGCGATGCGACCCGTGCCGTCCTTGATCTGGTGGCGGCAGCTCGTGCCGGGCGCGGCGAGGATCGTATCCCGTGCTGCGGCCCGCACCGCCGGGAAGAGGACGAGTTCGCCGATCTGCATCGAGAGGTCGTAGTGCTCCGTCTCGTAGCCGAACGATCCGGCCATGCCGCAGCAGCCGCTCGGGATCACGCTCACCGTGTAGTTCGCCGGCAGGGCGAGGATCGCCGCGGTGGGAGCGAGCGACGCCAGCGCCTTCTGGTGACAGTGGCCGTGGAGCAGCACCTGTCGGGCTTCGCTCGTGAACGCCGCGGGCCCGATGCGGCCGCGGTCCGCCTCGCGGGCGAGAAACTCGTCGATCAGGAGCGTCCGGCTGGCCAGCGCCCGCGCGTGCGCGACGAGCCGCTCCGGAACGACGTCGGGATACTCGTCGCGGAAGCCGAGGATCGCCGACGGCTCGATCCCGACGAGGGGCGAGTCGTCGGTGATCACGGGTGCGAGCATCTCCACGTTGCGGGTGGCCAGTTCGCGGGCGGCCCGCACGAGCCCCTTGGAAAAATGAGCGCGGCCGCTGTCGACATGATCCGGGATCACCACCTCGTAGCCCAGCGCCTCGAGCAGCTCGACCGCCGCGATTCCCAGAGGCACGTCGAGCGTATCGGTGAACTCATCGCAGAACAGATGAACGCGGCCGTGCGGGGCGATGGCCCGACGTGGGTCGCGGCGGCGAAACCATGCGGACAGGGTGGTGCCATGGAGCGTCGGCAATGATCGCCGCGGCGCGAACCCCAGCGCCCGCTTGACGAGGTTCGACACGCCGGGAGACGTGACGGCGCGGTTGTAAAGCCACGCCATCCGCGTGGCCCGGCGCATCGCCCCTGCCGCGCCGGCGATCAGCCGCGAGCGCAAGGGCACGCCCTCCCGATCCTGCCGCTGCTGCTCCCACTCGGCCTTCAGCCGCGTCATGTCGACGTTCGACGGGCATTCACTCTTGCAGGCCTTGCATGAGAGGCAGAGGTCCATCACGTCGCCCAGTTCCGGCCGCGTCCACGGATCGGCCGTGGCGGGGTCGGCGAGCGCCTGCCGCAGCACGTTGGCCCGGGCGCGCGTGGTGTGCCGCTCGTCGCGGGTCGCCATGAAGGAGGGGCACATCGTCCCGCCGATGAGGTGGCTCTTGCGGCATTGGCCCACGCCGGTGCACTTCTCGGCGGCGCGGAGGATGCCGCCGGCATCGGCGAAGCGGAAGACGGTGTCGCGGGCGGGCGGATGGGCACCGGGATCGACCCGCAGGCTCGTGTCCATCGGCGGCGTGTCGACGATCTTGCCCGGGTTGAAGATCCCCAGCGGGTCGAAGATCCGCTTGACGTGTTCGATGAGCCGGTAGCACTCGTCGCCCACCATCATCCGGATGAACTCGCCGCGCAGCCGGCCGTCGCCGTGCTCGCCGCTGAGCGACCCGCGGTACTTCTTCACGAGCCGCGCCACGTCGGTGGCCACATCGCGGAACATCCGCACGCCCTCCGGCGTGTGAAGGTTGAAGAGCGGCCGCAGGTGCAGTTCCCCCGCGCCGGCGTGGGCATAGTGGATGCAACCGATCCCGTACGTCTCGGCGAGGAGGCGGTCGAACTCGGCGATGTAGGCGGGAAGATCCTCGACCGCCACGGCCGTGTCCTCCACGACCTCGCGAGGCTTCGCGTCCCCCGGGATGTTGTTGACGAGACCCTGCCCCGCGCGCCGCAGTTCCCACACGCGATCGCCATCGGCACCGTGAAGCCGCGGGAAGGCCCTGCCGAGGCCGGCGGCGCGGAGGGCGGCTTCGACGGCGTCGAGGTCCTGCTCGAGCCGACCGCGGTCCGCATCGCGGAGTTCGACCACGAGAATCGCCCCCGGATCGCCGATCACGAACGAGCGGTTGCGAGCCTGCTCGAGGTTGTTCCTCGTGCAGTCGAGGATCGTGCGGTCGATGAGTTCGCAGGCGGTGGGCCGGATCCCCGCGCCGGCGAGATCCCGCATCACGACGACGGTGGCCCGCAGGGCCTCGTCGACCGAGTCGCAGTGCACGCAGAGAAGCGCCCCCGGCGGCGGCAGCGGCATCACGTCGAGCTCGAACTCGACGCCGAAGAACAGCGTACCTTCGGAGCCGGCGATGAGCCGGCAGAGGTTGAAGGGTCGGGCGCTCGCGGGATCGAAGCATCCGGCATCCATCAGGGCGTCGAGCGCGTAGCCGGTGTTGCGCCGGGTGACTTCGGGGCGCGGGAACGAGTCACGGATCAGCTGCCGCGTGGCCGCGGGCGAGAGGAGGTCGGCCAGGCCGCGGTAGACCCGGGCCGCTGGGCCGCCCGAGCAGGCGGCGCGAAACCCCGCGGCATCGAGCGGCCCGAACGTCACCTCCGAGCCGTCGGCGAGGAAGCCGCGGGACGAGACGAGGTGGTCGCGGGTCGAGCCATAGGCGATCGAGTTGGACCCGCAGGAGTTGTTGCCGACCATCCCGCCGATCATGGCCCATCCGGCCGTCGAGGTTTCCGGGCCGAAGAACAGCCCGTGCGGCGCGAGAAACCGATTGAGCTCGTTGCGGACCACGCCCGGCTGCACCCGCACCCTCCGACGCTCGACATCGAGCGACAGGATGCGGTTCATGTGCCGACCGACATCGACGACGATGCCGCCGCCCACCACCTGGCCGGCCAGCGACGTGCCGGCGGCCCGCGGGATCAGCCCCACGCGATGAGCCGCGGCGAAGCGGACGAGCGTGGCGACGTCCGCGTCGGTTCTCGGAAACGCCACCGCCAGTGGCCGCTCCTGATACTCCGAGGCATCGGTCGCATAGAGCGTGCGGATGAGGTCGTCGGCCAGCAGGTCGCCCTCGATGGCGGCCGCGAGCGCGCGGAGTTCCGGGGCCGTACTCATGCTGGCCGTGATCATGGCATGCTCACCACCGGCGGGCGGTTGCCAATCGTGCATCCCGTTTTACGCTTTTTGGCCTCATCCCGCCGGCGGCGATCGGCAGGGTATTCTCTGCGGCGGATCGACACCACCGCGTGCGAGCGATGCCGACGAGCCCCACCAAGACCCTCGATGCGAAACTGGCCCGGATCGTCGCCGATCCCAACTGCGGCGACTTCATCCTCGCCGACGCCAAGGACGCCGACATGGCCTTCGGCCTGGGCGCGACGGGCCCGAAGCCCGGCGCCGATCCGGCGACCGGTCCGTTCCGGTCGATCGACGAGTATCGCCAGCAGATTCGCGAGATCGTCCACCAGGGGCTCGTCGATGTGATGCTCATGAGCGCGAGCACGAGCGAGGCGCTGGCCATCGACGAGCAGCTGTTCGCAGGCTCCGCCGTGACTCCGGCCGTGCGGATGAACGACACCACCGACATCTGGCTGGCCGCCGGATCGGGCGGCTACGCCCGCCAGCCCGCGTTGCCGTTCGCCACCACCTCGATCGCCCAGGCCCAGTTCGGCCACATCGATCCGCCGGCCGGCGCGTCGCGGCCCGCCGTGGACCTCGGTCTGTTCTCGCTCACGCTCAACGACGACGCCACGCTCGACCGGGAGATGCTCGTGGCCTACGGCGCGTTTCGCGCGGGGGCCGAGCGCGCCCGGTTCCGGCACTTCCTCGAGGTGTTTCTGCCCAACGCGCCCGGGCGGGTGCCGAGCCGGGAGACGAACGCGCCGCCGCGCGACGTCGCCCGGTTTCTTGCCGACCACGTGGTGCGGACGCTTGCCGGCGTGCCTCGGGCAGGCCGGCCGGTGTTTCTCAAGATTCCGTATCTCGGCCCGGAGGTCACCGAGCGACTCGCCGCCTACGACCGCACGCTCGTGGTCGGCATCCTCGGCGGCGGCGCCGGCACGACGCACGACGCCTTCGCGCTCGTCGCCGAGGCCAAGCGGCATGGGGCCCGCGTGGCCCTCTTCGGGCGCAAGATCAATGCGGCCGAGCACCAACTCGCGTTCGTGACCCACCTGCGTGCCGTCGCAGACGACCAGTTGCCTCCGGCCGATGCCGTAAAGAGCTACCACGCCCAACTGCAGGCGCTGCGGATCGCCCCACGACGATCGCTTGACCAGGATCTGGAGCGCACACCGACCTCCAGCGCCTACGGCTGAACCGCGCGGTACCGCGCTCGTTCACGCCCAGCAGTCGCGCTCCGGCCGGCTGCGGAGACTGTTGGCCTCGGCATCGAGTCCGGTGGGCGTCGTGAACGCCTCCCGCACCGGATCGAACGTGAGTTTCCGGCCGAGCATCCAGGCGATCGCCGCGGCGTGGCAGGCGATGTGGCTCTTCCGCATCACGTCGGCGTTGCAGATCGTCGGCTTTCGCGACTTCACGCTGTCGATGAAGTTGCGGGCATGCAGGGCGGCGTCGGTCCCCCGCGCGCCCTTCTCGTGCGGCGGCAGGGCGGCCCGCAGGCCCTCGTCCGAGAGGTCGATGCCGGCTGCGTCGCCCGTCTCCACCCAGCCCGAACTGCCGATGAACTTCACCGGACACGTGCCGAGTTTGGTGTTCCAGTTGGGGCTGCGGTCTCCGAACGGCGTGGCGAGGAAGTCGAGGAACATCACCACGCCATTGGCATAGCGACACTCGATGCCCGCATCGGTCGGCTCATAGGAAATGGGCGTGGTGTCGTCGGCCCCGTTGGCCCACTGGCAGAGGTCGGCGGTGTGGGCGCCCCAGTCGAGCAGCCGGCATCCTGAGTCGAAGTCGTAGATGCCGCGCCAGCCCCCCTCGGCGTACTTCTCGTTGTAGGGCCGCCACGGGGCGGGGCCCAGCCAGAGGTTCCAGTCGCACGCTTCCGGTGCGGGCGTGGGCTGCGCCGGCAGCCAGTCGTTGCCGAGCGTCGGCCGATAGACCGAGGCATTGAGCCGCTCGAGCGTGCCGAGCTTTCCGGAGCGGGCCAGCTCGACCGCAGCGGCGAAGTTGGGCACGCTGCGCCGCTGCGTGCCGGCCTGGAAAATCCGGCCGGTCGTGCGAAACGTGTCGGCGAGCCGCTTGCAGAGTTCGATCGTCAGCGCGCAGGGCTTCTCGCTGTAGACATCCTTTCCCGCTTCTGCAGCCATCATCGAGGCCGGGGCATGCCAACGGTCGCCCGTGGCGATGAGCACGGCATCAATGTCGTCGCGGGCGAGCAGTTCGCGGAAGTCGCGATAGAGCGCGCAGTCGGTCGTGCCGTACTTTGCGTCGACCATCTTCTTGCCCGCGTCGCGGCGGGAGGCCTGCACGTCGGCGATGGCGACACACTGTACGTCGGGCAGTGTCATCATCGAGCCGAGCACGTAGCGGCAGCGGCCGCCGATGCCGATGACCCCGAGCGAAATCCGCTCGCTGGCGGCGGCGGTGCCGGCCTCGAGCCCGGGGGCCCGCGCCGAGACGATCGTGGGCAGCGCCGTGGCACCGAGGGCGAGTGTCTTGCCAAGAAACGTGCGTCGCGACGGGAGCGATGCCGCCGGCGATACGGGCTTCGGATTCATGAATCGATCCTCCACGGGAAGTCTGTCGTGAGAGTGAACGTACCGCGAAGCCTCGGTTTACCGGCGCTGATCGCCGTCGTCGCAGCGGGACGCCTGCGATGATCGGTAAGTTCGGGCTCTCGGAGACATCCAGGTGAAGGGATCGGCACCCCATCCCGCTCGCCGGCTCCCGATGGGCGGGTCGCCCCACGGAGGCATGGGCGGTTGGCCGGGTCGCCCGATGTCACGGCACATTCGGATGGACGTTTCATCGCCGAGGGAGGTGTGAGGATGCAGGGTTCCTATGTGCGATTGGCCGCGGTGCTGGGCTCGCTCCTGTGGGCCGAGACGGCCATGCCTTCCGCTGGTGCCGCTGAACCCGCCCCGCTCTTCGACGGCCGGACGTTCGCCGGCTGGAATGGCGACATGAAAACCACATGGTGGATCGAAAAGGGCGAGATCGTGGCCGGCAGCCCCGACAAGGCCGCACCGCGAAACGAGTTTCTCGCCACCGACAAGGAGTTCGAGAACTTCGAACTCGAGCTCGAATACAGGATGGACTGCACCGCCGGCTGCAACGCGGGCGTGCAGTTTCGTTCGCAGCGTGTTCCCAACGATCATGAGGTGATCGGCTACCAGGCCGACATCGCGCCGGGCATCACCGCCGGCCTCTATGACGAGAGCCGTCGCCGGCGGATGCTCGGTCTGCCGACCAGGGAGGAGCAGGACAAGGCGCTGGCCCGGGCGATCGACGGCTGGAATCACTACACGATCCGCGCCGAAGGCCGCCGCATCCGCCTCTCGATCAACGGTGTGCCACTTCTCGACTACACCGAGGCCGACGAATCGATCCCGCTCAGGGGGATGATCGCCCTGCAGATCCACGGGGGCCTCAAGGGCACGATCCGCTACCGCAACCTGCGGATCACCGAACTTCCCGCGGCATCGGCCGGGGGCGGGTCGTAGTTCCGGCCGTCCCCGCCGGCGGTGGCGCGATGCGGCCCGGACAAGGGCCACGTGTTTGCGAGCCAACTCACCGGAGCGCGCAGTGATGGTGGTGACGCCATGACCCGTCGCAGTGGGTCGGCTCTTGCCAGTCCCTCCTCACCTCCATCCAGCCGCCCGGTACCGAGGCATCACCACACGGGCTCGTTCACCAAGAGGTCGAGCGTCACGTCGTCGACAAAGTGGCCGCGAAACGTCGCCGGTTCGCTCGTGGGCCTGGGCTCGTCACGAACAGCGGAGACGTGCAGGAGCAAGAACCTCGCTTCCGCCGGCAGCGGTGCATCGACCGCAACTCGCCTCCAGCCGGTCTGACCCCATTCGAGAGGCACCTTCGTCGTGCTGCAGGCGATGCACGTCTCCAGGACCCACGCGAGGGACAACGGGTGCGGTGCATCGGAGATGTCGCTGGCAAACGCGTATACGCGCACGCTGGCGGAATACGCCTCGCCGTCGATGCAGCCGCCGGGAGCGATGGAAAAACGCGCCGTGACGCGTGCGGTGACCGGCCTCGGCTCGGCCAGGGCGAGGAATGGTCGGCCATCGACGAACCGGTAGACGTCGCACCAACCGCTTGCAGACGGGTGCTCGCCGGCGAACGTCGATCGCCCGAACGCGAGCATGTGGGAGCCGCCGGAGGGCGTGATTCCCTGCCTGGCCGTAACCACCTTCGCCTCGTCGCCGCGCCACACGCCTCCCGCCGGGTCCTGCAGACCGCGCGGCAGCGCCGCCACGGTCGCGACCTCGCCCCCCTCAAAACCCTCCGAGAACACGCGGATCGTCCGCTGCGTGAACGCCGACCGGGGCAGCGCAAACGCCCACACCGCCGAGGCGCCGAAGATCCCCGCGATGACGCCCGCCGCCGCAATCCACGGACCGGCACGGCCTGCCGCAGGGAACCGTCGTTGCAACGGCCTGGAGCCGATCGCGTCCGGTGGTGTACCGGGTGCGAGCAGGACGTCCCGGCGCCCCTCGGCCCGCGTCGTCAGCGCGATGTCGATGTCGTTTCGGAGAAACCACGCCCGTCGGGCCGCGGGGTCGGCCTCGAGCATGGCTGACAACTCATGGTGCTCGTCCGCGGTGATCAGCCCATCGGAGTGACGGCTGATCAGTTCGTGGAGGCGATCGAAATGCATGGCATGATCCGGTACGGATGGCTATCGGAGAACGTCGTCCGGGCGTGGGGTTTACCGGACGATCGTGATTCCGCCGCAGTCGAGTGGCCCCGCCGCGGCCGTTCCAGAATCGGCTGAGATCCGTCATCGCGTCCCGGCGTCGAGACGTCGTCCGACGCACGTGGCCAGCGAGCGGCGAAGTGCGTTGAGCCGGTTGTACAGCGTCTGCGGGGCCCGGCCGAGTTGCTCGGCCAGGCGGGCGATCCCCGAGCGGTCGATGTAGGCTGCCTCGAGAAGCAGCCGATCCTTCTCCAGTAACGCGTCCAGGCAGGCATCGAGAGCCGCCAGTCGCTCCTCGTGGTGCGAAAGATCATCGAGCCGCTCGACGGCCATGATGGTCAGCAGGTGGTCGTCGAACGCGATCGGTGCCCGGGCCGCGGTCCGTTGGAAGTTTTTCGCCTCGTAGAAGCAGACCGAGGTCGCCCAGGCGAGAAAGTCGGTGCCTGAGGTGAAGGCGTCGAACTTTCGCCACATCGTGAGGCTCGCCTTCTGGAGCACGTCCTCGGCGTCGTGCCGCCGGCCCACGAGCGAGAAACAGTACCCGAGCAGCCGGGAGTGGCTTGCCGTCAGCAGGCCGACAAACTCGGCGTGCCGATCGTGGGAGTCCGGCGTGGAATCGCGCATGCGGCGAGTGTACTGGCATCAGGCGGTGCATGGCACCCTCGACGGCGACGCACATGTCCCGGAATGCGGGGTTCGCGCGACGCCCGCCGAGGACGCGGCGAGCATGTGAGAAGGCCCGCCGATCGCGTCCTCGCGATGTGCCAGTGTGTGAGGGACGCCGATTTCCCGCCCTTGGCTCTCGGCGACAGGCAGGAGGCTTGCGCCGCGACGTCCAGAAAAGGGTGAGCCTGGAGGCACTGCCGGCAGGCCCTGCGCGTCGTCCGGCACTGCTCCGAAGATCGTGTCAACACAACAGCGGTGCGTGTCGCCGTCCTTGGCGGCGAGGCGCACCAGAAACATGACGTACGGAGAACATGTTTCGCCTTCTGCGCTGTTTCATTCCGATAAGAGTTTGCTACAGTTCGTGGTGGGGGCGGCCGAGGGGCGGCGAGACGCGGATTCCCCAGCGGCGGATGCGCATGGGAACCCGGCGATTACGCCGTCGCCGCTCTCGGGATCGACGCGGCCGCGCGGTGATTCAGGTGACACAAGGTGGGGTGGGTGACACGTGACCATCTGCACTCAGGCTGCTGACGGTGTCGGACGCCAACTCCGTCGCGAGGACGGAGCCCGGAGCCGTGTTCCGTGCCGCGGATTCACGCTGGTGGAACTGTTGACGGTGATCGCCATCATCGGCGTGCTCATCGCGCTGCTCCTGCCCGCGGTACAGTCCGCGCGTGAGTCGGGGCGGCGATCCGCCTGCAGTAACAAGCTCAGGCAGCTCGCGCTCGGCTGTCTGAACTACCAGAGTGCGGCGCAGGCGTACCCGCCGGCGTTTACGGATGCCGCCATTGTAAACCCTACCGACACATACCTCTCGAGTGCCGCTGCCGCCTCCACGGGCGCTGCGTCGGCCTACACCGCGCCGTGGTCTGTACGAATCCTCCCGTTCACCGGAGACCTGGCCCGGCACGCGTCGTTCAGCATGAGGCCAGGCACCTTCGGCGGCGACTTTGTCGGTTATCCCACCGTGGCCGGCAACAACAGGACGGCGGCGTACACGGTGAACGGCGACTTTCAGTGTCCGTCCCACAAGAACAGCACGCCGACGACGCCCAATACGGACTACTTCGGCGTGTCGGGGGGCGGCGTCTGGTCGGCGCCGCCGGGGGGCAGGAGGCCCAGCGACGGCTTCCCGTGGTTTACGGCCAACGGCAACTTCTATTTCAACAACGGTGTGATCGTGATCAACGGGCGCCTGCGTCCTTCCTATGTGCGGGACGGCACGTCGAAGCAGTTCATGCTGGCCGAGACCCGCTATCAATGGACACTCGAATCCGAGAATGCGTGGGCCATCGGCACGAACAACCTGTTCTACGTGAACAGGATCAGCCGGCCCTCCTGGGCCGGGACGGCTCGGAGTTCGATCACCGTGTTCTTCGTCGGGTCGACCGCCGGGGCCGCGGTCAACTCGGTGAACGCCTCGGACTTCGTCGATACCGCCGCGTATCCCCCGTCCTACGCCCCGGCGAGCATCCCCGCGGCCGAGCAGTTGAGGGTGTTTGGCAGCTATCATCCGGGCGGCTGCAACATGGCGTTTGCGGACGGCAGCGTGCAGTTCTTCGAACAGACGGTCGACATCGGGCTGTTCCGGAGGCTGGGAACACGGGCCGACGGCAATCCCGGTGGCTATTGAACCGACGATGAAGAGACATTGGCTCGTCTCGTGCCTCGTGATCGTCGCAAGCTGCAACTGGCAGAACGGGCTCACGCAGGTGAGCGGCACCGTGACCTGGCGCGGGAAGCCCGTGCCCCTCGGGAGCGTCTCCATCGAGCCCGATGCCGCGCAGGGCGGTCGCGGGCCGCAGTCCCGGAACATGCTCAACCGAGGGCGGTATGTGAGCCGCTCGGGGTTTGGTGCCGTGAGCGGCCCCGTGATCGTGGACGTGGAGGGCTATGGTGTGCCGGAGAACAGCGAACTCCCCGTGCCGCTCTTCCCGCCGTACCGATTCAGGACCGTGATTCCCGAGCGATCCTCGCACACGCTCGACATCGTCGTCCCCGAGGCCAGGGCATCGGGCCGCGAATCCCGGTAGCCCCGGTGCAGGCTCGTCGCGTGGTCGGACGTGCCGCCGCGCAAGGAAGACCCCATGACAACTGCAGCTCTGCTCGCCCTGCTTGCCGTCAGCGCCTTGGCAGCGCCGGAGATGGACGTGCAGGCGTTCATAGATGCGAAGCTCGCCGCCGGGGAGAAGCGGATCGTGATCCCGCCGGGGCGGTATCGCGTGACGGCGCGCGACGGCACGCACCTTCGGTTCAAGGGGCTCACGGACGTCGCGATCGTCGCCGATGGTGTCGAGCTCGTGGCCACGAGCACCTGTCGGATCGCCGTGTTTGACGACTGCACGAACGTGTCGCTCCGCGGACTCACCGTCGATTTCGATCCGCTCCCCTACACGCAGGGCCTGATCACGGCCCTCGCCCCGGACAAGTCGTGGGTGGAGTTCCGGATCCTCGACGGCTATCCGGAGAACGAACTCCGCGAGCGCATCGAGATCTACGATCCCGCGACGGGTCGGCTGCGGCGGGAGACGGCCGGCTGGGAGCCGGTGCTCGAGCGCCTCGGCGACCGCCGCTACCGCGCGACGAAGCGGCATTACCGATTCCAGCCGGAGATCGACACCGAACAGGTGGGCGACATCCTCGTCACCAACAACTCCTTTCCGGCGAACGCCCGGGGCCACGCCTTCGAGGCCGGTCGCTGCCGCCATCTGCTGCTCGAAGACATCACGCTCTACGCCTCCGACTGCTTCGGGTTCATCGAGCACGAGTGCGATGCGTCGATCTTTCGCCGATGCCGAGTCGATCGCCGCAGCCCGGCGTCGGATCCGGTGCTGCGGGCCGTGCCGCGGATGAGGTCGCTCAACGCCGACGCGTTCCACAGCGTGGGTGCCGCGAAGGGCCCCGTGATCGAGAACTGCGTCGCCAGGTATCAGGGGGACGACTGCGTGAACATCCATGGCACGTATCACCTGGTGACGGCGGTGGACGGCGCCCGCCTGCGGATCGCGGTGCTCGGCCGGCCCACGATCGAGCCGGGCGATCCGGTGGAGTTTCTTCCCTACAGCGGACCTCGGCCGGCCGATGCCGTGGCGACGTCGATCGTCGCCGACCCCGCGCCGATCTCCGACGCAGAAAGGGATCGCGTGGGGACGTTGAGACTCAACGAGCGCAACAAGAGGCGGTTGCTCGACGGGGAGGCCGCGTTCTTCACGCTGACGCTCGACCGGGAGGTTTCCCTCCCGGTGAACTCCGCCGTCTGCTCGGGCAACCGCGTCGGCAACGGCTTCGTCGTCAGGGACTGCGACTTCGGGTTCAACCGCTCGCGCGGGATCCTCATCAAGGCGAGCCGCGGACAGGTCGTCGGAAACACGATCAGCCACGGCTGGATGGCCGCCGTGCTCGTGGCGCCGGAATACTGGTGGTTCGAGGCAGCGAGCGCCAGTGATGTCGAGATCCGCGGAAACACGATCATCGGCTGCCGCCGGCCGGCGATCGAGGTCGTGGCCGAGGGCGGCGACGGCAAGCCTCTGCCGGCCGGGGCCCATCGCGCCATCACGATTACCGGCAATCGCATCGCCGATTCTGCGTGGCCGAACATCTTCGTCACGTCAACCGCGGACCTCGAGATCGCCGACAACGATCTCACACCCGTGGAGGCGACGTCGTTCACGCCGCCGCTGCAGCGGCCCTGGCGCTGGAATGGCCGTGCGCCTGCCCCCATCGTGACGGAGGCGTGCGACGAGCGGTCCCCATCGCGCCGCCGGGAGTGAGACGGCGTGGGATATCGTCGCCCTACCGGCGGTTGCTTGTCACAGTCCTGATCAGTGGGGCGTGCCCCATGAACGGCAAACGCTTCGGCTCCCCAGGAGAGCCCTGCGCGACGCCGCCGGGCCGGCGTGCCGGGCCGCGCCGTCCCGTTCACTCGCCCCAGATCGGCCACGCCCGGCCGCCGGCTCGCTCGAGCCGCTCGAGTCGCGTGTCGTAGAGCGACTCGATCAGCGTCTGAGTCAGGGTGCCGTCGGTCGGGCCGGTGGCGAGGACGCGGCCGGCCTTGATCACGATCGTCCGCGCGAAGGCCGGGAGGATCTCCTCGATGTGGTGCGTGACCATGACCACCGCCGGGCCGCGGCCCCCTTCGAGGTGTGTGCCCAACCAGCCGAGGAAGCGCTCGCGTGCCCCCGGATCCATGCCGTCGCACGGCTCGTCGAGGACCAGGAGGAGCGGGTCAGCCACCAAGGCCCGGGCCACCATCACCTTCTGCCGCTCCCCCTGCGAGAGCACGCCGAAAGGGCGATCGGCCAGATCGGCGCAGCCGACTCGGGCGAGTTCCTCCAGCCCCCGCGCCCGGTCGGCCGCGGACGGCTCCATCCCCACGAAGAACTTGAGCCCCAGCTGTGCGAGTACTCCCGAGACGACGGTGTCGAGCGCCGGCTCGCCGGGAGGGATCTCCCGGGCGACGACGTCGGCCACCAGGCCGATCCGCCGCCACAGGTCGCGGAGGTCCTGGTACTCGCGTCCCAGCCGCTCGATCCTCCCGGCCGAGGGCCAGAGTTGGCCGACGGCGAGCTTGAGGAGCGTCGACTTGCCGGAGCCGTTCGGGCCGAGCAGCGCCCATCGATCCCCCGGCATCACGCGCCAGGTTGCACCATCGACGATCCTCCGGCCATCGCGCTCGAAGACGACGTCGGCGAGATCGAACAGCGGCACGGTCGGATCCGACATGGCGGCATGATACGCTGCCCCGCCGCCGGCGCATCGATCCCGAGCAAGGCGTCACCGGGGCCGGTGGCGGTCCCACGGTCGGGCCGAGGGCACCACGACGCGCTCGGTCGACGGCGTCAGCAGACGAGCCAGCATCGCCAGGGCATCCCATCCATGGCCGCATGTAATATCCCCGCGGGCCGGGGCGTCCGTGGCATCGCAAAGCGTCGCCTGCCCGGGATCTGACGCCGAACCGTTTGCGCCGCTGCGCGGCGGGCCAGCCGTCCCCGCGTGCATCACGGCAATGTCACGTCCTCGAGTTCGATCGGCACCGTCACGGTCTTCTGACCGGGCCAGACTTCGATTTCGAGTCCCATGTCATTCGCCAGTGGCTTGTTCAGCAGGTACGTGATCGTGCGGACTCCCTTGTCGTCACTCCAGAACGAGCCGGAACTGCAGTCTTCACCCCCGGCGTCGACGATGCGAACGCCGGCGATCTCGTCCATCGGCCCCTTGATCACGGCCGACACGCTGTTCGAACCGCCCATGAGCCTCTCTCCGGGGCCACGCTTCGCGGGATCCGAGATCGTGAACGTCACGCCCGTCGCCTCGAGCGAGGGATCCTCGATGCTCTTCCCGTACTGTGGCGGGATGGGCCTCACGGTGACGATCCGTTTCTCACCACCGACCAGCACCCGGACCGTGCCACTGAGGCGGGCGAGCTTCGTGGCCTTGCGCGCACTCAGCGTGGGAAGCTTCACCTCCAGATCGAAACCCGTAGGCTTGGGCGCCGTGTCGTCGAACGTCTGCGGCGTGCGGATGTCCTGAAACTCATCGGCGCCACGTGGAGGAGCGTTCTCGGGCCGTCGCGTAAGGTCCGTGCCGGCGTCATCCACGGCTTTGGCGATGACGAGCCTGCCGAACTTCCGCGCGCCCGCGATGCCCGGCCCATCGATGTGGAGCGTGAGCGTGACCTCGTTCTGCCATCCGCTGAACGGCGTCTTCTCGAGGGACAACTCGCGTGACTCGATCAGCGACAGGAGCTTCACGCTCGTATCCGCAGCCGACACGAAGGTCGCCGACAGCCACACCGTCAAGAGAACGACGAGTTTCATCAGAGTCCCCCTCGCGCGTCGTGCCACTGGTCCCGACCGCATCGGTCTCAGGATAGCCCGGTCGATCGCGCGCTCTCAACCATGAGCGGCTCGTGAGCGGCGTGCCGCCGCCATGTGTGGGAGCCACGCGAGGCTCAGAACCTGCCACGTCGTGGAGCGCGACTGGATGGCACCGCCGCCGGTTTTCGGGGAAGATCGAGCGTGTCTCCCATGCACACCACCTCGCCGCTGCGGATCGTGTCGCTTCTGCCCGCCGCGACGGAGATCGTCGCCGCGCTCGGGATGCGCGACTGCCTCGTCGGCCGTTCCCACGAGTGTGATGAACCGTCCGACGTGGCCACCCTTCCCGCGCTCACTGCGCCGCGGATCGACGCCTCCGCCTCGAGCCGTGAGATCCACGAGCAGGTGGGTCGGACGATCTCGGCCCCGGCGGTGGTCGGTGACGCAGGCTCCTGCGCGACGGGGAGTGCAAACGGGTTGTTCGCCTTGGACATGGAGGCCCTCGCACGATTGGCCCCCGATATCGTCCTCACGCAAGCGTCATGCGACGTGTGCGCGATCGCTGCAGGCGATGTCGCGGCCGCGGCGAATCGGATGGCGAACGTGCCCCGGGTGGTCTCGCTCTCGGCGGAGAGTCTTGCTGGCCTTCGCGCCGACATCCTCGCCGTCGGGGCCGCGACCGGAAGGCTCGGCCGGGCCCGGGAGCTGGTGGCCCGGCTGCAGGCGCGCTCTCACTCCGTCGCCTGCCGCGTCCGCACCCTCATGCGCGGGAACGGTGACCGTCCGCCGCGGGTCGCCGTCATCGAATGGCTCGATCCGCCGATGGCCGCAGGCAACTGGGTGCCGGAACTCGTCCGCATCGCCGGTGGCGATGACGTCCTGGGCCGGGCCGGCGGACACTCCCACTGGATCACCTGGAACGATGTCGCCGCCGTGGATCCCGACGTCGTCGTACTGGTGCCGTGTGGCTTCACGCTCGACCGTGTGGTCGCCGAAGCCGCCTCGGCCGACGTTCAGCCTCACCTACAGGGCCTTCGCGCCGCCCGTGACGGCCGCGTGTGGGCGATCGATGGCCACCACCTCTTCAATCGTCCCGGCCCGCGCCTCATCGATTCGCTCGAGGTGCTCGCCGCGATCCTGCACCCGGGTGCCTTCGCCTTTCCCGCCGTCTCTCGATTCGCTCGCCGACTCGCGTGACGTGGGTGGGGCCGGATGCCACCCTCGCAGGGCGTGGTGAGGTGATTCGGACCATGTCCACGGCGATCACCGTCGGTTTCTCACGTGACACCTGGCTCACTGGCGATCGTCATGGCCCCGGAGGAGCCAATGACCCTCCGCAGCGCGACCGGTCTATCATTCGCTCAACGGCGAAAGGTGGGCACTTCATGACCGATGTCGGCCGGCATGCCGAGCACGTCCTCCATCTCGGACGTCACCTGCGGCTCGACGACAATCCGATGCTCGCCTCGGCGGCGGCCATGCACGATCGGCTGCTTCCCGTCTATGCGCTCGATCCAACGGTGCCGAGGGGAGCTCATCAGGAGGCGTTCCTCCTGGGATCGCTGGCGGACCTCCAGGCCTCCCTGCGGGCCCGGGGCTCCGACCTGTTGCTCCTGCGCGAGGCACCGCCCGCCGACGCGCGTGACCGCTACGAGTCGCCCATGCGGATGATCGCCGATGACGACCTTCCCTTCGACGCCGCCGACATGCCCCGCACCTACACGCCGTTCCGGCAGCGGATCGAGAAGGCCGGGACGCGAGCGACGCAGCCGATCCCCGTGCCCGATCGACTCCCGCCGATCCCGGATGGCATATCCTGCCCGACGATCGAGCCTCCGGACCTGCCCCTGATCACGCCCGGGGGCGAGTCGGCGGCCCACCGGCACTGGAGGCAGTACCGTGACCGGCGACTGCCCGACACCTACAAGGAGACCCGCAACAACCTCCTGGGCTTCGACGATTCGAGCAAGCTCTCGGCATGGCTCGCGTGGGGATGCCTGTCCGCTCGACGCATCGCCCACGACCTCGTCGTGTACGAGGGCGAGCACGGCGCGAACGAGGGCACCTACTGGCTCTGGTTCGAACTGCTGTGGCGGGACTTCTTCTCCCTTCGAGCCGATCAAGCCCGCGGTGGCACGGTCCGTCTCGACCCGCACGACCCGCGCTGGCAGATGCTCGCCTCGGCCCGTCTCGGCCATCCATTCATTGACGCGGGCATGCGGGAACTCAACACGACCGGGTTTCTCGGGAACCGCATGCGGCAGATCGTCGCCAGCTGGTGCATCCACGAACTGGAGTGGCCGTGGTCCGTCGGCGAGGCCTATTTCGCCAGGCAGTTGATCGACCACGACCCGGCCTCGAACGTCGGCAACTGGCGGTACATCGCCGGACAGGGGGCCGACCCGCGGGGCGGCCGGCACTTCAACGTCGAGAAGCAGCGCGAGCAGTACGATCCGGACGGTCGCTACGAGCGGTTCTGGCAGTGCTGATCGCGAGGCGGGGTTCCGAGTCAGGCGATTCCTCAGGTCCGCCGAACCCGTTCGATCGGCGGGGCTGCCCTGGTGACCGAAGCAGGTTCCATGCTTCGGACCATGGCGTGTCGCGGTTCGTGCCGCGCTGTCATACTCCGACGTGCGTGATTCCTCTGAAGGAGATGCCGCGACATGACCGCACCCCCAGCGCCATCACAGGGGCTCGACCGTTGGCTGGCTGCGGTCGCCCGGGGTGATTGGCTGCCGATCCTTCCCGAGCGGTTTCGCGAGCCGGTCGCCCGCGGCGTGGTGCAGGTGGTGGTGGCTGCCGTCGTGCTCATCGCCGCGGCGCCGCTGGTGGACCGGAAGGGGGCGGAGTGGATGGAGGCGTCGTTCACCCGCACGCTCGCGGCGCTGGCGGCGACGCGAGGCCTCGACAGCGCGATCTCGCTCGCCCAGAGTTCCGAGGTGAGCTTCTCGTTCGGGCCCGGCGGCAGCCTCGGCATCGGTCAGGCGCTTGATCCGATCAACGACCTCGTCGAGCAGTATGGCGCCCTCCTCCTCACGAGCACGACGGCGCTCGGTGTGCAGCGACTCGGCATGCAGATCGCCGCCACGCTGGGGTTCTGGCTGTTCGTGCCGGCCCTCGCTGCGCTCGGCTTGGCGGCCGCGTGCAGCGAGGGGGGCCGCAGGTCACTCATGGCCTGGAGCCGCCGCCTCTTCGGCCTCGCGCTGTTCGCGAGGCTCGCGCTGCCGATGGCGGGCTGGATCGACTCGCTGATCGCGAATCGGTTCCTGGAACCGACCTACCAGCAGGCCTCCGCCGCCGTCACGGCCACGACGGAATCGATCGAACGGGTCGAGGCGGCAGACGCCGACCGCGGTTGGTGGGAACGCTACAACCCCGTCGATGCCATCGGCGATCGGGCGAAAAGGATCTACGACCAACTCGCCGCCGTGGGGGAGTCGATCGTGAACCTCGCGATCTACTTCACGATCTCGACAATCGTGCTGCCCCTCGGCACCCTCTGGCTGCTCTCGCGGCTCATGGGCGCCCTGTTCTCGAATCGGGCGTAGTCGCCGGCGCACGCGATGGGCTGCGCGCCGTCGGCCGCTCGTCGCCGATCATGGGGCCGGTGGCAGGGGCCTGGAAACGCCCGAACTCGTGCGGCGTGCGGTCGCGACCGGGGCCTGCCGCCGCGCAGCACGCGGCGGCCGAATGTCAGGCTAGACTACATCAGCGTTCCATCTCTGTCGCCCCCGAGAGCCATTCGATGCGTTGCCCCGTCGTTCCATCGTCGTTGGTGTGGTTCGTCGCCGCCCTGTGCCTGGTGGCCGCCTTCGGTGCCCCGGTGCGGCCCCCGATGGCCCGCGCCGCCGACGCGCCCGCGGTGACGTTCGCGTTCCAGAAGGGGGACGTCGTCGCGATCTATGGCAACGGCCTGGCCGATCGGATGCAGCACTCGCCGTGGGTCGAGACGGTGCTCCAGCAGCAGCTCGGCGGGCTCGATGTGCGGTTTCGCGACATGGGCATCTCCGGCGACGTCGTGAACAAGCGGCCCCGCAGCCAGGGCGCCATCAGCGATCCCGCCTATCTGGAACTCGTCGATCCCGACGTGATCTTCATGTTCTTCGGCTACAACGAGTCGTACAACGGTCCGGCCGGGGCGGCGGGCTACGAGAAGGAGCTCGTCAAGGCGGTCGAGGACTATCGAAAGCTCCGTTCCGAGAAGGGCACCGACGCGCGGTTCGTGCTCTTCAGCCCGATCGCCTTCGAGGATACGGGCGACGACAACCTGCCCAGCGCCGCGACCCACAACGCCAATCTCGCCGCCTACACCGAGGCCACGAGGCGGGCCGCCGCCAAGGCGGGGGCGACGTTCGTCGATCTCTACAAGCCGACGTACGAGCTCTTCGCCTCGAGCCCCGAGCGGCTCACGCTCAACGGCTGCCACCTGAACGACGCCGGCTACCGCAAGCTCGCCGACATCATCTCCCGGGCGCTGCTCGGCAAGACCGTCGCGGCCGACGCCGACCTCTCGAAGGTCCATGCCGCCGTGACCGACAAGAACTGGCACTGGCACAACCGCTTTCGCGCGACCGACGGCAACGATATCTGGGGCAACCGCTCGGGGCTGACGTTCGTGGACGGCCAGAGCAACGCCGACGTGCTGAAGCACGAACTCGTGATGCTCGACGTCCTGACGGCCAACCGCGATCCCGCGATCTGGGCGGCGGCGGCCGGCAAGTCCTTCAAGGTCGATGACGCCAACGTGCCGCCACCGGTGCCCGTGAAGTCGAATGTCGGCGGCGGCAGCAAGAGTTCGGACTCGAAGAAGGAAGGCAGCGTCGAGTACCTCACGGCCGAGGAGAGCCGCGCCAAGATCAAGGTGCCCGAGGGCTTCGAGCTCAACGTGTTCGCGTCGGAGGAGCAGTTCCCCGACCTCGCCAACCCCGTGCAGTTGCAGGTGGACGGCAAGGGGCGGCTGTGGGTGGCGAGTTGGAACACCTACCCCAAGTGGGAACCGCTCAAGCCGATGAACGACAGCCTGATGATCCTCGAAGACACGAATCACGACGGGAAGGCGGACAAGCGGACGATCTTCGCCCATGTCCACAACCCGCTGGGCTTCGAGTTCTGGAACAACGGCGTGATCGTGACCTCCGGCCCGGACCTCCTCTTTCTGGAGGACACCGACGGCGACGACAAGGCCGACCGGCGGACGGTCCTGCTCCAGGGCCTCGGTACCGAGGACACCCACCACGCCGCCAACAATCTGATCTACGGCCCGGATGGCGGCATCTACTGGCAGAGCGGCGTGTTCCTCGTGCACAACCACGAGACGCCCTGGGCAAAGAACCTCAGCATCGGCGCATCGGCGATGTATCGATTCGATCCGAGGCGGTTCTCCATCACGCCCCACGCCGGCAACTCCCCCAATCCGCACGGCACGGCCTTCGACCGCTGGGGCTACTGCTACGCCAACGACGGCACCGGCGGCAACTCGTTCCAGGTGCGGCCCGACGGCAAGGGGTTCCGGATGCACAAGCTGCTCGAAAAGGAGTTTCGGCCGGTGGCCGCCGACGAGATCCTCTCGTCGGAACACTTTCCGGACGACCTTCAGCAGGACTTTCTGATCTGCAACACGATCGGGTTCCTGGGTGTGAAGCAGTACGACCTCGACCGCGACGGCGAGACCGAAGCGGAGGCGGAGGCCCGGATCGCCGCAGCCGGCAAGGACAAGGACGGGAAGCCGAAGGGAGCGCCGAGGCGGAAGTTCGGCGATGTCTGGGGCACGCCCGTGAAGGCGCTGCTCGAGAGCGAGGACCGCAACTTCCGCGCCACCGACGCGATCGTGGGCGAGGACGGCGCGCTGTACGTGGCCGACTGGCAGAACGTGATCATCGGCCACATGCAGCACAACATCCGTGACCCGAACCGCGACCACACGCACGGCCGGATCTTCCGTCTCACGGCCAAGGGCCGGCCGCTGCAGAAGCCGGTCAAGATCGCCGGGCAGCCGATCGAGGCCCTCCTCGAGAACCTCAAGCACCCGGTGGACGGCGTCCGGCACCGCACCCGCGTCGAGCTCTCGGGGCGGCCCTCGGACGACGTGATCGCGGCCACGAAGAAGTGGATGAAGGACTTCAATCCCGACGACGAGACGCAGGCCCACCACCTTCTCGAGGCGCTGTGGCTGCATCAGCAGCATGGCGTCCGCGATGAGGCGCTCCTGAAGAAGCTGCTGGCCTCGAAGGTGCCGCACGCGGCGATGGCCGCCGCCACGGTGAAGCACTTCTGGCACGACGTCGATCAGAACGGCGCCGGCGGCTTCGTAGCGCAGCCCGAACTCGAGCTCGTGAAGTTCGATCCGCCGTCCCACCTCACCGGTGCCGATCGCAAGGCCTACGAGAAGGGCGCGGAGATCTACCAGCGCGAAGCCCACTGCATGACCTGCCACCAGGCCCACGGCAAGGGGATGGGCGTGATCTACCCCACGCTCGTCGGCAGCCCGTGGGTGCTGGGCAGCGAGGAGCGGCTCGCCAAGAGCGTCCTGCACGGGCTCTGGGGACCGATGACCGTCAACGGCCAGACCTACGATCCCGCCCGGGGCGTGCCGCCGATGACGGCGTTCCGCGCGCTGCTCAACGACGAGGAGACGGCCGCCGTGCTGACGTTCGTGCGGAACACGTGGGGCAACAAGGCCTCGCCGGTGAAGGCCGACCTGGTGGCGAAGGTTCGCAAGGACACGGCCTCCCGCTCGACGTTCTGGAACCCCGACGAACTCCTCGCCGCACATCCGCTCGAGGCTGAACTTGTCTCGGCCAGCGCCGCCCATGCCGCGGAGGCGACGGGCAACGTGGCGCTCGAGAAGGAACTGCTCGCCGCCGATCCGATTCAGTTGGCGTCGGTGGCGAGGTCCCGCGGCAACGCGGCCCGGGGCAAGAAGCTGTTCTACGACGTCCGCTCCACCTGCTACACGTGCCACGATCCGCCGGGGGGCGCCGTGCGGCTGGGGCCGAATCTGCCCGAGTTGAAGACGACGCTCTCCGACGCCGAGGTCGTTGAGTCGATCCTCCATCCGTCCAAGCGCATCGATCCCGGCTATGCGCAGGTGACCGTCGTGACCAACGACGGCAAGCAGGTGGCAGGCATCAAGGTCGAGGAGAACGACCGGGAGGTCGTCCTTCGCAGTCCGACGCAGGTCGAGCCGGTGCGGATTCCCAGGTCGAACGTGGACGAGGTGGTCGCGTCACCGGTGTCCCTGATGCCGGCGGGACTCGTGCAGATGCTCAAGGACCGCCGCGAGTTCAACGACCTGCTCCGCTACGTGCTCGAGACCCGCAGCCGGCCCGGGCCCTGAATGCGTGTCGCTCCGTGAATGGTCCCGGGTGTCGTCGGTCATCCGGCGGCCAACGGGTGGGGGGACGGCATGGATTCCCGGACGCTTCCTCAGGTTCGCGCCGCGTCGTCGCACGACGCCGCCGTCGTCGCCGAGATCCTGAGCGACGCGTTTCGGGATGATCCGGTGATGCGCTGGCTCATCCCCGACGCGCGACATCGTTCCCGTCTCGTCAGGGCCTATTTCGGGGCCGCCGTCCAGCACCTGTACCTGCCTCGCGGTCGGGTATTCCTCAGCGACGGGGACTCGGGAGCCGCCCTGTGCCTTCCTCCGGGGGTGTCCGCAGGCTCACTCCCCATCCTCGCCGAACTCTCGCTTGTCTGGCAGGTGTTTCGCACCGCGGGGCTCGCGGGGCTGTCGTGGGCGAGGAGCCTCCAGGCGGAGATGCGGGCGAATCACCTGGCGGAACCACGCTACTATGTGCACGCGGTCGGCGTGCGGGCCACCGAGCAGGGGCGCGGGGTAGGCTCGGCCCTGATGCGGCACGTGACCCGGCACTGCGATCGGGAACGACTTCCCGCCTGTCTCGAAAACACGAACGAGCGGAACCTGCCGCTCTACGGCCGCAACGGCTTCACGGTCGTCCGGGAGTTGCGGGTGTTCGACGGCGGGCCACCGATCTGGTTCATGGTCCGGGATCCGTGCCCGGCGCCGTTGGCCTTCCGCTCGGCGAGCTGCGCCTCGTAGAGGCTGCGGATCGCCACCGGCTTCTGCCGCGACTCGAACTGTCCGTTCCCCTTGTCCTCGCGGCTCTTGCAGCCTATCGCCCAGTTGGTGGCGCCCGGGGGGCTGTCGACGAGGAGCAGGCCGCCGATCGTGCAGTTCCATGCGACGCAGTTGGCGGAAGCCCAGCCGTGCCCGAGGTGGTAAGGCGGCTTCGACTCCTTGCGGCCGTAGTTGCGCCGGTGATAGAGACTGATGCGATCGCTGGTGACGTTGTTGTCGAAGAGCATGCCGTTGGTCCAGTGACGGTGGGGGCCCATCTCCGAGATCGCCTTTTCGGCCTTGCAGTCCAGGAACACGTTCGGGCCGGTGACGATGTAGTTGTTGGCCACGAAGTCGTGCCGGCCATGGCGGGCGTGGCAATCGCGGACCAGGCAGAGTTGGCCGTCGAGGCAGAACGAGTAGCGCCGCGCCCCCGCGACGAGCGAGATCGGATCGAGGCACACCCCGTCCTGGACCGTGACCCACTTGGCCGAGGGCGTGATGTGCACGGCCGCATACGCGAAGTGCTGCCCGAGGATGTCGTGCACGAAAACGTGCTGTGCGGCGGCCACCTGGATGAAGGTCCAGGCGTGATCCTCGTCGGTGGGGCTGACGTGGTTGCTGAAACCGACGAGGTGCTCCACGCCGACGTGATCGATGCGACCCGGCCAGGCGTACTTCGTCACGGTGGCGCCGCCGTACTTCGACTCGATCGCGGTGGTGATCGGCGCGTCGAGGGAAATGGCCTTCCCCTTGATCGCGGTGATCACCCGGTCCCAGCGGACGACGGGGAACGTCACCGGCCAATCGATGCCGGGCTTGTCGGCCCCGATGAAGTGGATCCATTCCGCCGTGCTCGCCCGCTCGACGAGGACGGTGTCGCCGACCTTCAGGCCTGCGGTCCCGTCCAGCGTGAGGGTCGTGGCCCCGACCGGCACGTAGGAATCGGTGACCCGATGCGCTTTTGCAGCCATCTCGGGTTTGCCGCTGCCGCTGATCACGATCAGCGGTTCCTTGTCCTTGCCCGTGTCGCGAACAACGGTGCCGTTTTCCAGCGAGGATCCTTCGCCGCGAAGGACGACGCCGCTCGCCCGCAGCAGCAGCTTCCCCGAGACCTCATACTGCCCGCGCTTGAGCAGCACGGCACCGCGGAAGCCCTTGGCATCCACCGGCAACTTGGCCACGTCGTCGAGCGCCTTCTGGATCCTCGCGGTCTGGTCGCCGCTGGCGGGCTTCAGGGTGATCTTCACCGGCACGACGGCTCCGCCCGGCGTGCCCGGCAGCGGCACGATTCCGGTCTCGTAGCCGACGTGGCTGAAGTCGGGAATGCGATTGCCCTGTGCGTCGGTGCGGTAGACCAGTTTCCCGGTCGCATCCAGGCTGACCCAGGGCTTCTCCGCGTCGCCGGCATCGCCGCCGCCCGCGCGGAGCAACATCGCGAGGGCGATCACGACGGAGACGACGTTCGTCACGGTTCCCTCATCACGCCAGTGTCGGCATCGAGCCTGTCGGGGGCTCCCATCTGCGTCGTGCGAATTGCAGCACTGGGTCGGTGAGCACGTCAAGGGTGAGCCCACGACGCACGGCGTCACCAACGCCAGTGTGCGGCTGGTGACCTCGGCGTTGGTGCTCCCCGTGATGGCGGCACGGGATCGCGGCCGACGCCGCCGTCATCCGAAGGAGATGAAGGCGTCGAGTGACGCTCCGAGGAGCCAGTGCTGGAGGATTCCGGCGGCCAGGGAACGGGTGCGAAAGGCCTGGACGCCCCAGAACAGGCCGGCAGGAATCGAGGCCAGCAGTTCGGCGTCCGGCTTGCCGAGGTGCGCCAGGCACGAGGCCATGACCTGGACGAGCAGCGCACTGTCGGTGCCCATCCAGGGCCGGAGGCCGTGCTGCAGGTATCCACGGAAGTGGAACTCCCAGCCCACGTAGAACAGGCCGAGCGAGAGGACGTGCGTGAGGAAGGCCGTGCCGGAGACCGCCGCGTGGCGGTTGAGCGGATACTCGGCACGGAACTCGGCGGTCGATGCGACCGAGAAGGCGATCGCGATGACGACCGGCACGGCGAGGAGCACGAGGACGAGTCCCAGCGTGATGTCGCCGCGACGAACGCCATAGTCGGCCAGCCGCTCGCCGAACACGCCGCGCACGATCACCGCCGGCACGACCCCGAGGAGCAGGAAGCACATCACGATGTGGTAGAGCCCCGCCGTGGCGACCCGATCGCCTCCGATCGCGACGACGTCGGCCAGATGACGCAGGTAGAACGCCTGCGTGCCGACCGAGCGCCACAGCGCGATGAGCGTGACCGACGAAAGGAGAATGATGGAGGGCCGTATGTTACGTCCCTCGAAGAAGGCCGCGACGTGGCGGGTGATGGTGCCGTTCATCAGTGACGCTCCCGGCGGACATGCTCGAGCCATCGGTACGTCATTCGCAGCCCCTCCTCGAGCGGGCGCGGAGCGTACCCCAGTTCCCGCGCGGCCTTGTCCGAGCGGTAGGCCCAGTCGGCCAGAAACACGCGGACCCACGGCGGCGTGACCTGCGGATGGACACCGAACCACTCCGCCCGGACCTGGTGGCATGCGGCGAAGGCCATCGCGACCGAGGCGCTGATCGGAAGCCTGATGTGTCGCTTGCCGCTGATGCGATCGATCAGGGCCAACAGATCGGCGAGCGAGATGTTCTCGCCCCCCAGCAGGTAGCGTTCGCCGCTTTTCCCCCGTTCCATCGCCAAGAGGTGCCCTTCGACAACGTCATCGACCAGCACGTAGTTGGCCACGTTTCGCCCACGGTTCAGCAGGATCGGCGCCCGACCGCGGTCGTACTGATCGATCAGGAGCGTGACCGAGTTGCCTTCGGTGAGATGCCCAGGGCCGTAGACCCGCGTGGGGTTGACGGTCACCACGTCGAGGCCGTCGCCGGCGTGCCGTTTGGCCTCGCGCTCCGCCTCGATCTTGCTTTCCTCGTAGGCGGTGAAGGGTCGTGATGGCACACGGGATTCGTCCTCATCGGCCACGTCGCCGGGCCGCGTGGGGCCAAGGGTCATCATGGTGGAGGTCCACACCACGCGGCCGACGCCCTGCCGCCTCGCGGTCTCGAGCACGTGGACGAGCCCGCGCACGTTGATCTCGAAGTAGTGATCCCGCCGCGGAGCCCAGTTCTTCGCGTAGCCCGCTACGTGAAACACCGCGTCGCAGCCCTCAGCCGCCCGCGCGAGCGAGTCTCGGTCGCTCAGGTCGCCGTGCACGAGGTCGAGCCGTCCGCCGGGGGCGTCGCTCCGCTCGTCGGCCACGATCCCCGCGGGGCTCACGAGGCGTGACTGGCGGCAGAGGGCCCGCACCGCGTGCCCGCGTCGCACGAGCTCGTGCACCATCCTCCCGCCGATGAAGCCGCTGGCCCCGGTCACCAGGAACGTACGGGGCTCGCGAAGATCGAAGACGGACGCGGCCATGGCGTGGGAATGCCACGAGAATAGGCCGACGAACGACGGTTTCACAAGCGCATGGCCGGGCGAGTGGCTCGGCGTCGGCCGTCGATGAAGCCCTCAGCCAGCTAACGCGCCTTGTCCAGCGACTTCTGGACCATCTCGACCAGTTGCGGAGGGAGCGGGCCGTAGTGGAGCGTGGCGAGGTGTTCCTGACCCTCGGTGGTGGCCCAGGCGAGGAATGCGACCACCTCGCGCCGCTTCTCGTGGGCGAGTTCACTGCTGAACAGTGCCCAGCAGGTGCCGACGATGGGATATGCGTCGGACCCGGCGGCATCGGTCAGGGAGTAGCGGAAGTCCGCAGGCAGCGATTGAACGGAGCCGGCCGCCGCCGCCGTGATCGAGATGACCGAGGCTGATATGTAGTCGCCGTACTGGTTGCGAACCGCACCATGAGGCAGCCCGTTGGCGAGTGCGAAACTCAACTCCACGTAACCGATCGCGCCGATGGTGCGGCTCACCAGATCCGCCACCCCGTTGTTCTTCTCCGCCTGCACCCCGACCGGCCACGCCACCTTGTTCCCCACGCCGATCTGCTTCTTCCACGTGGAGCTCGCCTTGGAGAGGTAGTCGGTCCAGATGTTCGTCGTACCGCTGCCATCCTTCCGGGCGACCACGGTGATCGCCAGATCCGGCAGGCTGACGCCGGGGTTGTTGGCGGCGATCATCGGATCATTCCACCGTGTCACCTTGCCGAGGTAGATCGCGGCCAAAAGGGGCCCCGTGAACCGGAGCTTCAACGGCTCGCCGGCGTCGTCCTCCAGTTTGTACGTCGGAACGACGGCGCCCATCGCCAGCGGCACGTGGAGCAACTTGCCGCCGGTTTCGGCGATCTGGGCGTCGGTCAGGGGCGCGTCGCTGCAGCCGAAGTCGAGGAACTGTGAGATCACTCCTTCCACGCCCCGTGAGGATCCCGCCGACGTGTACTCGATGCGGCAGCCGGTCTTCGCCTCGTAGACCTTCTTCCAATGATCCATGATCGGCTTGATGAACGACGACCCGCCGCTGTGGAGCGAGAATCCAGGGGCGGCCCGCGGCACGGCTGCGGGATCGGACTGGTTTCCCGCAGGAGCGCCCGCCGGCATGGCCCCGCCGGCGCTCGCCTTCGCTGGGCTCTCGCTCGCCGGCGTCGGACCGCTCGCCGGCGTCGGGCCGGTCGCCGCCACCGTCTGCTGCGTGGCGGGGGCCCAGGCCATGACCCCCGACCACACCAGCAGTCCCGTGATCAGAACCCCTATCGCGGCGGCCGCCAGCAGGCCGGGCGCGAGTGTCTTCACCCCGTGCGAAACGCCGGACGCCAGCCCCTCCACAGCCGAGTGCGGCCGCGATGAGACCGACGACCTCACCACGTTCCCGGATGTCGACTCCGACGCGCTTCGCGGCGACGACGATGAAGGTGACGAAGACGAGGGCGACGAAGACGGCGACGAAGACGGCGATGTGAGGCCCGATGGACCCGAGACAGCCGAGCCGCGTGCCAACGACGACATCGCGGAAGCCGAGGAAGCCATCGGCATCGACAACGCCGCAGCGTCGGTGCCCGAGGCCGGCGACGCACCGAGCTGCGACAACCTCGCCCGAACCTCGCTCGGAGCCGAGATTCCCAGCTTGAAGTCGACCAGCCGTCGGGCCGGCATCGACTTCTCGTTCGGCGGAAGGAGCGGCTCGGTGATGATGGGCGAAAGCGCCTCGATCAACTCCTCGGGCGTCTGATATCGATCGCCCGGTGCCTTCTTCATCATCCGTTCGATGACGGCGACGAAGTCCTGGGGAACGTCGGGGCGGATGGTGGGGATCGCCGGCGGATCGTGGCTCTGGTGCCGCATCAGTTTCTGCATCGCGGTGCCGGAGCCAGCGGGATAGGTGCGCGTGAGCAGGAAGTAGGCGGAGCACCCGAGGCTGTAGATGTCGGAGCGGATGTCGGCGTGACCGCTCTCCAAGGCCTGCTCCGGCGCGATGAAGTCCGCGGTCCCGAGCACGGCCCGCGGATCGAACTGCATGGTCAGTCCGCTGTTCGTTTTCGAGTCGTCGAAGATTCTCGCCAAGCCGAGATCGAGCAGTTTGATCGTTCCTGTCCGGTCGAGCATCATGTTGCCCGGCTTGATGTCGCGATGAACCAGCCGGGCACGATGGGCCTCATGCAGCCCCTGGGCGGCCTGCCGGAGATAATGGGCCGCCGCCATCGGATCAAGCGGCCCGTTCGCGGTGACGAACTGGTGCAGGTCCATGCCATCGACGTATTCCATGACGATGTACGGGCCGAGCGAGCAGGCATCGACGTCGAAGACTCGCACCAAGTTCGGGTGATCGAACTTGGCAGCCGCTCGGGCCTCGCGCATGAAGCGGCCCATCGCGCTGGGCTGCTTGGCGAAGGAACTGTCCATCAGTTTGATGGCCACGAGTCGTTCGAGCGCCAGATGCTCCACCAGCATGACGCGTCCCATCCCGCCGCGACCGAGGACGTCGAGAACCTTGAACTTGTCGCCGATGAAGAATCCGCGGAACTTTCCGGCGACGAGTTGCCGGGCCTGATACAGCGTCAGCACCCCATCCTTGATCATTCGGGACGCGACCCGTTCGTCCTGCGTGCTGCGGTAGCGATCGATCACACTCTGTTCCAGCAACCCGCTGGACTCGAGGTAGGCGAAGAACTGGTCGATCTTCGTCCGTTTGGGAGCGGTGGACATGGCGAAGCATCCGGTCGTGACGAGGAGATAAGAACCGACCTGGCTGGCACCCACGAACAAGCGGTCAGGAATGCGGGCCTGGGGACAGGAGATCGGGGAACCGTGAGATTTCGATGAACTTTTCGTGAGGATCGCGTGAGGCGGCACAAGTTCGGCCGGCGCGACGCACTCCGGTGAACGCCGTTGACGGGGCGTGCTGCCATCGAAGCAACAGCCGGAACCGGGGCCACGCGAGGTCGCGCGATGCCGATACGATCGCGAAACATCGACCTTGGCCCCGGGGTCCGACCGGGGAGTGACGAACGTTGCATGCGGAACCGGTCGTGCACGTTGGGAAGGCGCCGTTGCCTATGACGTGTCCGACCGTCTCCGTCACTCTGGATTCGCGGTCAAGCGGTCGCGGGGACAAGTGCATCGCCCTCACGGGTACGAGCGGGCCGGTGTTCGGGAGCGTCGTACTGGGGCCGTTCAGGGCTGCGCGGAAGCACCCAACTGCTTGAGCACTTCGTCGTGCTCTCGGTGTGCGGCACGAAGGGAGTCGTTCACTTTCTGAGCCAGGCTCATCGCCGTGGCCGGCGCGATCGTTTCGCCGGCGTGGTGCTCGTGGAGTGCGGCATGACTTCGGCGAGCGACGCCGAGCTGCTTGTCGACATCGTCAAGCTTGGCGAGGGCCGCGGTGTCGCCCGTGCTTTTGGCACTGGCCCGCATGCGGTTGACGTGCCGCTGTATGCGCTCGATGTCATCAGCGATGGCGTCGCCCGCCTCGCGCGCGATCTCGGGATCGACCGCTCCCTGGGCAGCGGTCTGTGACGCGGGGTCGGCGGCCGTGACCGGTGCGGTGGGGAACGGCACGCCGTGAGTCTCGTTGATGTAGCGCTGGTACGTCTCCGTGTTGGCCCGCGCGCTTGAAAACGAGTGGTGGGCGCTGTGGCCGTAGAAGTTGTATTCCCCGCGGGCCTTGGCGCCGGCATCCGGCGCTGCCCAGCCGACAGATGCGACCGTCGCGGCCATGACCACGACGAACGACACGGCGACAGGATGGGGACTGCGGATCCACGGAGCGGGAAAAGGCATGGCGACCTCACGATGGATGGAGCATGGCGACCCGATCAGCCATCTTATCACCGTACGTGCCACACGCTCGCCGAGTCGGGTTTCCGAGGCCGGGGTCGGAACGGCCCCGTCCGTCCCGGAGGCGATTTCCATGGGGCGCTCCAACGGATTGGCGCCCGTTATGCCCGCGGAGCGCATGGACGCAGCGATCCACGAATCGAGCCTTGTGCGGAGGGACTCGCGCTGAGGCGCCGGAGGGTATCTTCATGGCCTCGTTCCCACCATGAGGAGAACCGATGCCATGTCCTCGCCCCACGTGAAGATCCTCGTTCTGTACGACTCCCATACCGGCAACGTCGAGCAGATGGCCAGGTTTGTGGCCGACGGCGCCGGGGAGATCGAGGGCGTCGAGGTGCGCCTCCGCAAGGTGGACGGCGACGGCGACCTGCATGCCGCCCCCGGCGACGTTCTCTGGGCTGATGGAGTGGCGGTCGGCAGTCCCACGAACATGGGAGTGCTGTCCTGGAAGATGAAAAGATTCTGGGACGAGGAGATGGGCCCGCACTGGATGACGATCGACGGCAAGATCGGCTGTGCGTTCAGTTCGGCAGGCGGGTGGGGCGGCGGCATGGAGATCGCCTGCCAGAGCATCCTGACGGTGCTCATGAACTTCGGCTTCCTGGTGTTCGGCGTGACGGACTACGTGTCGCGTGACATGACGCTGCACTACGGTGCCGTTTCGGCGAAAGCCCCCGAGCACGAGCACGCCAAGGCCTGCTGCCGGGTGCTGGGGCGACGTCTGGCCGAATGGACGGCTGCCTACGTCCACGGAATCAGCGGCGAGCATCCCGGCCTGAAACTCGGGCAGCGTCGGCCGCCTCATGGGTGAGAATCCCGCTTCAGGATCGCACGCATCCGGCGACCGTCACTCTGGCTGACGGGACGATCGCCGCCGCCCGGCCACATGTCGGACGTCAACGGTCGGCAAGCCGCCACGGTGCTCGGTCGCTCCGAGCGTGGCTACTCATGCTCGCCATGGATGTGCGCTTCGCCGTCTGCATCGATTTCGACGTGCAGCGTCATCGGGTGGCAGCAGACGGGGCAGTCTTCGACATAGTTCTGCCGCGAGCCGGCCGAGACGTCCACGGGCACGACGATCTCCTCGCCGCACGAGTCGCAGACATACGTCGCCTCGGTGTCCGATGGTCGGCCGGCGATGGCGGCCCGCAGCGATTGTCTGGTCGACCCTCCATGGATGGAAAGCGGCACTCCCTCCACGACGCATTCACCACCATTTCTCCATGGTGTGCTGCACGTGTCGGGATGTCCACTTGGAGCCGGGTGGGGCGTCGGTCGCCCGTGGCGGCCTTCAGGCCATACCGCCGCCCCGATGGTGGAGTATCCTTTCCGCTCGTGGGTTCGGCATCGCACTCCCGAACCGCCGCGTTCCGCCGCCGAGAAGGAAAGACACGCATGCCGGAGTTTCAGATCGAAGGTGAGGCCGAGATTTTCGAGGCCGCCGATGACATCGACGTGAACGGCGAGATCAGCCGCTACTCGTTCGTCACGGCGGAGAAGGGCGAGGGCAACGTCGTGATGCTCACGCCCGTGGAACTGAAGGATCTGCCCGGCTTCGAAGGGCTCCTGTTTCAGGTCGATGTCCTCGAGGCCGAGGACGTCGTCGTCCTGCGGCAGGTGCAGATGTTCTTCTGGCCGTGGGAAGACGACGAGGAGTTCGAGGACGTCGATTCGGCTGATGACGATTCGGCGATCTCATAGCCGACAGGGCCGAGACGCCGAGCCCCCCGCCATCGTCCGTCGCCCGCAGCCGGCCCTGGAGTCGCCGGCGCCGGGCGGACGTGCCGGCATGGGCCGTCCCACCGCTCGCCCCGTCATCACCGGGCGGTGTTATTCGGCAGCCGGTTTCGCGGTTTCCATTCGGTACAAATGTCGTTTCTTCGGAATCCCGCGCCCCAGATCGCCCGACGGCGGCCTGGGTAAGCCGGGGCCCCTGCGGAGTGCTGTCGGAGCGCCTTCGAAGCGAGTTCCGCGGAGATGCCGAAGAACCTGCTGAAGACGTTTTGTCGCCGTCGCGACGGCGTCGTTACGGGCTGAACATGGTACAGGACACGCTCTCCCTCGAGTCCCTGATACCGACGCTGCAACTGGCCGTCGGCCCGGTGATCCTGATCTCCGGCGTGGGCCTGCTGCTCCTGTGCATGACGAACAGGATCGGTCGGGTGATCGACCGCGCGCGGCTGGTTGCGGACGAGTGTGAAGCCGCTGAGTCAGGAAGACGCGACGTGTGCTACACGAAACTCGGAATCCTGTGTCAGCGGGCGAGGATTCTCCGGGCCAGCATCGCGCTTGCGGCATTCAGCGTGCTCCTCGTGGCCGTACTCGTGATCCTCCTGTTCTGCGGCGCCCTCTTGCGGCTCGAAATCGCCGGCCTCATCGTCGCGTTGTTCGTCGGGTGCATGTGTGCCCTCATCGGATCGCTGGTGTTGTTCATTCGTGACGTGAATCTGTCCCTGAAGGCGTTGTGGCTGGACTGCCCCTTGACGGGCGGGTGGACAGCGGATCGCGGTCGGCGCGTCACGGCTGCCACTCCGCGCGGCCATGTCCAACTGTCCGCCTGACTCCGCGTGGCCGGGCGCGGACTCGGGGGAGTTCGGCCGAGGTCGTTGCGACCGGCTTGGTCGTCTGCCGTCGCCGTACGCAGGCGTCAGCGACTTTTTCGTCCAGGCTGATCGCGCTGGAGTGTGCCGCTGCCGAACTTCTCGGTGCGGGTGCTCGACCCATCGGACCTGTTCGTGATCGTCCCCGATCCGAACTTCTGGGTGTGGCCCGTGACGGTTTTCCCCTCGCGGCCGCGTTCCGTCGTGATCGAGCCCGACCCGAACGGCCGGGTCTCGGTGGTGGAGCCGTCGGACCATCGGGTGATCGTGCCGGAGCCGAACTTCTGCGTATGGCCGGTGATCGTCCTGCCATCCCGCGTCCTCTCGGTGGTGATCGAACCGGATCCGAACGGCCGCGTCTCACTGCTCGTGCCGTCGGACCGGCGGGTAATGGTGCCCGAGCCGAACCGTTGAGTCTGGCCGGTACGCGGCTGACTGATCGCGGCACGCGAAGGCATCGGCTCCGCCGCCGGGATCACGCCGCATGAGAGCAGCACGACGAACACGCAAGCGCGAAGGGCAAGCCATCTCGTCAAAGGATTCATGGCGCGTGTCTCCGTGGACGGCTGGCCGCAGGGGAAGGAGGAATCCCCCCGGTACGGATAGTCTCCATCGTTGGACGCGCCCTGCCAACTGGGCGCCTGCGGTCGGCTGATACCGGGCCAGCAGCGTCCGTCCGACGCCGCGTATTGGCTGCAGGTCGCGGCGAGTGGAGCGTGCCGATCAGGCTGGCCCGGCAAGAGGCGAGGGCGGGCGAGGCGGGGTGTCGCGAAAACCCTGCGGGGGCAGGGGGTTTCGCTGCGGGCGTGCGGCTACGAGGTGCGGCTCGTGAACGCCACGACCGGGCAGGTGATCTCGGCGGCGGACTCGACGCCGACCACCGCGTTTGTGCCCGCGTCGGGGTTGGGTATCGGCCCCTACGAGGTGGCCGTCCGGGCCGTGATGCCCAGCGGCCTCAAGCATGCGCGGTCCGCCGTCACGACGTTCCGCATCGACATGCCGGTGGTGGTCGTGCAGCCGCCGGCGACGTTCGCGAGCCGACGTCCCACCGTCGGCTGGAATCCCCTGGCTGGGGCGGTGCGGTACGACGTCGAGATCGTCAACGCGCGTGGTGCCGTCGTGGCCCTCGGGAGCGGCATCGCCGCGACCTCGTGGACGGTCCCGTCGAATCTGACTGCCGGCACCGGCTACCGCTTCCGGGCACGCGGTGTCGATGCCGGGGGCGTGGCAGCCTCGTGGGGCCTGTCGAACGCGTTCGCCATCCGCTGAGCGTGGCTCACGGCGAATCGTGGCAGCGTGTGAACTGATCAGCACAAGCCCCGTGCATCTTGGGCATGCCACTCGACTGCCGGCACGTCTCACTGGCGACAGCCGGCCGACTCGCTGAGCGATTTCCAGCAGGCCAACAACCACCGCGAAATGTTTTCAGCGTCGCAGGCAGACGCGGCCCTGATCGACATCGACCTCCTCGTGTCGCGGTGGAACGTGAGGCACCAGAGCCCTGCGACTTCCTGCCCTATAAACGGTCTGGGGTGATTTCGAAAACCACCACCATAGGGGGGCGTCGCGCTTCGAGGCTGCTGCGCATGCGTTCGGATGGTGATGAGCCGGCGACGCAGGAGTCACGTCTCAACCAGAAACGACCCTGCGGCGATGCCTTTTTCGGGCGATCTTTGTCGCTCTGGTCCATCGATTCCTGCGACCGCTGGCCTTGCCAAGCCATTCCGGCTCAAAAAAAAGTTTGACATCGGGGCGGCGTGCGAAGATAGTGCTCGCTGCGGGGGGTAAAGCAACATCTCGTCTGTAAATCGCGGATTTCAGAGGTGGGTCATCTGGCTTCCATGGTGAGGTAGGCTCGTTCGGTTTCCCA
>Ga0233425_10002665_pt1 | contig 34452 bp, 32 predicted proteins | sample Watercolumn_Towu_2_FD_181712 | JGI IMG/M metagenome (GOLD analysis project Ga0233425, IMG submission 181712) | Freshwater microbial communities from Lake Towuti, South Sulawesi, Indonesia - Watercolumn_Towuti2014_140_MG | ecosystem: Environmental > Aquatic > Freshwater > Lake | place...
GACGATCTTGTCCACCTGCGGGATGGTCTGCGTGCCGTAAGCCAGCGCACCCACCGCCTGCGCGCCGCCGAGGGTGAACACGCGGTCGACGCCGGCCAGCGCGGCGGCGGCCAGCACCAGGGCGTTCTTCTCGCCGCGCGGCGTCGGCACCACCATGATCAGTTCGCCAACGCCGGCCACCTTGGCCGGGATGGCGTTCATCAATACCGAGCTGGGATAGGCCGCCTTGCCGCCCGGCACGTAGAGGCCGACGCGGTCGAGCGGCGTCACCTTCTGCCCCAGCCGCGTGCCGTCAGCCTCGGTGTACTCCCAAGAGGCGGCGAGCTGCTTCTGGTGATAGAGGGCGATGCGGGTGGCGGCCTGCTCCAGCGCCTCGCGGCTCTCGGCCGGCAGGTTGAACAGCGCCGCCTCCAGTTCGCGCCTGGGCAGCTCCAGCTCGACCATGGCCTTCGCCTGCAGGTGGTCGAAGCGGCGCGTGTATTCGAGCACTGCGGCGTCGCCGACGGTGCGCACCGCCGAGAGGATCTCCGCCACGGCCCGCTCGATGCCCTCGTCCTGGGCGTTCTCGAAGGCCAGCAGCGCGGCGAGCTGCTGGGTGAAATCGGGGTCGCGGGTGGTCAGTCGCTTAATCACGGACGGCTCCGGCAAAGGCGTCGATCACCGGCTGCAGCAACTCACGCTTCATCTTCAGCGCCGCCTGATTCACGATCAGGCGCGAGGAGATCGGCATGATGTCCTCCACCGCCACCAGGTTGTTGGCCTTCAGGGTGTTGCCGCTGGAGACGAGGTCGACGATGGCGTCGGCGAGGCCGACCAGCGGGGCCAGCTCCATCGAGCCGTAGAGCTTGATGAGATCGACATGCACGCCCTTGGCGGCGAAGTGCTCGCGCGCTGTCTGGATGTATTTCGTCGCCACGCGCAGACGCGCGCCGCGACGCACGGCCGCGGCGTAGTCGAAGCCGTTGGGCACCGCCACGGCCATGCGGCAGCGGGCGATCTTCAGGTCGAGCGGCTGGTAGAGGCCGGCGCCGCCGTGCTCGAGCAGAACGTCCTTGCCGGCGATGCCGAGATCAGCGGCGCCGTACTGGACGTAGGTCGGCGTGTCCGAGGCGCGCACGATGACCAGGCGCACGTCGGCGCGGTTGGTGCCGAGGATGAGCTTGCGCGAGGTCTCCGGATCGTCGGCCGGCACGATGCCCGCCGCCGCCAGCAGCGGCAGGGTTTCCTCGAAGATGCGGCCCTTGGAGAGGGCGATGGTGATGCCGGTCACAACTGGCTTTCCTTCACTAAAGGAGGGATTCTAGCGCAGACAAAAGTCAGTCCGCGCAGCACGGCGAAGGTTCAATGCACCCGGCGTATCCTGGCGCCGAGTTGCGAGAGCTTTTCCTCGATATGCTCGTAGCCGCGATCGAGATGGTAGATGCGGTCGATCAGCGTCTCGCCGCGCGCCACCAGGCCTGCCACGACCAGGCAGGCCGAGGCGCGCAGATCGGTGGCCATGACCGTGGCACCGTCCAGCCGCGGCACGCCCTTCACCACCGCGGTGTTGCCGCTGATCTCGATGTGTGCGCCGAGGCGGCGCAGTTCCTGGGCATGCATGAAGCGGTTCTCGAAGATGGTCTCGGTGACCACCCCCGTGCCGCGCGCCACGCAGTTGAGGGCCATGAACTGGGCCTGCATGTCGGTGGGGAAGGCCGGATAGGGCGCCGTACGCAGGTTCACCGGGTTGAGCGGCCCCTCGGCCGAGATCTCGATGGAATCGCGGTGGCAGTCGATGCGCGCACCGGCCTCGCGCAGCTTCTCGACCACGGCATCGAGGATGCCGCAATGCGTGCCATTCAGGCGCACACGTCCGCCGGTCACCGCTGCGGCGACGAGGAAGGTGCCGGTCTCGATGCGGTCGGGCATGATGCGGTGCTCTGCGCCCGAGAGCCGCTCGACGCCCTCGATGGTGATGATGTCGCCGCCCGCCCCGCTCACCTTCGCCCCCATGGCGTTGAGGCAGTTGGCGAGGTCGACCACCTCCGGCTCGCGCGCGGCGTTCTCGATCACCGTCACGCCGTCGGCCAGGGCTGCCGCCATCATCAGGTTCTCGGTGCCGGTGACGGTGACGAGGTCGCAGAAAATGCGCGCGCCGCGCAGCCGCCTTGCCTGTGCCTCGATATAGCCGTGCTCGACACGAACCTCGGCGCCCATCGCCTGCAGGCCGCGGATGTGGATGTCCACCGGCCGCGCGCCGATGGCGCAGCCGCCGGGCAGCGAGACGCGCGCACGCCCGGCACGTGCCAGCAGCGGCCCCAGCGTCAGGATCGAGGCGCGCATGGTCTTCACCATGTCGTAGGGTGCCTCGGGCTTGTCGAGCCCGCCGGCATCGAGCACCAGGCTGTTCTTCTCGTTCAGGGTGACGTCGACACCCATCTGTGCCAGCAGGCGCAGCATGGTCGTCACGTCGTTGAGGTGCGGCACGTTGGCGAGCGTCAGCGGCCGCTCGGTCAGCAGCGAGGCGCAGATCAGCGGCAAGGCGGCATTCTTGGCGCCGGAGATGCCCACCTCGCCGGAAAGCGGCACGCCGCCTTCGATCAGCAACTTATCCACGCTGCGCTTCCCATTCCGCCGGGGTCAGGGTGCGCATGGAGAGCGCGTGAATCTCGCCGCTTTCCATGCGACCGCCGAGCGCCTTGTACACCGCCTGCTGGCGCTGGATGCGCGAAAGCCCCTCGAAGGCGGCACTGACGATGATCGCCTCGAAGTGCGCGCCGTCGCCGTCTACGGCAAGGTGTTCGCAGGGCAGGCCCTGCGCGATATGGCCCTGAATGTCTGCGGGTGTAACCATGTCTGACTCCGAAGGGCCGCCCCGAGGAGGCAGCGTGTAACACATGGAAGCCGTGCCTGGCACGGCTGAACCGTCGTCACCCCTTTCCTCGATCAAGGGGCTGGGGGAAAGGTTGTTTCACCCCTATGCGCGAAGCTTGTAGCCTATCCTGAGCAGCCACAAGGTGAAACCCGTCAACACGGCAAAACAGCCGGCCACGACCGCCAGGCTCATCAGCGGCGACACGTCGGAAACGCCGAAGAAGCCGTAGCGGAAGCCGTCGATCATGTAGAAGATCGGGTTGAAATGCGACACCTGCTGCCAGAAGGGCGGCAGCGAGTGGATCGAATAGAACACGCCGGAAAGGAAGGTCAGCGGCATGATGATGAAGTTCTGGAAGGCAGCGAGCTGATCGAACTTGTCGGCCCAGATGCCGGCGATCACCCCCAACGCCCCCATGATCGCCCCGCCGAGCAGGGCGAACGCCAGGATCCACAGCGGCGCCTGCAGGGGCAGATCCACCAGCCACAGCGTTGCCAGCAGCACGCCCAGGCCGACGACGATGCCGCGCGCGATGGCCGCCAGGACGAAGGCGGCGAAGAACTGTGCATAGGAGATCGGCGGCAGCAGCATGAAGATGATGTTGCCCGTCACCTTCGACTGGATCAGCGAAGAGGAACTGTTGGCGAAGGCGTTCTGCAGCAGCGACATCATCGCCAGCCCGGGCAGCAGGAAGGAGGTGTAGGAAACGTTCTCGAACACCCGGACGTGCCGCTCCAGCACGTGGGAGAAAATGAGCAGGAACAGCAGCGAGGTCAGGATCGGCGCCGCCACCGTCTGAAAGCTCACCTTCCAGAAGCGCAGCACTTCCTTGTAAAGCAGGGTCAGGAAGCCATCCATGTTATTGCCTGCTGTTCATGACGCGGACGAAAACCTCTTCCAGATCGGGCTTGCCGACCTCGATGTCTTGAATGCTGCAGCCTGTCTCGCGCAGGCTGGCAAGCACCGGCTCGACGTCCTCGCACCGCTCAAGCGCCAGCACGTGCTCCCCGCCCGATTCTGCCGACAGGCGCGGTCGCAGGCGCTCGGGCAGCACGGCGCCCGGCGCCAGGCGCAGTCGCAAGGTATGGCCGGAGAAGCGGCGCAAGAGGTTGGAAGTCGTGTCGAGCGCGACGATTCGCCCCTGTTTGAGCATGGCGATGCGGCCGCACAGGCTTTCCGCCTCTTCCAGATAGTGCGTCGTCAGCACGATGGTATGGCCTTCGCGATTGAGCCGCCGGATGAAGGCCCACAGGCCCTGGCGCAATTCGACATCGACGCCGGCAGTCGGTTCGTCCAGCACGATCACGGGCGGCCGATGCACCAGCGCCTGGGCCACCAGCACGCGACGTTTCATGCCGCCGGACAGCTGGCGCATGTTGGTGTCGGCCTTGGCGGTCAGGTCGAGATTCGCCAGGATCTCGTCGATCCAGGCCGCGTTGTCGCGGATGCCGAAGTAGCCCGACTGGATGCGCAGGGTTTCGCGCACGCTGAAGAAGGGGTCGAACACCAGTTCCTGCGGCACCACGCCGAGCTGGCGGCGTGCCGCCCGGTAGTCCGACACGACATCGTGATCCATTACGGACAGGCGCCCGGCGTCGGGCCGCACCAGTCCGGCCAGGGCGGAAATCAGGGTAGTCTTGCCGGCGCCATTCGGCCCGAGCAGGCCGAAGAACTCCCCTGGCGCGACCTCGAGGTCGATGCCGTCGAGCGCCTGGACGCTGCCAAAGCGCTTGGTCACGCCTTCGATGCGTATCGCGGAATTCATCGGAAACGCGCGGACGGCGCCGGCTAGGCCAGCGGGAGCAGCTCGGTGACGCCGTAGAGGCGGGCCAGGCTGAGCAGGTTTTGCGGAGGGTTGCTAATACGCACCGGTTTGCCGAGGCGCCGGGCCGCGCGCACCCAGCCGAAAATCACCGTCAGGCCGGACGAGTCGACCTCATGGACCTTGGCAAGATCAAAGATCACCTGTTCCCTGCTGCCGAGCTGGGTACAGCCGGCTTCCAACATCTGCTTGGCACTGCCGAGCGTGAGGGGTCCGGAGACCTCGAGCCGATCGCCGGCAGCCTCAATCATTACTTGGCCGAGGCTTCCAGGCTCTTGTTCTTGGCCTGCAGCGTCTTGATCAGGCCGTCGATGCCGCCGTTGCGAACCTCGGTGGCGAAGCTGGAGCGGTAGTTGGTCACCAGGCTGACGCCGGCGACGATCACGTCATAGACCTTCCAGCCTTGAGGAGTCTTCTCCAGGCTGTAGTCTAGCGAGATGGGCTGCTTGGCACCGGACTGGTGGATCTGCGTGCGCACGGTCACGTCGGTTTCGCCCGGCTGCATCTTGAACGGCTTGTAGTCGACCGTCTCGTTCTTATAGGCGATGAGGGCATTCGAGTAGGTGCGTACTAGCAGCTCCTTGAAAGCTTCCGTCAGTGCCTTTTTCTGCGCATCAGTGGCCTGGCGCCAGTCCTTGCCGACCGCCAGCGCCGTCATGCGGGTGAAATTGAAATGCGGCAGCACCTTCTGCTCGACCAGCTCGATGGCCCGCTTGGTGCTGCCGGCCTTGATGTCCTTGTCCTTGCGGATGATGTCCAACACTTCGGTGGTGACGTTCTTGACAAGCACGTCCGGCGCAGTTTCCTGCGCCTGTGCGCCCAGCGGCAGCAAAAAGCTGGCGGCCGCCAGCAACAAAGCGAATGCCTTCATGGCTTACCTTGAAATCAGGGTCGAATGAATGAGTTATTGGCGCAAGGCCACTTTCGCCGCCTCGTCCGCCTCCGCCGACTTCTGTTCGCTCTCGGCGTCCGAGGTCGACTCCTGCTCCTTGGGCGGGTTGCCGTCGTAAATCAGGCTGCGACGGCGCTGCAGATAGGCGTCGCGGACGTAGCTGTACTTGTCCAGCGCCGCTTCCTCGATGACCTTGTCGGCCTTGAGCAGTTGCGCCCGGTCGCTGATGACGCGGGTCACCAACAGGGTGTTGCGGGTCGGGATATGGTCGACATGGGACACCGGATCCGTATACACATCGAACGCCAGTCCGATCGTGTCGCGCGCGGTGCGCGGCCCGAAGAAGGGCAGAACGATATAGGCGCCGTCAGTCAAACCCCAGCGGCCAAAGGTCTGGCCGAAGTCCTCTTCGTGCTTTTCCATCCCCATCGAGCTGGCGACATCGATGATGCCGAGGAAGCCCATGGTCGTATTGACCAAAACACGTCCGGCATCGGAAGCGGCCTGGGCCGGCTTGCCCTGCAGCAGGTTGTTTACGCCGATCATCAGGTCGGCGATGTTGGAGAAGAAGTTCGAAACGCCGGTCTGGATCGGCGTTGGCAGCACCGCCTCGTAGCCGGTCGCCACAGGCTTGATGATGACCTTGTCGAGGCCCTCGTTAAAACCGAACATGACGCGGTTGAAACCTTCGATCGGGTCCTTCGGATTCCCGCTCGTGGCGCATCCGCCCAGCAGGCCGGCAGCGACGGCAATTGTTGCCAACGTGCTGATTTTCTTAAATAATCCAGTTTTCATCGAGATGCCTTTCCGTTGGTACGCTTTATATTACGTCACTTCTTGTCTTTTCCTTCAGCCGCCTTGTCGAAAAGGAACTGGCCGACCAGATCCTCCAGCACCATCGCAGACTCCGTCTTCTTGACGGATTCGCCCGCTTTGAAAACCTCCGTGTCACCGCCGACCGCGAGGCCGATGTACTGTTCGCCCAGCAGGCCGGATGTGCGGATCTTCGCAAAGGTATCGCGGGGGAACTTGAACTGACTGCCGATGTTCATCGTCACCACCGCCTCATAGCGCTCCGCATCGAGCCTGATATCGCTGACCCGACCGACCACTACCCCAGCGCTTTTTACCGGCGCACGTACTTTCAGGCCCCCGATATTATCAAAATTTGCTTTTAGTACATAGGTTTCGCCGGTATTTATAGAAGCTAGGTTACCTACCTTTAGTGCTAAAAACAACAAAGCCCCCAGGCCAATGGCTACGAAAACCCCTACCCATAGGTCTAAAGTCATACGGTTCATTACGCACCCCGGAACATGAATGCTGTCAGTATAAAGTCGGCAGCTAGGATAACCAGTGAAGAAGTCACCACCGTCCGCGTCGTCGCGCCAGAGACACCTTCTGCGGTGGGTTCTGAATCATAACCTTCGAAAACCGCGATCCACGACACCAGAATGCCGAACACGACGCTCTTGATGACGCCGTTCACGATGTCCTCGCGGAAGTCGACGGACGCCTGCATTTGCGACCAGAACGACCCCTCGTCCACGCCAATCAACACCACGCCAACCAGGTAGCCGCCGAAAATACCCATGGCGGAGAACAGCGCAGCCAACAGCGGCATGGAGATCACCCCGGCCCAGAAGCGCGGCGCAACCACGCGGGCAATCGGATTCACGGCCATCATTTCCATGGCCGAAAGCTGTTCGGTCGCCTTCATCAGGCCGATCTCGGCGGTAATGGCCGAACCCGCCCGGCTGGCGAACAACAGCGCGGAGACCACGGGCCCCAGCTCCCGCACCAGGGAGAGCGCCACCAGGATGCCGAGCGCTTCGGAGGAGCCATAGCGCTGCAGCGTATCGTAGCCCTGCAGCCCGAGCACCATGCCGACGAAGAGGCCGGACACCAGGATGATGATAAGCGACAGCACCCCGGTAAAATAGATCTCTCGGATTGTGAGGAAAAAGCGGCGGAAGCTTGCGCCCGAATACAACAGCGTTGCCAGAAAAAAGCGGCTGGCGAAACCCAGCCGCCAGATGCGCGAAGTGACACGGGTGCCGAGGCCGCGCAGGGCCGAAGTCGCGCGGTCAAGCATGGGCCGCTCCGTAGATCTGCTCGCGATAGGGCGCGGATGGATACTGGAAAGGCACCGGACCGTCCATCTCGCCCCAGACGAACTGGTGCACATAGGCCTTGTCGGAGGCACGGATTTCATCCGGCGTGCCCTCCGCCACCACCTTGCCATCGGCCATGAAATAGATGTAGTCGACGATCTGCAAGGACTCCTGCACATCGTGGGTGACGATGATCGAACTTCCGCCCAGGGCGTCGTTAAGCTTGCGGATCAGCTGGCCGATGATCCCCATGGTGATCGGGTCAAGGCCGGTGAAGGGCTCGTCGTACATCATCAGCAAGGGATCGAGGGCGATGGCGCGCGCCAAGGCCACCCGCCGCGCCATGCCGCCAGACAGCTCAGACGGCATCAGAGCCTGCGCGCCGCGCAAGCCCACGGCGTTGAGTTTCAGCAGCACCAGATCGCGGATCATGTCCTCCGACAGATCGGTATGCTCGCGCATCTGGAAGGCCACGTTGTCGAAAACCGAGATGTCCGTAAACAGGGCGCCGAACTGGAACAACATGCCCATGCGGCGGCGCATCGCGTAGAGGCCGTCCGTATCGAGTTCATGCACCGCCTTGCCCTCGAACCGCACCTCTCCCTGGGTCGGACGCAGCTGGCCGCCGATCAGGCGCAAAGTGGTCGTCTTGCCGCAACCGCTCTGCCCCATGATGGCCACCACCTTGCCGCGTGGGATCGTCATGTTGATCCCGGTCAGCACCGGACGGCGATCATAGGTGAAGTTCAGATCGCGGATTTGGACGAGAGGTTCGTTCGACACTCAGACAGGGTTGATTTGCAAAGGCAAGGATTTTATCAGAGCCGGCCCGGTTGGCATGATATCGGCAGGCTCGATCGCCGGACGTGAATTCGGTCACGCCGGCTTATCCCGCTGAAAAGGGTCTGATATAGTTTGGCCATGGATAGACTGGACAAGTCACTGCACTAGCGCTCGGCATGACCGAACCGGGTTCCGGCAAGCCGTCGCTTTTCATCGTCGATGACGACCCGCTGATCATCGACACGCTGAGTTTCTTCCTCGGTCGCGAATTCGATATCAGCACGGCAGCCTCCCGGCCGGATTGCATCGCTCTGCTGCGCAGCAAACCTACCCCTCCCCAACTTGCCCTGGTCGACCTCGGCCTGCCGCCTGAACCCCATCGGCCCGACGAGGGGTTCGCCCTCATCTCGGATCTGCTGGCCCACGCCCCCAGCATCAAGATCATTGTCCTGTCGGGACAAAACGATGAAGCCAATGCACGGCATGCGCGCACCCTCGGCGCCACCGAATTCGTCGCCAAGCCGGCGGATCCGGAACATTTGCGGCAAAACCTGCACCGCATTCTTGCCTACCAGTCCGCCGAGTTGGCCGCCCAGCCGACAGCCGAGGAAGATCCTTGTGGACTGCTCGGCAACAGCGTACCCATGCAGAAACTGCGCGCCCAGATCCGCCAGTACGCCGACTCGCCCTTCCCGGTCCTGATCGAGGGGGAGTCGGGGAGCGGCAAGGAAATCGTCGCCGGCTGCTGCCTGCATCGCCTGACCTCGCGTCGCAACAGGCCTTTTTTTGCTCTCAATTGCGCCGCCATCTCGCCGACTCTCGTCGAACCAACCCTGTTCGGTTACGCCAAAGGGGCATTTACGGGTGCGGCTCAGGCCAAATCCGGCTATTTCGAGGATGCCGAAGACGGCACACTCTTTCTTGACGAGATCGGCGAGCTGCCGCTGGACTTGCAGCCGAAACTGCTGCGTGTCCTCGAAAACGGCGAATTCCAGCGCGTCGGAGAGACCCAGAAGCGCGTCAGCCGAGCCCGCGTGGTCACCGCCACCAACCGGGACCTGAGAAAAGAGGTGAGAGAGGGACGCTTCCGCGCCGATCTGTACCATCGCCTGTCGGTCTTTACGATCAATGTGCCGCCGTTGCGGGAAATGGGTGAGGACAAGATTCTCCTGCTTCATCATTTCCGCGCCTTCTACGCCGAGCAGGCGCAATTGCTGCCCTTCGACCTCACCCAAGAGGCCCGCGACCGCTGGATGCAGTACGGCTTTCCGGGCAATGTGCGGGAACTCCGTAACATCGTCATCCGGTTGGCAACGAAACGCCCCGGCGCCCAGGTCAGCCGCGGCGAACTGGAGGACGAGCTGGATAGCGGGGACATGGTCGCGCCGGCGTCGTGGTTGCCGCCGCAGGAGATACAAGACCTGGAGGTCATTGCCCTGCGCCAGCTTCAACAGCGCGGCCAGTTCGATCTCAACGACACATTGATGCGCTGGGAGCAGGGCTACATCCAGGCGGCGTTGAAGCTGTGCCACGGCAACGTCAGCCAAGCCGCCAAACTGCTGGGGATCAATCGCACGACGCTGTACAACCGAATGGAAGCAATGGAACGAAATCAGGGCGCGGGGTCAGGCTCCGCATAGGCACTTCTACCGGGAAAACGACGCAGCATTATGTATTTGGAATATTTCGGACTGGCCGAGGCTCCCTTCCGCATCACGCCGCATACGGATTTCTTCTTTGAGGGCGCCAATCGCGGCGCCACGCTGGATGCCCTGCTCTACGCCATCACCCACGACGAGGGTATCGTCAAGGTCAGCGGCGAGGTCGGCAGCGGCAAGACCATGCTGTGCCGGGTGCTGATGGAGCGCCTGCCGCAGAATGTGGAAACGATCCATCTGGCCAACCCGTCGCTGTCTCGGGACGAAATCCTGTTCACCCTGGCCGATGAGCTCGGCGTCGACCTGGCGACGAACCGCGTCAGCGCCGTCTTGCGCGCGCTCCAGGAGCATCTCATCGAGCGCTACAGCCAGGGACGGCAAGTGGTGGTGTTGATCGACGAGGCCCACGCCATGCCGGCGGAAACCCTGGAGGAGATCCGCCTTCTATCCAATCTGGAATCGAACCGGCACAAGCTGCTGCAGATCGTGCTCTTCGGACAGCCCGAACTTAACGATAACCTGGGCAAGCCCGAGATGCGCCAGCTGAAGGAGCGCATAACGCACAACTTCAGCCTGGAGCCGCTGGTGCGTTCCGACGTGGCCGATTACGTCAACTTCCGCATGCGCGCCGCCGGTTACAAGGGCCCGGACGTTTTTACGCCGTCCGCCTTCCGTCTGATCGCCCGCGCCTCACTCGGCCTGACGCGGCGCATCAATATCCTGGCCGACAAGTCCTTGCTCTCCGCCTATGCCGGGAACACGCATTCGGTCACGGTCGCTCACGTTCGCGCCGCCATCCGGGATGCCGAGTTCCGTGGGTCGTCGTTGAACCGCCCGGTCGTTTGGATGGCCGCCGTAGCTGCTCTTCTCGCCCTCGCCGCCGGCTTGGCTTATTACCAATATGGAATGGCACCTGCAAGTAACCAAGCAGGCATGACGGAAGCGCCGCCTCCATCAGCTCCGACCGTCCCCAACACGCCGCCTCCCTCCGCGACCCAGGCCGCCGCGACGAGTGCCGATGCCCTTTCGACAGAGAGCAAACCGGCTTCCACTCCCTTGGCAGCCTCTCCTGCCGGCCAGCCGATTCACCCGCCGCGGTCGGCGCTCGTTGCGCCGACCGCAGTGGCAGTGGAGCCCCCTAAACAGGAAGGTCAGACGAAGCCCGGGCGCTTAACTCGACAGCGCCTGGAGGAGACCCGAAACTGGCTCGACTCCGTTGGCGAGGATCGCTGGTTCATACAGTTGCTCAGTACGGACGCCAACAGCGTCACGCATGTCGAGAATTTCCTGAACAATGCCGCTCGTCTGGCGGAGGGAAGAGAATTGCGCGTGTATTCTGCTGAGGTGAGAGGCGCCAGGCGCCTCGGCGTGATCTACGGCGATTATCCGTCGAGGGAAGCCGCTACCAGCGCCATCGGCGGCTTGCCGGCCGAATTGAGAACTTACGGACCTTACCCGCGCCAGGTCAGGCGCTTGCGGAACTAAGATCCTTTCGCGAGCATTGGCCGATCGGTTCGCCAATTCAAATAAATCAGCTAGTTGCAAAATAATGTTAATGTGCTATGCTCGGATTGCCCGACCTCAGGAGGAGGCGCAAACTATGGCTCGCCATGACTGATAAGACCACACTCCCGCTACTGCTAGTCGCAACCGCATTGGCAGCCTGCACCATGCCGCAGACCAGGCCGCCGTCGGGGGGGCACATTGGCGCCGAAAACGTTCCGCCGACAGCAAAACCGAGCATTCCCCAGCCGGTTCAGCAGTCAGTCGTGCCGCCCAAGCCGAAGCAGGTTGCGCGGACCGAAACCTACAGCGTCGTGGTGAAGGACGTCCGCGTCCAGGAACTGCTTTTCGCGCTGGCGCGGGACGCGAAGCTGAATGTCGATATCCACCCGGGCATTGCCGGGACAGTAACGCTGAACGCCATCGACCAGACCCTGCCTCAACTGCTAGCCCGCATCGCCAAACAGGTCGATATGCGCTTCGAACTCGACGGCCCCAACCTCGTGGTCATGCCGGATACGCCCTTCCTGCGGACCTACAAGGTGAACTACGTCAACATGTCGCGCGACACCAGCGGCAACGTCGCCATCAACACGCAGATCGCAAGCATCAGCCCGACGGCTGCCGGCGCCGGCGCCGGCGCAGCCGCCGGCGGCACCAGCGGCAACGTTTCATCGACGAAGGTCGACAACACGGCCAAGAATCGCTTCTGGGAAACCCTCGAGAAGAACGTCAAGGACATCCTGCGGGAAACCGACAAGGAAATCATCGTCAAGCGTCGTGTCGCGGAAGGCCAGGAGCAGACCGTCGCCGCTGCCGGCGCCGCAGCCCAGCCCGGCGGTGCAGCGGCGGGAACGGGGGGTGCGCCGGCCTCTTCGCAGATCCAGTTGCAGATCACGCCCCAGCAGCCATTCTCGCCTGCCTCGAAGGAGTACGAAACGCTGCAGGCTGCCTCGGTGATGGTCAACGCGGAAACCGGCGTCATGCTCGTGCGCGCCACCTCGCGCCAGCACGAAAAGATCCAGGAATTCCTCGACCAGGTGCTCTCTTCGGCGCGTCGACAGGTGCTCATCGAAGCCACCATCGTTGAAGTGCGCCTCAACCAGAACTACCAGCAGGGCATCGACTGGCAGCATTTCAGCCAAGGCGGAGCGTGGAGCGCCGTAGGCCAGGGCTCCACGACGCGCACCCTGAGAGTCAATCCCACCACGGGCGCCTTTGAAGCGGCGACGACCACGTCGACGCTCCCGTCGGCCGTCGGCAATACGCTGTTCAGCCTGGCCTTCCGCCGAGCCGATTTCCTCACGGCCATCCGGCTGCTGGAAACCTTCGGAACGCTGCGCGTCCTCTCCAGCCCGAAGCTTTCGGTGTTGAACAACCAGACGGCCATTCTCAAGGTGGTTGATAACTTCGTCTACTTCCAGGTCAAGTCGGACACGAGCCAGGGCCAGACCAGCACGCTGACCAACCTCACCACCACGCCGCAGTCGGTTGCGGTCGGCCTGGTCATGAGCGTCACACCGCAGATCAGCGAGAGCAGCTCCGTGCTGCTCAACGTGCGGCCGACCATCTCGCGCATCACCGGCACCAAACGCGACCCGCATCCTGCGCTGGTCATTCCGAACCTCGTACCCGAAATCCAGACGCGCGAGATGGAGTCGCTGATGAGCATCAACGACGGTGACATCGCGGTCCTCGGCGGATTGATGCAGGACCAGGTCAACAACACCGACGATGCCGTGCCGGGGGTTTCGAAGATACCCATCCTGGGCAACATCTTCACGCACCGCAACGACACGTCGACCAAGACGGAGCTGGTGGTCTTCCTGCGCCCCACCGTGGTCCGCGATGCCAGCATCCAGGGTGACTACAGCAGTTTCCGCAACCACCTGCCGGGCAAGGATTTCTTCGAGGACAAAGGCGGCCTGCAGCCGGTGCCTGAACTCAACGTGGGAGGCAAAGCGCAGTGAGCCTCCTCATGGACGCGCTGAAGAAGGCCGAGGAGGCCAAGCGCCAGTCCGAGGCATCGGGGAAGCTTGAGCCTCAAGAGAAGGCTGGCGCCGACGCACCGCCGCCAGGGCCGGAAGGCGCCGCCAGCTCGCGCGGACTGCCGGAACTGCCCGAGCGGCTGGAACTGCTCGATGTCGAGTTCAACGCTCCGCCTGCAGTCAAGCCAAAGCCGTCCGCGCCGGCCACGAGCCAGGCCGCGCCAATACGCGCTGCGGCTGTCGACTCGGAGCGCGACCGAGCCGCCGCGCAAAACCTGTTCGAGGCAAAGCAAGCGGCGCAGCGTCGCTCCTTTCCTCTCTTAGTCGGGTCGGTCACCTTGCTGGCTGTCGGCGTCATCGGCACATACTTCTGGTGGCAAATGCAGCCAGCGGGAAGCATCCGACCGGCGGCAATCACGGCACGCACCGCCCAGACTGCGCCTGCCGCAACGGGCTCCCTTCCCGCGCCTGCCACAGCGCCGGCCCCGGTGGCCGGCACGTCTCCCGCAGCAACGCCCGCGACGGAAGACACCGAGCCGGCAGAAAAAGCACCCGCACCGCAGGCCGTGCAGCCCGCCGCAGCCGCCCCGATCGTAGCGCGCAGCGCCGTCGCGCCGGCGGTGCCCATCGCAAAGTCCGGTGCACCCGAGCCCGACAGCCCCATCCGCATCACGACCAGCAGACAGCGCGTGCATCCTCAGGTCGTCAGTGCCTATCAGGCGCTCCAGTCGGGGGACTTTTCCGTAGCGCAGAAGGATTATCAAGCGGTTCTCAAGGGCGACCCGAAGAACACCGATGCCCTGCACGGTATGGCGGCCATCAATCTGCAGCAGGGCCGCTTCGACGCGGCCGAAAGCTACTATTTGCGCGTTCTGGAAGCCGATCCGAAGGACAGCGCAGCCGTGGCCGGCCTGGTCGGCCTGAGGGGCCAGGTCGACCCGATCCAATCGGAAAGCCGACTGAAGAACCTGTTGGCCAGCCAGCCGGACTCCCCGTTCCTGAACTTCGCCCTTGGCAACCTCTATGCCCAGCAGGGCCGCTGGACCGATGCCCAGCAGGCCTACTTCCGCGCTTATGCCGCCGACAGCGACAATCCTGACTACCAGTTCAACCTGGCCGTCAGCCTGGACCAGATGCATCAGCCCAAGCTTGCATTGCAGTATTATCAGGGTGCGCTAAGCGCGGCCGCCCAACGCCCTGCTGCCTTCGACAGGAATCAGGTCGCCAGCCGCGTGAGCGAACTGCAAAAATAAGCCTGCGCCCATCCCGGCGCCATGGAGATGAATTCACCCGCATCGCATCGCCGGCCGCTAGGCCAGATACTGATCGCGCAGGGGCTCATCAGCGAGGACCAGCTGCGTATCGCGCTGCTGGAGCAGATGAAGTCCAACCAGCCGGTGGGCAAGCTGCTGGTGTCGCTGGGTTTCATTTCCGAAGCCACGCTGCGCGACGCACTGGGCGAGAGCCTCGGCAAGAAGAGCGTCGACCTCTCCCACGCCATCATCGACTCGGCGGCACTGCGCCTAGTGCCGCAGGACTTGGCCAAAAGGCATCGCCTGCTGCCGCTCGACTACAACCGCAGCCAGCACCGCATGACGGTGGCGATCGCCGACATCAACGACATCGTCGCGCTCGACAAGCTGCGGGCGTTGATTCACGACGACCTGCAGATCGACACGGTGCTGGCTGGCGAATCGGAAATCGCCCGCGCCATCGACCAGTACTACGGACACGAGTTGTCGATCGACGGCATCCTGCACGAGATCGAAACCGGGGAAATCGACTGGCGCAGCCTCGCCGCGTCGAGCGACGAATACAGCCAGCCGGTAGTGCGGCTGATCGACGCCATCCTCACCGACGCCGTCAAGCGCGACGCCTCCGACGTGCACTTCGAGCCGGAGCAGAACTTCCTGCGCATCCGCTACCGCATCGACGGCCTGCTGCGGCAGATCCGCGCCCTGCACAAGTCCTACTGGCCGGCAATGGCCGTGCGCATCAAGGTAATGAGCAACATGAACATCGCCGAGACGCGCGCTCCCCAGGACGGCCGCATCTCGCTCAACATCAGTGGGCGCCTGGTCGACTTCCGCGTCTCGGCACAGCCGACGATTCACGGCGAGAACATCGTCCTGCGCATCCTCGACCGGCAAAAGGGCATCGTGCCGCTCGACCAGGTCGGCCTCGACGACTTGCAGCTCGACCGGCTCAAACTCATGATCGCACGGCCCGAGGGCATCATCCTCGTCACCGGCCCGACCGGCAGCGGCAAGACCACCACGCTCTACTCGGTGTTGAACCACATCAACGAGGAAGGCATCAACATCATGACCCTGGAGGATCCGGTCGAGTACCCGATGACCATGATCCGCCAGACCTCCGTCGCCGAAGCCGCCAAGCTGGATTTTGCCAACGGCGTGCGCTCCATGATGCGGCAGGACCCCGATGTCATCCTGGTGGGCGAGATCCGCGACGCCGACACCGCCGAGATGGCCTTCCGCGCCGCCATGACCGGCCACCAGGTCTACTCCACACTGCACACCAACTCGTCGATCGGCGCCATTCCGCGCCTGCTCGACATCGGCGTGCTGCCCGACATCATGGCCGGCAACATCATCGGCGTGATCGCCCAGCGGCTGGTGCGCAAGCTCTGCCCGCACTGCAAGAAGCCCTACCGGCCCGAGCCCCACGAGATCCGTCTGCTTGGCCTGGCCGCCGACGCGCCGCCACCCACGCTTTACCGAGCCAGCGGCTGCGAGCATTGCGAGTACCAGGGCTACCGCGGGCGGCAGGCCATCATGGAACTGCTGCGCATGGATGCCGACCTGGACGAACTCGTCGCACGACGGGCTACCATGCGCGAGATCAAGCAAACGGCCCTGGCCAAGGGCTTCCGCAGCCTGGCCGACGACGGCCTGCGACGGGTGCGGGACGGCAGCACCTCTCTGGAGGAAGTCGGCCGCGTGGTCGACCTGACGGAGCGGATGTAACGTGGCCCTGTTTTCCTACAAGGCGATGAACACCGGTGGCCGCATCGTGCACGGTCAGCTCGACGCCATCAACCTGGTCGACCTCGAAATGCGCCTGAAGCGCATGGAGCTCGATTTCATCAACGGTGCGGAAGTCCGCCGCGGCGGCCTGTTCCAAGGCGGCAATATCCCGAAGCGCGAACTCATCAACTTCTGCTTCCACATGGAGCAGCTCACCCGTTCCGGCGTACCTATCCTGGACGGGCTGACCGACCTGCGCGACAGCATCGTGCACCCGCGCTTCCGCGAGGTGATCGCCAGCATGATCGAGTCCATCGAGGGCGGCCGTACGCTCTCCCAGGCCATGGCGGAGCATCCGAAGGTCTTCGACAAGGTGTTCAGCAGTCTGATTCGTTCCGGCGAAAACACCGGCAAGCTGCCGGAAGTGCTGAAGAGTCTGAGCGACACCCTCAAGTGGGAAGATGAACTGGCCTCCCATACCAAGAAGCTGTTCATGTACCCCGCCTTCGTCGGCACCATCGTCCTTGCCGTCACCATCTTCCTGATGATCTATCTGGTGCCGCAGATGGCCGGCTTCATCAAGAACACGGCTCAGGAGCTGCCCACCCAGACGAAGCTGCTGCTCGCCACTTCAGCCTTCATCAAGCAGTTCTGGTATGTCTTGCTGATTGTGCCGATCGCACTGGGCGTCGGCATCAAGCTCGCGGCGGAGGCCAATCCGGCCTTCCGCTACCGCTTCGATGAATTCAAGCTAGGGCTGCCGGTAGTCGGACCGATCCTGCGCAAGATCATCCTGTCCCGCTTCGCCAGCATCTTCGCCATGATGTATGCTTCAGGCATTGCCATCATCGATGCCATCCGCGCCACCGAGGACGTGGTCGGCAACACCGTCGTCCAGGACGGCCTCAAGCGCGTCAGCCAGTTGATCGCCGAGGGCCAGAACGTGACGGTCGCCTTCCAGAACGTCGGCATGTTCCCGCCGCTGGTCGTGCGCATGCTGCGCGTCGGCGAGAACACGGGTGCGCTCGACACCGCTCTCCTCAATGTGGCCTATTTTTACAATCGTGACGTCAAGGAATCCATCGAGAAGGTGCAAGCGATGATCGAGCCGACCATGACCCTCATCCTCGGCGCGCTGCTCGGCTGGGTTATGCTCTCGGTGCTCGGTCCGATCTACGATGTCATCACCAAGCTGAAATTCTGATGCCCCAGCTCCGACTGCTCTATCTCGACGCCAACCATCTCAGCGCCAGCCTGTGGCAGTCCGGCACGCTGCGCGAAGAGGCACAGTTCGTCCAGGACGAGACCGGCTATGCGGCCTTCGCCGAATACCTCGCCCGGCACCGCACAAGCAACTTCTGCCTGCTGGCGGACATCGCCGAAGAAGGCTTTCAGATCGAAACCCTGCCCTATACGCAGGGCGCCGACCGTAGTTCGCTGCTGGCACGCAAGCTGGGCCAGTTCTTTTACGGTTCACCGTTGGTCACGGCTGTTTCGTACGGCCGCGAGAAAAGCGGGCGGCGCGACGAGAGAATCCTGTTCACCGCCCTGACGCGGCCGCAACTCTTCGAGCCCTGGCTTGCCGCGCTGCGGTCGGCCGAGGCACAGCTGAAAGGCGTCTATTCCCTGCCCCTGCTCGGTCCCGGCCTGTTGGCCAAGCTGCCCGCCGCGGACAAGCACTGCCTGCTGGTCTCAATCACGCGCAGCGGCATCCGGCAGAGTTTCATCGAGGATGGCGAGCTCAAGTTCAGCCGCCTGTCGCCGCTGACCACGGCCGGCACCGCGGACGTTGCCGCGAGCTGCGCCGCCGAAGCGAAGAAGATCTATCAATACCTGCTTGGCCAGCGCCTGCTGGCGCGCGGCGCCCCTCTGCAAGTGGTTGTCCTGGCGCATCCGGCCGAGCAAGGGGCTTTTCTGGAGAACTGCAAGAGCACCGACGAGTTGCGCATCTCCTTCCAGGATCTGCACGCCGCATGCAAGGCATGCGGCCTGAAATCGCTGCCGAAGGACACGTTCAGCGAATCGTTGTATCTGCATCAGCTGGCGGAGAAAACACCGAAGGAGCAGTTCGCGCCGGACAGCGAGCGGCATTTCTACCGGCTCTGGCAGATCAACTCCTGGCTGCTGAAGGGCGGCGCGGTAGTTCTCTTTGCCTGTCTTCTGCTCGCCGCCCGCGAGATGGGCACGGTTCTGGAACTCAGGGCGGCCACGTCGATGTTGCAACTTCAGGCGGAGAGCGACCAGCAGAAATACAACACCATCCAGAAGACCTTCCCGCCGATGCCGACAAGCACGGAAAACCTGCGCGCGGTCGTCGGCCGCTTCGAGGATCTGGAGAGGCGCAGCGCCTCGCTCGAGCCGCTCCTGCAGTCGATCAGTCGCGCGCTGGACAACGTGCCCAAGGCGGATGTCGAACGCATCCAGTGGCAACTCGGCGGCAATCCGGACGATGGGACAGGTTCCTCGTCCGATGCGCGCAAGGGCACCGCGCCGGTGGCGCCAGGAGACAAGCCGGCCGGCGCCATGTACGCCATCGCGCAGGTTCACGGCCTGTTGCCGGCGTCCATGGCAGCCGACCAGCGCGGGCAGATCGAGACCGTCAACGCCTTCGCCAACGGCCTGCGCCAGGATAAGACGCTGAAAGTCGCGATCCTGCGCATGCCTTTCGACATCGAATCCGGCAAGTCTCTGAAAAGCACCGAAGATGCCGAACGCGGCCTGAGCCAGCTGAAGTTCGTCATCCAGGTCAGCAGGAAGCTGTGACATGGCCATCAAGCTCACCAAGGACGATTTCCGCCGCATCCGCCTGAATCTGGCAGCGCTGGTTCTCATGCTGGGCGCCGGCGCGGCCGCCATCTACGCTTCCCTACAACTGCACGCGGCGGAAAAGAAGAACCAAGCGGCAGCCCAGGCCAAGCGTGCGGAAAGCCAGAACAGGCTCGTGCGCGCGCGCGACGAGGAACAGGAGCTCAAGAACAAGATCGCCCGTTTCAACGCCCTGACCTCTCGCGGCATATTCAAAGAGGAAATGCGCCTGGACTGGATCGAACTGATTCGCCGCATCAAGGCCTCGCGCAAGCTGTTCGACATCCAGTACGAAATCACCCCGCAGCAGATGGTCGACGCCGCCACGCTGCCGGGCATCAGCCCCAATCACGAATTCCTCGCCAGCTCGATGCACCTGAAGATGAAGCTTCTGCACGAGGACGACCTGCTCAATTTCCTGGCCGATCTGCGCGGCGAAGCACAGGCCTACCTGCGCATTCGACGTTGCGAGGTGGAACGCCTGCCCAAGGCGACCGGCGAGGTGGGCGGCATTCCGCCGCAACTCGGCGCCGATTGCACAATTGAGTGGATCACGATCCGGGAGAAGAAGAGCGCATGAAGCCCGCACGCCATCTTTCCCTCATCGCCTGCTGCCTGCTGTGCTGCAGCCAGTTGGCCCAGGCCGAACCCCTCGGCAGGCTGTTTTTCACGCCGGAACGGCGCGCCGCGCTGGAGCGCCAGCGCCAGCTCAACATCCAGGAAACCCAGGCCGCCATCGAGGGAGCGACGCTGACCGTCTCCGGCATCGTCCAGCGCAGCGGCGGGAGGAACACGGCCTGGATCAACGGCGCGCCGGTGGACGAGAAGAGCGCCGACCCCGGCGTACGCATCCAGATCGACCGCGGCACGCCTGGCAAGGCTACCGTGACCGCTGGCGAGGAAGCGCCCGCCACGCTCAGGGTCGGCGAGGCCATCAACCGCACGACGCGCGAAACCAGCAGCGGCATCGGTGACGGTCGCGTCGCGGTCAAGCGCGAAGGCGGCAGGGCCAAGTAAGCCCTCGCCGAATCGCCGCTCCCCGTGATGAAGCCGGACGAAAAGTCAGTCCCCGCGGGCCGGCGCCTACAACGGCGCGCGCAACGCGGGGCGGCCCTTCTGATCTTCATGATCATCGTCGTGCTCGGCGGGCTCGCTTACCTGCTCGGCGGATACTCGACCGATCAAAACGAGCTGCGACGGAACCGCCAGACGCAACAAGCACTCGCCCAGGCCCGCGACGCGCTGATCGGTTATGCTCTGAAGTATCGCGAAAGCCAGCCGGACCGGATGTACGGCTACCTGCCACTGCCGGATCTCGGCACGACGCGCAACAACAACATCGGCTGCACGCAGGAAGGCTGCGATGCCAACACCTTCACCGGCATCGCCTTCGACGCCAACGGCATCGGCCCGAGCGTGATCGGCCGCTTTCCCTGGAGGACGCTGGGCACCGAACCGCTGCGCGACGGCCATGGCGAATGCCTCTGGCTGATCGTTTCCGCGCTGCACAGCCGGATCCATGCGTCCGCGTTTCCTTACCTCCCACCCATGAACTGGGATACGCTCGGGCAGCTCGATGTCCTCGTCGCCAACGGCGCCGCCGCCCTGGCGTCGGCGCTTGCCGGCCCCCACGCCCGGCCGGTAGCGATCATATTTTCGCCCGGCCCGCCCTTGGCGGGACAAGACCGCGGCCCGATCGGCGCGGACAACGTGGCGGCCTGCGGCGGCAACTACGATGCCCGCAACTATCTCGACCCGTTCAATGCGGCGGCCTTGGGAGGCGTCACGAACTATCTGGCCGGAACGAACAACGCCAGCGGCAGCACGGGCGACTCGAATCCCGCCAACGACCCAGACGTGCCGAAGGGACTGTCCACTCAGGGCAAGATATTCGCTTCGGGAGGAAACCTGCTGCCCAATGCGTGCGATGTCGCCAACTGCACGCAGCTGGCGAACGACCAGGGGCTTGCGCTGACGCCCGACACGCTGTTCTCCGCCATCCGCAAGTCGGCCTATTTCCGCACCGACATCAATTCCATGCTCGACCGCATGACCAACTGCCTGCGCGACAAGTTCATTGCCGGCGGCTTCGCCCCCGCCGCCATCACGGGATATACCCCGCCGGCCGACAAGAACGCCGGGCGCATTCCCGCCGATGCCTGCTACGACAGCACGAAGGCGCCTCTCGGCTACTACGACCACTACCAGGAGATGCTCTTCGTCGCAAAGCCGAATGCCGGCAATTTCACGGTGAACAGCGACACCAACTGCGCCGGCGCGCTCATTTTCGCCGGTCAGCGCAACGCGGCCCAGCAGCGCGTCACGTCGGCGCAGAAGAGCACCCTCGCCAGCTACCTGGAAGGTAGCAACCTGGCAAGCATGAGCGGTCTCGGCACCAGCTTCGGCAGCCCAAGCGGCCCGACCCTCTTCGATCGCTCGCCACCGCAGTCCGCCGAGCAGGACATCGCGCGCTGCATTCCCACCAGCCCGACTTTCACGACGGTCACTTCGCCGACGCTGGGCGTCAACCAGCTCATCGCCTACGATCCGGGCACGCGCATCCTCGTCCTCGGCCGGCAGGACATCACGACGGGTTTCGGCTACAACGCCAACGCGCTTTTCGGCTGCGCCTGGTTCTCCGAATCCAGGCTGCTTGCCAGCGGGTTGCGCAGCTATTTCCGATTCCAGTTCAAGCAACTCGGCACAAGCGTCGGCGGCAACGGTTTCGTCTTCGCTTTGGCCGACGCCGTCCATAACAGTCTGACGAGTTGCGGCGCGGGAGGCAGCCATCTGGGCTACTCGGGAGACAACGGCGTGACGCCGCGCATCACGTTCCCCAAGATCGGCGTCGAGTTCGATCAGAGCCGCAACACCGGCTTCAGCGAGGTGGTCGATCTCAACCTGGGCAATCCGGGACGCAACGATCCCTGCGGCGCTTCGAGCTGCGGCGGCACGGCCGGCTTCAACAGCCATGCCGCCATCGTCTACTGGGGGCATGAGTCGGCCAACGCAACGGATGGTGTCACACGACCGAACGACGACGACAACGTCCACGGCTATCCAACATCGCTCAGCCTGCCCGGTCCGCGCCTTCCGCCACGAAACCACGTCGATCCGGCAACCGAATCCGGCATCAAGTTCGTCAATCTGCGCGGCAACCCGATCAACAGCAGCGTGTATCATGTCCGCGTCGAGCTCACGCCGACGAGGAACGCGAATGCCGATCCGACGCTCAGTTCTACGACGATGCGAATGGAAGTCTGGATCGAGGAGGACGGAACCACGATCGAAAAAGGCAACAAGATTGCGGCGCTGAAGAACACCACCCGCCCGATGAGCCTACTCTACCCAAGCTACGCGTTCACGCTGAGCGACTCAGGTGTCCTGTACGATGCGCCCTGGGGCGACTGCAGCACGCCGGGATGCCCTGCCTGCGTGTCGGCAACGAACACCTGCTACTGGCCGGCCCTCAACAGAACTCAGCTTGGTTTCACCGGTTCGCAGCGCACTTCGGATCAGCAAGTGGAAATCTCGGACTTCTTCACGACATGGCTGCCATAAAATCCGCCGCTCCCCGACGACTGACTTTTTCGCGCGGCTTCAGCCTCGCCGAACTGGCGGTGGTGCTCCTCATCGTGGCGCTGCTCATCGCCGGCATGATGATTCCCCTCTCGGCGCAGCAGGACATCCGGGCACGCCAGGAGACCGAGCGCATCCTGGGAGAGATCCGCGAGGCGCTGCTCGGGTTTGCCGCAAGCCATGCCGCCGGGGACGGCAAACCCTATTTGCCCTGCCCCGACACCGACGACGATGGCGTCGAAAACCGCGCCGCCAGCCCGGGCGGCTGCACCAGCCAGGAGGGCCGCATTCCATGGACCGATCTGGGCCTCGCCCGCAACGACGCCTGGAACAACCGCTATCGCTACGCCGTGTCGGCCGCCTACTCGAACAGCGCGACGGGCTTCACGCTGTCGAGCATCGGCACCTTCACGATATGCGCCGACAGCGCCTGCGCGACCGTGATTGCGGCGAACATCCCCGCCGTCGTGCTCTCCCATGGTCCCAACGGCGCCGGCGCCTTCAACATGACCGGCGGCATCAATCCCGCCCCCACCGACGCCAACGAACTGGCCAACGCCGACGGCAATGCCCTCTTCGTCAGCCGCGTGCCCGACACCGGCTTCGACGATCTGGTGACGTGGATTCCGCCGACCCTGCTGACCAACCGCCTCATCACCGCCGGCAAGCTACCCTGACCGGCATGCCCGCGCGGGGGATATGCCGCCATTCTTGCAAGCCCGTCTCATTCCTGCGACACTTCAACGATAATTCGGGGTGACGCACCCCCTACCCTTGCGGAGACAGCATGACGGGTGGCTCCTCCAGCCTGCTCGACAGCCTGAGAAACGCCGGTATCGGACCGAACGACAGCGAGGAACTGCGGCTGAACAAGTCGTTGCTGATGTTCGCAACCGGCCTGGCCAGCGTCGCCTCCATGCTGTGGCTGGTCATCTACTGGAGTCTCGGCCCCCAGTTGTCGTCCAACCTGCCCTTCGCCTTTCAGATCCTGCTGGCGACCAATCTGGCGATCTACATCAAATGGGGCAACTTCAATTTCTTCCGCGTCAGCCAGCTGGCACTGTTCCTGTTCTTCCCCTTCGTCGTGCAGTGGGGCATCGGCAACTTCATCACAGCGAGCGGCATCACCATCTGGGGCCTGCTGGCGCCGGTCGGCGCGATCCTGTTCATGGGTGTGCGCGAGTCCTATGCCTGGTTCTTCGCCTACCTCTTCCTGCTCGCCATGTCGGGCTTCTTCGACTATTACCTGGCTTCGTCGGAACTGCAGGCGAAGACGCAGATCCCCATCAACACCGCGGTCGTCTTCTTCGCCCTGAACTTCGCCGCCGTCTCGACCATCGTCTTTCTGCTGCTGCGCTTCGCCACCATTGAGAAGCAGAAGGCCCAGGCCCGATTCTCGGAAGCTCACCACCTGCTGCAGATCGAACAGGAGCGCTCCGAACGGCTGCTCCTCAACATTCTGCCCGGCCCGGTGGCGGAGCGGCTGAAGAACAGCAACCAGACCATCGCCGACGGCTTCGCCGATGTCACGGTGATGTTCGCCGACATCGTCAATTTCACCCACGTCGCCGAGGGCATGTCGCCGACCCATGTGTTTACCATGCTCAACCGGATTTTCTCTTCCTTCGACGAGCTGGCTGAAAGATACGGGCTGGAGAAGATCAAGACCATCGGCGATGCCTATATGGTAGCGGGCGGCCTCAATGACACCGAGGGCAACTACTCCGATGCCATTGCCGACATGGCGCTCGCCATGCGCGAACTGCTAAGGCGGGATTTCACCGTCAACCAGTCCCACCTCGAATTGCGCATCGGCATCGGCACCGGACCGGTCGTGGCCGGTGTCGTCGGCAAGAAGAAATTCATCTACGACCTCTGGGGCGACACGGTGAACATCGCCAGCCGCATCACCTCGGAGGGCGTGCCCGGCATGATCCAGGTGGACGGCACCACCTACCGCCGGCTGAAGGACCGTTTCGATTTCCATGAAATGCAGACCATCTACCTCAAGGGCAAGGGGGAGACGGAAGTTCACCGCATGATCGGCCGCAAGCAGGTCAACGCCCCGACCCAGGCGTCTACTGCAGCGTAGGCGGCTCGCTTTCAAGCCCCTGGCACAGCTCGAAGCAGACGCGACCGGGCAGGTTGCTGCGGACGTGCAGCGTGTAGCCGTAATACTCCGCATGCCGGACCGCTTGGTAGAGCCCAATGCCGAGGCCTGTGCTGGACGCCACCGGCGCATGGAACAGCCTCTCGGCGATTTCGGCCGGAATCGCCGGGCCGTCGTCGCAAACCGTCAGGGATAGGCGCTGCCCATCGCAGAAGCGGGCCTCTATCCGCATGTCCGGAAAGGTAACCTTCTTGTGCAATGCGTTCTCCAGCAGGTTCTCCGCCACGCTGTTGAAGAGGGGGGTTGGAATCGCCTCCTCGCACTCCAGCTTTTCGGGTGAGAAGCTGATGCTGGCCTGCGCGTAGCGGGTACGCAGTCCCTGCCACCAGCGGTCGGCGGAGACATACTGAATCCCCTCCATTTCCGGGCGGCGCAACTTGTCGAGCGTCTGCTGCAAGCGCTGGGCAATGACAGGCAGCTGCCGGCGCAACAGGGCCAGATACGCCAGAGAAGGCGTTTCCCCCTCCTTCGCTGCGGCGAGGCACAGGGCATTCAGCGACTGCAGCAGATTCTTGACGTCGTGCGTCAGCCGCGCGCCGGTCTGGTGAATGGCTTTGACGTAGCTCAGCTGCTGCAATTCCAGAGCCCGCTGCTTGGCCAGATAGAACTCGCCGAGCAACTGCGCCAACAGGTCGAAGTGCCAGGTCAGCGTCGGGCTCAAGGGTTGATAGGTAAAGACCGCGATGGTCAGGCTGCCATGATGGAACTCGGTACGCTTCCCCTCCCGCCGACCGGAGCTGCCCTTGCTGCCGCCGGCTTCCCACTCGCTGCCGATCACCCACGGCAGGCGGGCCATGCCGGCCAGAGCTTCGTCGAGGAATTTCTCCGGCTGCTCCTCGCGCTGCATGTGGTCCGCCAGTCCGCGCAGCCAGCGCTCGAAAGGCAGGCCGACCGACAGCAGGTAGCGCGAGAAAAAGACGTTCATCCCGGCAAAGCCGATACGCGGATTCCAGGCCCACGCCATCAAGAGCAGGGTCGCGGAGAGGACCACCAGGGTGTAGATCAGCGCCTCGACATAGCTCATTCTCAATAGCAGCATGGCCGAAATGCTGCCCAGCACCAGCACCGCGAGCATGAGGAAAACGAAGGCGCTGTAGACGAAATCGACGACTTCCACCTCGTCCTCGGCCTCCTGCTCGACCGGCAGCAAGGCCATCGCCGGAAACAGCAGGGGGAGAAACACCCGAGCAAGGCGCTCGACCTCGTCGGGCAGGCCGAACGGGCCGGGCAGCACCTCCGGCACCTGCGCCGTCAGCAGGAGGCTGATCAGATAGGCGAGGACGAAGAGATAGAAAAGCTTCGCCCAGCGGCCGGCAAAGAAAAACACCTTGCCGCCGACGATGCCGGCCAGGGCCATGACCCAGAGAATCAACAGCCAGCCGTTGATCAGGAACAGGGCGAGCAGAATGGCGCCGGCGATGGCGACCAACTGCAGGCCGCTCAGGCGCATTTCCGCCCGTACAAACGGCTGCCAGAGCAGGAACAGGCCGATGTGCACGGCCAGCAGCGTCCGCCCGATGGGGCTTTCCACCCCTTGCAACTGGATCAGGTGCAACAGCCCGAGCAGGCCCAACAGCACCCAGCGGCGACGGGTGTGCGTGAGCTTGGCCAGCAGCGCGGCAGTATCGGTCATCGGCAAATTTGACGAATCAGCGACAGTGTTGTCGAAATCTCGACAGTTTGTTGTGAATTTTTCCGCATTTTCAGGCAGAAACGCTTTGATATGGTCATGGCACCAATATTGCTTTAGTTATAGCGTGGCTCACCTTAGGAGATAACCGTGAAGCATAAACAAATGGGTTTCACCCTCGTCGAAATCGCCATCGTGCTGGTGATTATCGGCCTCTTGCTCGGCGGCGTGTTGAAAGGCCAGGAATTGATCAACCAGGCCAAGGTCAAGAACGTCGCCAACGACCTGAACGGCATCAGCGCCGCCATCTATGCCTATCAGGACCGCTACAAGCGCCTGCCAGGCGACGATCCCGGCCAGGTGCGCTGGTCGGTCGCCGGGGCTCCGCTTACCGTCGCCGCGGACCAGGGCGACGGCGACAACATCATCGAAGGCACCTACTCTTCGACGACGGATACCGATGAATCGCGCAAGTTCTGGCTGAACCTGCGCCTGGCCGGATTCGTCGCCGGCGCCACCGACACCATCGCCAACGGCTCCACGCAACCGCTGAATGCGGCCGGCGGCATCATGGGCGTCCAGTCGGGCGGCTTCGGCCTGGCAGGCTCCATCATCTGTTCCGGCAGCCTGCCGGCCAAGATCGCCCAGTCCATAGACTCCCAGTTCGACGACGGCAATGCGATGACCGGCAATGTGCGTGGCCTGATCGAAGCGGCGCCTCCCACCGCCGTAACCGCGGCAGTGCCGGGCGCGAACTACGTCGACAACGGCACCAATCTCTACGTTATCTGCAAAACCATCTGATCCTCGAAGCAATAAGCGGGGGCCCGCGATGTGCGGGCCCTTTGCTTTTCGCTCACCCCTTCAGCAGTTGGTTCTCTGCCGCACCCAACCCATCCGGCACACCGAGCAGCACTACCACGTCACCCGCCTCGAGTCGCGCCTCCGGTGCGGGACTAACGGCGCGGATGCCGCGGCGGCGGATGAGGGATACCGTGACACCGAACCGCTCCAGGCCGAGTTCGGCCAGCGTGCGGCTGATGGCCCAGGCCCCTGGATTCAGCACCACCGAGTGCAGGCGCGGCTGACGCGCCTCGTCGAGGTCCTCGGCGGCATCCGACGTGCCGTGAAAGAAGCCGCGCATCAGATCGTAGCGCTGCTCGCGCACGTCGCGGAAACGGCGCACGACGCGCGCAATCGGCACGCCGGTGAGCACCAGCGCGTGCGAAGCGAGCATGATCGACGATTCGAGGGTCTCCGGCACCACCTCGGCGGCGCCCGCCTGGGAGAGGCGGTCAAAGTCGCTCTCGTCGGCCGCCCGCACCACCACCGGCAGTTCCGGCCGCAGCTCGCGCACCTGCGCCAGCACCCGCAGGGCCGAGTCCGGATCGGCGTAGGAGACGATCAGCACGCTGGCGCGCATCAACCCGGCCGCCACCAGCGCCTCGCGCCGGGCGGCGTCGCCATACACCACCGTGTCGCCGGCGGCGGCGGCCTCGCGCACACGCTCTGGGTCGAGATCGAGCGCGACGTAGGAGACACCCTCCTGCTCCATGAAGCGAGCGAGATACTGGCCGCTGCGGCCGTAGCCGCAGATGATGGCGTGCTTTTCGGTCGCCATGGATCGCGCGGCGATCTGGGTGAGCTCCATCGAGCGCAGCATCCATTCCGAGGCGCAGAAGCGCATTACCAGCTTCTCGCTGTGTTGCACGATCAGCGGCGCCAGCAGCATGGAGAGCACCAGCGCGGCCGTCACCACCTGCAGGGCGGTGCCGGGCAAGAGCGGCAGATCTTTGATGTGGGCGACCAGCACGAAGCCGAACTCACCCCCTGCGCACAGCCAGAGGCCGCTGCGCATGGCTGTGCCCGCCGGCGCGCCGAACGCCCGCGATAGTCCGGCGATGACGGCGAACTTGCCGGCCAGCAGAAAGATGAGCAGCCCCGCCACCCAGGGCAGCTGGCGCAGGATGACGCCGACCTCGAGGAACATGCCGACCGTGATGAAGAACAGGCCGAGCAGGACGTCGCGGAAGGGCTTGATATCCTCCTCCACCTGGTAGCGGTACTCGGTCTCGGAGATGAGCATGCCGGCCAGGAAGGCGCCGAGCGCCAGCGAGAGGCCGGCCAGCTCGGTGAGATAGGCCAGCCCGAGCGTGACCAGCAGCACGTTGAGCATGAACAACTCGGTCGAGCGCCGCCTGGCCACGATGTGGAACCAGCCGCGCATCAGGCGCTGGCCGAAGAAGAGGATGAGCGAGAGCACCACCGCCGCCTTGGCCGCCGCCACGGCCAGCGTGCCGGCCATCGCCTCCGCCGGCTGCGACAGCGCCGGCACGACGATCAGCAGCGGCACCACGGCGAGGTCCTGGAACAACAGCACGCCGATGATCTCGCGGCCGTGCTTCGATTCGAGCTGAAGGCGCTCGGCCAGCATCTTCACCACCAGCGCCGTCGACGACATGGCGAGGATGCCGCCCAGCGCGATGCCGGCGGAAAAAGTCAGTCCTGCCAGCACGGCGACGGGGATGGCAAGCACGATGGTGATCAGCACCTGCGCCAGGCCGAGGCCGAACACCGTGCGCTTCATGCTGTAGAGCCGCGGCAGCGAGAATTCCAGTCCGATGGAGAACATCAGGAACACAACGCCGAATTCGGCGAGATGCCGCGCCGCCGCCGAATCGGGGATCAGATCAAGGGCATGCGGACCGATGGCCGCCCCCACCAGCAGATAGCCGAGCACCGGCGGCAGGTTGAGGGAGCGGAACACCACCACCACCAGCACGGCGGAAGCGAGCAGGACAAGGACGAGTTGCAACGTGGTCATCGGGGGCCGTCGGGGGTCGCTTTGGTATACTTTCGCCCAAGTCTAACCAAACTGCATTCATGAACCAAATCCCGGATTGCCAATCGGCGGAAGGCCGGGCCATCGACATGGCGCGGCGGGTGCTGCGTATCGAGGCCCAGGCCGTGACGGACCTCGTTGCGCGCATCGACGACGGCTTCGCCCGGGCCGTAGCGCTGGTGCTGGCCTGCCACGGCCGCGTAGTAGTCTCGGGCATCGGCAAATCCGGCCATGTCGCGCGCAAGATCGCGGCAACCCTCGCCAGCACCGGCACGCCGGCCTATTTCGTGCATGCCGCCGAGGCGGCCCATGGCGACCTCGGCATGATCACCCGCGAGGACATACTGATCGTGCTCTCCAACTCGGGCGAGAGCGACGAGCTGCTCACCATCGTGCCGCTCGTCAAGCGCGAGGGCGGCAAGCTGATCGCCATCACCGGCAATCCCGATTCGACCCTTGCCCGCGAAGCCGACGTGCATCTCGACGCGGGCGTCGCCGAGGAAGCCTGCCCGCTCAACCTGGCGCCGACCGCCAGCACCACCGCCGCGCTGGCCCTGGGCGATGCGCTCGCCGTGGCCCTGCTCGACGCACGCGGCTTCGGCGCCGAGGACTTCGCCCGCTCGCACCCGGGCGGCGCGCTCGGCCGGCGCCTGCTCACCCACGTGCGCGACATCATGCGCGCCGGCGAGGCGGTGCCGAAAGTCTCCGAAGGGGCAACGCTGGCCGAGGCGCTGCTTGTCGTCTCGCGCGGCGGCATGGGCATGACGGCGGTAGTCGACGCCGGGAACCGCGTGCTCGGCATCTTCACCGACGGCGACCTGCGTCGCACCCTGGAGAAGACGGAAAACCTGAAGGGCACCCCCGTCACGCAGGTCATGACGCGCAACCCGCGCAGCATCGGCCCCGAGCGGCTGGCCGCCGAAGCGGCCCAGATGATGGAGGAGCACAAGATCAGCCAGGTGCTGGTGGTCGAGGCCGGCACGCTGGTGGGAGCCCTCAACACGCACGACCTGTTCAGGGCAAAAGTCATTTAGGGCCGCCATGAAACGCTTCGGACAAGGCCTCTTCCCCATCGCCATCCTGACCCTGCTGGTCGCCCTGACGTTCTGGCTGGAGCGCGCGACGGAATTGAAGGGGGCCGGCAGCGACAGCAAGCTGCGGCACGATCCCGATTTTTTCGTCGAGAATTTCAAGGTGCGCCGCTTCGCGCCGACCGGCGGGCTGCAGAGCACGCTCACCGCGGAAAAGATGGTACATTACCCCGACGACGACACGACGGTCGTCACGGAACCGCGCATGTCGTTCTTCAAGGGTCCGCGTCCGACCCACCTCTCGGCCAAACAGGGGCTGGTCGCGCCGGATGCCCGCGAAGTCGCCCTGGTTGGCAACGTGCGCGGCGTGCGCGAGGCGACGAAGACCGACCCCGAAGTCATCTTCACGACGACGCATCTCACCGTGCTTCCCGACAATGACGTGGTGCGCACCAATGCCGCGATCACGCTCGTCCAGGGCGCATCGGTCGTGCGCGCCGTCGGCCTGGAAGCCGACAACAAGACCAAGGTCATCGAACTGCTGAGCCAGGTTAACAGCACCATCGAGAAGAAGCGACGCTGATGCCCATGAAGCCTACCGCCCTCGCCTGCCGCGCCCTCCTCGGCGCGGCGATTCTTGCCGCCGCCCTGCCGAGCCATGCCGAGAAGGCCGACCGCGACAAGCCGGTCAATCTCGAGGCCGACCGCGTCACTGTGGACGACATCAACAAGGTGCATGTCTTCGAGGGCCGCGTCACCCTGAGCCAGGGCACCCTGGTCATCCGCGGTGACAAGATCGTCGTCAAGCAGGACGCCGAGGGCTACCAGAGCGGCATCGCCACGGCCAATCCCGGCGGCGTCGCCTACTTCCGCGTCAAGCGCGACGGCAAGGACGAGTACACCGAGGGCGAGGCCGAGCGCATCGAGCACGATGCCAAGACGGAAGTCACCAAGTTCTTCAACCGCGCCTGGGTCAAGAGCGGCCTCGACGAGGTGCGCGGCCAGTACATCATGGTCGACGGCCGCAACGAGAACTACTCGGTCACCAGCGGCCCGGCCGGCAGCGTCACGCCCGGCCGCGACAACCGGGTGCGCGCCGTCATTCAGCCGAAGAACAAGGACAAGGCCGCGGCGGCCGAGCCGGCATCCTCCGGCCAGCCGGTGCGCTTACAACTCGCCCCCGGCATCACGAATCCCCGTTAGGAACCGAAGAAATGGCTTACGAGAACATCCTCGTCGAGACCCGCGGCAAGGTCGGACTCATCATCCTCAATCGCCCCAAGGCACTCAATGCCCTCAACGACGCGCTGGTCGACGAACTCGGCGACGCACTCGGAAAATTCGAAGCCGACGAGGCCATCGGCGCCATGGTCATCACCGGTTCGGAGAAGGCCTTCGCCGCCGGTGCCGACATCGTCGCCATGAGCACGATGGACTACATGGACGCTTACAAGGGCGACTTCATCACGCGCAACTGGGAGCGGGTGAAAGCCTGCCGCAAGCCGGTCATCGCGGCGGTGGCGGGCTTCGCGCTCGGCGGCGGCTGCGAGCTGGCCATGTCCTGCGACATCATCATCGCCGCCGACACGGCGAAGTTCGGCCAGCCGGAGATCAAGCTCGGCATCCTGCCCGGCGCCGGCGGCACGCAGCGCATGCCGCGTGCCGTGGGCAAGGCCAAGGCCATGGATCTCTGCCTGACCGCGCGCATGATGGATGCCGCCGAAGCAGAGCGCGCCGGCCTCGTCTCGCGCGTCGTGCCGGCCGACAAGCTGGTCGAGGAGGCGCTCGCCGCGGCGGAAACCATCGCCGGCTTCTCGCTCCCCGTGATCATGATGGTGAAGGAATGCGTCAACCGCGCCTATGAAAGCGGGCTGGCCGAAGGCCTGCTCTTCGAGCGCCGCACCTTCCACGCCGCCTTCTCGCTCGCCGACAAGAAGGAAGGCATGGCCGCCTTCGTCGAGAAGCGCAAGCCGGACTTCAAGAACAAATAGTCAGTCACTTCCGCACGGCGATCGCCACACCCGCCGCGGCGATCGCCATGCCCGCCACGGCCGTCAGGCCAAGTCGCTCCCCGAAAATCAGAAAGGCCATCAGTGCCGTCGTCGGCGGCGTCAGGTAGAACAGCGCCGAGACGCGCGTCGCCGCGCCGCGCCGGATGAGCAGGTGCAGCAGCGAGATCGCCCCCAGCGACAGCACGAAAATCAGCCAGCCCAGGGCGAAGACGAACTGCCCGCTCCATTCGACGCGCATCGTCTCAAAGGCCAGGGCGAAAGGCAGCAGCACCAGCGCGGCGGCGACGAACTGGATCACCGAGCCGCTCCACAGGTCGAGTTCCGCACAGAAGCGCTTCTGGTAAAGTGTGCCGAGGGTGATGCTGACAAGCGCAAGAGCCGAGAAGGCCAGGCCCGGACCACTCAATCCCGCAAAGCCAAGCTTTTCCCATACAACCAGCGTCACGCCTGCGAAGCCGAGCACCAGCCCGGACCATTGCCTTGGCGTCACCCGCTCGCCCACCATCGAAGCGCTGAGAAAGGCCGTCAGCAGCGGCTGGATGCCGACGATGAGGGCCACCACGCCCGCCGGCATGCCGCAGTGGATCGCCAGGAACACGCCCGACAGATAGCCGCCATGCAGCAGCGCACCCGCGACAGCGATGTGAAGCCATTGCAGCGGCCGGTGCGGCCACGGCCGGCGCAGGAACAAGGCCAGCACGCCAAGCAGGGCGATCACGCAGGCAAAGCGCACCAGCAGGAAGGTCAGGGGTTCGGCATAGGGTAGGCCCAGCTTGGCGCCGATGAAGCCGGTGCTCCAAAGCAGGACGAACAGGCCCGGGGCCAGCAGCAGAAACCACGATTGGTAATCGCTTTTTCGAGTCATTTATTTCAAAGACCCCGGTTGCAACGCGCCATAAACCATATATCGGCCAAACCAAGTTAAGCGCTTACTAACATTTAATTAATTGAATAAACACCTTTTTATATACAATGACACTAATTTGTGCTCTGCACAAAAAAGTTCTTGACATAGCTTAATTCGTCCCTATAATGGAATCATGCTGCATTGCAACAAGAGCCGATTCGTCTGAAGTCATTTTCATTGCCGTCATTTGAAGGAGAGAGAAATGTTTACCACCCCGGAACAACTGGCTAGCGCCAACAAAGCCAATGTCGAAGCCATGCTGACCCTGGCCAACACCGCGTTCGCGAGCGCCGAGCGCCTCGCCGCGCTGAACCTGAACACCGCCCGTGCCGTGCTGGAAGACGGCGTGAACAATGCCAAGGCCCTGCTCGGCGCCAAGGACCTGCAGGAGATCGTTTCCCTGCAAGCCACCCTGGCCCAGCCCGCCGTCGAGAAAGCCGTCGTCTACTCGCGCAGCGTGTATGAGATCTCCGCCCAGACCCAGGAAGAGTTCTCCAAGCTGGTCGAGGCCCAGTTCGCCGAAGTGAACAAGAACGTCGCCTCCACGCTGGACAAGGCCGCCAAGTCGGCCCCGGCCGGTTCCGACGTCGCAGTCGCCGCGGTCAAGTCCGCGATCGCCGCTGCCAACTCGGCCTACGACACCATGAGCAAGGCTGCCAAGCAGGTCGCCGAGATCGCCGAGGCCAACGTGGCCGCCGCGACCAACGCCACCGTCAAGGCCGTCGGCGCCGCCGCCACGACCAAGGCCAAGAAGGCCGCCTAAGGAACCTTTCCCCCGCCCCCCTTCCCGCGGAAGGGGGTGACGCAGGTTCGCAGGCAGGGCCTGCTCCACGCAATACGCCGCTCCGTCTTGGGGCGGCCCGGCGACGGAGCAA